>TARA_B110000008_G_scaffold210667_1_pt1 | contig 14617 bp, 9 predicted proteins | sample TARA_B110000008 | Tara Oceans TARA_B110000008 (sample SAMEA4396496) | marine metagenome | biome: Westerlies Biome; feature: [DCM] deep chlorophyll maximum layer (ENVO:01000326); material: water (ENVO:00002006), including particulate matter (ENVO:01000060) such as... | depth 40 m
TGGCAAGGATATGATGCCCGGGCTGAAGATCTGGAGGTGAAAATCATCAAGGAATGGAAAACGGATGAGGTCACCACCCGATACCTTACTTACAAAGTCGGTCGATTCAAAGGGGCTGATTCGAGAGTAGCCGCCTATTATTCTTTTCCGAATAAACCGGGGAAGCATCCCGCATTCGTTTGGTCTCACGGTGGCGGACAACGTGCCGAAAAAAATCGAAGCGTTTATTTTGCAAAACAAGGATTTGCCAACATCGATATCAATTGGCTCGGACGACCCGTAAAAGAGGATATTGATACCAACACCAACTGGGGAAAAGTGGATCCTACCCAAGGCCCGAGATTCTACTCCAAAGCCTTACGCAAAGGATGGAAGGTAAACCTGCAACCCGATGAATTTTCAATCGACCCCATTCCCAGTCCCCGGAACTCCAATTGGATACTCCTTTCGATGGCGGGTCGCCGGGCGATTACTTTCCTGGAAAAGCAACCCGAGGTAAATGCCGATAAAATCGGTTTCACGGGCTTTTCCATGGGGGGAATGATCACTGCCCTTACCGCGACCGACCCCCGCCTCAAAGCGGTCGCTCCATTTGTCGGTGGCACTGGATTTAAATATGTGGATTTCCCGGGGGGCATTGTCGGAAGCAGCAAGCGTCCTCAATTTCAAAATCTTGAAATGTACAAAAATGCAATTGATCCGGAAGCTTATTGGCCTCATGTAAAATGTCCGGTCGCCTTCATCACTTCATCCAACGACTTTCATTCCACCTTTGAAAGAATCTACCGGTCGATGGATTTGCTTCCCCATGAGGACTGGAGAGTATCCTCCAATGTGCACTATAACCATGGACCCGGCCCAGAAGAATGGGCAGTACTTAATCTTTGGTTTAAGAAATATTTGGGGGATGAAAAGGTTGTAATCCCCAAAACGCCACCATCCAGTTTCTCAATAGAAAAAGGAATGGCCACCTTCTCCGTATCGCCAAAAGTAATCGACCGCTTAGCTGGAGTTCAAATCTACTACAGCTACGATCCGAATTCCCGGACCCGTTTTTGGCATAATGCTGTGGCAAAAAAATCAAAGAATACCTGGACTACGGATATCCCAGTCTACCCCCAGCTTCCGCTCTATGTTTTCGGGCATTGCCGATACAAATTGGATCAGGAAATGACTCTTCAAGTTGGGAATTCCAAGACTTTCTCCATCAATTCAAAAGAAGCGATCCATGAACCGAAAAACATCGACTTAAAAGAATTATCCAAGCTGGCAAAGAACGGACTGATCGAAGACTTTTCCAATGGCACGGCCGATTGGGCAAGTCGAAACGGGGACAGTATCACAAGTTATAAACTGCAGAGCCCGATGATTGATCGCTCGAATGATAAGGTTTTAGCCTTCACCATCGATCCACAAGGCCGCGATCACACGCTCCGCCTCCGTCTTGGAAGTTCATTTTTGAGTCGGGAAAACAATATCGGTACCTTTACTTACCATACGAAGGTTACGGGAAAAGGACCTCAGCAAATTCTGATTAACCGGAAAAATTTTAAGAGCGAAAAAGATAAGGACCTGGAGTGGGCCAAGGTTTCAACATTCAATGTTACTTTGGTTGATCATACACAAAGGAAAGCCATTAGGCTGACCGATCCTAAAACGCACTCCATCCTGAAGCGGATTGAATTGGTCGACCCTCGTTAAAGCCTAAATCTCTTATTAAAGGTGCTCCTGAAACCAGGAATCAATATCTTCAATTATCGGTAAAAACCATGGATGCCGGTTCCAGCATCCATGCTTGCCCTCTTGGTAATGAGTCAGCAATTGGGTGGGCACACCCAGCTTTTTCAGTTTATCAATCGAAGGTTGCACCTTGGACGGATCTTCTTTTCCACCAAATTGAAAAAGGATTGGGGGCGTGTCTTTATTAATATGGAGGTGGGCATCCGCTAGTTTGTAAAGCTCAGGCTCTTCCTTGACCGTCCCACCAAACAGGAAGATTGCATTGGCTACGGGATTTTTCGCAGTTAGCGACCGTTCCGCCACACTACCGGTTGAGATTTCCATTGGCCCGGACATGACCACCGCAGCCTGAACGGCAGATGAATATTTGGCATTCCCGCCATCACCATGCAAAGACTTAACCTTTGACGTGGTCGCGAGCAAACCAGCTAAATGGGCACCTGCTGAGCCACCTACCACCCCGATTCGACTGGCATCCATGTTATACTTATTGGCATGAGCTCTCAGGTATCGGATCGCGGCATGACAGTCCTGAATATTCGCTGGGAAAGCAGCCTCTTCAGCCAACCGGTAATCAATGGCCATGGAAACATATCCACGCTTCGCCATTTCCACTCCCATTGCCCGGAACTTCATCTTATCGCCTTTTATCCAGCCTCCTCCATGAATAATCAAAGCAGCAGGGAATGGTCCCTTGCCCCCGGGAATAAAAAGATCGGCCAGCATCTTTCGAGGACCATATTCTGCATAAGTGAGATCGAGCAGTTGAGTCACATTACCGGGAACTTGTACGCTTGGTTTATCTGGCATGGATTCGGGCCATTCAGCAGGTGGTTGAGTGGGAACCCCGGATACTTTCATGCGCTGAACATGGACCCCGCCAAAGCCAGTCAAATAAAGATCACGCAATTGAGTGCCGCCAAAGGCACAATTCACCGCCCGCTCAGGACATACGATTTTGTCGAGCAGTTTGCCCTTCGAGTCCCAAATCCAAATATCCTTGGGTCCCGCACAATAAACATTGCCAGCCCGGTCCACACACATTCCATCCGCTCCCTTGAGGTCGGGCTGACCGTCGTCCATTTTCGCAAAGAGCTTCTTTGCGTTCAACGCTCCATTCTTTCCGACCTTGAAAGACAGAATCTTCTTTGGCACGTATTCGGACACATAAAGGGTTTTCTCATCGGGGCTCAGGATCAACCCATTGGGGGTCTGTACATCGGAAGCCACGGTTTGGGCTTTGCCCTGCGGGGAAACATAAACGACTTCACCCGGTCCGGTTAGGGTAAAATAGACCCCACCCGAGCGATCGACAACCAAGTCATTGGGTTTCCGGCGTTTATCTTCAGCCAAATCTTCCTGATAGACTAAAGACCACTTATTGTTTTGATCCAGGCACCGGATTGCACCTTCCCCATGATCAGCGAAGTAGCTCTTCCCATGATTGAAAAAGCTAGCACTGAACCGCTTTTCTTGGGCGAGCACGTTCCATTTATTTTGTTTGATAATGAAGCGCTTGACCACCTGTGCTTTTGGATCCGGAACCGTTAGGTACCATCCCTGCCAGGAAGGTCCGTCCGCCAATCCGAAATCATCTGAAACCAATCTAAGGGGCACAGATCGATCGACCGGGCTATCCCCAAACAAGCGAACGGCGAATAAAAGAGTAAAAAGAATGGAATAAGAAAGCTTTAATAAATTCATTTTTTCGATTTAGATTTTTTGGATTGAACCGGGCGTTTAAACCCATCGGTCATGGGGGATGTTTCAAAGAATTTTCCATTATCGACCAACCGGGGATCGTTATGGTCACGCAGGTACTTCATTAAACGGGCCCGAAGTTTTTTTACCGTCCCTGAATAGTCCCGGTCTAGAGCGAGGTTTTTCATTTGATCCGGATCCTTGTTCATATCGTATAATTCTTCACGGGGGCGCTTTCCGTAGGCATGATCAAAAATTGGTTTTACTTTGGGATCTTTTCGACTTGTAACGATCCAAGCCTTGGTCGGACCGGCATCCTCATCCGCTAAGGTTACAAAGGTTTGTTTTTCCAATAAAGCAAAGCCTGGTTCTTTGGGAGAATCGAGCAGATAGGGATCGCCCAAGGGCCAACGGTCCGGCTTGAAATTGATCACGAATTGAAAGTCCTTGGTTCGAATCGCTCGTTGCGGATAAGGGAGGTATCCGGGGCGGGATGAGTAGACATGACGTTCCCGACCGGTGATCACCGCATCTCGACTTGGGTCCACCTGACCACCTTTTTTCGACTTCAATACTTTCCACAAACTTTTGGCCGACATCACCTCAGGAACCTGGACCTTTCCCGCTTCAAGGAAAGTCGGGGCCAAGTCGGGAAGGCAGACGAAATCATCCACCACCCGGCCACCTCTCACACCCGGCCCGGCAATGGTCAGGCACACGCGGGTACCAAAATCGTAGAGGTTACACTTACCATGTGGAAAACCGGGAGGACCATGATCTCCACTGACCACGATGATTGTATTCTCATACTCCCCCGCTTTCTTCAGTTCCTCGATCAAGATTCCCAAACCGGCATCGAAAGCAGCTATCTCACCCAAGTAATCGGCCAGATCCTCTCTGACTGCATGAACATCCGGCAAAAATGCGGGCATCTTGCCCTTTAGATCATCAGGATCTATGCCCCAAAGTTTTTTACCTGAGCCTTTGGTCCATTTTCGGTGTACATTCGTGGGACCGAACCAGTAGGCGAAGGGCTGATCTTTCTTTCTGCCTTCCAGGAAAGATTTGAAATTCCCGCGGGCTTCCCGGTAAAGTTCCCCCTTCGCATCCTTTACGGCAACCCCTTTGGAAGCCCGACCGGTAACATACTGCGAAAAACCATTGAATTTTCCTCCGGCCTTGGCAAAGGCATTGGCCTGTCCTCCAATCCCAGCATCCCGAGGCGTACCTGGCGACCAAACCTTGTAGGTATAACCAATATGGTAACCCGAATCCTTAAGCAACAACGGCCAAGTCGGAATATTCTCATCCCAAACAGCGCCTTGAAGAATCGCTCCCCTACCCGTCTCCCAAAAATTTCGTCCCGAAAGAATGGAACTTCGGCACGGCGTGCAGGACGGCGCATTGACCGAGGCATTGGTGAAAAGTACGCCACCCCTTGCCAGCTTGTCGAAGTGGGGTGTCTTTGCGACGTCATTGATTCCTCCCGCTCCTTCGATCTTCGCATAGATACTAGCCTGCCTACCCCAGTCATCTGCAAATGCAAAGAGAATATTGGGCCTATCTTTTCCAAAGCAAGAAGTCCAGGTAAGGAAAAAAAGAAAAAGAATTCTAATCATAGAATACCTTCTAATCTTCACGCAGAATGGTCAAGGGAACCCTTGCCTATTCGATAAGATAAAAGGAGAAGAAGTAAACCTATTCAATCGTTTGTACGGTGACCTTCAGGTTATTAATCAACTCCATTAAAGGGAGAACTGAGGCGATGGTATCCTCCTCCAAAGAATCCACCGAAAAAGTAATCCGGTCAGCCGGGCACTTGACCAAGCCTAGGGCAGAATCAAGATTTACCCACTGATCATCAATATAAAATTGGGTCCACATGTGATAAACCAACACATCTTTTTGATCTTCAAATTCATCGGCATAAACCAAGCCGGTTACCACCCGACTGGGAATGCCTAACGCACGCCCCAAGGCAGCCAACAGTATCGAGTGTTCCGTACAATCACCCGCTTTATTTCTTGCAACTTCACTGGCAGTGGCAAACCCCACCTCGTAATTCTTGTTGGTCATGTAGCGGAAGACGAATTTGGTAAGTTTATTGGCGATTTCTTGAGAGGTCTTTGCCTTTCCTTTTCCTTTTCCTTTCTTCGCAAGTTTCTGAATCAGTAGATCATCAGTATCTAAATAAACACTTGAGGAAAGAAAAGGTTTCAGATCAGTTTCCCCCTCAACTTTTTTCTTCTTCAGAGACTGATCCACAATCACCCGTATCGAGTTGTCATTGATCTTCTCAATCTTCTGGCCATTTCCTTCAAACAGTTTAGCTGACCATTTTCCCTTTATGGCCTTCATAATAAAAGTATTTTTATCGCTGTTAGGAACTGCCGCATCCAATGGAACAACTGAGCTCAACAAAAGTTCGTGAGCCTCTTCTTCCATCTTCTTAGCTTTCTTTTTTGGCACCTCAATAATCGAAATTTTCATCCCTCCCATATTCATCACGGTTTTGAGAGCCACACAATTTTCATCAAACCATGACTTTGTGATCATTGATCCAAACGGACTTTTCAATTCCATATCCACCTCAAAAGCTTTGATCTTTTTCTCTCCTATTTGAATCGTTTTTTCCCCAAAGCAAATAATCTTTGCCTTAACCGGTTTTTTCATTCCCATGTCAGGAGAGTAGACTTTGAGTTCATAAGTTTTTCCCGCTTCCTCGAATCCATTTTCCTGAACCTGTTTACGGAGCCCCCAACTCATACCTCCCTCGGGATCAAAAGGATATCTGGTTTCTTTTCCTGAAATGAACTGTTTTTCATAAACGACCAATTCCTCTCCTTCCACCCTACCCTTCTTGAGCATGGGAATTCCCGCCATCTTCGTCTCGGTTGAAAATTCAATCAATTCCCCGCTTATTTTTTCCTTCGTTTCCTGTTCCACCGTAATTTCAATACTTTGTCCTGCACGCTTAATCTGCATCACAAACTCATTCCGGCTTTTTATGACATCTCCGTCCTTTTGCACAATGTCCGAAACATACCCTACCTTCCCTCCTCCCAGGTAAACCTCATACCATCGATCAACCGGAGTGAACTCGGTGTTTGCCCCAGCAACCTGAATTCCTGAAACCAAAAACAGGAGCAATGCACTAGGCCTTGATACAAGATTAACAAGAAATTGAATCAGTCTAAAAGTTTTCATATTAATAGATGTCTTGTCTTTCGATTTCTTACTTAATTTTCAAATATTACCCGAAGGCCACTTTTAATGATCCTGCGAAAGACCTCAAAAGCACAAGACCTTAAGTCCAACAAAAAACCGTCTCGCTCGAGACTGTCCGCTGATAGAATTTAAATAAACTCGTTAATTAAGTTTTCCAGCATTTCCTGACGTCCACTGGCAAGAGTAGGCTCACCATTAGCCAATGCAAGTTGCTCGAGTTCAGCAAAACTGGCGGTACCGGCTTCCACTTTTGCACCGATGTCCTTGTCAAAGCTCGAATAACGCTCCTCCACAAATTTGCTTAATCGGCCATCTTCTTGGATAGCGTGGGCAATCTTGAGCCCACGGGCAAATGCATCCATGCCACCTATGTGAGCGTGCATCAAATCAATCGGTTCGTGCGATTCACGTCTACGCTTGGCATCAAAATTCAAACCACCAGTGGTGAAGCCACCCATTTTCAGGACTACCAGCATAATCTGGGTGGTCATATAAATATCAGTGGGGAACTGATCCGTATCCCATCCAATCAGAGTGTCCCCTGTATTGGCATCAATACTTCCGAGTGCATTCGCATTGGCAGCGACTGTCAGGTCATGCTCTACCGTGTGCCCAGCCAAAGTGGCGTGATTGGTCTCGATGTTTAATTTAAAATGATCAAGCAGGTTGTATTCGCGAAGGAAATTAAGGCAGGCCGCGGAATCACTGTCATATTGGTGAGTGGATGGTTCACGTGGTTTGGGCTCAATATAGAATGGCCCGTCAAACCCGATATCCTTGGCATGATCGACTGCCATGTGCATAAATGCAGCCAAGTGATCCAATTCACGCTTCATGTTGGTATTGAGCAAGGTGGAGTACCCTTCACGGCCACCCCAAAAAGTATACCCCAGTCCATCCAACTCTTTGGTTACCTCAAGTGCTTTTTTAACCTGTGCCGCCGCATAGGTGTAAACGGCCGCGTCGGGTGATGTGGCCGCCCCCTGTGCATAGCGTGGATGCGCAAACAAGCAGGCGGTACCCCATAGAAGTTTCACTCCTGTCTCTGCCTGTTTTTCTTTTAATTTTGCCACCACACGATCGAGCGCGGCATTGGAAGCGGAAAGATCATTCAATTCGGGTGCGATATCACGATCATGAAAGCAGTAGAATTCAATCCCCATTTTATCGAGAAATTCAAAGAACACATCCACCCGGGCAATTGCGTTTTCAACTGAATCGCTCTTATCATCCCATGGCATCTGGGCAGTACCCTGACCAAACGGATCCGCTAATTCATTGCGCATAATATGCCAATATGCACCAGCAAATCGCATATGATCTTTCATACTTTTACCACCCACTTCTTCGGTCGGGTTATAATGCTTGAAAGAAAGCGGGTTTTGGGAAGATGGGCCTTCGTATTGAATTTTATCGCAGTTAAAATATTCCATGGGAAACAAGGGTTAATGTATTAAAGTTTGGATAATAACCGATTCCCTGCTAACAGGAAACCGCATTTTGCGTATAATTTCTGTTGATATACGACAAGATTAAAATCATTCTTGTCTCTGTGAATCAACCCATCGCCATTGTCATGTCTGAAGTTTTCCTTCGCAGACTGACTCCCTCGCTCACCCCCTTTGCCAGAAAATTGCAGGACTATCGAGTCCTCAGCATTCATCGCCCGGTTGGTGAACTTGGTCCCATGCTTCAGGATCTTCAACCGAGCGGATTGATTACTGAATGGCTGCCTGAAAAAACGGATCAGCTTCTTAATCTCAAACTTGAAGTGCCGACTATTGTGGTGGCGACTGACCGGATCATTCCTGATATTCTCAGTGCCGATGTGGATGACTGGGCAGTGGGAAGAGAGGCTGCGCTTACTTTTGCACAAACTGGATTCAAGAGCCTGGCTTGCTTGGGTAATGCCACCCCCTACTCTGATCAGCGAATTGAGGGCTTTAAAGAATCCTTCTCTACCACTGACCTGCCTTTTTCTATACATATTGAAAGTGGTTTCGAGGATACCCGGTATAGCGAATCTTTTCACCGGCCAAGTGTGGAAATGAAAAAGTGGCTCGAGGGCTTACCCAAACCAGTCGGGATCTTTGCGGTGCATGATCCACTCGGACGCTTTCTCTGCAGTGCCTGCACTCAGCTTGGATTCGAAATTCCCATGGATGTCTCGGTAGTTGGTGCCAACAATGATCCTTTGGTCTGCGGCTTAACTTATCCCATGCTTTCAAGTGTGTCCATCCCCTGGGATACTTTGGGGGAACAGGTGGCTACCGCTATGCAAAAAATGATTGCCGGTGAAAAACTTCAGACAGATAAACCTATCCTCGTACAACCGAGTGGAGTAATCCTAAGACACTCCGCCAATCACCTTGCCTTGGAGGATCCACTCCTCAGGCGGGCAATGTCTTTTTTAAGTGAACGTATGCAAACTCAGGTCTCTATTGGTATCCTGTGCGAGGAACTAAGTATTCCAAGGAGAACTCTCGAAAGAAAATTCAAGGAACACTTTAAGTGCACACCCTGGGAAATGCTTTGTCAGTTACGGGTCAAACAGGCCAAGCAATTATTGGCAGAAACCAATCACCCCATTTCAATGATCTCGGAACTGTCCGGTTTTAATGATGCCGAGCGAATGGCGGTTGTATTTAAGCGGATAACTGGAAACGCACCTTCCTCCTTTCGCAAAATCCTCCGCAATCAATTATAAATCAAATTCAATTAGCTAGTGGAAAGTGAAATTATAGTCTCACCGTAATAAGTTGATTCTTCATACTGAGCCATGCAAGTTGGTAGATTGATTCCCACCAAAGAATCTTAGGCTTTACTTAATCACCACGGGATCACCCATAAACTTGGGTTTCCGCTCCAAAAAAGTAACATCCATTATTGCTTTAACCCGGGCAAGGCATTCCCTAAGTTCTGTTCTGACTGAACCGACTCCGGAAATTGAACCAGAAGAATATCCAATCAAGTCAATGTTATGAGCCATCCCGATATAAACTGCACGCCGAACATGGAAGTCCTGTGAAATTACAACAAACTGATTTTCTTTAAAAACTTCCTTTGCTCGGACCACCGAGTCCAAAGTACTCAATCCCGCATAATCACAGTAGATCTTGTTCTCCGGAACTCCACATTGAACCAAATCTTTTTTCATTGTGGTCGGTTCATCGTAATACTTTGTGGAATTATCTCCACTTACCAAAAGAAATTTAACCTGACCGGAAAAATACAGTTCTTTTGCTGCCTGGATTCGTTGTTGAAAATAAAGATTTGGACGTCCATTCCTTAGGTATTTGGAACATCCCAATACCACACCAACTTTACAACTTGGGACTTTCTGAATGTTTTCGTAAATCTTTCCTTCAGACACCCGTTCGATCTCATACTTTGACAAGAAAATTACCGACGCACAGGATACTAAACCGATCAAGGCAGTTAAAAGAAACCACCTAAAAGTTCTTCCTAAAATTTTCCACAGTACCCGCATGGTTTAAGTTCAAAGCAATAATCATTTCTATACAAGGCATTTGATTAATTTTACTTTGTTAACAAAATAAAGTTGTGACAATTAAAAACTTATTTAAAAGATTTTAGTAGTGAAACTTTCCTCCCGCATTCAAAACGACTTGGGTTCTCAGCTCATGAACAACTCTCTTTCCGTTCCTCTCACCATGGATGGACTGAGTCAGCATTACGGGGTCAGTTACACTCCTATTCGACAGGCTCTTGATGGATTGATCGAAGACGGATTGATTAGGAAAAAAGAAAATGGACGATTGGAACTAATTAAACCTAACAAGCAAAAAAGTATCGAGATTTCAACATACGAGTCATCTCAGGACAGAATCCCATGTACCCAAATTACAGAAGAGCTTGTTCAGTTGAGTTTATCTGGAAAGGAAATTTTTGTACGCGAAGAAGCCACGGCAAAAAAATACAACATATCTCGCTCGTCCTTACGCCAATTCCTTCAAAGATTGGCTGGTGAAGGACTGATCTTGCATATCCCACGCCGGGGATGGTTGGTAAAACCTTTCCGCCAGCAGGATTTACAGGCCTTTCTTGAAGTGCGCGAGGCTATGGAGCTTAAGGCTTTGGAACTTGCACGTTCAAAATTAACCTCCTCCGAAGCCAAGGCAAAGTTACGACAAGTCAAATCATCCAATAAAATTCATCAAAATGGAAAAGTCCGGGCGATTATTGATAATTCGTTACATCAATACCTGATCGAATTGGCGGCCAATCCCTACATCGATGACTTTTTTCAACGACATGGGAAATACTACTCCATCCTTTTCAAATGGGAAGGCGGAGATGAAAAAGCAGCCTCTGAAGCAGTTACCCAGCATCATGAAATTATTGATGCCTTGCTTGCCCAAAACTGGTTATTGGCAAAGAAGCTACTTTCCCATCACTTGCATAGTAACCACCCAGTGCTCAGCAACCTCAGAGGAATTTAAAATACGTCATGAAAAATGCTTTATTTAGGTTAATCGGCTTACTAGTTACAGCGTCATGCATCTTTGCCGAAGAAAAGTCGGACTTGATCATAAACGGATCCGACTGGTTCGATACAGAGGGCCGTAAAATATCCGCCCACGAGGGAGAACTGGCACGCTTCGGCGATTATTTTTACTGGTATGGCAGCAGTTACAAAAATAATCCACAAGGCAAGTTCCGTATGACTGCGGGCCCGGTATGGAATGGTGTGCAGGTATACCGCTCGAAGGATTTGGTAAACTGGGAATATCGCGGAGTATGTCTACCCCGCCCCGAAAAAGGATTTGGTAAACTGGGAGCCACAGGAAGATCACATATACTCTATAATAAAAAGACAAAAAAGTATGTTATGTGGTATCGATGGTTTATTGCGATGCCAGCATCTTTTTTGATGGTAGCAACCGCGGATCATCCGGAGGGACCATTCTCTCCACTGGGTGCGCGGGAAGTCGGAACATCGACAGGTTTTGGTTCAGACATGAATGTATTCCAGGACGATGACGGAAAGGCATATTTGATATATTGCGATCACAACAAACCGGAAACTGGAGGAAACTGGAGGTATGCCATCCGCATAGACAGTCTTAGCAATGATTACCTAAAAAGTAATCGTGAAGGGGTGATTGTTTTTGGTGGAGGTAACGAGGCACCTGCCATGACCAAGTACAAAGGGAAATACATTGCCCTAGCTTCGGGAGTGCATGGATGGGCCGGTTCTGAAACAATGTGTTCCACCGCAGATTCTCCACTCGGTCAATGGACACCCCAAGGTCATATTACCGAGCAAAGAACTTGGGGCTCACAAGTGACAGATTTGATCTACATAGAAGAATCCGATCAGGTATTGGCTTTGTGTGACCAGTGGTGGGTACCGGATCGCACGGATATCGACAAGTCACGCTATCTCTTCCTACCTCTTCGCTACGACTCCAATACCGGTAAGATTAGGATGGAATACCTAGAAAAATGGAACCCTATCCACCCAATCCACTAAAATAGAAAGCGAACCAGTCGTGAACACTCTTCAGAAACTCACTCTGATTTCAAAAAATTATATCCCTTAGAAATCATTTATCGGAATCGATCAATTTATCGTCACACGAAAATAATAATGCTCAACAGCTTTTAACTCCAACACTAAAGGAAAATTAAAATGAATAACGAAAAAGATGGCACACAAGATATGGAAAATTTAAGGAACGCTAGCCTATGCAGACGTGGATTTATTCAGGGAATTGGTGGTGCAGGTGCCTTGCTTGGATTAGCTGGCAAGTCAATGGGTGCGGAAGCACCGCGCGATGCGGACGGAAATATTATCCCTGGCTTTGAAAAAATAAAGGAAGACCCTAATTCCTCCAAGGGATGGCAACCGGTATCGGATCGAAAGGTAAAGGTGGGCATTGCAGGGTATGGGCTTTGCCGGTTCGGTGGTGCATTCTTTTATCAGAATCATCCCAATGTGGAAGTGGTGGCTGCGACCGATCTTGATCCAGGCAGGTGTGCTGGTCTCGCCCGGGCAGTGGGAGCCAAGAAGACTTATCCATCCTGTGAGGAAATGATTCAGCAGGATAAAGAGATCGAAGCGGTTTATATCGCCACGGATGCACCCACCCATGCAAAGCTCGCGGTCATGGGCTTAAACCATGGAAAACATATATGCTCTGCGGTTCCTGCGGTTTTTGGGTTTCAGGCAGAAGAAGAAGCCGAGGAATTATTTGAGGCGGTAAAGAAGAGTGGTTTGACATATGCTATGAATGAGACCTCCACCTTCCATTCCGACCTCTGGGATAAGCGAACTCAGTACCAAGCAGGTGCACTCGGAAAAATTATTTATTCCGAAGGAGAATATTATCATGATTTTGGACCAAATGGACTCCCAGGTTATAACCCTAAAAATGGTAAGATTGATGTGAACGGTTGGCGTCGTGGGCTTCCCCCTATGTGGTACCCGACCCACTCCAATGCCTATTATGTATCCATCACCGGTGGACGGTTTACTGAAGTATCATGCCTCGGTACCCCGGGTTTGTACAATGAGCACAAGGAAAACCAATGGAAGAACCCATTTGGCACTGAGGTCGGTATGTTCAAAACAAGCGAAGGTGGTATCTCACGCATGGCGGTGAGCTGGGATATGAAAAATGCCCACGGTGAAAAGGGCCGAGTCTACGGCCAAAAGCCACACAACCCAAAAATCAATGGTGCACGCCCTGCCCTCCCTCCCGGAGTGGGAGCTGGTGGACATGGAGGATCGCATGGACAATTAACCAATGATTTCATCATATCCATCCTGCTCGACCGTGAGCCAATTGTAAATATTGGGGATGCTCTCAATATGACTATGGCTGGTGTGATTGCCCACAAATCTGCTCTCAAAGATGGGGAGTGGATGAGGATTCCACAGTACGAGCTTTAAAGAGTAAAGAGGAGTGGCAGCTTACAAAGTTGCTCATCCTATCGTTTCGAATTGAATAAATATTTCCATGACCCACTACTTTTCGAAATAGCAATGCCTCGTTTCATTTTTTTAATTGTGATGGTTGGATCGTTCGCAGGCCCATTTTTTGCATCCAAATCTAATGGAAAGGAGCTTGCCGAGAAAGTCTTGTACAAAGCGAGTGGTTGTGTTGCCTGCCATCGTATTACTCAGGATCATATTGGTCCATCCATGCTGGCCGTTTCTCAAAAATACGCCAATGTCCCGAACGGTGCGTCAATGGTTCTGGATAGCTTAATGAATGGAGCTAAAGGAAAGTGGGGAAACAATGTGATGCCGCCACAAAGCCATGTGAGTGACCAGAACCTGCAATTACTAACGAATTGGGCACTTGCCATTAAGGATTCTCCCAATCTGAAAAGTTGGCTGAAAGAGGAACTGGTAACTCAGGAATCAAATACGGTTTTATCTACGGATCAGCCTTTGGAAGCAAAGTATTCCCCGCCGGAAAATCGTATAGGCACGGTAGTGCAAACCCTAGATCAACCGGTCGTCTACCGCACCTATCTGCCCGGAGCATCTTCACGGGCAATTGCGGTGGGTTTGCCTGGGGGTATTTCTTACGCCTTTGATGCAAAACTTTGTAAACTTCTCTATTTTTGGGAAGGTGGGTTTCTTGATTTTGAGAAGTCTTGGACTGGGCATGGTGGTTGGTATTCAAAATTGATGGGGACAAAAATATTCACCGCTCCACCCCATTCCCCTCTTCGTTTAGGAAATTCGGAAGATATTCGAAAAGTTAAATTTAATGGCTATCGCATGATTCATGGACAACCCGAATTCCTATACCGAATAGATCAGTTAGATGTACGACATCAAATCACTTTCCAACCCGAAGAATATATCATTGTGCAAAAATTCTTTCTTTCAAAAACAGAAAATAAAATATTCTTTATTGGCGGGGAGAACCGTCAAAACTTATCATCGGAAGATGGAGAGTGGCGTGGC
>TARA_B110000008_G_scaffold156292_1_pt1 | contig 14616 bp, 19 predicted proteins | sample TARA_B110000008 | Tara Oceans TARA_B110000008 (sample SAMEA4396496) | marine metagenome | biome: Westerlies Biome; feature: [DCM] deep chlorophyll maximum layer (ENVO:01000326); material: water (ENVO:00002006), including particulate matter (ENVO:01000060) such as... | depth 40 m
TTAGATTAGTACTAATTTAAATAATATCAAATTGATGTGGTATTTTTACAAAAAAAATTAATGGAATCTTTCAATATTAATACCAGAATTCAGTCAGGAGATCCAATTGCTCATTTTGAAATTAATAAACCCCTGGGAATATCTGATTCAATAAAATTTAATAATATAGATGATGCTAAGAATTCACCAATAGTTCAAAAATTATTTTATTTGCCCTTTGTAAAATCTGTTACTCTAAACAATCAATCAATTCTAATTGAACGTTTTAATATTTTAGAATGGGAAGAGGTTATCGACGAAGTGTGTGATCAAATTAAAAATTATTTAAATTCTGGTGAAATTATACTTAGATCTGATTATGTAGAAAAAAAAGTTCCAATAAGTATTTATGCAGAAAGCACACCAAATCCCTCAGTGATGAAATTTGTAGCAAATAAAAAATTAGTTGAAACAAACATTGAGTATAAAAATATTGAAGATGCGAAAGGTGCATCTTTAGCACTTGAATTATTCCATCTTCAATTTGTAAAAGAGATTTTTATTTCAGAAAATTATATCTCAATAACTAAATTTAATGTCACTGAATGGGATACTGTTATTGTGGAAATAAGAGAATTATTAGTCAAAGGACTTGAACAAAAAAAAGCATTGTTCAATTCACTTAAGCTTGATAGCTCAAAGCAAATTATTAAGGATGTTAATCTTACAGATATTGAAAAGAAGATTGTTTCAATTTTAGACGAATACATTCAGCCAGCAGTTGCCTCCGACGGAGGAAGTATTATTTTTGATTCTTATATTGCTGAAAGCCAAAGTGTAAAAGTAATACTACAAGGAGCATGTAGTGGATGCCCATCATCTACAATTACTCTTAAAAATGGTATTGAAAATATGCTTAAAGAAATGATGCCCGGTGTTGTAGAAAATGTAACAGCAATTAACGGGTAGTAAAGTTAGAATGAGGTTTTAAACTAAAACTAATTGAAAAAGTCATCATCCAGATGATTGAATTTATTTAGCTTTAGCGGTATAAAACTCTTTTAGATAGTAGGGTTCAAAGTATGCAACATCCTCAAAATCTTTATTTTCAAACTTTTTATAAGATAATTTAACCATGCTTTTAGCAGAGGGCTCTTGGGGTCCATTAAGAGTTTTAAAATTTGGATTTTTAATTAATTCCTTTGTCTTTTCTGAACCAGATCCAAATCCTAAAACCTTATGTTTTAGTAAATGATCATTAAAGCTGTCTTCAGTCAAAACTTCAGCCCAAGTCTCTTTGGTAATTTTATGTTCATGATCCAAAATCTGAGTATAAACCTCCATTCTTCTGGCATCAATCATAGGAGCTAAAAAACTTCCTTTTGAAACCTCTACATCTTGAGCAAGAATTGAAAGACTATTTAAAGAAATTAGAGGTATGTTTAGCGCATAACATAATCCCTTGGCGGCTGAGACTCCAATTCTGAGTCCAGTGTATGATCCTGGTCCTTTACTAACACATATTGCGACAAGATTTTTTACACTAATATTTGAATCATCAATTAGTTGTTTTATGAATGGGTGCAACTGTTCACCATGTGAATAATTCTCACTACTTTTTTCAATTACTTTGATAAGTTTACCATCACAACTTAAAGCAACAGAACAGTTTTTTGTAGAAGTTTCAATATGTAATATCCAATTATTCATAGATATTTTATTCAATTGATAAAGGAATACCAAAATAAAACTCAACAACCTTTAATTTAAATATATAATCAAATTTGGCTCTTATCTGATCAGATAAAGATTGCTCATATCGTTGTTTTGCCTGAACATAATCAAACGAATTTATTATACCCTCCTGAAAACTATTCTGTGTATTTTTAAAAGCAATTTCTCTTGATCTAACTGTTTTTTGTGCAGCTTCATAAAATTTATATGCGCCTTTTGAATCATTATATGCCTGATTAATTTGACTCTCTAAATCAAGTTTTTGTCTTTCGAAGGAATTTTTGGTTCGCTCTAAATTTATTTTTGCTCTTTTAACCGAATTTTTTGATGCAAATCCATTGAAAATTGGAATATTTAGACTCAATCCATAATTCTGACCTTCATTAAATTTGAATTGATCAGAAAAAGATAGCGGAGATGCAGCTACTCTATTCTCAATTTCTCGAACAACCGTTTCACCTGAGGAAAGAACAGTTCCGATTGGAGCTAAATAAAAATCACCCGTACCAACAAGTCTATCAGAATATCCAATTCTATTACTGTAGCTATAAAATGCTCTAAGAGAAGGCTGTAGAGTTCCTTTCGCTATCTCTATATCCTTTTCTGCAATATCAATATTAACAGCACTTAACTTAATATCATTTCTAAAGGTTAATGCTTTTTTAAATATTGATTTTGGATTTTCTTCTAAAATTTGAGAGAAAGGAATATCTAGATCTTCAAATACAATATTAAAGTTGTCATAATCTGTTATTTGTAATAGTTGTGCTAAACTAATTTTAGAAAGAATAAAATTATTTTCAGCTCTCACAATTGACTGCTCCTGACCAGCTAAATTTGCTTCTAATTCATAGAGGTCACCACTGGGAAGAACTCCAGCTTCAATCAAAGAAGATGTTCTTTTTAATTGTTCCTTGGCTACTATAAGTTGACTTTTTTGAGAATTAAGAATCTCAAAATTAAATAATACCTGCAAATAACTATTAGCTACAAGAAGTTTTGTGTCATCAATCATATCATCTAATTGATATTGCTTTGCTAGTAAATTTAAATTCGCTCTGTGAAGCCTATTGAAATTTTGTAATCCGTTGTATATATCCATTCCAATGCTAGCACCCATTGAACTAAACTGAGTTGTTAGGTTCTCTAATAAACCTGTTGTTATATTTTGATTAAGCCCCACATTCCAGGAATGGGAAGACTGAGCATTTAGATTCGGTAAAAAATTACCAATTGCATTTGACTTATCAACTGCTGCATTTTTTATGTCTAAAACAGATTGTTTTATTGAAATGTTTTTTTCAATGGCCATTTCCACGCATTCTTCCAATGATAATGTTTGAGAAAAAACATAGTTTGAAAAAATAAATAAATAAATAGTTAAAATATATTTCATGTTAATGCTTAAATAAGTCTTTTAAATTAATCTTCTATGATTTCAGAGTCGTTATTTTCATCAGAATCACCAATCTTTTCCGGTGTCGTCTTGTTCCAAACCTTAATTTTGTCTTCCATTGAAATACCAGATATAATCTCAACATTAATACCATCTGAAATACCTGTCTCTACATCAATTCGCTCAAATGATTGATCTGATTTTTCAATTTCAACATATGTTTTCTCAGTGGTTTTATCAAATTGAAGTAAAGCTTCTGAGATTACCATAATACTATCTTTTCTTTCTAAAACTAGCGATGCGTTAGCGCTATATCCAGCTCTAACACTTACTGAATTGTCGAGAAAAACATCTCCTTCTATTTTAAATTTTACTGCTCCTTGTTCTTCATTTCCTTTAGGTGCAATAAATTTTAATTTAGCATCAAAATCTTTATTCTGGATTGCACCTAAATTCACTGTTAGTTGCATACCTATTTTGAGTTTTTCAACTTCAGATTCATCTATTTTACCTTCAAATATCATTTTAGTTAGGTCTGCAATTGTTGCAATTGTTGTACCAGCATTAAAGGTATTACTCTCAACAACTTGATCTCCTGCTTTAACTGGTATCTCTAAAATAGTTCCTGCAACAGTTGCCCTAATATTTGTGTTGGCAGTTGAAGATCCTCCTGCTGATCCAAGACGAATGACTTGTAGATCACTTTTAGCATTTGCTAAATCTTGATTGGATCTATTATAGCTTAAAGACGCATTTTGAAAATCTTGTTTAGATATTATGTCTTTTTCAAATAACGATTTATTTCTGTCGTATTCAATTTTTGCATTATCAAGAATTATTTTTAGTGAGGCGACACGGCCTTTAGCACTATTTAAGGATCCTTCATTTGGAACAACCTTAACTCTAGCCAAAAGATCTCCTTCTTTAACCTTATTTCCCTCCTCAACAAATAATTCCTGAATAATTCCTGAAATTTGCGGCTTAATCTCTACTTCATCTTCAGGAATTACTTTTCCAGTAACAACTGTTTTATCCTCAACTGAGGAAATAAATGCTGTTTGAGTTTCATAAATAGTAATTGATTTACTATTAGTTTTTACAAAATATGCTGCAGCAAATAATGCACCGCAAATTATTAATGTGATACTTAAATATTTTAAAATTTTCATAGTATATAAGATTTATATTATAAATTTATTCTTCTCTTAATGCGTCTATTGGTTTTATACTTACTGCTCTTTGTGCTGGTATTAGTCCAATCAAAGTGCCTAGAGTTACCATTATAATCAATGCTCCCAAAACAAGGTAAATTGGAACAGTAGGATTAGTGTATGGAAAGTCTGTCATGTCTATAGTAAATGCATTAATTCCAGCTAAAACAAACGAGCCAAGAATTATTCCTAAAATTCCAGCAATTATTGTTAAAAAAACCGACTCTAATATTATTTGTACACGTACTTCTCCTGGAGTAGCTCCAAGCGCTCTTCTAACTCCTAACTCTTTGGTTCTTTCCTTAACTGAAATTAGTAATATGTTACCAATCCCAATTACTCCTGCTATAATAGTCGCAATTCCAACAATCAATGATAAAAAGGTTAAGCCATTAGCAAAGCCCATAATACTATTAAAAATCTCACCAAGATTAAACGATCCAAAGGCTCTTTCATCCTTTGGAGAAACTCTGTGAATTCTTTTTAGCATCTGCTTAACATCTTTTTCTACCTGAACAACGTCTGCATCATCATAAGCAGCTATGTTTAACCAGCCGACAAAATCGCCTGTATTATAAAGGTTTTGATAAGTAGAAAATGGAATAAATACATCAGAATCTGAGTCAAAAGGACTTCCCTGTCTAAAAACTAATACTCCAACAACTTTAAAGTAAACATTGTCTACTCTTACATATTTTCCCACAGGGTTTTCATCAGATTCAAATAGATCTGCTGCTGTTCTCTCTCCTATAACACAGACTTTTCTTTTATTTTTAATATCATCTTCATTTATAAATCTTCCTCCATCGTAAATATTTTGAGTGGAAATCTTTCTAAATTCGGGAAAGTCTCCGTATATAGCATAATCTCCAGAATTACTATTTCTTACAATGTTAGCTGGACTTCCTCCACTAAAACTTCCTCGAGAGTTTCTTGGAACTATGTATTTAATTTCAGGTATCCTATTCCTTAATATTTCAACATCTTGAAGTTTTAACTCAGGATTCCTACCAATTTTAAAACCATTATACGGAATACTTGTAGATTGAGCCCAAACAAACATTGAGTTCATCGCTACATTTTGGAACTGTCTTTCGAAACCATTATCTAAGCCCTTTGCTGATCCAGACAAAGCAATATATATAAAAATTCCCCATAGAACTCCAACAACTGTTATGGCAGTTCTGACCTTGTTTTTCTGAATTGAACCAAAAATTTCCTGCCAGGTGTCTCTATCAAAAATTATTTTTAGACTATTCATCTCTCAAAGCAACTATTGGTTTAATTGAAGCAGCTCTTTTAGCTGGAATGTATCCTGCTATTCCTCCAAATATTATTAAAATAACTGTTGAAAAAATAGCAGTAGAAATGTCTACGTATGGATTTCTAATAAAAAATTTATCTAATGTATCTCCTAAATTTTGTAAAATCAAAATAGCAATAATCATCCCTATAGATCCTGACAAGGTTGTAATAAAAATAGATTCTTGTAATATCATTGCAATAACTGATCTAGGTGAAGCTCCTAATGCTTTTCTAACTCCTAATTCTTTTGTTCTTTCTTTAACAACAAAAACCATAATATTAGAAATCCCAATAATTCCTGCAATAAGTGTTCCTAAACCAACAAAAGTTACGATATATTGGAGGCCAGTGGAGAATTGCTCATTTTGACTTGCAGCCTGAGCTACGTTTCTAATAAAAATACCTTTTGAATCAGTTGGATCAATAGACTTTTTATTTTTTAAAAATAATCTAAGTTTTTTTTCAAAAATCAAGGCAACTTTTGATCCAAGCTCAGGCTTAAAGCTAACTAAAATTTGATCAATTTTATCATTGCTTTTTTCAAGAAGTTGTCTTGTTGTATATGGAAGAAACACTACCCTCTCTTCGTTATCTCCCCCTTCATCTTGAAAAACTCCAATCACTTTAAAAGCGACACCATCCATGGAAATATATTTACCTAAAGGTTCGTCTTGATTAAAAAGATCTCTTGCAACTAATCTTCCTATAACAGCATTTTTTGTTTTATTATTAATGTCATTTTCATTCAAAAATCTTCCGCTCATCATAATTGTTTTTTCAAAATATTGATGAGAAGGAGAAACTCCTTGAGATTGATATCGATTTGATTCATTTTTATAACTAGAAGTAACATATCTATTAATTCTAGGAGTAATATATTGAAGGTAAAAAGGAAAATTTAACTTGATGTCTTCTATATCTGAATTTTTAAATTCTATTCGTCTATTAGATTTAAATCCTTTATAGGGTTTGGAGGTTTTACCAGCAAACAATCTAAGCGTATTCGTTGCATCATCCAGAAATTCTTCTTTAAAAGTATTTTTTAAACCATTTCCAAAACCAAATAAAATAATAAAAATAAAAATTCCTAATGCCACGGTAAAACCCGACAAAAAAGTTCTAAGTTTATTTTTTGCTATAGTTTGGAATATTTCTTGCCAACGGTCTAAACTAAACATAATTTGAGGCTAATACTTGATTTACTTTTTTATCTTCTACAATAACACCATCCTTCAACCTTACTATTCTTTTACACATCTTAGCTATATCCTCCTCATGAGTTACTACTAGGATTGTTTTACCTTCTTCATTTATTTTTTGGATTAAATCCATGACCTCGTATGATGTGGTTGTGTCTAAAGCTCCTGTAGGCTCATCTGCTAATAAAACTTTTGGTCTAGCGGCCATAGCTCTTGCTATAGCAACTCTCTGTTTTTGTCCCCCAGATAATTCACTTGGCAAGTGAGTTGCCCAATCTTTTAAACCTACTCGCTCTAAATAACTTAATGCGACCTGTTGACGTTCTTTTCTTTTTATTCCCTGGTAATAAAGAGGTAAAGAAACATTTTCAAGGGCATTTTTATAGTTTATTAAATTAAAAGATTGAAAAATAAAACCTAAAAATTTGTTACGATATCTAGCAGCCTTAGTTTCATCTAAATCTTTTATGATAACATCATCCAGAGTATATTGTCCCTCATCTAAAAGATCTAGCATACCAACAATATTTAAAAGAGTAGATTTTCCTGATCCTGAAGAACCCATGATAGCCACTAACTCTCCTTCTTCAACTTTAAAATCAATACCTTTTAGGACATGCAAAGTATTGTTACCCATTTTATATGACTTGTGAAGATTCTCAATGTTAATCATTAATTAATTATATTTTTCGGTGCAAATATACATTTTTAATACTTTTTGTTTTGTTTGAATTTAGACTGCATTTATTATTAAAGGTTTAAGCTCTGAGCTATCATTTTTAAATAAAAATCGTTTTTAATTTCAAAAATCATTTCTTCAAATTTTGGTGGACCAAACTTTGGTTGAATATTATTTGAATTTCCAAATTCTTCTTTTGGAATTCCTAAAAAATTGGTATCTAATTTTCCATTTTTGTTTGAATCATGCCAAAATCTTACAGCATAATTTCCTGATTTTAAAGAATCTATTTTAATGATACTTTTGAGGTCAACAATAGGAATATTTTTAACTGCTATAACTTTATTTTTATTTTCGTCAAATAGACCGAGCATTAAAAACCCTAGATCATTTTCTAATTTACCAACTTCAATCTCTAAAGAAAAGGGTCCTCGTTCATCAGTGAAGTAAAGAATATTATAATCTTTAATTTCTTGACCAGAAACAAAATAAAAATTTGTGCTAAACAGGATTAGTATAAATTTTTTCCTGGCATAGTACATAAAATTTCTATTTCTCATAAGATTTTAATTCTTTGAAAAATATTTCAAAATATGTTTTTCCCAGAGAAGTAATTGAGCAAAGAGTCAAAGGGTAGTTTTCTTTAAATTTTTTTTTCACCTTAATGAGTCCTGCTTCATTTAATTTTTTTATTTGAACACTTATATTGCCTTTTGTAGCTCCAGATATCTCAATCAATTTTTTAAAACTTGCACTATCAACCGAGAATAGAAACGAAATAATCTTTAATCGTATTGGGTTAAAAAGTAATTTTTCTAAATCTTTATTCATTATTTAGGTGGAATTATATCAATCTGTGTACTATTTTATATCAATCGTTTTTGGTGGCCTTGGAACAAAAAACCAAAGTATTACATATATGATTGCAAAACCTGAAAAAACAGTTAATACCCTCCACAGAATAGGATCAATATTGGTGTGTAACGCAAGACCATGACAAACTCCTCCTAAATATCCTTTATCAGGGTATCTATATAACTTTTTCATATATATTTCATTTATTAACTTTCATTCTACTTAAAAATATTCCTGGAATTAACATTCCAAGGGTAACTCCAACCATATTAATAATTAAATAATTAGCGTCAGGATTTGAAATTATGCTATAAATAAACATAAACATGACTATGCCTCCGGCTGTCAATGGTTTAAATTTTATAATTAACCCATTCATTAATAAGACTAGTCCAAGAAGAAATAAAATTAGTGGGACTGGACTGAATCCTTTTAAAATTGAAATAAAAATGATCAACATCCATCCAAATCCAAAAACACCCCATATTATTTGTATTGTTCTACCTATAATAGTTTGATATCCAATTTCAATTCCTTTTTTAATATTCCATCTTATAGTGTAGATTATGCCAAGAGTTGGGAGAATTGTCCAATAGGATAAAACAGTATATTTTGTTTGCTGAATAATCGAAGGAAAAAAGTAATGAATAAGACTTAAAACATTTATAAATACTCCCCAAAAAATCAGATTAAAACTTAAGGGTTTTAAGTTTTCTTTTGTTTTGTTAATGGTTTCATTTATCAATTTAATTTGCTCTTCTTTTTCCATAATTCAAATTCTATAATATTAATCTTAATTTTTTTTAGCTTTATTCTTTATTTTAAGAGCTTTTTTTGCAGCTTTAAATGCTTTTTTCTCAGCCTTAAGCGCCTTTCTCTCCTCTTTTGTTAGTGGAGGTGGGGTATTCCAGAGATTTCGTGAGCTTTTATATTCTGAATCAGTTACTTCTGTCTTTAAAATAATCACTCCTGCGCCCCCTTGAGAACCGTACCTATTCGTGCTAGCAATATCTCTTAATACTTCCAAATATCGTACCTGTGAAATATCAAGTGGAGGAGGAGAGTTGTATATCATGCCATTTATATCCCATATAACTGCATCAGATGCTGTTCCAAAAGATTGTCTTCCTCTTATAGATATATTTTTATTTCCTCTAAAATCTGTTTTAATTTTTGCTCCAGCTATCCTTCCTGCTATAACTTCAATTAAGTCTCTTCCTGAAATAATTTTTAGATTTCTAAGTGAGTTAGTTTTTTTGTCCTTTCCAATAATATTTTTTGTTCGATTCATTGTAATATTAACTGTATAAGTAGATGAATCAAAAGGCAATGATTGTCCTGAAAATCCAACTTTAGAAAAAAGTAAGTTACCTTCTCCATTAGAAAGTATTGAAAAATCTCCATTAACTTCAGTTAAGGTTTCCAAATCAGTTTCTTCAATTGATACTTTAACTCCCATTAAAAAATTATTATTAGAGTCAACTACAGTGCCGGTAATCTTTTTTTGTGCATTTAATAAAAATGGAATTGAAAGAAGAATTATGAGTATTTTTTTCATATGATTATTTTATTTTGATTGTGTATAAAAATATTTGATCATAATTTATTTAAAAGGTTTAATTATTAAATTATTTACAAATATAAACTAGTTTGTTTTATAAACTAACTTTTAATTAATTAATTTTTGTATATTTTGAAAATTCTCCACCCTACTAAAGCGACAAGTATGTAAGGAATTGCCATTAAGTAAATAATGCCATTATTAATTCCCTTAGCTGTTTGTTGGCCTTCTTCTGACTCTAAAACAGCTCTACACATTGAACATTGTGCATTTACAGGATCAATAAATAATATTAGAACTAATATTAAAAAAAGCAGTGTTCTGATTTTGTTAGTTGGCATAATATGGAGATATCATCAAATAAATTATTACTCCTGTTACAGCTATATAAAGCCATATTGGAAATGTAATTCTTGCTATTTTTTTGTGATCTTTAAAAAGTTTGGAAATTGCTCTTACATAGGTTATTAAAACCATAGGAATGATTCCAATAGAAAGTATGATATGGGTTATAAGTATAAAAAAATAGATGTAATAGCTAAAGCCATCTCCTCCATAAGGTGTTGGATCTGATGTCATATGATAGGCAACGTACATACCTAAAAAAACAACTGATAAAGCTATAGCTGACTTCATCAGATTTTCATGTAAAATAATATTTTTCTGTCTTATTGATATAAGTGCGAAAATTAATAAAATTGCAGTAATACCGTTTATTGATGCATAAATAGGAGGTAAAAAATTCAAGGGAGCAACATTAGGTATTCTAATTCCGAATAAAATTGCAACTACAACAGGAATAGCTACAGATAATAAAATAATCCACTTTTTGTATTTCAAAGCAGGGGCTAAAGGTTGTTTGTTTTTTTCCATAATATTATTCTTTCAATAATTTTGGGATATCTTCCAAAAGCATATCAGTTCCTTCAATGAGTTCAGATTTTTCTTGATCAATTCCAAGATAATAAACTATTGGATTTCCGTATGAATCTGATCTAGATCTAATATATCCTTTTTTGTCTATTAAGGCAAAATATCCCTGATGCTCAAAACCTCCAGCTACTTCTGGGTTAATTGAAGAAAAAATATTAAAACCATTGTTAGATAATTCATAAACAGTCTTCTTATCTGAAGTTAAAAAATGCCAGTTTTTGGAAAAAACATCATATAATTCAGAATACTGTTTTAAAATTTCAGGAGTATCATGATCCGGATCAATTGTAAAAGAAGCAATTCCAAAATCTTTTCTGTCTCCAAAACTACTCTCAAGACGTTTCATGTTTTTATTCATAATAGGACAAATACTTGGGCAAGTCGTAAAAAAAAACTCAACTACATATACTTTATTATTAAAATCTTCATTACTAATTTTCAAATTATCCTGATTTGTCATTAAAAATGAGGGTACTTTTTTAGCTTCTCCGTTCAGAGTTATATAGGATAAGGGATCCGATTCGGAGGACCTGTTATTTTCAACAATTTGGGAATTTGCTATTCTATCAATTATTACAGGAAATAATCTTATTGCAATAACAATTAATATAAAAGAGAGAATTAAAGAATAATATTTTTTCATAATATGTCTACCTTCTAGAATATTTTTTTAATGCCAATCGATATTCAGCTAAAATAACTTTAATATCATCTTCCATCTTGTTGTTTATCTCAGCAACTGATTCAGCATTATAACCAAACAATGTACCAATATCTTCATCATCATCTCGCCCTCTCAAACTTCCATCTCGATCTATAATAAAAACATATGGAGAGCTATGTTTTTTGTCTAAAGAAAGTGAGGTTTTGAGGCTTTTGAAATGATTTTCTATATCTAAAGAAGAGCCTTTCATAAATTTCCAATTAACAAGGTCAGTTCCAGCACCTTTAGACAATTCTTCTTCTAAAAACTTGACTTGACTTTCTTGGTCATTAGTTATTAAAGCAACAAACTGAAAGTCTTTGAATTGATAGAATCGCTTATATATCTTTTGATTAAGATTAAATGCATCACCTTTTTTTAAATTTAGGTCTGATCCCCAATAACATAAAACAGTTATATGATCGTTCAAAACAACAATATCATCTCTTAAATGTGTGAAAGGATCTAAATCCATAACACTTTCTGTAAGAACAGGAAGTTTTGCAAAATTATTTTTGCCAGAAGCAAAAAATAAATAGATAACTATAGGAAAAATAAATAGGACTCCCAGGACTATAAACTTCTTAAATTCCTTTTTCATAAAACAAAAATATTACAAATATGAAATCAAATTAAAAGTTCCAACTTACAAAACCTTCTTGCATTATGTTAAAAATATAATCTCCTTCAAGAAGAATTATGAAAATCAAGTATGGAATTAAAATAATTAACGGGAGAACTATTGCATTTTTTAGTCCAGATTTTTCATCTCTTATATGCATGAAGTCCCAAGCAATATAGTATGCTTTTACTAAAGTTAGAATAATAAAAATCCAATTAAGCAATTTAATTCTTATGAATGGAATCATTAAAATTTGAGGCTTAACAATCCCAAGAATAACCTCAATTGTTGTAACTATGGATAGAAAAATTAATACACCCCATATTTTTTGTGTATTGGATTTAAATTTTAAATACCCTCTGAATATTGCTAATTTATGTGTATCGTCTGCCATATATTTTTTTTAAACTAAATAGAAAAATGTGAAAACAAAAACCCATACCAAGTCAACAAAATGCCAATAAAGTCCAACTTTTTCAACCATTTCATAATGTCCTCTTTTTTGATAAGTACCCATTAGTACATTAAAAAAAACAATGATATTAATAACAACACCTGAAAAAACATGAAACCCATGAAATCCAGTTATGAAAAAGAAAAAATCAGCAAATAGACGATTTCCGTACTCATTGTGTATTAGGTTCGCTCCCTGAACGACTTGAGTTGCGCTTTCTATTTTAGCCAAAGACTCCTCCCTTGTTAAAGTAGTTTTATGACCTGAAGAAGTGAGTTTTTCAGTTCTAATTAAAAGTTTCTCATTCTTTTCAAAACCTGCCTTAACCTCAGAAACTGTTATTTCAGGAATAGAAGGTTCGTATCTAAACCATAAACCATTACTGCTTTCGTGTGTAGATCGACCAGTAGGTAATTCTATGGCAAAATCTTCTATTGAAATTCTCTTATCATTAATGTCAATAAATTGTAAAATTTGACCTCCTTTTGTTTCTAGAGCTCCATACTCACCTTTAATAAAATTTTTCCATTCCCATGCTTGAGAACCAACAAAAATAGCTCCTCCAATTATTGTTAAAAACATATAAAATGCAACTTTAGATTGCTTCATGTGATGACCGGCGTCTACAGCAAGGACCATCGTGACAGACGAGAAAATTAATATGAATGTCATTAAAGCAACATAGTACATAGGTGCATTTATACCGTGAAGGAAAGGGAAGTGGTTGAAAACTTCGTCTGCAATAGGCCAAGAATCAATATTTTTAAACCTTGAAAAAGAATACGCAACGAGAAATCCAGAGAAAGTTAATGCATCAGATACTATGAAAAACCACATCATCATTTTTCCGTATGTTACTTTAAAAGGCTGCTTGTCCCCCCCCCAAAGTGACTCGTCTTCAGAATGTTCTTTAGCTGTTAATTCCATAAAATTTCAAAAAATTATTTCAACAAATTTATTAATTCTATTTATACAATACGACAAATAAATACAAATAACACCAAAGAAAATCTAGAAAATGCCAAAAAACGACTCCAAGTTCTATACCTAGTTTATTTGAGCTAGAATATTTGCCTTTAATTAAGTTAGATAATACAAAAAATAAAACCACTATTCCTGCAAATAAATGTAACATGTGAAGCATTACCAAAACATATAAAAAAGAGGTAGTGATAGAGCTTTGAGCTCCTGTAAAATAATATCCTGAATTAATTATTTGACCAAAACCAACAAATTGGAAATAAATAAAAGTAAAAGCTAGTATGATAGTTAGTAAGGTATACTGTATTGATTTTTTATTTGAATCAATTGAGTTATAATATTTAGCTAGACCGAAGGTTACGCTACTGATCAATATAATGAAGGTACTAATTGTAAAGGGTAGAGGTATTTCAAAAGAATTAAGCCAGTCTGACCTTGATGAGCTTACTACATATGCACTAGTTAATCCTGCAAAAGTCATTGTCATACTTACCATTCCGATAAGTAACATCATTTTTTTAGCTTTAATATTTATTTTTTCTGATATCATTGTTTTTTTTATTAAAATTTATCTAAAATGTAAATAATCTGTACAGATGTTAAATATGCAATACTCGAATACATCAAATGTTTTGCTGATTTATTTGTTCTTTCTCTCATCAATTTAAATGCAAAAAACAGCAATCCCAATCCACAGGTAAATACTAGAGTTCCACCAAAAGGAGTTAAGTTTAGATCACCTGTATATTTAGTCATGGGTAATAAAGATATAGCTACTGTCCAAAAAGAATAAAAAACAACTTGAAATGCACTTGCATTGTCTGTTTTTCCGGTTGGCAACATTTTAAATCCAGCTTTTTTGTAGTCTTTATCAAACATCCATGCAAGAGCCCAAAAATGAGGAAATTGCCAAAAAAATTGAAATAAAAATAGGATTCCTGGCTCAATACCAAAATCATTAGTGTAAGCTACCCAGCCTAACATGTATGGAATTGCTCCAGGAA
>TARA_B110000008_G_scaffold212371_1_pt1 | contig 14561 bp, 15 predicted proteins | sample TARA_B110000008 | Tara Oceans TARA_B110000008 (sample SAMEA4396496) | marine metagenome | biome: Westerlies Biome; feature: [DCM] deep chlorophyll maximum layer (ENVO:01000326); material: water (ENVO:00002006), including particulate matter (ENVO:01000060) such as... | depth 40 m
TCATTAAAGAATTTCTGAAAAGTATTACTTAATCCATTTCCAAAACCAAAAAGAATAACAAAGATGAAAATTCCTAAAGCAACTGTAAAACCAGATAAGAAAGTCCTTAGCTTGTTCTTACGAATGGTATCAAAAATTTCTATCCAGCTGTCTTTATTAAACATGAGTTATATCGCCTTTTTTTGGTTTACTAAAGTATCCTCTACAATCACTCCATCTTTAAGACGAACAATGCGTTTGCACATCAATGCAATTTCTTCCTCATGGGTTACAACTAAAATTGTTTTCCCCTGATTATTTATTTCTTGTATTAAAGCCATTACTTCATTGGAAGTGGTAGAATCCAAAGCACCAGTTGGCTCATCAGCTAATAATACTTTGGGTTGGCTCACTAATGCTCTTGCTATAGCAACTCTTTGTTTTTGTCCTCCTGAAAGTTCGCTTGGCAAATGAGTAGCCCAATTTTTTAATCCTACTTTTTCTAAGTAGTTAAGTGCTTTTTCTTGTCTTTCCTCTCTTTTTTTACCTTGGTAATATAAAGGTAAAGTTACATTTTCTAAAGCGGTTTTGTAATTGATAAGATTGAAGGATTGAAAGATAAATCCTAGAAACTGATTTCGGTATTTGGCTGCTTTTGTTTCATCCAAATTTTCAATTGGGACATTGTCAAGCGTGTAAGTCCCCTCATTGGCAACATCCAACATACCAATAATATTTAGTAGGGTGGATTTTCCTGAACCAGAAGAACCCATAATTGCTACCAATTCTCCTTCTTCAACTTTAAAATCAATTCCCTTTAATACATGTAGGGAATTTTTCCCCATTTGATATGATTTGTGTAAGCCAGTAATATTTATCATAGTTATTGCTTTGTTGATGGTAAAATTAAATAAAATACAGTACTATGCAAAGCAAAGTACCTAAAAATATATTTACTAGATTAATTGATTAAATTTTATTGAAATAATAACTTTAAAAACGAAAAAGTGAAGTGAATATTGTATTGAGAAGTTATTTCCTTTCTACCCAATCACCATGTTCTTTTATAAGATTAATTAAGGCGGTTACTGCTTTTTCTTCAGGGATATTTTTCTCCACTACCGTTTGTTCTTTGTAGAGTGTAATTTTTCCTTTTCCAGTTCCTACATATCCATAATCGGCATCTGCCATTTCTCCTGGTCCGTTTACAATACAACCCATAATCCCGATTTTAACGCCTTTCAAATGGTCGGTTTCTTTTCTGATTTTTGCAGTTGTTTCTTGTAAATCAAACAAGGTTCTTCCGCAACTCGGGCAAGAAATATATTCCGTTTTAGAAATTCTAGTTCTACTCGCTTGTAGTATCCCGAATGCTAATGAATTTATTGATTGATCAGAACCACAATTTTCTGCCGCAACAAATATCCCATCTCCTAAGCCATCTAATAATAACGCTCCAAAATCAGCACTAGCTGAAAGCTGTAATTGTTCTACTGACAAATCACCATAAGCTCTACCAATAACAACAGGAGTTTCTACTCCATTATTCATGAGTTCTGTAAAAAGTTTTCTTTGTTCAGCAACACCATTTTTATTATAAGTATCTATCATCAAAACAGCTGTTGTATCTGTTTTTAGTTTGCTGTAAAGTTCATCACTCAAATCAGTAAGACATACATAAATGATATTCAGTTTATCAGAAATTTCTGCTTTATCCAAATAATCATTTATTGTTAAAAAAGGATATCCCTTCTTCACTTTTAACCACTTTTTATAATTGTAAATAATTCCTAAAGTACCTGGAACTTCAAAGTCAACATCATGGTTGCCTACAAAAACATAATCGGCAGCCATATCAGTAAGATTCCACTTGTCCAAAGGAACAGAATAGTTAGAGCCAATTCCAAAAAAGGATGCAGGTGTGATTTTCTTTTTCAAACAAAAATCAGCCATTACAATTGGCACATTTTTCCCTCCAATATTCAACACCTCATTAGTTTCTCTTCTATTATAATCAAAAGAATGTAAAGGATTTTTTGTGATTTCCTCTATCTTTTCATGAGCTTCAATACCAGTGAAATGACTCAATAATTCTTGTGCAACTGGCATTTCAAATTCAGGTACTTCTGTTAAGGAAACTCTAATAGTATCTCCTATTCCATCTGCTAAAAGTGTACCTATCCCTACTGCCGATTTTATTCTTCCATCTTCACCTTCCCCTGCTTCAGTAACGCCTAAATGAAGAGGGTAATTCATTCCTTCTTTTATCATTTCTGCTACCAATAATCGGTAGGCCTGTACCATTACTCTAGTGTTAGAGGCTTTCATTGAAAGAATAATCTCATGATAATCTTCATCTCGGCAAATGCGTAAAAATTCCATTGCCGATTCTACCATTCCTTTTGGTGTGTCGCCATAACGGCTTAAAATCCTATCAGATAAGGAACCGTGATTTGTACCTATTCGCATGGCTGTACCGTGCTCTTTACAAATCTTAACAAGGGGAGTAAATTTTTCTCTTATTCTGATAAGCTCATCCGTATAACTTTCATCTGTATATTCAATTTCCTCAAACTTCTTTTTATCAGCATAGTTTCCAGGATTTACTCTAACTTTCTCTACAATTTTGGCGGCTATTTCAGCTGCATTTGGTGTGTAGTGAATATCGGCAACAATAGGAGTGTTGTAACCTCTTTTTGCCAATTCATTTTTTATGTTTTGTAGGTTATGTGCCTCCTTTTTACTGGGTGCAGTAATACGCACGAGTTCACAACCCGCTTCTATCATTCTTATGGATTCCTCTACAGTAGCTTGGGTATCCATTGTATCAGTAGTGGTCATGGATTGTACTCGGATGGGGTTGTCCCCTCCAAAACCTAAATTACCTACTTTTACTTCACGCGTTTTATAGCGAGAATACTGTGTTAATGAATTACAATATTTCATTTATATTTTTACTACTTTTTTCGTTATTTCTTCTTTAGAATTAGATATTTTGATGAAATATATCCCATTTTTGAATGGTTCTAAATTTAAAATTTCAGAGATAAAACCTGAATTGGAAACTTTTTTAGCAACAATTGTTTTTCCAAGATTATCTTGTAGAATAATATTTGTCTCTCCATCTGATAAGCCTTCAATAGTTATACTGCTTTTTGTAGGGTTAGGGAAAATATCCCAATTGTTTACCTCCTCAGTCGATATTGTTGTTTGAGAATATCCTACAGTAAATTGATGTATAATATTGGTTCCAAAGTCAGGGTTAAATGTTTTTAACCAACTGGCTCCAATTTCACGAAAACGAACCATGCCTCCACCATCATTATTTGCCCAAAAATCTAAACCATCTTCATCAGTATCAGACATTATGAATGTGTAGCAGCCAGGAACAAAAGTTATAGTATCACGATATTGAGTATTTCCTAGAAGGGTTCCGCTTGTGTGTTCAATACTTCCATTGTCATTATAAAAATCCCAAGTAGTTTCAGATTCTTGTGTGAAGGTATTAATAACACCCCCATTTGTGCCGACCCAAAGCGCAAAAGTTTCAGGGTAATCTGGTACATATTCAAATTCGCCTTGCATTGTGTTGTTTTCAGTATAGTCATCTGTCTGACCATTAGGGTTTTTTAGTATTACTTCAAAAGTATTTTCACTACCTGACCAATTTGTAAGGTTTGGAAGCTCTACTTCTTCTGTTTCTAGGAAAGCTAGATTACCATTCCAAGTATAAGTGTGTGTTGTTCCGCCAACTACTTGGTAATCAATATCTAAAGATGTTAAAGCAGAACTACCATAATTTCTAATCTTTATTAATGGCTTCCCGCAAATAGGATTCTTACGGCTATGTTCATCTTTTAAAGATGGTCTGATAATGTCAATAATTTCTGCTGAATTACTAAAATTAGTACCTTCATATTGGAATAATTGACATTGAATTGTATATACAGGCGTTTGACCTAAGCCACCATTATAACAGATTCCCCCTTGTTGTATAGGACATGATGTTCCTGGATGAGGACTCCAGCTAAAACTATCAAAATCGATATTTATTTCAATAGAATCTCCAGCATTAATATATGGTGTGATTTCATGGTTAAAAGCCTGAGCTTTTTTTCCTGGACACCAATTTGCTCTATCGTAAATCCAAGTTCCTCCTTGAGGGTAAATAGGATTTTCACCACAATTATCATCCCAATTATATTGTGTGTGGGATTGTATTCCATCAAGCTTTAAGTGATAATTAATAGGGTTAAACTCAGCAGCATTTATATTATTGTCAAAACTATGACCAGTTGATACCATTTTTATCATAGCTTGTGTGCTATTTCCTTCAATAAATTTTGTTTGAGGAGTTAATTTAGTGGCTTCAAAATCAATGGAAGAAGAATAGTTGTATCCTCCAGAATAGATGTTTTCCATTTTCACAACATCTCTAGCAGGAGTCCCCTCAATAAATTCAAAATCGAGTGTAGCACTAAATCCTGATGACCAACCACTGTAATGACATCTTATTTCTACAGAATCTCTAAGGATTTGTATGAAATCAGTAACATCAAATACATGAGTAAATTCCCAGTTGTTAGCCAAACCACTTCCATAAGGAGTGATTACACGAGCCAATTCATAGTTTTCAATAACATCATAAACTTGATACCAAGAATGGTAAGTAAGATACATTGATGTGTTAGAAGCTACAAAGTTAGAGTCAATAATATTTCCTAAACTATCAAATTCCATGTTATAGAAATTTGCCATCCAACCATTTATAGTGTCAGTAGGAGTTGTTGGATTATTAGCATCATTAAATTCTATTATTTCATAATTTATGTATAGTGCGGAATCTAAATCATTTGTTGTGGTGTCCCAAAAATGAAAATAAGTTGAGTCACTGCTGTAATGAATTGAATCAGTTGCTGAGCCATTCACAGTAAATAAAGGCGCTGTTAGTAGTGATGAATCAATTTCACCTGTTCTGTGGCGAACAAAAATTTGTGAAGTATAGTCCCAGTCAGAACATCCTCCGGCTGCACAACCCATGGTATAGTGTAGATATACTTTTCGGTAATCTTTAGTAGCATCAGGCAGGACACCCCATTCATCATAGTTTCCATACGAAGTCATGTCGGTATGATCATGTATTCGAACTGTAGTTGTGTCGCTAGCAAAAAGAGTTAGACTAAAAAGAAGAGCAGAAAGAATAAGTATATTTTTTTTCATAAGTTGAATTTTAAAGCTACAAATTTAGTTTATTTTTCAATTTCGGTTACTCCACCAGAGACAATTAATTTCATTATTTCAGATGATGATTTATCTATAGGGGTTATATATGATTTTTCAACCACAAAAAGTTGTCCTGAAAAAGCATAAGAATGGGGTAAATACACTAAAATTTTACCTCCTTTTATTCCTAAAGAACTTAAGTCTTCATTTGTGATAAAACCGATACGTTCAATAGTTGAATTTTCGTAAAGTTTGATAAGTACTGCTTGATCAAAGCCTTTCTTTTTTCCAACAAAAGTGCGCATTAAATCTTTCATTGATGTATAAATAGTTTGTAATAATGGTGCTTTTTTTAATAAGCCTTGAAAGAAAGAATTGATAGGGCTAGCAATAATTGCCGAACCTGCAAAACCAATAAAGGTAATTAATGCAATAATTGCAATAAGCCCAAGCCCTGGGAATTGAAAAGGTAAAATTCCATCAATTTTTATGAATGTCCAATACACCACATAAAGAGTTACTGATATGGGAACAATGTATAGTAATCCTTGTAAAAAATAATTAATAAATTTTTTCATACTTTTAAACTTTAGTTTTCGTTAGAAGACATAAAAGTACTAATCTTTAAAATATATAGCCATGAAAAAAATAGTTTTTAGTTTCCTGCTTCTTTTTGCAGCTTCTTTATTTATTACTCAAAATATTTCTGCACAAGTAGTAGTAAAGTCAAAACGCAACAAAACAACCAAGAAGGTAACTGTTAAAAAACCAAATCGCCATAGAGGGGTTACTGTTAAAACAAGGCCTACTCATCATAACCCTCATAGAGTTGTGTTGGTAAAACCTAACCGACCAAGAGTAATTGTAAAGCGCCCTAATCGAATCAGAAAAAATTATATTTGGGTAGATGGGCACTGGAAATGGAGCGATTTTTATGGTGATTATATCTGGGTGCAAGGGAAGTGGATGCGTCAAAAAAGAGGTTATCATTGGGTCCCAGGTTTTTGGGAGATTAGTCTGGACGGATTTATTTGGATAGAAGGCTATTGGTCACGCTAGTATTTTATCATCTTTTCCTGTTGAAAAGTATTATTAGTCAGCCTCTTTCTTCCTTTCTTCCTTTGTAATTTTGAGAAGATTAAAATTTTTAAAAATGCAAAAATCTATTCTATACATTGGCGTACTCCTTTTGGGGCTAAGTGCTTGTGTAACTCCAAAAATTCATAACGCTTTAATTGCTGATCAAGAAAGTACAAAATTAGCATTAACTTCATCTGAAAAAAAGGCACTTGCCTTGGCTAGTAATTTGGAAGAAAAGGAAGGGACTATAGTTTCTTTGCAAACCCAAATTTCTGAGTTGAGAAATGATTCTGTTCAGAATGGAAAATCCTTAGTTATTTTACAAAATAAATATGATGAATTGAGTGATGCTTATGATTTGCTGACTTCCAAGAATAGCCGATACATGGCCGATAAAGCTAAAGAAACCAAAAAACTTTTGGAACAATTGGAAGAAGCTCAAACTGAACTTTTTGCAAAAGAAGATGAGCTAAATAAGCTTTCCAATTCCTTAGACGCAAAAGAGCAAGAGTTGAAAATAGCGCAAGAAGAATTAGAAGCAAGGTCAGTAAGAGTTACGGAATTGGAAACAATTATCAATAAGAAAGATTCTATGGTAACAGCCTTAAAGCAATCCATTTCCAAAGCACTTAGAGGCTTGGAAGGAGAAGGGCTAACCATTGAGCAAAGAAACGGGAAAGTGTATATTTCACTAGAGGAAGATTTGTTGTTTGCATCAGGAAAATATACGGTAAATAGCGGAGGTGTTGCTGCACTTAATAAATTGGCAACTGCTTTGGCGCCTCAAAAAGATTTAGAAATTTTGGTGGAAGGTCATACGGACAGTATCCCTTTGAGTGGAAGAGGTTTGGTGAAAGACAACTGGGATTTGAGTGTTATGCGTGCAACCAATGTAGTGAAGGTATTAACGAAAAACCCTAGCTTAAATCCTTTACAATTAACTGCAGCTGGTAGGGCTGAATTTGTGCCTATTGCAAGTAATAAAACCAAGGAGGGAAGAGGTGCTAATAGAAGGATTGAAATGATTCTTTCTCCTAATTTGGACGATTTATATAACCTATTAGAAGAATAAGATGAAACATTTACCTTTAATTATATTATGTATTATTGCTTTTTTCTTTTTGAAGAAAAGATTTTTTGACAATACGGATTATAAATCCATGCTTGCTAATGGTGGAATTATTATTGATGTGAGGTCAAGTGGAGAGTTTTTTGGAGGGCATATTGAAAACTCATTAAATATTCCATTAGGTGATTTTCCTGATAAATTAGATTATCTAAAAGATAAAAACCAACCAATTATTACTTGTTGTGCTTCAGGAATGAGAAGTGCAGGAGCAGCAAAATTACTTTCAGCTAAAGGCTATACTAATGTAGTGAATGGTGGAGGTTGGTCCAGCTTAGAAAGTAAGCTCAAATAAAACTGAGGTGTCAGTTTTTAAATTCAAACAGTTTTCCATAATACAAGAAAAATCAGCCATGAAAGTGGGGACTGATGGCGTATTGCTTGGGAGTTGGGTAACTTGCAAACACGCAAATACTATTTTAGATATTGGCTGTGGCACAGGATTGATAGCCTTGATGCTTGCGCAAAGAAACTCAAAAAGCAGCATTACTGGAATTGAAATTGATGCAATAGCTAGTCAAGAAGCACAGTTGAATGTTAGTAATTCTGATTGGCAAGAAAGGATTAAGATTGAGCATACATCTTTGCAAGATTTTAAACCTCAAACTCAATTTGATTTAATCGTTAGCAATCCTCCTTTTTTTCATGAAAATAAAGCGCAAGATAGAAGGGCGACTGCACGGCACACCAACTATCTTTCCTTTGAAGAATTAATAGAAAATGCTGCAAATCTACTTTCAGAAAAAGGAATGTTTGGGGTAATCATTCCTAAAGATTCTGAAGCACAATTTTGTGGAATTGCTAAAACTCACAACTTATATTACAATAGAGTGTGTAATGTAAAAGGGAATGAGACAGTATCTGTAAAACGAGTAATGTTAGAATTTTCATTCAATAAAGTTGAAAGGACAATAGAATACTTAACGATTGAAACTGCAAGACATCAATACACTGATGGGTACATGCAATTGTGTAAAGATTTTTATTTGAGGATGTAATATTTTCTGAAGTTTAGAAGGTAAATTTGGGAAATAAGAATTAATTAAAAAGAAGGTTTTTATTTTCTTTTTAAAAACTCAAAATTCATAAAAATCAGATTAATGTATTGTTTGTTAGTGCGTTATCATTTTTAGCGTATCCGTATGAATACGGATAAAACAGCCAATTATTTTATTGTAGGTTTGGGGGTTTGTTAATTAAAAAATTTAGAATATGAAAAAATTACTATTGATATTAATTGCTTTGCCAATGATTGGGATTGGGCAAAGTGATAAAAAAATTACAAAGATTTATGGAGGTATGCCTACATCCAATGAAAATATGGGTTGGGAAGAAGATAAAACTCCAAATGAAAAGTACAGTGGCGTTATAAAGATTGATTCTACAATTAGTGCTTCAGAAGTAATTGAAGCTTTTATGATAACATTTCAACCATTACAAGATGCAAATATAATGACAAAGCAGATGCGTAATAATAATGCATTTGGAGCAGTCGCATCATCATTGAGTGGGGATTATAATTCTATGGATGATTTTACAAAAGCAGGAGATGCAGATTCTAGAAGGCAAAATCAAGCTCAAAGCTCTTGGAGTGTCCAAGTAAGAAATGGGAGGTATAAATTAGTAGTTATTCCCGCAGGAACATCTGGATATGCAAATGACCATATTCAAACAGAATGGAGTCAGATGTTTAAAAAAGGAGAGGTTAAATCGATTTACTCTAAGTATTATAGTCAAATGAAAATTAAATTAGCATATACAATAGATCAATGGATTAGTAATGTAGATGAACATCTAATCAAGGATGGAAATGATGACTGGTAGAATCAGGTAATTTTCTTAATATTTTTAAGGTTTTCTATTGTGTTAATTCCAGTAATTTAATTCTATTAATAGAATTGTATAATCACATATCTTTAAAAATATTTGTATAGTTAAAGTAATACCTTTATTATTGCATATTAATTTAAAGATATAACTTTATGAAAAATTCAGCAACTCAATTATTATTAAATCAAGCCCAAGAGAAAATAAATTCTTTTTCTGTATTAAAATCTGTAGAAAAACCATATAAAGGATGGGTGAGTACTATTCGTGTTTCTATTAAAATGTCCTTAAGGCAATTAGGGGAAAGGTTGCATATTTCTCCACAAGGCGTTAAGGATTTAGAAAAAAGAGAAGAATCGGGGTCAATCACAATTAACTCCTTAAAAGAGGTAGGTCGTGCTTTAGATATGGATTTGGTATATGGGTTTATTTCTAGGCACAATAGTTTGGAAGCTATGATTGAAGAAAGAGCAAAGGAAATTGCTGAGGAGCTTATTTTAAAAACAAGTCCAGATGGGGCTGATAAAGAAATAAAAAAAGCAATTGAGCAAAAAACTTATGAAATAGCTTCTAAAATGCCATCTTATTTATGGGATTAGTTGAAGGCTTTATTCAACACGAATAGCTAAATATCTAAAAACCGTAACCTATCTTCTGGTGAAGGTATCTGACATTCATCTTCTTTGCCAAACCATTTATATCTATTCTTGGCAAAAACCTTGTAAAAATACTCTCTTATAAATTTAGGTGCAATAGCTAAAAAGTAAGAAACAATCAAATAAGGAGGTTCCAGGTTTCTTGTTATCTTTTTTATCGCTTCTGATCTGTCATATACCTTTCCGTTTGAGTAATAATAAATTGTATCTAAATTTACTTGAATATTAAAGTCTTTTAGGAACGATTTAGCAAAGTCAGATTGCAAAGAACAAAATGACATATTATTGTTTTTCTCGTGCTTCAATAAAAAAACAACCAATCCATTGCAGAAACTACAAACTCCATCATAAAATACTATATTTTTCTTCTCCATCATCATTGTTTTAATAATCTATATAAGGATAAAGATACAGCAAATAAGTAGATTAGATGAAGATTAATATACCCAATTTTGGTTATTAAAGTTGGTGTTAATGTATGCCCCAGAATATAGAGTGTTGGAACAATTATTATAAAAACATAAAACACTTTTGGAATAATCAATTTTTGAATGACTTTCTCTAAAGGTTTTGTGTTTATTATTCTAATCAAAGTGAGTAGAATAATAACTAAATAAAATGTGTTTACCCCAGAGAAAGCAATCGCTAACATATTATAATTAAAAATATGAAACAGGCAACACAGACCTATATAGACTAAGGACCATCTTAAATTAATTAATACCATAACTACTCCTAATTCAAAAATAACAGCTGCATAGTCCAAAATCTCAGCAAAAAATGCGTCTCCAAATGGAATAAACCCATTCAGATAATGATAAAAATCTGTCCCTTTATTGTACCTGAAAACTAAACTTTCAATATGGTGTTCGTAAATGTTCAAATAGGTTGAATCCATTAGTTTAAAGATTCCTGCAGAAAACCAGGCGAAAAAAAACAGCAAGGTAAAATTCATAAGCCATACATTATTGGTGTAACTTTTCTTACCTAAATATTCATCAATAGAGAGCCTACTCCCCCAACCTGTAAAGCCTAATATTAAAAAAGTTATATCATTGAAAAAAGTGTGGTCAATCTTTTGGAAACTATATAAGATTGAACATTCAAATATCAATATCAAGGAAAAAACTACCCCTGCCTTAGCTGATTTGTAGCCAAATAAAATGCAAACAAAAGCGATAGTTCCGATAACATTTAATACCAAAAATAAAAACTCATCAGGAATAGAAGGGATAAGATAATATGCAATTGAAGAACTATTAGGTGCATATATATAATCTGGTATAGCCCCTAATCCAGCTTTAAGAGGAAGGTCATATATGAGATAATATACAACACAGTAAAGAATTCTTAGTAATCCAAATTCAATTCCTGTAAAATTGTAAAAGCTCTTTATTCTATTATTTATTCTGGTTATCATAATTTAATAGCTGATATTAATCCTAACTATTTTTATTAGTTTTTCTGATTTTTTATCTGTCCAAAAAACTTTGATGTATTTAAAATCCTTTTCATGGGTAATGCTTTCTACCCCCTTGGAAAGAAAAGTTTCAAGTTCTAATAATTCATTAGGTAAGTATGCTACACCTTTTTTGTAAAATAAATATTTTAGCTTAGGAAAATCCCAAAAACGACTTTTGATTGTACGATCAATCATATTTATATTCAGAGGACTTTGGAACAATAATCTAGGATTTATAACTAATGAGTCTCCTCCTTCCTTGTATACATAGAACTCATAACTGCACCATCTAGGTTTATATAAATTTGTATAGTAATCATCAACTAAATATTCATGCTGATAGAATTTATCATCAAAAGCTTTAGAAGCCGGACTGTAATATTTATTCTGTCTAAACTGATATTGCATTTTAATAATATCAGGTTTAGCAAAATCAGGATAACAAAGGGATGGGTACGGTTCCTCAAATTTAAACTTATACACTAGCTGTATGGAACAAATTAGAATTATAATCCAAAACCATTTAATGGCATTATTTTCTTTCATTTTAAGATTGAAGAATCGTTAGTTCACAAAGATAAGAATTTTTTATTTTTGGTGAGTAAGGGATTATTTCATTATCCCTTTTTGGTTTTTTACAAAAGCAAAGTCCTAACTCAATTGTTCGTTTTGTAATTTTCATTTGAATTTTCCTGCAAATAAATTTGTGTCAAATTCAAAAGGAAGGGATTATTTCATGATCCCTGTGGGTGTTTTGCAAATATAAACCCAAATTCATTGCATTCATATTGTTCTTTATTTTTTAATTTTATAAAACTAAAGTTTTAACATTAAAAAAAATAAAACCCAATTTTCATTGGGTTTATATTTGCGGTGAGGAAGGGACCGCAATTTAGAATATCTTCACTTTTCAACAAGTTTAAAAATATCACCCTTTTTATGATAGGGTTAATATTCAAGTTGTTTAATATTGATTAAACTGAATTAACCAAAATCTGTCCTACAGATTGTCCTACCATCATATTATGAAAGTAAATTTTAGAATTGAAAAGAAACATCCAAAAGACATATCAAGTAATATTAGGCTTGACTTTACCTACAATGGAAAAAGGTTTAGAAAATTTATTGGCATAAAAGTTTTAAATCATCATTGGAATATCAATAAGCAAAGACTAAAAGCAAGTTGTGGAGATGCTCTAGTCGTAAATAAAAGATTAGAGATATTATCAAAAAAAGTAATAGACATATATTATGATTTGTTAAATAATAATCAACCTATTTCAAATGGGATATTATCAGAGAAACTTAATGAGAGTATAAAAGGAGTTAGAAATTATCAATCCTTTTTTGAGTATTGTGAAATATTTTTATCTAATAGCGAGAAAACAAAAAAACCATCTACTGTAGATGGGTATAGGTATTCTATAGATAGTTTAAAGAAATTTGAAAAATATTCTAAACGTAAAATAGATTGGGATACCTTAGATATGAAATTCTATAAAGAATATCAGGTCTTTCAATATACAGTATTAGAAAATAATCCTAATTTATTTGGAAGAAGAATTACAGATATTAAGGCAATTATTAATGATGCTACAAAAGTTGGAATTAATAGGTTTATGGATTATAAAAAGTTCGTAATAATAAGAACAAAAACTAAGAAGTTATATTTGAATGACAATGAGGTAGATATGCTGTATAGAATAAATTTAACTCACAAAAAAAAGCTTGAGAGAGTTAGAGATATTTTTATCTTTTCTTGCTTAACAGGAGTAAGATTTTCTGATTATTTAAGTGTTAATAAACAAAATATTGAAACCTTAAAAGATGGAACAATAATTCTAAGATATTATTCAAAAAAAGTTGATAAAGAGATTGTAACAATACTCAGAAAAGATGCAGTGTTTTTATTTAAAAAGTATAATTATCAATTTCCAAAATTATCATCACAGAACTATAATTTGTACTTAAAAGAATTAGGTCAGCTTGCAGGATTTGTTGAGGATTTTACAGTTGATGGATATGAAAAAGGATTGCCGATACTTATAACTAAGCCAAAATATAAATTCATAGCATCTCACACGGGAAGAAGGTCTTTTGCTACTAATTTATATAAAACAGGATTAGCAATTACGCATATAATGAAAGCTACAGGACATATTAAAGAAAGTGATTTTTTAAACTATGTTCAACATACTGCAGAAGAAAGTATGATGGCAATAAATAAAGCTTTAACCTCAACAGAGAAGATTATAACTATGAATTATAAAAAGAAGGCTAGTTAAAGGACAATTAGCTTTTGTGGGGTGGTGTAGGTTTTACCATTAACGATTGTTACAAGGTATTTACCTGCAGGGATTTTAGAAATATCAATATTGTATTTTTCATTTTTAGAGATGTTGCCAATACTTTGCTTGTGAGATATATAACCCGCCTCACTTATAAAGACAACTTCACTTTCTCCTTTTAGATTGTAGTCTAATGAAACATCTACAAAGGTATTTGCAGGATTAGGACTTATGATAAAACTCTTTAAGGGCGTAGTAACTTCTTCTAGACCACTTGAAGTTCAAGGAATGGCAAAATACCAAACACCTCTTATATCTTTAATGTCGGCATCTGCGCTTGTTGCAACTAATGTGTACCCCTGACTAAGCATAGAGTTAAATTCTAGGTTTAGAATGCTTATTGCTGATTCGTATGATGAGGTGCTAGTATTACCTGCATCATATAAACAAGTATAATTTATTACTCCTGAAGGTAAAACTGTAGTCATTACTCTATCCATTAAAGGTGAATTTGTGTTTAACAAACAGCCTGAAGGGTGTGATGTATTAGTCATAGTATTAACCATTACAATACACATTTGAGAGAAAGCTTGTTGTCCAATAAAAGCAAATGCTAATACAAATAATAGTTTTTTCATAATTCAGTGTTTTTAGTTTCTACAAAGATAGCAAAATATCTAATTAGCTTTTAACATTCATTACTTGCTGTATATCAGTGCTTTATATCGCATTTAATAAAATAAAGTAAAAATAACCCAAATATATATAGTCCATTTCTATTATATACTACAAACAGTAATAATTTAAATAATTTAAAAAATGGAAGAAACAAATATCACAATCAGCAAAGAAGAATTAAAACAATTAATTGAGGATGCAATCTACAAAGCCACTTGCACTCAACCAAATTTGGTGTACAA
>TARA_B110000008_G_scaffold279683_1_pt1 | contig 14547 bp, 10 predicted proteins | sample TARA_B110000008 | Tara Oceans TARA_B110000008 (sample SAMEA4396496) | marine metagenome | biome: Westerlies Biome; feature: [DCM] deep chlorophyll maximum layer (ENVO:01000326); material: water (ENVO:00002006), including particulate matter (ENVO:01000060) such as... | depth 40 m
AAGGCGAAAGCAACGCTTATGAATATGACATATTGGCTGAAGACGATAAACCAGCAGTGCGATTATTAGAAACGATCAACGATACAAAACACGCGAAGGAAGTCATGCAATTGTCAAATGGTCTCGTCGTCAAATCACTTCGTCTGGACGATGCCATGTCGATGGGGTTACGTGAATATATGCAGGAACACAAACAAAACGATTACAGAGTAGTCGTATGTGAAATTTTACCGGGTTCGGATGCGTTCCACACTCGTAATTTTCGCGTAGGTACCATATTGGCGAAGATTGATGGAGAGAAAACTGGTAACACATGGGTGGAGGTGTGTAAACAGATGGAGGCAGCATTTGAAAATGGACCATTTGCGCTAGAGAGTACAAAGGGTAGAATCATGTTTGCTTCTAAATAAATACATATAAATATGATAATTGTTTTTATTAATGAATTATACGGAACAATGTACTCGTCTTATGGATATGTTAGAGTTTACAAACAATCCAAATTTGGTCCGTGATTTCTATGTGCAATTGCAAGATGTTTTGTCCCTCGATAAAGGTATGATTTTGTGTGCGTTGGATGGTAGATGCCACGAAGCCCCCGTTTGGATACAACAAGTAACCAAAACAGACGTACGCAATATCATACTGTTTTTGATGTGGAAGGAATTTCAAACTGTCATTGATGCAAAGGAAGACGTATACAATGATGAATCTTCTCTAGGCACAAACATAGAATCATTGTACACGTATATAGAAACACAATATTACGTACATCAAATAGATGATTTAAGATACAAGAAAAAAACAAATCCTATTTTATTTACAGAATGGGTCAAAACTATGATTGATAAGAAAGGGATTCATGATGCTATAGAGCAGCTAATGCCATAATCTTTTTCCACATGGACACTACTTTCACTTTTTGAAGTCCGTATGGGTTAAACATTCTGTCACAATTGCCACCGGAGCCAAAGATTTCAAAGGTGTACGCCTCTTCTACCCCAATTTCAATGGCATAGTCTACACTTGTGCCAAAAGCCTTGTACGAACTTGTCTTGGCCGCTGGTCCAACGTTGCATTGTGGACAATGCTGTTTAAACAATTGCAATTGCTTGTTCATACGATTGTAATTCGGTACGTGGTCTGTACGGCTATCCCAAGGCATATACAGACTGAATTCGCCGGAATGTATGTTTACATACCTTTTTGCACCCTTTAAAAGATTGCTTATCAAGATAGATTCTTTTTCTGACAACGGGTGTTTTCCTTCATACTCCTGAGACCCCGAAGCGTAATGACGCTTGTATCTCGTGGGAAAATTACGGTTTGTATCGACGCCCATTCGATTTTTGCGCAAACATCTTTTTCCACGTTCCACCATTTTTCTACCCCATACGTTTAATATCGGAACAACAGTAATCCGTCTAGTTGGTTTACTGTGTCTGAACGCCTGTATACTTTTCAGTGCCAACTCGCCGGTAATTTTTTCACGTGCGTGCTCGTTGTATGACCATACAATATCTCGTGGCAAATGTGCATTCCAATCGACGACCATAATGTCCTTATGCATTGTGCAGGTCAATTGAGCAACCGTATCACATTCATGTTGAATTTTTTGGAAAATTTCATCTGTAGTGTGATAAGCGTGTGATAATGTGATTAATAGGAACCAAATTAGCATTTTTATGTAGAATAAGAAATTATATACTATTAATTTACAAATTTTCCAAGGAATATATCCATCTTGGCAATGGTTTTATCGGCATCGTCCAACGTGTGAACACTTTTGTTAAATATATTCAACGGTATTTGTTGCGATATATTCAGTATAGAAGATACTACATTATGAACTTCTGCATCGTTCATCTTACCTAAAATTCCCATTGTCTTGTCCAAAATATTTATTAATGTCGTTTTAGTTCTGTTGTTCATGAACTCCTTTAATGTTTCCATCGGGTCCAGAGCCTTATGAACCAAACGTTTTAGATCACCAAACATATTAGAGTTGTTATTTTCTGCTAAAACATGTGCTTGTTGCATTATTTCTCTAAGTTTTGAAGTTGCCTCATTCGCGTTTCTCGACATGTTTTGAATGGGAACATCTTTCAACATATTTACCTTTTCCACTATCATTCGCCCATCCACCCTTGACATGGCGTCAATGGTATCCTTGTTGTGTACATATACCATCACACCTGTCCCTATAGGAAACAACATCACCATCAATTGAAAGGTTAGTAAAATGACCACGCACAAGGTCAATCGTTCTAAATGTTTCATTTATAATAAGGTTGCAGCTATTTATACTATTTACATTTCCATCTCGAATACTCCTGTCATATTGTATAGCATGGAATGGGCCATATCGGAGATAGACGATTTCCAAGAATTTGAATTGCTGTTTACCGATTTGACAATGGCAACTCGAACTTCTTCATAACTGGCAGTGGGCATCAATCGCTTGTCTACATGACATTGTAGTTTTTGTAATTCTCCATGATATGGAAGAATTGGTGGATCGCAAATGCACAAATATCTTAATAATGCGTACCAGAAATACGTATGTGTCTTAATAGAATGGAATGCTTTGGAACAGAAAAGTTTCATCTCCTCAAATTCTTCTGAGTTGTAACCACCTAACATATCTACCATCCCGGCTGTTATTTTCATTTCCGTACTCTCTATTTTTGGATCTCTGCCCAATAAGTAGTTGAAGTCAATATGTGCCAATGTTGCAGTCTCCCCACATACAAGTATATTGTGCAAATTACGATCGCCCAGTCCTAACATGTACCCTAATAGACAATTGGATGCACACGAACGGACGAAGGCTTTCCGCAATTGGTTAGAAGCTTTGTTCTTGTTATGTTCGATGATGTAATTTTGAATGCTGCTACTTTTATTTATTTCGTATACTGTTTTTGTGTTGGGTAGCATTTCAATCCAACCACGAACAGTACTTAATGGAAACACGTGATACTTATGAAAGAACAAGTCTTTGTTTATTGATTCAAGAATGGTCATAATATTAACAACCAGACGGTCCGTACGGATGTCGTCCATTTTTTGCAATATCTCAATTCGTCCACGTGAGGTTATTATTGGAATTACATGAGGCTTCGTGTAGCTGTTCAATTCTCGGATTCCATCGTGTTCGATACTGCGTATCATCGTTTCGGGGTCATATGGCAGTCGAACATTTGATATCTGTATTTTTAATTCTTTCAGTTTCAATGGGTTTTCAAACAAGGTGTACAGTTTATGCGACGCGTGGATAGATTCACATACACTTCTTGTCAATATACTTAGCAAACGTGTTTGAATCGACAAATAATAGGATCCAGTTCGTAGCATTTCGCATTCAAAATATATTCGATACGCAACATTCATGTTTGTCACTGCTCTCGGCAGTATATTGTTATTGATTAAACGCTGGGCTGCTGGTGTTTTAACTATCTGTAATAACCATGGAAGAAGTAGTAAAAGCCAACTATCCGATAGTTCATTTATGCAAGTTCCTATCCATGATTCTATTTCAGGATAAGCCAAAAGAGAAGCAGTCTGTTGGCTGTAAAGCAACTCAATAATATCAAATGGACCCAATTTGTCATTGCAGATATCACAGTACAAATTTGAACATGATTGCTGCTTCATAGAACATTTAAATTCCCTCGCATACACAGACAAGTCGCTGATCCCAACTAATCCTCGTAATACTTTGACCATCAGTCGAGAGTGACCAATGAATTCTTTCCAATGACTGTGTAACAACCGACGTTCTAACCCACTCCACTTTTGGTACCCAGTTTTGTACTGAATTGCCTTGAACATCCCTATCACGCTTCTTGTGGCCATATTCCATTGTTTATCTATGTATAGCATGACCTCCAGTTCCTTTATAGTCAATGGGAGTAGAGATAGTATATAGATATAATGTTTTCCCTTTTTCTTTTCCAGAATTAGCATATTACAGGAATAGCAGACACGGAGCGGACCTCTATAGTTATTTGACCCGTAAATTTTATGTATGAATGAGGGAATGGACGAATTGTAATTGGAGCAGGTAGAACAAAATATTTTTCCACATGCTCTGCAATGATGCTTTCTTGCAAGTATGCTAAATGGCTGGTCACAACGGTAACATTTCTCCGTTTCATCGTCTGGGGTCCAAGATGGAACAAAGTCCGGAGGAATATTCATATGTATAAATATAAGATCTATTTATACAAAATGAAAATTATGCTGATAGGCGACAAGAGTGTAGGAAAAACTCTACTAATACGACATCTCTTGAGGTGTTCTTACACTATTCCAACCATTGGATTCGAAGTTGTACATACGCCACATCTTGAAATATATGATACATCGGGGGACACAAAGTACCAGAAATACATCTCTCGGTTTTATCCACTAATAAAACATTTTGTGCTTGTCTACAAAGATCTAAAAACGGTGTACAAATATGAGCACTTACAAAAGTATGCAGCCGAATGGACACTTGTACATAACTCTGAGCAGATAGACGGCGGTAAAGAATACGCATTGACACATAACATGAATTTTATACGCTCGAATTTAACCTTTACACCCAATGCAAAGGACACTTTAAACCGTGTACAAGCACACAAAGGATGGCGATACTGTTGGTTTTATTAAAGTATATAAGGAAATATAAAATAATATAAATGATAGTAGCTCTCTTCCTATTTATTGGGTTGCTGTTCACATCTTTGGTGGTAACCTACATCCTTTCCTCTGTACTGGAGTCGGATAAATTAAATGGTGAACCAGCTCTGGACGCCATAATTCAGACCAATATCGCTTTGATGGTGACCAGTACAGTGGATTTATTTGGTGATATAACATCCATTGTGGTCGGGAAATCGCTGGTTTTCTTTAGTGGGATACCATCTCAAGCCTTAAACTTGATTCGATTTGGGGCTGTGGTCGGCGTAGCATACACATTTCACGAAGGATATACACATTTTCTTGAGGGTGGAGATACGATATTTCGTACCATACTAGGACCCTTCTTCCAAGATGTCTTGTTCAGTGTTATGCAAATTGTTCGTCTCTTTTACGATGCCTTAGTGCCACTGTACAATTACTACTCCACTATGTTTGGACAGTTGACATCGGGTAGTATTGCAATTGCGATCAAATGTGATATGACGACGGTAGTTGAAACTTTAAAGTATATATTGTTCACCTTCATATCACTGTTCAAGTCCATATCGGAATTTGCAGGGGATAAAACCCTAGAAAACAATCTACTGGTAAACGAATGGAATATTACACAAACTATATCAAATGCACAGATGGTAGTCAGCAATCAGAAACATATAGCATCGTGTATTTGCGATGGATTGACCGATGTTTTTGATCTAGCTTTCATTGTTGTGGGTACACCACACTTGCCTAGAGCTTTAAATCACGCTTTCAATATACCCATTGCTCTGATACAAGAAGTCATACAGATTTTGCCGCCCTACAGTAAATTCCCTCTCTTTACCAGACTCGTTTACCATGCTGGTTCTACTGTCTTAGAGACCGCAAATTTTGTAGATCGAGTGGGAATTACTTTACTGACAAAAATAATTCAGTTGTTCATTCCAGATTTTAAACTTGTCGGAATTCCGGAACAGTTTATTTTTGCCACACAGACTCGTCTTAGTCTGGCAATAGTGGAAGCTCTACATGTTTTGTATCGTGTGTCGGTTCATATTCTTGTCCCAATTCCGAAGTTTCTATTTAACGCAGATTATATGATGAAGGCCATGGATTTTGAGAAGGCTCTTCTACATCTTGAGCTATGGAATTATGGAAATGCAAACATGCTCCATTGGACAGGTATTGTATCTAGTAAAATTGTAAAGGGTGCATTAAGTAACATGGTCACTGGGGACGATAAATTCGTATTGGAAGGAGTTCCAGAACATGTAAAATTGGACTGTACAAAAGTTTCTAACAAGGGATACATCAAAGGACCATGTGCAATTTATTATTTTAATCAAATATGGATAAACATGGCAATGATTGCGAACAAGCTAATCGGAGAAGTCCTATGGAAAAGTATATTCTACCAAGAACAAAATTTGTGGTTAACCTTACAGCGGTATGATGGAATGATGATACCAAGAACTACCGAGTATTCGTGCGAGTATAGAAGGGATCATATGAATTGGGACGTAACCCGTGGAGAATGTTTGTGTGACAAACCAATTGGGAACTTTCCTCTAAAAATAACGGCCGAAAATCCATTTGGAGACAACCAGTTGTACAAGCCATATTGTGGACAACCAACTTTACAGGCACACGTATGGGACCCCATGATAATGTCGTTTCGGATGGCTTTCGAAGGATCTCTTATTGATGCTTGGTATTTCCCGTTGAAGGTTGAATCCATGGTCATCATTGAATTTTGGAGACTAGTAGTACGTACAATTCTGGCCGTGCCTGATATCATACTAGGCAGGTATTTTGATATTCCCTTGAATTGTGGGTGGGGGACAGGCGAATTTGACGATTGTTTTGTGAGACGACACCAACGAAACCAAGTGAATTATTGCACGGAAGAAAATAGACAAGGTTGCACTTGTAACCCATCTTTACCACTGGAATGGAATAGCACATGTCAATGTATTTACTACTACCCAGATCCTGAGCAGGAAGTGACACAAACAGGCTTTAAAAACCCTTTGCTAGAACACTTATACAGTGCACAACACCATTGGTGCGGATCCTACCATTTTGAAAATTTCTTTAAATTGGCAGATGAAGTGGCATACCTCATAGACAATATTATTTCACAATTTGCACCCGGATATAACTCAGAAAACAACCACTATTGCGAAAGTAAGGCATATAAAATGCTAGCAACAGATGTTTTACAATATGGACAAGACGAATGGAATGACGATCTCCTAGGAAATATAGATGGGGAATCATACCAATACACGAAAGAATCGTGTCAATTGTACGGGTCCTACGATGTTATTTGCTCTGCTAGTATGACCTTACGGACCGCGACCTTCTTAGTCACACAACAATTACGAGCAATGGTAATGACCGCAATTGGATTTTTAACACTGGATGTTCAAAATTTTAAACTCGATTTTTCCGAACGATTATGTGATTTACAACGCACGGCAGCCGGGGCATCTGCTACGATAGCGGCGATGTTTCCCGTTGGTATTGTGGGTCCCGGTGTTCAGCAAGGTCTGGCTAGAATGATGTACAGTTCTTTGGACACTACCATTGTTCTGTTTCGTTTCTTCAATAACTTTTTGCTATGGTTTTCAGACATTATTCGTGGAGCAGCGGTTGGGAGAGATGCTGAAAAACCTACCTTTGAATTAATCATCAATCAATTAAATTTATGGATAGATTGGTTAAGGCGGGTGTTTCAGGCATTTGGAACCTTTATGGACGGACTTCACCGTGGAGCTGGGAAATTCTTTTTTACACTCGACAGAATTCTTAAAATATTCAAAGGTATCATGTCGCAAGCGGTTTTGGAGTTGTTTGCTTTAATAGGTAAAGTGGTGGGAGGCATAGTAGAATTGTTTTCAGCCGGAGGTGTCATTGGTGGCTTTTTTGTGGATTTATGGACTCTCATTACTAAGTTCTTCAACATGTTACTCATGCAAATGTCAAAGTTATGGTCTTTAATTGAAAAGGCGTTGGAACCTCTCATGAAAGTCATAAGAGGTATTGGCGGCGCCTTTAAAAGCATTTGTAATGTCATTGAAAATACAATTAACGCGATACCCGGGGTAAATGTTGATATAGGTTGCAACAGGTTAAGATCTTCTGGAGTTGAGGGCGAATTTGGACATGCATTCTGGGCTGCTCCGGACACTCCTCTTCACATAGCGGAATCCATAAACTGGGATGGTGAATCGAGATGCGATTTGATAATTCATTTATACAAAAATCATACATGGAATCAACTACGCCCACTAGAACAAGTAGAAATATCTGAGTGTTTAGAGCAGAGGTACATAGCAGACCATATTGCAAATGTGACCGAATTGCCAGTCCCTAGAGATATTCTCTACAATTGGAAACGTAAATACATTATGGGATACGATATTGGAAATGCTGTCTTTATCTACTCACGACATGTCTTTGGGGGATTGACCTCATCGCAAATGATCAGGGAAATGAAACACGACCATGTGAATCTCGATTTATATTTACCTGTGTTGCACCGGGTGAAATCATTTTTCTTCAGTACATTCACTATGAAAAATGTTGATTTTTTGGTACACAAAGCTTTTCAAGAATACCCCAATGTACTACACGGAGACACCGGTGTAAGTAATATGTATCGATTTTACATCCATTCCACAAAATTTATAAAGGACGCTCAGCCACATGTCATGCAATTGGGGGACCAATTCAAAACCATGAGAAGTGCCTTCAAAATATCCCCAAAGTTAAGAAACATGCACGATTTTAATTTAAGAAAACATCTGACAAAGTTGCATTCGCATTATGAACTGCTTCCACCATTGTTTCATAAATTGTCGAGAAATAAACCAATGACCATCTCAAAAATTAAAGCAAGACAATTTGTTAGCCCAGTATTAGGCGCAGCCGGATTTTTGCAAGCAGCCGGACTTAATTCAGACATTAATCCATGTCATGAGCAGGAAGACTCCTTCGTTTGTATCAATTGTGTCATAATAGATAATTTTGTCAATGTAGCAATACGTGAAGGAATACGCATGGCTAATTATTATGACAATACATTTGCCAAAGTCGTTGTCCCTTCCTTTGTATATTACTTTGAAAAACAAGAAAAGAGGGCGAAGGCATACAGAGAAGATATGGCAAATATTATACAACAGTCAATGGAAAAGGCGTTTGAAAACATTACCGAGCCGCTGCGGAACAGCTTCAATGCCACAAATCAGTTGTCGCCCGGGAAACTGGCCCTAAAAGATTGGGAATACCTGTTTACAAACTGGGCCGTACGGAATGATAGGGACCCACTTGAAATTGCATCACAGTTTTTAAGCACCGTAGATGACACCTATGTACCATTCACGGCGCATGGGTTAGGATACATTATTACCTATCCATTCGTAGAATCATGCAGCATGGAAGTTATATATTGTAGCACCAGTACAACTCAAGAGCGGCTATCTTACATTTCAGCACAATGGGGTTACCAACTAGCCTTTTGGGGTGGGTTGTATGGCTTTCAAGTTTACTCGGGAACGCCTCTTTTTACGATGCTCAGTGCATCGCCGAATAGTTTGATATTGTTTGTCGCAATATACATGTACAGCGTATATGGATTTCTATATACTTGTCTACCAAATATTCCAAATTGTTTAATAGACGACTTGTTTGCGTGGACGCACGATGTTGCATACCCTCAGTGCTTTTGTCAGTATTATCCCGGTTTGGCCACAGATTGCTCCCCGGAGACCTGCTTTTTGGCCAGTCAAAGCACACAGTTTGCTACTTGTTCTACACAGGTACCACTCTCCGAAACAATGGGGTATTTCTGGAGCCCAATCTTTTGGTTTCGAAAAGAATTTCCTACCGAATTCCTATGGCTGTATAGAACTGCTCCTTTTAGCTGGATGTTAAGAAATTTTGAATCCATTAGAGACATTGCCAAGCGATTGATCGAAGAAGTTCCCATCACACTCTCCGAAATAGATTGTTTAGGGTTGAGATACACCGATTTAGTATTTATCGGAATATTTGTCTACGTAGTTTCCTTTGCATTAAGCATCATATTGCCGGTTGGATTTAAGTTGATGGTACATCTTATTAAGATGACAGTTATGTTGCTCAGTACTATTTTTGCGATTGGGGTCGCTACAGAAGTTAATACAGTAAAAATTGATTAAAGCTTTAACTTAAATTTTATTGTTTCCTCATCTGAATCCGTATCGTCCCACCAACCACTTAGCGATGATTCTTTTCGACCCAAGAATTCTAATTCGTGTGGTTCAAATTCTTCCTTATTCCGTGGTAATTCCACAGTAATCATACCCTTATTAAAAGTTTCGATAATGCCCGTCTTACCATCGTCTTCATCCCCAACTTTAACAATTTTTACTCTATCACCCACTAAAATAAGTTCCCCGTTCCCGTACATTAAAGGTCTAAACTCCCTCAAAAATTTGGTGAATCCCATTTGCACCCATATTCCGTATATGTCTAAATTGATCAGATAACTGCCAAATTGACTCTCGACTTTAGCAAAACGCGTACTATCATACCATTTTGTTCCTTCTTCGGGCGTCGCAATATCCTTCGTGTCCGCTGACCGATAGAAGGTGTACCATTCCAAAAAATCATCTTTTTCCCATACCATATTATTTATGTATAGGCCTAAATGTACATATATACCATTGACTTTGGAAATTGGAAGTTTATCTCCATCCGAGTTGCACCAGATATCACCTTCTCTTACCGGTGGACGATTTAGCTTTGTTCCCTTCTTCAGAAATTCAAGTAACGACATTCCATGCCCCTTGTATATCGAATTGTCCAAAGATGTAATCGTCACTACGTCCCCTACGTCGTTTACTCGTACAATTTCGTAACCGGCTTCTCCACCAAAATTCCACAAATCATTTTTTCGAATCGGTCCACCGTAAGTATATGTTTTGTAAAAACTATCTTCTCCATATATTACACTAAGCCCATTTCTCGAAAAATAAACGTTGTCATGTTCAAACAATTGCACTTGAACCACATCTTCAGAATCGAACCACCAATCTCCTTCTTCGATCTTAGAGTATTCCGCAAATTCAAATATTCTAAGAAACTTGTCTGTCTTTTCGGCATATATATCGTACGGTTCGTAGGCCGCTTGGTTGTACGCATTCTCGTATACATAATCGACGTAGGAGTCAACGACGTTCACGATTCTTATCGCTTTAATACCTTCGGTCCACAGTGTACCCCGTTGTAAAGTGGAGGGTATTTTTGGAGGCACTACACGCCGTAGACTATACCATAAATGGGTTGTATCAAAGAAAGTCAAGAAGGCTCCTACTTTCTCCTCGTAAGTTTCGTTGCCGACATGGTGATACGTTTTCATGAATTCGTACACGGTCACAATGAATGGATGGTTAACCTTACACACTGCATTTAACCATGTTTGTATTTTTCTTTTATCTCCCGCATCTCGCCGTAGCGTTTTACCAAGCACATTCATTGCCTTTTTCAAGTAGGGTATATTAGACCTTAACAATATTGTGTAATTTACCATGTCAGCATACACATGATGTACCTTGACCCTTACACCATCGGATGACCATACACTGCCCGGTACTGGTTTACGAATGAATTCATATGGTTTACGAATGAATTCATACAGTATGTTCTGCAATTTTATATCGTTCTCTTTATTTGGTGGGGAATTCTCACGCCGGATGATGAGATTATGATATTGTCCTAAGGCGAATTTATCGTAATAATCAATTGAAAATATCCACATGTTCATCAACACTCTCATGTACTCTTTCGGGGCACCCTTGTCTTCTTTCCATCCAGAAAGCATTTCACCGTACCCCCGGAATTCAAAATGCCAGTCCTCGTTCGGCTTTATACCCCGAGAAGGTAACTCGTTAAACATTTCATATTTATCAATTACTTTCTCAGAAGACGATTCTGCATAAGTGTTCTTGTGTCGGTTTTGAAAACGATAAAATCGAGCAAGACAATACGGCTGGTAGTAGGTAAGCCATATGTATCGCATCAGGACGTTAAAGTGAGGATACTTTTTTTTGGTGATGCCTATGCGAGACATATGAACATGGGTTCCACAGGTAACCAACTCCCCGTCGGTGTCACACGGGTAAGCGTTGTTCATTATCTCTTTCGTGTCATTTCCTATCTTCGTCTTACCGTCCATGATATTCACGATGGGAAAAGGGGTTTCGGTTATGTATTCCACCGATGCGAGGCCATCTGAACATTCAATGGACACGTCCTCTTTCGCTACATACTCTGAGCCTTCAGGTGGATCATAAAGTTTATTAACACAAGTCTCTATCTCTATGCCTCCGACGGTTTTCTTATCGTACCTCTTGCTAGTATTAAATAAGTTATCCATTTCTATAGTTTTATTATGTATTTATACCGTTAAGGAATTAAAACCGTTTAAAGCTATTTCTTTTATATAAAATTATCCTATCATAAGGGACATTTAGCATACGACCCCGGCTATCCATAATGGTTATAAATAAACGCCCCGATGATATGACACTGTATATTTGTTTTGACCAAATGGGGAATGGGTGAATCATCAATTGGACCTTATCGCCCCTTAAAATGCACATACCCTCCTTCGCTGCATCCACCCAATTGCGATAAAACAACTTACGGCGCTTGAACGGACGGAACATTACTATAAATACCACATATATATATATTGATGTCCTGTAGAATCTGCCTTGAAGAAACCGGACCCTTCATACATCCATGCGATTGTAAAGGCAGTGCAGGCTTTGTACACCAGAAATGCTTGAACCGATGGATTGAAGAATCCAATCTAGACCATTGCGAAATATGCAAAAGGGAGTATCAAAAACATGAAGTATGTACTTACAACCCCAAACGCTGTTGCAACCATTGGTGCTCCTACAAAATCACACACGGCGAAGAAATTAGGAAATACACACTTGGACTATCATTACTTGCATGCGTATCACTCATATTTGTTGAAATAGAACAACTCGCACTAGCATCCTGTATATCCACGCTTTTATCCGCCATTGGACTCATATATTACTCCATGAAGTATTACAAAGACGCAGGGAATGCAGCATTCATGTGGAAATTGGCGTTTTCGGCACCATACACCATCAGTATACTCATTTTTTACTTTTCCAACGAGGACCATTGCGCATACGCTTGCGTTACCATTCACAGCGCATGCGACTCCACCTGTCCAATATTTTCCGCATATCAACACAGAAACGAATTCTTATTCAGCCTGTGGCTCTACGATATAGCCATACTGGGTACCATTGGCATACTTCGAACGGTACTAACAGCATTTTTACATTGCAAAACCATACAATTTAAAGACATCACCGAAGAGGAACGTTCACTTCTAAAAACGGAACCGTAGGTCGCGAAAATAAGTCTCTTCCACATCAGACTCAATTTCTTCAGACTCCACATCAGACTCCGACTCCTCTTCAATCCCAATGGGATTCCCGGGAATAGAATCCAACCCCTCTTCTAAACCAAGGTCATCAACTTTTTCATCTATACGAATCGTATTTGCATCTATACGAACCGTATTTGCATTTGGTATCGGCTCCGCCACAGCCACTGGTGTGTAAAATAACATTTTGTTTGTGTCCGCCCCCAACATAATTAAACAAAGTACAATGATAATTAGATAGCATCCCGTTTGTATTAGCGAGGCGTAAGCAGCCATACGGTTAATATCGTAACGCTCATTGCATTCCGAGTCACACGCCCAATACCAGCAGTCGTGGTACAGGACCATTTCTTCCGCACTGTCAATGTCAATGGCATCACCGGAATCGGTTCTAGCAGATAAGTACGCATCGTAAATGGCCTGTTGGTTGTCTTTTCCATACGTTGCTTCCTTAGACCAATCGACCCCAGCTCCTACATCCCACACAAGAGACGATTCGGCAAAATTGTTAAAAACACAGCCTGTAGAATACTCTTCACGATACTTTGTTAATGGACAAAAATCAGATTTACACAAGCCGTCGAACATAGTCAATATTCCAGTTTCTGACAGTCGATAGGTGCTTATAATTACAGAACCAATTATAATTAGAGAGTAGTAGAACATGGAAAAACGCAATGGATTCTTTTCCAACTTGATTTCTATGTACGGCACTGTTGTTACAAGAACCAAGAGCAATACTGATAGAGAGAAAAACAATTCAATCCATGTTAAAACAATTGGCCAATTTATTTGATCGATGACTCCACTCCAATCCTCTGAAAATGGATTCAATGAGAAGGCAGTTAACACATACACATTAAATCCCAAATGGGCTACAGAAAATACACTTCCTACTATGAGTATTACTAATGGGTTCATTCTAAACTAATTTGATTAATTTAATATACTTCTCTTATACTGTTTTTAAAGTCACACTTGTACGCGGTTTGTCCAGAATACGCCAATCACAATGGCAACACTGTATGCTACTGTTAGCATTGATCGTTGTTTCTTTCCCACATCTTGAACACTCGTACGCGACAGAGCCTTCGGTTACTTCAATGGCTACAGCGGTTTTCTTTTGCTCTGGTGCACTTACCGGTACCTGTTTTAAACGATAATAAGCAAGACCGTCCATTAAATTATATTTATCACTGGAAGAACAATATATACATCACTCGACACATTCGTTCACTTTCTTTTTCATCGACCTCCAGATTCAGCTTACGCTGTAGTTCATTATTTTCTTTCACACATTGGTCAAAGGTCATATAGGAATATTTAAACATTTTATTATTTTGAAGATGTGTATATACTCCCAAATGGGATTCCCAAATGGGATTTCCCAAATGGGA
>TARA_B110000008_G_scaffold36822_2_pt1 | contig 14540 bp, 13 predicted proteins | sample TARA_B110000008 | Tara Oceans TARA_B110000008 (sample SAMEA4396496) | marine metagenome | biome: Westerlies Biome; feature: [DCM] deep chlorophyll maximum layer (ENVO:01000326); material: water (ENVO:00002006), including particulate matter (ENVO:01000060) such as... | depth 40 m
TATATACCTACCATAATATAACACATGTTGTGAATAATATCAAATATAACAGACGAGACCAACATATTATGGACAAAATAGATGGATTGAAAACCATAGTCGAATGCAATAAACGCCATGCCATTCAATGTTATATTTGCTTGCATCGTTCTATTTCCCACAATACAATTTGTTTCAATCATGATAAACAAGATCATGTATCGATATGTAATGATTTCAATCATTGTGTGCGGACCATGAATCAAGACAGTGCCTCCATGGCTTATCACGAATTGCGTATTGTGGACTATGTATATGGAGAAAAAAAAGACAAATACAATGAAATTATTCAATTGTATAAAAACATAATTCGCAGCGGTGCTCCATGTTACATAGAGAATTGTTCGTTTTACATTCAAAAAGACGAAGCAATCCTGACTCATGTACTAGACCTATTGTCACAACGCAAAACGAAACCGATTGCGTGTCATACCTATAGGTATCAGGAACTGGTGGAAACCATTCAATATTATATGAGTTCTAAACAAGAAATAAAAGACAAAATCAAACACAAACACATTCATGACAATACGGACTTGATCCAATATATTCAAAGTTGAATAAAATTGAAATAAACGTTCAACCAAATATCATTTCCATGAACAATGGCTCGTTATTTCAATGCAAACTTACAGGAATCCTTGAGTAGATTAAAAGGTGCTCATAAAAACAAAAATGAATTCTATAGAATTGTTAAAGAAATGTACGATTTTCAATATGCGGGAGGTTGTGGTGGACAAGGATGTGATGCAAGTGGACATAAGGAACACGAGAATTATTTTCGTAACAAGTTTGGATTTGAAGACATGCCATTTCATGAAACATCTTGTATTTGCGGTCAAACCATTGTAGAAAATTGTTATATTCAATGCCCAGAGGGACTTGTTATTGTAGGTAATGAGTGTATTAATCGGTTTATTGAATATGATGAAAAGGGACGACGTGTTTGTGAAATTTGCGGAGACCGTCATCGCAACAATCGTGATAATTTATGTAATTCTTGTCGAGAAACATGGTTATGTAAAAAATGTAAAGTGAAAAAGAGAGATCCCAAATTTGAACATTGTTATCCATGTTTTGTGGAAAAGAGAAGTAAATTGTCGGAAGACTGGTTTTGTAGTTGCGGTAAGAAAAAAGGAAAAAAATCTTACTTTAAATGCTTCACATGTTCGCAAAAAAGTAAATAAACCTAAATCGTATATAAATCCAATTCAATCTTCACAGGTCCAAATCCGTGTATTTCAGTATCTTCATAGTATTTGCCTTGGTGAGTGCTGGTTCAAATCTTTTATATTTTGAATAATCATTTGGATCTAAACAACATTCCCCGCAATGATCGGGTTGGTTATTGGGGATACTATAATATTTTTCATTATCATTTGTACACATTTCGCAACATTTGTCTTGTGACGAATAACCTAAATAGAGTTGAAAAGAGAACCAAATCAAAGAATGTATGGAAATCATTTATAGATTTTTGATCTATTGTATTTAAATCACTTCAAAATAGAAAACATTTGATGTGATTTGATTGTATCAATACTCTTGTTATTCATATTTTTATTCTGTTTTGTTTGTTTTATTCTGTTTTAGTTTTTCTTTCCACGCAATAATTTTAGATTGGGCTTCCCGTTTCCATGATGCTAAGTTATGCGTAATATTATTCAGCATTATGGTTTCAATGTCTTTATTTAATATTTTTAGGCGGACGATTTGTTGGACCAGTTTGAGAGTGTTGTTCTTAATATGAACGATTTGATTCGTGTAGGTATCGGTAATAGAACCAGGTGGACCGTTGAAGATGACATAGCACTCGGAATAAAAACGCTCCGCCCATATCCAGGAGATGGAGTTCGATTGCATGGCAGCACATACATCCGCGCACCGCAAAATATAGGCCATGCAAATAATTCGTGTTTCTTCCGTATCTGTATCCATTTGTCCATATGAATTATGATGGGTTTCAATGACATGTTCCAAATATGTATTTCTTATTTTATTTCCAATATCGGTTCCCAATACTAATTCAATTACCATGGTGCGGAATTGTCGTTTTTCTTTATCACTCATGTTCGCCAAAAAGTTATATTCGTCTTTTTCTAACAAGGTGAAGACAAATGTCAGGGAATTGTTTTCTAAAATACTTTGGTCGTTGTATACCATCGCAATGTCTTTCCCAAAGAGGAGAGAATTAAATCCTCCTGGATGTTCCACATCGTGCACAAGCGCCGATATCAACAATGCAAGATGTTCAATGGGGTTGAAATCAAAACACACACTATCACAAAGATTGTCCCACAGTATAGACGCACTTTTGAATACATGTAATGCGTGCGAGAAGTTGTGGTAATGATTTTCTTTATAGTTGTCACGTATTATTTCAATGAAGCCTTTCAGTTTCTCTTCCACGTCGTTATCTATATTTTCAAAATAATCCACTTTAATACAGGTTTGAAAGACAAAATCAACTTGATCGTCCAGAGTTTCTATTTCGTCATATGCATTGGTCCAATGATCCACAAAAGGTTCGCTTGGGTGTATCGTCGCCATGCTTTCTATGTTTTTGTTGTTATGTTTAAATGTATTTTTTAAAAATGTTTTTCCGACAACACATCCGACCCATCCCAATTGGCCATTTTTGGCGATCCCATCAACAATTTGGATCGGTTCTGAATGTGGGCTGTGGTATCATACATCAAGCGATACTCCAATTGGCGGGTATTGTTTTTCTGTTTGTGTTGGATTTCCAACATATTTGCTTCATCATATAAACGATTGGCTTCTTTGAATTCTTGTTGTAGGAAATGTTTCATCGCTCGATTTTGAAGATCACAAATCGTGTGAACCAACTCGTCCGCTTTCGTTTTCAGAGCCACGATTTCCCATAGAAGGGTTGGAATACTTTTCCCTTTCACCGTCACGATATCAATCGGTCTGGCCAAAAAGTCATTTTCCACTTTCCCATGATGATATGTGTCATCGGTGACCAACAATTCAGTACCATACCGCTTGTTCAGTTCTTCCAATCTGGACGCGAGATTTACACTGTCTCCTAGCACCCCATATTTCAGTCGTTTATGGGATCCAATGTTTCCATGAAAGACTTCGCCCGTATTCACCCCCACGCGAATGGATACGTCGGGGAATCCTTGGTCCTTCCATTTTATCCGAAGGTCGGCCAACTTGATTTGCATACGGAGGGCACATTCTATGCTCTTTTCCGCATGGTCGTGTAGTTCCAAGGGGGCGTTCCACACCGCCAAGATTGCGTCTCCCACGTATTCCAAAATCGTTCCATTTGTTTCGCTCACTATTTCTTCCATGGCGTCAAAGTATTCCGTCAATAAGAGAAGAATCTCGCTGGGTTTGAGTTGTTCGCAAATAGTGGTAAAACTTTTAATATCCGAGAAAAAGATGGATAAGACCCGCCGTTCCACTTGAATACTTGCTTCTTGATTGGATTTCATGAGATTCTTCACTACGGGTATAGGTACATATCGGGAAAAGGAAATGATTGCGTTTTGTAAGTGTGTAAAAGAGCTAGTCAATTCATTGATTTCGTGAATTTCCGAGGGTTCCAATTGGACCTCTTCGCTAAACTTAAATTCCTGCATTTGTTTCATTTTACGACAGATTATAGAAAGAGGATCGGAAATCAATCGGGAGATTTGGTCCGTGTCTTTGGAAATGACAAACGAACTCGTGATGAGTAATCCAAGTACGAAAATAAGGAAATAAAGCGACATGAGTGATTCATACTGGTACATGTCTTCGTCGTAAAAGGCCGCAGTGATATTAGAAAGGGGGTGTATGGTGCGAGCAATCAGTGCATCTAAACAGGCTTTGTTGTCTTGAATACCATAGACTTCATCGCATATATTGTTTTCAATATGTTCCTTCGATAGTTGTGTTAAATCTTTTGGAACATATCCACTGGAATAAAGGGTAATCCATTTGTACCGCTTTGGAGACGGATTGTCGTATAATTCATATGATTTTCCACACGCTTGAAGGAAGTACAATTCATTTTGTTTCATCACATCAGTTAGTAATACATCCATGAACGACTTATCGCTACATTGAGAGCATCCATCGTTGATGTTTTTCAATAGGGTCGTACGTACTTGAAATGCTTCGTGATGAATTCCCAGGAAAGGATACACCACCAACAAAAGAAAAATAATAATAACCACTTTCACGGTCAATTCCTTGGACAAGCGATGGGACAAACAATTCGCCGGACGGTCATCCAATGTTTTCGCGCGTTCAATGGTAACATCGGTTGGCGATACCGCGCTCATATCCGGCACTATAGCCGATGATTGACGTCGCTTGTATTCCATTTTCACTTCTTTCGTATCAATGGCTTCCATCACAAGTCGTCCCAGTCTCAAAAAGCGAGTTGCTTTCACAATGCGCCCCGCCTTTGCCCCCACTTTTGCGGCCCGCCCAGTGCGGGCAACGGTTCCACCATCTGCGTTTAAGAAAATAATGTTCTGAGCCGCATCCGCCAAATTATCCATGGGAACCATGGAGATGATGGACAATATATCCAGGGCCGAGAACACGGTATACGCGTATTGTTGATCTATATATACATTTAATCCATATTCTACAATAAATACACACATGATAAGCCAATTGATAATAGAAAAGAAATTGTCTACTAAAGGGGACATACAAAGCAACCGAATGTCATCTCCAAATATGGCCCAGGTAGTAATGGTTAAAATGAAGCTTTGTACTGCTCCATGGTTCAAAAAGAGGTCGGCTTGTTTCTTACAATAGTTATGATATTCCTTTGATATTTCGGCTCTGTGTACTTTTCTTTTCGTTCGTCTTGATGTGTTTCGTATTTGTTTGACCGCATCCTCATCCAAGGACTGCATGGACTTTAATTTCTGGATCATATTGCGATTAGAGATCGGTTTAATATCATGAAGTACCGTTGACCCATGCTCTTCGTCACTATATTCATGGTTTGGATTTTCTACATGGATGCGAATCTGTCTTTGTATTTTCGAGTTTGGAGGCATGTCATATTCTATGATGGGGTGAAGTTTTTAAATGTTTTTTATAAGACGGGATGTCTAGAAAAAGCCGTAACTTCAACTAATCTCTCACCCAAGTTCAACAAGCTTTCCTTATGTGTGCCAACGCGTGTTCAAATAACGCATACTGATTGGTTGAAACTTATACGGATATTCTATATTTATACTTGTGGACAACGCGTCATTAAAATAACGCATCCTGATTGGTTAAAAGTTATATGGTATATTTAGAATATCCGAATATTTCGGTATTTATTCATATAATTGTTACCTTATATGCTGTAATAATTCAGTAAAAATATATTTAAAGACAATATATATATTTTCATTAAGATAAAAATATTTTCATTGATGAACGAACAACTTCCAGAATTGGGCCACAAACAAAAATCACGTAAAAAAGGCAACACTACTGCTCTTCGTGTGCAACCAGTACTTCAACAGACAATAGACGATTCGCCTGCGTCCGAATCTTCCGAAGAAGAAACTTTTCAAGAAGACCAAACCCCACAACAGATTGCGGTCTCTACGAAGGTCGCACGCAAAAGACAAGGAAATACACCCCAGCGTATGAATCCGGTAATGCCGAGGGATTTTATACCACAACAAACACAATTACAATTACCACCCGACCAATCGCTGTTCTCTCCTCAACTATATTTATCCGACCAAAACAAACCCATTGTGTTCCCCCAAAATAGGGTCATTCCCCAACCAAAACAATCGGAAACGGGTTCTTCCATTCAAAAGAAATTCAGCATCAATCTAGAAGAAATGGGCAGTAGTCGCGAATCATTAAGTAACAATACGCAAGTACAAGAACTGATTAAATTATTACAAGCACAAGGGGTTGTAAATACATCCCCAAACCATTCGGGATCAAATGTGATGAAAAGCGCCCACGAAGCGATAAAAAAACAACGGTCCAGAGTTCAAGCATGGGAAACACCTTGTTTGGATTATTATTGCGAGCAATTGTGTTGGTTCACGCAATTTGCGTTTACGATCGCCACTATAGTCTTACTGGGGTTTTACGCATCTTTTGATCACCCCGCGCCCTTTGTGAACACCTTTTTCGTCCAAGCCATCGCATCTATTGCATACTTCGTGAAAGCCTCGCATGCGGGTGATTTGGTGATTGTGGATACACATATTCCCTTCGTTCGATATGTGGACTGGATTACGACCACCCCATTAATGTTATACGAACTCTGCCATATTGCTCACGCAGAATCACATACAATTGTGATGGTGATTGGATGCGATTTAATCACTCTTTTCCTTGGAATATCGTCAGCAGTCATGGATCAAGAAAAGCATTTTGGAGTGAAATATACCTTGTTTTTAATTGCCGGTGGGTTTTATATCCTCATGGTATGCACGCTCAGGATGGATGTTGCGGAGCCATTGTATGCGGTGGCCGACGAGGCACAACATCATGATGATCACTATGACGACGATCACACAGATTCTAACATAGAACACACTGTAGAATTGTTTGATAATTTAGAAGTATTGACCATCGTATCGTGGAGTTTTTATCCAGTAGCCGTTCTTCTTGGTCGCGCTCATTTTGGCATCATCACCCAATCCGTGGAAGATGGATTCATTTGTATATTAGATATCATTTCAAAAATTGGAATGGAAGGTATGATCATTGCCTATGCGGTGAAGCACTACAATCCTTCGGACGATGATGGTCATTAAGATAAAAATAGGATTATATATAAAATGCATATAGATAAAGTATTTTATATATAATGTATAATGAAGTTACTACACAGTCATTGCTTGATATTGCTCTTTTTGATGAATTGTGTATATGGATTATCCAATCATCAACATTATGGATTTCGTCAAATCTCTTTTCGTAAGCCACAAATCCCCTTTCATAAAATGAAAATCAAATATATGATTGATATTGATGGCACCATTTGTAGCAAAACAACTAGTGAATATAAATCTTGCGTACCCGATATGGAAAAAATTGCGACCTTTAACCAATTGTACGAACAAGGACACGAAGTACATTATTGGACCGCACGCGGTGCAAACTCAGGAATCAATTGGGAAGAACTAACCATAGACCAATTAGATTCATGGGATGTCAAATATCATAGTCTCAATATGGGAAAACCCCATTATGATGTGTGGATCGACGATAAGGCAATCAATGCCCACGATTTTAAATGAAAAGAAAGGAAACATAATCTATAGATTATATATGTGCCATGACCACGACCATTACGAACCCATAGAGGATTGGGTACTATTTCATCCCGATAAAACCAAACCATGTTCTGTAGTTGTCTTTAATTTTGGTAATGAACCTTATGAACATTTAGAAAATACATGGTATGTGTGTGGTAAATGGAATAGAAAACTAAAATTAATCCATAAAGACGAAACAACGTATATAAATAAAATTACCACGTGGAAAGTGGTTAATAAACCGTTTACAAAATGGAATGTTTGAGAAATACATATTAAAGATAAGATGTTACTTATAATTATATCTTATGTTTACACGCCTCTGTTTCTTGACTCTTTTATACACTTCTTGCGAAGGATTTGTAGGAAATACTCCATATAAATCACCAACAACGTATAGAAAACACAAAGTAGTTTTAAAGTCCATTGAAATTGACAACGACAATCCGACTTTTATTGCAAAAACCCTTCATGATCAATTTTATAAATATGGACTTCCACAATCGTATGATAGTTTCGTGCAACAACTGAAAGAAAAACACATTGAATCAGTTAGTTTGATTAGTCAAAATGATCAAATTAAAGGGATCATCAGCATTGACAATTTACACAAACCACACGAATATGATATGATTAATTCCCATATTATCCAAGTTGTTCCGTCCATGTCGGAATCCATTTTGAAGAAATTAGACGACACGAATATTCGTTATGATGTATTTATTCAAGAAATGGGTTCCAGGAACATTGCATTGGATCTAGCATTAAATGTGGTTCAATTCGCACTCGTATATATTGTAGCTGGTTTAGTTATTGGAGGTATTTTGAATATTTTTCGTGGCGGAATGGGGGGACCAGGAGGACCAGGAGGACCAGGAGGTGGTCAAGGTGGATTTGGAAACCCCATGCGGTTCATGCAAAACACCGCAAATGACGTGAATACTGATGATATTGACGTTACCTTTGCCGATGTTGCTGGATGCGATGAAGCGAAATTTGAACTTATGGAAGTGGTGGATTTTCTCAAAGATCCACAAAAATACGCAAATGCGGGAGCAAAAATCCCAAAGGGCGTCCTATTGGAAGGACCACCCGGAACGGGTAAGACACTATTGGCACAAGCGGTGGCGGGTGAAGCAGGTGTGAATTATTTGTACGCGTCCGGTTCTCAGTTTATTGAAATGTTTGTGGGTGTAGGTGCGTCGCGCGTACGAGATCTCTTTAAACGCGCGAAAGAACAGGCTCCTTGTGTTATTTTTTTGGATGAAGTAGATGCGGTTGGACGTCAGCGAGGTGCGGGATTGGCGGGTGGAAACGATGAACGGGAACAAACCCTTAATGAAATTTTGACAAACATGGACGGATTTGTGAAAAACGAAGGGATTATCGTGATTGCGGCGACAAATCGGGCGGACATTTTGGATAATGCCCTCACTCGCCCCGGACGATTTGACCGTAAAGTAATGGTTGGATTGCCAGATGTGGAAGGTCGCCGGGAAATCATAGACATTCACTTTAAAGATAAACAAGTCCAAAATCGTACTTATTTGAAGGATTTGGCAAAACTAACGGGAGGATTTTCAGGGGCAGATATTGCGAATCTGGCAAATGAAGCAGCGATTTTGAGTGTTCGTTACAACAACACGTCCATTTCACCGGATGTTATCTATAAAGCATTTGAAAAAACGACAATTGGTTTACCTTCCAATAAAGAAAATCGCCCTGATAAAATCATTGAATTGGTATCGGCGCACGAAGTCGGACACGCCTTGATCGCTCATTTATTTGACGACATGTTTGATTTACAACGTGTCACCATCAATGCGAATAAAAACGGTGCAGGTGGTTATACTTTATTCACCCCAAATGAAGATTATGATAATTTCCCCACCAAAAAGTTCATGTTGGCAAATTTGATGATATCCCTTGGGGGTCGTGCGGCGGAACAATTGTTTTATGAAACCTTTGTCAGTATCTCAAATAAATACAACAACGACGAGATGTTTGGCAATACACCTCACTTGGATATAACCACTGGGGCATCCAATGATTTGAAACAAGCCAATACTATTGCACGTCGCTATGTATCCGTATTTGGGATGGGAAAAAACCTTGCTCTTTATGATAGTACGGGAAATAGCCAACCGTTTTTGGGCCGGGACTTGGCAACCAATAATGATAAATTGAGTGAATATTCCAAACAAGAAATCGACAAAGAAATCGAACAATTGGTGCAATGGGGTTATCAACGGGCGGTGGATATTTTGAAAACCAACCAAAATGATTTCTTTTATCTAAGTCGCAAACTCAAAGAAAACCGAGACTTGTATGTGAGCGATTTTGAAGAAAGGAATATTTGTTTTTAAATAGATAATGATATAATGAATACATATAAATATATTTATACTTATTAAACCATCATGAAGTCGTTTGATACAACCACACGACGAAAAAAAAAGGACAAGGCGCGCGAAAAGAAAGACAAATATGGGAAATATTCGTCGAAACACGTTCGGCAACAAGAAGCACTAATGCGAAAACACAAGTCAAATCATAAAGAACCCCACAAAGATAAAAATAAAAATTGAACACAATGTATATTTTAAATAACATCATATAGTATGCGATTACCACAAGAATTGATACAACGCATATATACCTATTACATCCCATTGTATATGAACGCCATGCATCCAGTTCATATGCAACTATTAGACGAAGACCACTTTTTGAATTTAAGCACCCATTTATTTCCTTTTGAGGTAGACTATGCGTTTGCGGAGCGAATACCCGAGCTTATCTAAAATGCTCATCAAAAAACTCTCGGTTTGTATTTGCGTCATTGTATCCATGATATAATAACCTAAAAATATCTAAACTATATATACTATCCATTTCATCTATGTTTGGATTTTCCCACATGTTTGGTTTGAGTATTATGGTTGGGGTGACATTATCGAACCGTGTATATGGCTTATTGTAAAACCCACCATCAATCCATTTTTCATTACGGTATTTGTAACTAAACTTACCATTGGAAAGAAATGGTAAATGAGAACTCGCAATACAACATTCAATAATATCATCTAAATCATAGAAATCACGAAACACTTGTTTTTCAAATAAAAAACAATCATTGCGCTGTTTCGTCACACATATATGTAATTTAGACACGTCAAAATCATCGATCGTAAAGTGTTTCAAAAGACGTTTCTTCATGTTTTTTTCTAAATCATATAAATCACGATAACTAAATTGCCCGAGTTCTTGGGTTTGTTGCATGAATTCGTCCTCTTTTTCTTTTTTACAAGTTAAATATAACGCATTCCACGCTCCTGCACTGGACCCATAAAAATGCCAATTTGATAAGTCGTATTGTTCCTTTATATATTTACACATACCCATCATATAATATCCTTTCGTACCACCTGGTTTAATGATCAATGACTTGAACGCAGATGCTATTCCTAAATAACATAAAGTGAGGATCTTCCACATATTATGTTATAACGATTTATTTATTAAATTAATTATTATTTACTTAATTCTTTCTCTTACCCGATTTTCTTTTCCCGGACTTTTTCTTGCCCTTTTTGGTTTTGTTTTTAACCTCCTTTTTTACAAAGCCAAACTTTCCCTTTTTCGCAAAGAAACCATGTTTTTCAAGACGCTTTTCTTTTTTGGCGGTTAAGAACTTTTTCTTGGACACAATCGCACCATGTTTATTGCGAAGTAAATCTTTCTTCATGAGACCACCTGTTGTTTTCTTCGCATTTCCGTGAAAGACCTCTGCGCGCGAACCAAATGTTTTGTTGAAACCCATTTATATATTACACAAAGAAAAAAAATGGAATAAATCTATATAATCATGATTCGGTATATTGAGAATAAATTGTATTTGCATCCATAAAATCAAAATTATCCATCATTTTGTAAATAAAGTCCGCTCGTATTATATTTGTGAAAGATGTGCTAATTTCTACAAACGCATCATCTTGTTGATAAGATGTTCCATCATATACATATCTTGTTTTAGCCACCAATTTGTTTTCAATTGGTTCGTTGACCTCGTAAGACATATCTACGATTTCTATGGGCTCTTGATACGATATATCAAATACAACATACGCAATGTTATCTGGTAATTCTTGAAGAATGGATTCATTTGAAGATATGTCATAATAATAGGAAGTATCATTTTGATCATTATACCGGATTTTATAATAAGAGGTATTGGAATCTTTCTCCAAAAGAAAGGTTGCCTTCTGTAATTCAAACGAATTATCAATGGTAGTATCATTCACAAAGGATATTGTAGGGGGGTTGTAAGAAACGTCGGCGCTAAAGTACGTGGTTCCTTTGCGGATCATCACAATATCACCATCTGCAAATGTATTTAAAATACTTGACGATAAATCTGTAGTGGTTTTAAATAAAGTATTGAATAACTTATAATTTAAAATGTTATTTGGATCTCTACTAAAATCATAATATGAGTTATCCACTAAGATTTCAACCGAATGTTTAATCGCCCATTGTTTTACTTTTTCAAAATCAATATACGATCGTGCCTTTCTTAAATCGGTACTGATTTTATTTATACTTATGTCGGTTGAATCTGGTATCACCGCGCTACTACTTGGATCATATACAAAAAAAGATTGCATTTGGTTCAATCCAAATTTCTTGGAATAAAAGGGAACCGTTCCAAAATCGCCGGATACATCAATAAAAAGAGCTCCATAATAAAAGTCATAATTCGCATCACTTATATCTGTTACACCTTCGACGTAAATGGATTCGTGTTTGGCGGGATTCCCATATAAACATATATTTGGGTTCGTAAGATTATCTCCATTTAATATGGTAAACGGATTTTTCCAATCCTTATTCAGGATAATATAGATTCCGGTTTTTAATCCATATTGGCGATTTGGGAAATATTTATCATTGAATATATTCCCATAAGTTGGTTGATTATAGGGTTCTAAATAATATTTTGGACCCTTGTTATGTATCATACGAATATCTGTAATCGCACTTAAATCCGTTATAAATTGGTCGGGTGTTGTACTTGTATACCTAGGTTGTTGTGTAATGGTATAATTGAGTTCAATGACTAGTTTTTCAAACATTCGTCCAAAGACATTATACCCACTCTCAAATAGATCTAATTTATTGTATATATATACTTGATACAATGAAATGGTTGTAGATGGTTCATAAATGACACACGCGCCAGAGGTACCCGGTGTACCAATAAAATGAATATTTTCAACGTCTTGGAACGTGTATTTATTGGCACTTAACGACAACTGAAATCCACTATTCCTATAATCTGACAAGTCAAACTTGTATTTTTTTCCAGGGGTCAACACATGTTCAAACCTAAGATTTGTAATGACTAAATATTCCGGTCCATAATCCGTGGTGGATACACAAGATACAATACAGTAAAACGTAAGATCAGGATCTGCTATTAATTCCGCATCACTCCTGATTGGTGTAGTTACGACACTGGTGTCGCTATCATCGCTAAACAAATCATAAAACATTGTTGTATATTCCATTTTTTCCGAGGCTGATGTGGCGGGTGAATTCGCAAGGCGATTATAATATTTTTTATATAACGTTTCACCAATACGGTCTACTAATAATTGATTTGTAGTTATATCTTTGGATTGAATGATTTTATATATATGTGCTTGTTTAGAAGTTTGATATGTTATTTTATTTCTTCCATTTATCATTTTTGCTCGTAACATTTTCGTTGACATTTGGTTGTTTTGATAATGAGCATATTTTGGATGACAAGACATTCTTATATAATGAATTGAATAAAAAAATTGAATTAAACTGAATTTACTTATCAAGTGTAAACACACAACATGACTTCATTGGAACAAAAGTATCAACAAAAAACGGACAAAGAACACATTTTGGACAATCCTGATACTTATATCGGTTCGATTGAAAATGTGGAACAGCCTTTGTACATATACGAAACCGACCATATTTTAGAAAAAAACGTGCACTACAATCCTGGACTGTTTAAATTATTTGATGAAGGTATTGTGAATTGTCGTGATCATTACATTCGTATGAAGCAACAAATCAATCATATGAAGCGGGATGAAGATGAACCTGTATCTCAAATTCACGTTCAAATTGAAAACGGAAAAATAACCATGTACAATAATGGAAACGGAATTGATATTGAAAAACACCCCACTCATCAAGTTTGGATCCCTGAACTAATTTTTGGACATTTGCGTACTTCCACAAATTATGATAAAGAACAAAAAAAAATTACAGGAGGCAAAAATGGGTTTGGCTTTAAGTTGGTTCTTATTTGGTCCACTTATGGAAAAATAGAGACCGTGGATCATATACGAGGACTAAAATACGTTCAAGAATTTGAAACAAATTTAGATATCATTCATAAACCTAAAATCACAAAATGTAAATCAAAGCCCTATACAAGCGTTAGTTTTATTCCAGATTATAAACGATTGGGACTGAAGGATCTATCGCAAGATATGGTTGCCTTATTTCAACGACGGGTTTATGATATTGGCGGTATTACTCCCAAAGACGTGAAAGTGAAATTCAATAACCAATCCATTAAAATCAATGATTTCAAACCCTACATACAAATGTACTTGAACGAAGAACAGCGAAAGACGACATTGTTTGAAGCCCATAGCGAACGATGGAGTTTTGCAATTTGTTTACACAATGAATACAAGCAGGTATCATTTGTCAATGGAATTCATACAAGCAAAGGAGGAAAGCATGTGGATTATATCATGAATCAAATCACGAAAAAGATGATACACTATATTCAACAAAAGAAAAAAGTGGTCGTAAAACCCGCGGTTATTAAAGAACAAATGATGGTATTTGTCAACTGTGTCATTGAAAACCCCAGTTTTGATAGTCAAACGAAAGATTATTTGAACACAAGTGCGTCCAAATTTGGTTCCTCTTGCGAAGTCAGTTCATCCGTCATTGATAAACTGGCAAAAATGGGCGTCATGAATACATCTTGTGCATTGAGTGAGATCAAAGATAAAAAAAATGCGAAAAAAAGCGATGGAAATAAAAACAAGAACATTCGCGGTATTCCAAAATTGGTAGATGCGAACTTCGCCGGAACCAACCATTCCAAAGATACAATGTTGATTCTTTGCGAAGGGGATTCCGCAAAGGCTGGTATCTTGTCTGGGTTGTGTAATA
>TARA_B110000008_G_scaffold49508_1_pt1 | contig 14444 bp, 12 predicted proteins | sample TARA_B110000008 | Tara Oceans TARA_B110000008 (sample SAMEA4396496) | marine metagenome | biome: Westerlies Biome; feature: [DCM] deep chlorophyll maximum layer (ENVO:01000326); material: water (ENVO:00002006), including particulate matter (ENVO:01000060) such as... | depth 40 m
AAAGCTCTTGACGCGAAAAGCGGTAAAGAACTTTGGAAATTCCAAGTTGGTTCAGGTGTGATTGGTAATGCATTCACATATGCACACAAAGGTAAACAACACGTTGGTGTCCTATCAGGCATCGGTGGTTGGGCTGGCGTTGCAATGAACTTAGGTTTAACTAATCCTACAGACGCTCTTGGCGCTGCTGGTGGTTATGCTGAACTAACAAAATACAACGCTGCTCCTGGCGGCGGTGCATTAACAGTATTTAGCCTATAATTAGATCGAAAGATCTTTTGTAGAACTAATTACAGTTAAGTTAGTCTTAAAAACACTCTACTTCGGTAGGGTGTTTTTTTTTACCTAAATGAACTGGAATATTAAAGATTATCATTAGGGGATACATGCCAATTTGAATGTATAATTGTGCAAACAAAATTAAGGAAACATTATGTTTAAAATAACAATAAGAGCGTTTTTACTGCTGGCAATAAGTTTCCCAGCTTATTCTGGAGGAGTTGATACTGACATTGGTCGTCCTGGCCAAGCAATGAGAGTTCCAAAAGATAATGAATTTAAAGTATGTGCTGATCCAAATAACTTACCTTTTTCAAATGAAAATCAAGAGGGATTTGAAAATAAAATAGCAGCAGTTCTTGCCAAAGATCTCAAAAAAGATCTAAGTTTTCAATTCTGGCCAGATCGTTTTGGTTTTATTAGAAATACATTGAATGCTAGAAGATGTGACGTTTTGATTGGAACATCAGCTGCAGTTGATATGGTTAAAACATCATCTCCATATTACCGATCGGGTCATGTATGGATTTATAGAAAAGATAGCGGATATAACGTCAAGGATTGGAAGTCACCAGATTTAAGAAAAGCGACCATAGGAATTGTTGATAAAAGTCCTGTAGCAATGCAGTTACATATGAATGATTTAATGGCGAATGCTAAGCCGTATAGGTTGATGAGAGATTTAACAAAAGATCCAGGCCAGCTTGTAACTCATGTAGAAGAAGGAAAAATTGATATTGCAATTATGTGGGGACCAATAGGTGGATATTATGCTAAAAAATCATCGATTCCAATGGAGGTAGTATTGATCCCAGAATTTGAAAATACTAAACTTTCAGGTAAAACATATTGGAATATTTCAGCTGCAGTGCGCCATGGTGAAGCGGACCGTTTAAAAATGATTGAAGGTGCAATTGCCCGAAATAAAGATAAGATTTTAAAAATTCTAGATGATTTTGGTGTTCCTCATACAGAACCTGAATTTAATAATAAATTAGATGGAAAAAAGTAAAAAAATTTTTTTCATCAAAAGCAGTGACAAAAAAATAAAAAAAAAGTAAGATTAATGTTTAAGAATTAAATAATCATTGTTTTATTTAACCCCTTATTTATTTGAAACTATTTGCTAGTTTGTTGTCATACAAATGTATGGCAATAGAACTAAATTAGGAGAAACTATGTTAGCAAGAAAGATTTTAATATCAACTTTACTCGCATCCCTTATTGGTTTTACAGGAATGGCAAATGCGAAAATTAAATTAATTAGTACTATAGATGGTTCAGAGTTTAAAATAACAGAACCAAAGGCTTTCGGTGATACCAAGAAAAAAGATAATGTAATGACAGCAGCTGAAACTGAGTTTTTAAAGACAGGTAAAAATATTTATATTGGTGACGCTGAAGCTATTAAACGTGGTAAAAAAAGATTTGGATGGTGGTCATGTACTCAATGTCATGGACCAACTGCTGGTGGCCAAGTTGGACCAGGCCTTCTAGGCCCAACGTTTAGGTACCCTAAAGATGCAACTAATAAAGGAATGTTTGAAACTGTATGGGGTGGTTCTAACGGTGGTATGGGTGGAAAAGGATACGGTATTATGACAGCGGATGATGGCATGACGGTTGATGAGCTCCTTAAAACAATTGCTTGGATTCGTGCTCAATCAGATTCTGGTCTTACTGGAAACGAAGGCTTATAAGCTAAGTTACAAAGCAGTAACATAATATAAAAAAGACTGAGTTATAATGGCTCGGTCTTTTTTTTCATCTACGAATAAACTTAATTAAATGAATAATAAAAAACATCAAATTGTGATTGTAGGTGGGGGAGCTGGTGGTTTAGAGCTGGCGACTAAGCTCGGAGACACATTAGGAAAAAAAAATAAAGCAGAAATCACTCTAGTTGATTCTAAGAAAACTCATATATGGAAACCTTTACTTCATGAAATTGCTGCTGGTAGTTTAAATGCAGATAAAGATGAATTAGATTATTTGGCTCAAGCCCATTGGCACCACTTTAATTTTCGGCTAGGTTCGATGGATGCCCTAAATAAGTCTACAAAAGAAATATCTTTAGCACCATTCATTGCTCCAGATGGATCAGAAATTATTCCAAGAAGAAGATTTAGTTATGACACATTAATTATTTCTGTAGGAAGTACAATTAATGATTTTGGAATAAAAGGGGCTTCTGAAAACGCAATTGCATTAGATAATCAGAAGCAAGCACAAAAATTTCATCAGAAGCTTCACAATGCCATATTAAAGGCCCAAACACAAAAAGATGAAATAAGAAATGGTCAGCTAGAAGTAGTTATTGTGGGAGCAGGTGCAACAGGAGTTGAATTGGCAGCAGAACTCCATAAAGCAACTCGTGAAATGACAGCATATGGGTTAGATAAGATTAACCCAGATAAGGATATTAAAATTTCATTAATTGAGGCGAGTGAACGACTATTACCAGCACTCCCAGAAAGAATGAGTTCCTCTGTTGATCGTGAGTTAAAAAAACTAAATGTTAATTTATATTTAGGCGAGCGTGTAATTAATGTATCTAATCAGGGTGTTAAGACTCATACAGGACGATTTATTCCTTCAGCATTGGTTGTTTGGGCTGCAGGCATTAAGGCCCCTGAATTCTTAAAAAATCTAAGTCTAAAAGTTAATGAGATCAATCAAATCATAGTGAAATCAACTCTTCAATCCATAGATGATGACTCTATCTTTGCGTTTGGTGATTGTGCTGCTTGCCCAATTAAACCTGGAGCTAAAGAATTTGTTCCACCAAGAGCTCAGTCTGCACACCAGCAAGCATTATTATTAAACAAAACTATGAAACGTTTGGTATTAAAGAATGATTATAATCTTCCACAATATAGCTACAAAGATTATGGATCGTTAGTTAATTTAGGGCGATACTCTACCGTAGGAAATCTAATGGGCTCTTTGACTGGGAGCAGTATGTTTGTTGAGGGTTTTGTAGCAAGAATAATGTACCTTATGCTTTATCAAATGCATTTAATGGCGCTTCACGGTGTGACTGTTGTATCGTTTAGATTGATCGCAAAGTTTATTACAAGAAGAACTGAGACCCATGTTAAATTACATTAATCATTTTTTGCATAGTATTGGCTAGCTACAGTCATTGCTAGGATAACAAAGAATCCAAATATAAATACTATAGCGTTAATAGGTATATTAAATTTAACCATCGTTGTATAGGCACCACTAAGGAATAATATCCCTAGATTTTCACTAAAATTCTGAACAGCAATTGAGTGGCCTGCACCAATTAATTTATGACCTCTGAATTGGAGTAATGCATTAAGTGGAACAATAAGTAATCCACTTAAAATACCAATAAAAATTAAAATAATAGCAGCTGTTTGCCAAGTTTCAACAAAAATTATTGAGCAGACTAGTGTGCCCATAACAATTCCAGCAGGTAAAATTTTAATAGAATCTTTCATTAAAATATAACGAGCTGCAATTATCGCTCCAACTCCAACTCCTAATGCAACAATCGCTGTTAGTAGTGTTGATTTATCAAGACCATAATTTAGAGCATACGCAGCCCATGCAATAATTACGAGTCTAAGTGTTGCGCCGGCACCCCAGAATAATGTTGTAATTGCTAATGAAAGTTGCCCTAAAGGGTCTCTCCATAACCTTCTATAAGAACTAAAAAAATCTTTTATTAGAAGCCATGGATTAGTGTGCTGAATTTTATAGATAATCGGTAAAACTGGGATATACCGATTAAATATTGCAGCTAATATATACAGAACACTTATTAAAATAATTGATAAATTAACATCATAAGAGGCACTAATTCCCCCTAGAATTGCACCTAAAATAATAGCAGCTACTGTTAATGCCTCAACCCAAGCATTTGCAGGAACTAGAGATTCTTCTGGAAGTAACTCAGTCAAGATTCCATATTTAGCTGGAGAGTATGCTGCTGCACCAATTCCAACAATAGCATATGCATAAAGTGGCTGCATGCCCCCTAACATTAAAAGGCAGCCAAAAAGTTTTATTCCATTAGCAATAAACATCACTTGACCTTTGGGTCTTGAGTCAGCAAATGCCCCAACAAAAGGTGCAAGAAGAATATAAGCAAGAACAAAGAATTGGAGCAGTAATGGTTGGTGCCAGTTTGGTGCTTGCATATTGGCAAGTAGAGCAATAGCTGCAAATAATAGAGCATTATCAGCTAATGCTGATAAAAATTGGGCTGAAAGGAAATAGTAAAATCCCTTAGTTGTTATTGGTTTAGAGCGCTTCTGCAGCATGATCTGCTAACCTTGATCTTTCCCCTCGCATGAGGGTAATGTGTCCATTATGTTGCCATCCTTTAAAGCGATCTACGACATAAGTAAGTCCTGAACTACCTTCTGTAAGGTATGGAGTATCAATTTGAGATATATTACCCAAACAAACTACTTTGGTTCCCGGACCAGCTCTAGTTATTAAAGTTTTCATTTGTTTTGGCGTTAAATTTTGTGCTTCATCTATAATAAGATATTTATTTAAAAAAGTTCTTCCTCTCATAAAATTAAGAGATTTAACCTTAATTCTAGACCGTATTAAATCCTGAGTAGCAGCATGACCCCATTCACCTGCAGTTTCATCAGTTTTATTTAAGACATCTAGGTTATCGTCTAAGGCTCCCATCCACGGGGTCATTTTTTCTTCTTCGGTTCCTGGAAGAAATCCTATATCTTCACCAACTGGAACAGTGACACGCGTCATAATAATCTCACTATATATCTTTTTCTCTAGCACTTGATGAAGTCCAGCTGCGAGCGTAAGAAGTGTTTTTCCCGTTCCAGCTTGACCTAGTAATGTTACAAAATCAACTTCAGGATCAAGTAATAAATTTAGAGCAAAATTTTGCTCATTATTTTTTGCACTAATTCCCCATACATTAAAGTTTGGGTTGGTATGGTCATGGACTACTTGTAAAGTAGCAGTTCCACTTTTAACACTTCTAACAATTGCATGAAAGGGTTTATTATAATCATAATGAACAAATTCATTAACTAATAGGTTCTGACAAACTGGACCTGTTATTCGGTAAAACATCCTATTTTCTTCTTGCCAAGATTCCATTGCTTTACCATGCAACTCCCAAAAATTTTCAGGAAGAGCGGTAGCGCCAGAATAAAGCAACTCTGTATCGTCCATTACTTTATCATTAAAATAATCTTCAGCTGAGATACCTAAAGCTCTGGCCTTAATACGAATATTAATATCTTTAGAGACAAGAATTACATTGCGTTTTAAATTTTTATTTTTTAAATTAAAGACAACGCTAAGAATTTGATTGTCTGCTTTACTTCCAGCTAGCATTGGCAGATCAAATTCTACTGGATCAGTCTGAAGAAATAATCGACCAGATACATGGTTATTTGTTTCTGATTTGAGTGGGCATCCTAACTCAAGATTATTGAGGTCTGAACCCATAATTTCTTCTAGATAGCGGCTTGTTTGTCTTGCATTTCTTGCAACCTCTGTAAGTCCTTTCTTACCATTATCCAGTTCTTCAAGAGTTACCATTGGGAGATAAATATCATGCTCTTCGAATCGAAAAAGTGATGATGGATCATGCATTAATACATTTGTATCTAAAACAAATAGTTTTGATATATTTTTTTTAGCCATTTTCTATTAAATTAATTTTTCAAGAATTCTAAAATTTCTTGAATATGACCATTTACTTTTACGCCTCGCCATTCTTTTATCAATTCTCCATTTTCATTAATGAGGAATGTACTCCTTTCTATTCCTCGTACTTGCTTCCCATACATATTTTTCATTTTTATCACACCAAACAAATTACAAGCAAGCTCATCTGGATCACTGATCAAGTCAAACGAAAAATTATATTTTTTCTTGAAGTTTTCATGCGACTTAATACTATCCCGTGAGATACCATAAATCTCAACATTTAAATCTTTGAATTGGCTGTACGCTTCCGTAAAATCTATACCTTCGTTTGTGCATCCTGGAGTTGAATCTTTGGGGTAAAAATAAATAATTAATTTTTTACCCTTAGCGTCAGATGGAATTGATATAGATCCGTTAGTACCTTCCAATGAGAAGGATGGAATAGTTTTATTTATTTTTAAATCACTCATAAATTTATTTAATGCCCCATAGTATTTGAGAAGTTTACCAAGAAATTATAGCTGAAATAGTGCCAAAAAAAGGGTATTAATCCTAGATAAATCCTTCCATAAGTTGAACTTTTACTGTGCTCCCAGAATCGACCGAAGTCTCATCTACTTCCATTACAATGAAACAGTTTGCTTGACTCATTGAACTTAAGATTGCTGAGCCTTGGTGACCTGTAGGCTTGACCCACCATTCATCGTTATTTTGAAATAATATACCTCTTTGGAATTCCATACGACCTGGTTTTTTAAAGATAGCCTTTTCTGTTTTGACTGAAAAAAGTGGTGGAAGCTCATAGTCAACTTCTCCCATTAAGACTTTCAGTTGAGGCTGAACAATTTGATAAAATGAAACCATAGAAGCTACAGGATTACCAGGTAAGCCAAAATAATGCGTTTGATTAATTTTTCCATAAGCTAAGGGTCGTCCAGGTTTAATTGATAACTTCCAAAATAAGACCTCCCCAATTTCATTTAAAACTTCTTTCATAAAATCTGCAGCTCCAACAGATACTCCTCCACTTGTGATAATGACATCAACTTCATCTACAATTGAAAGTAAAGTTTTCTTAAGCTCTTTTTTATCATCAGAGATAATTCTAAGGTTTACAATATCTGCGCCTATACGCTCCAACATTGCTCCGATTGTATGGTTATTGCTATCATATACCTGACCAACTTTTAATGAATTTCCGACCTCTACTACCTCATCTCCCGTCGAAAAAAAAGCAACTTTTATTTGACGGTATACGCTGATCTTAGGAAGCCCCAGAGAAGCAAGCAGCCCAATTTCAGATGACCTAATGTGTTTTCCTCTCTTTAAAATTAATTCACCTTTTTTTACATCTTCTCCAATTTTCCTAATATTCTCACCAATCTTTATACTTTCATTTACTGTGATCTTGTTACCCTTAGAAGAAACTAATTCTATTGGGATGACAGTATTGGCCCCATTAGGAATTCTTGCTCCTGTCATTATTTGAACCGCTTGTCCTGGAAGTATTTTCTCATTTGAAGATTGCCCTGCTAAATTTGATCCAATAACTTCATGCATTACAGGTGAATTTTCTTGTGTCTTATAAAATGCAAATCCATCCATTGCAGAATTATCATAATTAGGAACATCAATAGGAGAATATATATCTTCTGATAAAACATTGCTTAAGGAGTCTCTTATTGGAATTTTCTGAGTTTCCTTAACTGGCTCAATAAATTGCCTAATCCATTTTAAGGCATCTTTATATTCCATTGCATTAGGGTCGTATTCAGCCAAGCACCCTGGGTTTTTTGCTAGGTTCCCTATTGTAATTTTTTCACTCATGACTTATCAATTAAATTTAATATAAATGCGCAGACTTCTTCAGGTTTATTGATATTTAATGAAGGGATACTTTCCTCATCATTTGTATCAGTTGCTATAGCAATAATACTTTCATTTTTAGTATAAAGCTTTTCATGTGATATACCCTTGCGAAAAACTTCTATTTTTTTATACGGCAAAGTTTTTAACCCTTCTATTAAAATCATATCAACATTTTGGTCCATTTGCTTGATCATATCGTTAATGCCGATATTATTTTTATGATTTTCTGTGATTAATGCAGAACGATCTTGATTGAGTACGAGAGTTTGGTAGCTTCCAGATTCTCTTAATTTGTAGCTATCTTTTCCTGGAGTATCAATATCAAAGCTATGATGAGCATGTTTCACAACTGAAATTACAAGGCCATTAAGTTTAAGTCTGGGGATAATTTTTTCAAGCAAGGTTGTTTTTCCACTTCCACTTGAAGAGGCACAGAACCCAAGAATTAATGGTTTTATTTTTTTATTATGATTCAATTTTTTGTAGATCTTTCTTATTATTTATATTATTAAATTCATCTGGATTATCAAAGACTACTGTTTCAAAATCATTTTTTTCAATCCAGTCTGCTATTTTCTTTTTCTTACTAAAAATAAAAGCTTTTAATCCTTCTAATGTAGATTTGTGGCATAAGCTAAATACAGGTTCAATTTGCCCATTCACCATAGGGACGATAATGGTGCTACTCGTATTTTTAGTTTTTTTGAATAATTTTTCAACTAAATTGAGAGGTAAGAGAGGTGTATCAGTTGGGCAAAATTGTACCCACTCAGTTTGAGCTGATCTTAATCCAGTATAAATACCTACTAAAGGTCCAGTATGAGGATTTAGCTCATCTCTAAATTGTTGTGCTTTGGGGAATTGCTCAAGAAAAACATTGCTATTAACCCATACTTTATCTACTTGGGGGCTCAATCTTTCATAAACATGTTTAATCATTATTTTTTTCTTGAATATAACTAAAGATTTATTTGTTCCCATTCGGCTAGAATCACCCCCAGCAAGAATTACTCCATGAATTAACTCTGTCAATTAACCACCCGTATGAGACATAAAACGAACAACAGCTGGTTTTTCTTTACTTAAATCAAATTCATGAGATTTTGGTTTTATTTTCATGCTGTTAATTATTGCATCCTTAATAGGATCATCATTATTTGGAAATAATCGTAGGAGAGGCATTAACTCAATTTTAGTCTCCTGCCCTAAGCAAAGAAACAATTCCCCCTTACAACTTATCCTTATTCTATTACAGTCACTGCAGAAATTATGGCTATGTGGCGATATTAGCCCTATTTTTGTTTTTGTATTCCTTATAGACCAATACTTAGCCGGCCCTCCTGTTTTATATATTGTTTTTTCTAAGTCGAAATTTTCACTTAATTTCTTTAATATTTCATCATTACTAACAGATGTTATTTTTCTTTCATAACTAGTTGCGCCCAATGGCATTTCCTCAATGAATGATAAGTCTAGTCCTCTTTTAATAGCAAAATTTGTTAAATCAAATATTTCAGAATCATTAATATTACGCATTAATACAGTGTTTAACTTAATTTTTTCAAAACCTATATTTAGTGCATGATTAATCCCATTTATTACTTCATCTAGATTGCCTACGCGAGTCATTTTATTGAAGGTAAGAGGGTTCAGACTATCTAGACTAATATTTATTCTCTTTACCCCAGCCTCTTTTAGCATGGCAGCCTTATGAATTAACTGACTTCCATTAGTCGTTAAAGTTAACTCTTCTATACTTTTATTTTTTGAAAGGGTATGAAATAGGGAGTCTATATTTTTTCTTACTAGAGGCTCACCCCCAGTAATTCTAATTTTTTTAACACCTAGGAAGGTAAAAATATTTGCCAGACGGCTTATTTCTTCTAAAGTAAGCACGTCATCTCTGGGCAGGAACTTCATTTTTTCGGACATGCAGTAGATACAACGAAAATCGCACCTGTCCGTCACCGAAATTCTAATATAGTTAATAGTTCTATTGAACTGATCAATCAATTTTGTGGTCATAAAATAGTAAATTTAATTTTTAAGTGAATAATAAGCTTTTTTTAATATATACCCTTTATTCTTAAAGTATAATGGGCTTTCTTACAAATCACAGTATTTATAGCAATAAACTATGACATTAACTGAAATACAAATAAAAAAAATAGAGCAGTACGTTTCAGCATATAAAGACACACCCGGGGCATTGCTTCCATTAATGCATGCGATTCAGGATGATTTAGGGTATGTGCCTGAGGATTCTTACGCAATAATATCAAAAGCCTATAATTTATCGATTGCTGAGATACATGGTTTTGTAACTTTTTATCACCATTTTAGGACACACCCAACTGGAAAAAACGTCTTACAAGTATGCAGGGCTGAATCATGTCAAGCAATGGGTGGCGAAGAAATTGAAATGTATTGTAAAGATACCTTAGGAATTGATTATCACCAGACTACTGATGATAATTTAATAACTTTAGAGCCAATTTATTGCTTAGGAAATTGTGCATGCTCTCCTGCGGTTATGATTAATGATAATGTCATTGGTAGAGTATCAAAAAAGAAAATAGACAACATTATTCGAATAGCTAGAGAAAAATTATGACCCCTAAAATTTATATACCTATAGATTCAACAGCTCTTTCCCTTGGAGCTGAAGAAGTTTATCGAACTATTTTATTGGAGTCTAAAAATAGAAATCTTGATATAAAGATTATTAGAAATGGTTCACGAGGGTTATTTTTCTTAGAGCCTTTGGTTGAAGTAGAAACAGATAAAGGAAGAATGGCTTATGGCCCAGTAGATCCATCTGATGTAGCATCTTTATTTGATAGTGAGTTTTTCAAAGGTAAGCCTCATAAATTATGTTTGGGCCTAACAGACGAAATTGACTGGTTAAAAAATCAGGAACGCTTAACTTATGCCCGAGTAGGTATTACAGACCCAATTAATATTGACGATTATGAAAAGTATGATGGATTTAAGGGCTTAAAAAATGCTATTAAATTAGAGCCACAGTTGATTGTAAAAGAAGTTACTGACTCTGGACTTAGAGGTCGAGGAGGCGCAGCTTTCCCAACTGGCATTAAATGGCAAACAGTCCTAGATGCTCCATCGGAAAAAAAATATATTGTATGTAATGCTGATGAAGGAGATTCTGGTACTTATTCTGATCGAATGATTATGGAAAATGATCCTTTTGTATTGATTGAAGGTATGATCATTGCCGGATTAGCTGTAGGAGCAGATACTGGGTATATTTATCTTCGCTCAGAATACCCTCATGCACTTTCTGTTCTCAACAAAGCTATAAATATTGCAAAAGAAAATAACTATCTTGGCAAAAATATCTTAGGCACAGACTTTAACTTTGAATTAGAAGTAACGCGCGCTGCAGGAGCATACATCTGTGGGGAAGAAACTTCGTTACTAGAAAGCTTAGAAGGCAAAAGAGGTATGGTTCGTTATAAACCGCCATTACCAGCAATTGAGGGCTTGTATGGAAAACCTACTGTAGTTAACAATGTTATTTCTTTAGCGACTATTCCAATTATTATGGATAAGGGCGGATCTTATTATGCGGATTTCGGTGTGGGGCGCTCAAAAGGAACTTTACCAATTCAATTGGCTGGAAATTTAAAAAATACAGGATTAATTGAGAAAGCTTTTGGAATAACTTTGAGAGAACTTTTATATGATTTTGGTGGTGGATCAGCAACTGGAAAATCAATTAAAGCTGTCCAAGTAGGGGGACCATTAGGTGCTTTTTTACCGGAAGCACAATTTGATACTCCTTTAGATTATGAAAAGTTTAGTGAAATAAATGCAGTTGTTGGCCATGGAGGAATTGTTGCATTTGATACAACTGCTGATATGTCAAAGTTAGCTCGTTATTCATTTGAATTTTGTGCAATTGAATCATGTGGAAAATGTACTCCATGTCGAATTGGTTCGACAAGAGGTATGGAAGTCATCGACAAAATTAAATTAGGAAAAGATCAGGAAAAAAATATAAAACTATTAAGAAATTTGGGGGATACGATGGTAGATGGTTCTCTATGTGCAATGGGAGGAATGACGCCATTTCCAGTAATTAGTGCACTTAATTTCTTCCCAGAAGATTTTGGGGTTGAAAAGAAAGAAACTTCAGCATAAAATTAGAAAATAATTTAATTAAATTAATAACTTACTAAAATAAAAATTATGGATGATACTAAAGATTTTGGCACTCCCAAGAAAAACTCTGAAAAGTTAGTAAGCCTAACTATTGACGGAGTAGATATTTCTGTTCCTGAAGGCACCTCCTTAATGAGAGCTGCTTCTGAGGCAGGTATCAGTGTCCCAAAATTATGTGCTTCGGATAACTTAGATCCTTTTGGGTCATGCCGACTGTGCTTGGTAGAAATTGAAGGTCGAAGAGGTTATCCAGCATCTTGCACTACTCCTGCTGCTGAGGGACTTAAAGTTTCCACTCAAACTCCTAAACTAGAAGATCTAAGAAGAGGTGTGATGGAGCTGTATATTTCAGATCATCCCTTAGATTGTCTTACTTGTGCAACAAATGGTGATTGCGAACTTCAAGACATGGCAGGAGCCGTGGGTTTAAGAGATGTTCGTTATGGCTATGAAGGAGAAAATCATTTAGATTCAGTTAAAGATGAAACTAATCCTTATTTTACTTTTGATCCATCAAAATGCATTGTATGTTCTCGATGTGTGAGAGCCTGCGAAGAAGTACAAGGAACATATGCTTTGACAATTGATGGAAGAGGATTCGAGTCAAAAGTATCAGCTGGTAATAAAGATTTTATGGATTCAGAGTGCGTCTCATGCGGAGCTTGTGTTCAAGCCTGCCCAACAGCGACACTAATTGAGAAATCTATTGTTGATAATGGTATACCTGATCGATCCGTAACTACAACATGTGCTTATTGTGGAGTGGGTTGTTCTTTTAATGCAGAATTACAAGGCGATAAGGTTGTTAGAATGACGCCAAATAAAGATGGGGGGGCAAACCATGGACATTCCTGTGTTAAAGGAAGGTTTGCTTGGGGTTATACAACCCATAAAGATAGAATCACTACGCCTATGATTCGAAAAAGCATAAAAGACCCATGGCAGAAAGCAACATGGGATGAAGCAATTAATTACGCAGCTTCAGAAATAAAGAGAATACAAAAAAAACATGGTTTTGATTCGGTAGGGGCAATCTCTTCTTCAAGATGTACTAATGAAGAGACCTACTTAATGCAAAAGATTGTAAGGGCAGCATTTGGTAATAATAATATTGATACCTGTGCAAGAGTTTGTCATTCACCTACTGGTTATGGGCTAAAACAAACAATTGGAGAGTCGTCTGGCACACAAAATTTTGATTCTGTTATGAAGTCTGATGTAATTGTCCTAATTGGAGCTAATCCAACTGACGGCCATCCAGTTTTTGCTTCACAAATGAAGAGGCGGCTTAGAGAAGGCGCTAAATTAATAGTCGTTGATCCACGTGAAATTGATTTAGTTAAGAACACACCTCATGTTAAAGCTGATTTTCATTTAAAGCTGAAGCCAGGAACAAATGTAGCAATCATAAACGCAATGGCACATGTAATAGCAACTGAAAAACTAATGGATAAAAAGTTTATTGAATCTAGGTGCGAAGATGAAGCATATAACTACTGGCTTGATTTTGTATCTGAAGAAAGAAATTCACCTGAGGCTCTTGAGTCTGAAACCGGCGTTCACCCAGAAACAATCCGTCAAGCCTCTAGATTATTTGCAACAGGCGGTAATGGAGCAATTTATTATGGTTTGGGTGTAACGGAACATAGCCAGGGGTCAACTATGGTTATGGGAATTGCTAATCTAGCAATGGCAACTGGAAATATTGGACGAGAAGGAGTTGGTATTAACCCATTGCGCGGGCAAAATAATGTACAGGGTGCTTGTGATATGGGGTCATTTCCACATGAATTTCCTGGTTATAGACATGTATCTGATCTATCAACCCGCGCTCTTTTTGAAAGTGCATGGGATACTAAGTTATATGAAGAGCCAGGACTAAGAATACCCAATATGTTAGATCAAGCAATATCTGGTAGTTTTAAAGCTGTATATTGTGAAGGGGAGGATATTGCACAATCTGATCCTGACACCCAGCATGTAACCCATGCTCTTGAATCTATGGAATGTGTGATTGTTCAGGATTTATTCCTTAACGAAACAGCAATGTATGCACACGTATTTTTCCCAGGCTCATCATTTCTAGAAAAGAATGGGACATTTACTAATGCGGAGAGAAGAATATCTCGAGTAAGAAAAGTAATGGCCCCTAAGAATGGATACGAGGATTGGGAAATTACGGCAAAGCTATCTACTGCTCTTGGTTACCCTATGAATTATAAGCATGCTAGTGAAATAATGGATGAGATTGCTATGTTAACCCCAACCTTTAAAGGTGTTAGCTTTGATAAGATAGATAAGTTAGGAAGTATTCAATGGCCATGTAACGATGAACATCCTCAGGGAACTCCTACTATGCATGTCGATGAGTTTGTTCGAGGCAAAGGAAAGTTCTTTATTACGGAATATATTCCAACTACTGAAAGAGTAAATAATAA
>TARA_B110000008_G_scaffold87127_1_pt1 | contig 14403 bp, 6 predicted proteins | sample TARA_B110000008 | Tara Oceans TARA_B110000008 (sample SAMEA4396496) | marine metagenome | biome: Westerlies Biome; feature: [DCM] deep chlorophyll maximum layer (ENVO:01000326); material: water (ENVO:00002006), including particulate matter (ENVO:01000060) such as... | depth 40 m
GCCATGCAAAACCTTCACCCAGTAGCTCAACATCAAGTTGATTTCTTTTTAAGTATTCTTTATTTAAATCAGTAATTTCTAATTCACCTCTTTTTGAAGGTTTAAGTAATTTCGCCATGGAGGAAGCATTTTTATCATAACAATATAATCCTGTTACAGCCCAATCTGAATTCGTTCTCTTGGGTTTCTCAACAATTGATTTAACTTTATTATGTTTATCAAATGAAACAACACCATACCTCTCAGGGTCGGAAACACGGTACGCAAAAATTGTAGATCGATTTTTCTTTTTTAAAACACTTCTAAGAAGATTTTTTAAATTTGGACCAAAAAATAAATTATCACCTAAGATTAATAAAGGTCTAGAATTTTTTAACCACTCTTCTGCAATAATTAAAGCATGTGCAATACCTTTAGGATCTGATTGCGTCATATAATCAATCTGAACGCCCCACTTTTTTCCATTACCAATAATTTTTTTAAAATTATCTACCTCATTAGGCTTAGTAATTATCAATATTTCCTTAATATTTGATTGAATAAGAACTGATAAAGGATAGAAGATCATAGGTTTATTGTACACAGGCAGTAATTGTTTTGAGATCAAATCCGTCATTGGCCTAAGCCTAGTTCCGTCACCTCCTGCTAAAATAATGCCTTTTACCTTAGTCATATTAATTATTCCCTGATTCATAAAGAGTATCTAAAACAGTCGATACTCTTTCATGCCAATTATATAACTTTATATTTAAAGAATCTAAAAGGTCATAGTCAAGAGATAAACGACTATCAATAGGTCTTTTAGCTCTTGAAGGCCAATCAGATAAATTAATTGGAATAAGGTCACTATTAAATGCTCTAGTTTGTTTTAAATTCCTAAAAATTAGATCAGCAACTTCATACCAATTGGTGTAGCCAAGATTTGTGTAATGAATTATCATCGATTCATTATTTTTATTTAAAAAACTTTGATCATTTCTATCGATTAAAGACCTAATAACATTTGCTAAATCACCTGCGTAAGTCATTGATATCATTTGATCTTTCACAACTTTTACACCTTGATTAGAAAGAAAATTTTTTGTAATTGTTTTTACAAAATTTCTACCAAAAGTGCTAAATACAGAAGATGTTCTTATAATAATAAATCTACATTTTGAGTTTATAATAGCCTTCTCTCCTTCTAATTTAGAAAAACCATAATAATTAATAGGATTTGGTTTTGAGTTAGATCTAAAAGGTCCCTCTTGATCTTTTCCAAAAACATAATCTGTTGAAATATGAATTAATAATGCATTAATTTCAGACGCTATTTTAGCAATTATCTTTGGTGCTTCGGCATTAACTAAATAAGCATCCTCTTTATTATCTTCAGATAAATCAACCTTAGTGTAGGCTGATAAATTAACTATAATATCTGGATTATACTCTCTGATGATTTGTTCAATATTTTTTTTTTCAAATAAATTCATTGTTTTTGAACTTGTGAACATAAAATCATGAGCTGAATTTAAAATTAAATTAGAGAGCTCTTTACCAATTTGACTATTTTTACCAGAAACTAAAATTTTCATTTTTTATTAAAATTTAGACCTAAACGATCTACTTCTTGTGATTTATTCAATAACCACTCTTTATTTAAAATCATCCAATTAATAGTATCTTCAAGACCTTGATTGAAAATTATCTTTGGAGACCATGACAAAGTTGATTTAATTTTCTCTATATTAAGTGCATATCGCTTATCGTGGCCAGGTCTGTCTTTAACGAACTCTATTAAATCGGCATATTTAAGATTAGGCCTTGGTTTAAGTATATCAAGGGTATGACAAATTTGATTAACAATTTGTAGATTTGAAAGTTCATTTTGTGCCCCAATGTTATAAGATTCAAAAATTTCTCCATCTAGCATAACTTTAATAATAGCCTCTACATTATCTGAAACATGTATCCAATCCCTAATATTCAAACCATCACCATATATTGGAATAGGAATTTCACATAAGGCATTTCTTATAATAAGCGGAATTAATTTCTCTGGAAACTGCCACGGACCGTAATTATTTGAACTATGAGTAATATTTATAGGCAATCCATAGGTTTTACCCCAAGCCCTAACAAGAAGGTCAGAAGATGCTTTTGAAGCTGAGTATGGACTATTAGGTTTATAATTATTTTCTTCACTAAATGGAGCTTCTTTTTTTTCAAGGGATCCGTAAACTTCATCTGTTGAAACATGAACAAACTTAAAGAGTTTCTTATTGTTCGGGCTTAATGAAGCAAAATAATTAAAAGATGCTTCAAGTAAATTATATGTTCCTACGATATTAGTATTTATAAAATCACTTGGACTATCTATCGAACGATCTACGTGCGATTCAGCAGCAAAATTAAGTATAAACATTGGTCTGGCATACTTAATATATTCATAGATACTTTTTTTGTTATATATATCACCTTGCAAAAAATCATACCTACTTTCAGGATATCCTAGTAAGGATTCTGGACATGATGCATATGATAATGAGTCAAAGTTAAAGACTTTGAAATCTTTAGATATTAATGAACGTACTGCCTCTGAGCCTATAAAACCACATCCACCAGTTATCAAAACATTTTTATCCATCTTCAACCTAATTGTTTAGTAAATTCATCCCAATTTAAAAGATTTGAATCTTTATCTGAAATTATTGGTGAATTTTTAAAAGGCCATTTAACATTCACCTGAGGATCACTCCAGTTTAAGCCAATTTCAGAGTCAGTGTCATAAATCTCATCAACCTTATAACCAATAATTGTATTATCTTCTAATGTACAAAATCCATGAAGAAAACCTTTTGGTAAAAATAAACCATCCCCTAAATTATTGAGCTTAATACTATAACAATTGCCAAAGTTTTTAGACTCTTTTCTTATATCTATAAAGATATCTATAATTGATCCGCTAATTAGAAAGATAAATTTTGATTGTTCATGGGGTGGTTTTTGATAATGAAATCCTCTTACAGTATCTTTTTTCTTTGAAAAAGAAACATTATCTTGTAAAAAATTATTATCAAAACCTAAATTTGTAAAATTAAATTTATTATAAAGTTCAAAAAAACTTCCTCGATTATCGTCATGTAGTGATGGCTTTATTGAATAAACGTCAGTACATATTTCTTTGATAATCATTTTAATGCCTTTTTAATAAGCTCTATATGCGCAGGTAAACATATATTATTTAGATCATATTTTTCAACTATCGTCTTTCTAGCGTTTTTTCTAATATTTTCGTATTTTTGCCTATTATTCAATACTTTAGTAATAGTTTTTGTAATCATTTTACTGTCAAAGAAATCAACAAGTAATCCATTTTTATTATCTTGAATAACTTCAGTAACAGGTTCTGTTTTTGAACCAATAATTAATGCCCCACAACTCATAGCCTCAAGCAAAGACCAAGATAAAACAAAAGGATATGTTAAGTAAATATGTGCGCTCGTAATTTGAATTACTTTTATATAACTCGAGTATTCTAAAGTATCTAAAAAAAATACTCTTGAGCTATCTATATCGTTTTGAATGGATCCGTAAAAGATATCCTTAAAACTTCCCTTTTGGGATGGGGCTCCATACCCATGAGTATTTTTATTACCTAAAATAAATACATAAGCATCAGGATTACTCTTTAAAATCATAGGCAAGGACTCCATAAATATATGAAATCCTCTATAAGGATCTAAAGATCTACTGATATATGTAATTATTTTGTCTTTTTTTGTAAATTTCTTTCCTTTTATATTTATATTTATATCTTCATTTGGTTTTAAGGTATTTGTATCAATACCATCATGTATAACATTAATATTATTCTTTAAACTTTCTGGGACTAATGATTTTTGATATTCAGTTGGACAAACTAAGAAATCGCTTGTTGAATAAGAAGCTAAAAAAGGTGCATTACGTGCAGTTAATTTAAATTTATTTCTAGTATGAAAATATTCAAAATCCTCTTCCAAAATATTTCTAACAAAATTTTTATCAAAATCAATATCACAATCAGTTGTTTTATAATAAAATTCTACATATGATAACATTTTAGTATCAGGCCAAACTTCTTTTAGAAAAAAAGTATCACCCCAACCAGGGTGTCCGATAATTAGATCTGGATAAAAACCATTATCTTTAAGCTCAAAAGCTTTTTTTGCTGCAGACTCAGCTCTTATCATCTTGGTCTCAAACTCAACCGCCCATTGATTGATGCCCTCTGAGGAAAGGCTTAAGAGCTTATAAGAGTGGCTTTTTATTTTATCGTTAGAATATTCACTAATTGACAATGAATGAACTTCATAACCTAAATCTGATAAGGCTATAGAGATATGCTTATATTGTGCAGGAAAGTTTTGATGAACAAAAAGTATCTTTTTATTATTTTTCATCATTTCGATTCTCTATATTTACATAACCATATTTTGAGAGCCATAAAACTGATTTCAAAATAATAGTTTTATCATAGCTTGTTTTATTAATTATATCAGAAACTAAACAAGATTTAATTTTAAGTAATAGATTATAAATTTCATTTAAAATATCTAATTCAGGGGCAATATTATCAAGGTAGGTAATACTTGGATATGCATAAAATTTTTTCAAATTGATTTTATTAGATTCAGAAAAGCTTACTTTAGAATTATCAGAAATCTTAAATGTTGGATAACTACTAAAAAAAGTATGCGGATCTTGAATTGCTATGGGCGGTAAAAATGTTTGTTTATTTTCTTTACTATAATTCCTTTTATTATCCAATTCAATTTTGAGATCGTGGTACATTTTTAAAATGTTTTCCCAGCTAAATTTTTCAGCTTGTTTCTTCGCACTTTTACCCATTTTATTTCGTAACTCTTTATTTTCAGCTAAAATTTTAATCCTTTCAATACATTCCTCTATATTTATTGAAACAGATTGACTTGCTCTACCAATGTAATGATCATAAGTATCTAGACCTAAATTTTGCCTTAGCGCTAGATCATATCCACCACCCTCCTTCAAAGTAACAGTTTCAATTCTAAATCCATCTAAATTATCTCTTACTGTACCTTTATAACCATTCCAATCACTAACAATTGCTGGTAAGCCTGAGGCCATTCCCTCTAATGGCGTTAAACCGAAGGTTTCTTGAAAATTATCAACCATTGAAATAAAAATATCAGAAGAAGAATATGAAATAATCTTATCATCATAATTTCTTCCATCTAAAAAATGACAGATCACTGATGGACATACCTCTTTCGCATCATTTACATATAACTCCTCAATTGATTTATTTGGAAACCAACCTGTTTGAATTAGATGTAAGTTAACATTTTTTGGTAAATTCATTTTTACATTCTCTAAGGCTATATACATGGGCATATAATGGGCCTTAGCATGAAAGCTTAATCTTCCTAAAAATAAAACAACAATATCATTCTCTTTTATTCCAAGTTTTTCTCTTGATTGAATTTTAATTTTATCATCAAAATTATAATCATCGAGATGAACGCCCAAAGGTATAACAGGCATTTCAAAATCAGGTTTTTTTGTTGCACCAAGTTTCTCATTAAGAATTTCATAATATTGATTATATAAGCCATCTAAGGAGCTTTTAACGGCGTCTGATGTACAAATTATAGCGTCCCACGCCTTTAAGGGGCTTGTATAACAATCAATTAATGAATTAATAGCAATTTCAGAGGCAGTTGTATGGGTAATTCCAATAAGACTGTAATCGCTATGATTGAAAAAATACCTTTGATTTGCAAATCTAGCAATATCAGGTGCAGGATAATAAAGACCACCAAAATTAACCAATCCTTTTGGATTACCCCAGGGAATATAAGAGATAGATTTATTTGTATTATTTGGTAAGAGTTCTGAGAAATTACTAGAAAAATTATTGAATGATTCTTTATTACGAGCATAAGCACCTATTTTATTATAAGGACTATTAGCATAAGCACGCAATAAAGCATTTCCTGCGGCCTGTCTGCCCATTATCTTATCACCGGACATTTCATAGGCATCATTTTCATAAAATAAGGCCCACATTGAATCTTTTAAATTAGACATAAATCATACACTATGTTCATTTATTAATAATCTTATAATATCAGGTTTAATAAAATAATCACAAAGCAGATTATCATTACTAGAATAAATAGGTAAAATATCATCCGTATTAACAATAACTTCTGTAAGTTGATCAATATATTTTGAAATTTCTAGGACCTTAAATCCGTATTCATCTTTTAAAGACATTAACGATGAATTAAAAACATTAACGATACTATAAATATCGTTATAAGGTAGATGATTATGTGATTTTAATGAAGGATAAGGCATAGTTGCAAAAGTAACATTATTAAAATTAGAAACAACTTCAATATCATTTAATAAAGTTATGAGGGAATTTTTTATATCAACATTAAGAAACATTTCAATATCTAAAATAAATATTGTAGAAGCATCATCTTGATTTAAAAAAGATTTATCAAGATCATTAATGGAAAAAGAATAACTATTATTAAAATATTTATTTAGATAATGAAAAGAAACATTTGAGTTAAAGATATCCTGGCATGATAAGGCTTGCAAACCACCAATAATATTAATCTTTTTTGTTAAATTATTCTCAGAAGATATTTTATTATATGAATCTCGTGTTTTAGCCAAACTAGAAAGAGAGTTTAAAAAGAAACGTGAATTCTTCTGATAAGACCAATAACTTACAGGTTCAAAGGCATTGTCATCAAGATTCCAATCAATAGAACCATCAAAATCTCTTTTAATCGGCTCGCCATCTAATTTTTCAATATACTGCCCATACCAAGATAGTAAAGATTCATAATCATTAATTAAATAAAATTTCAAAAGGATATAGTGGCTAAGCCCTAGATAAATTTTTTCATCTAAAAAAGGCTTATGAACACTTAGAAAGGAAGTAAAATCGTCTAAAATATGATCATCATCAAAAAAATAGACAAGGAAATTATTTAGAAGGTTTGCATCAAAAATCCTTCTTTTAAATAATTCATAAGAGATTTTATGCTTAGCCTTATTATCAAGAATATCATAAAATTTTGAAGTAAAAGAAAGTGCAAACAAACCGTTATTTTCAATAAAAAAAAGTAACTCTTTATCAGAATTTATTGATAAAAGGTTCTCGTCATTGAGAGAAAAAATGGACTTTAACTCAGGGAAGTAATTTATATATTCTTTAAAATTAAGATTTGTATATTTAAAACAAAAAGTTTTACATAATAAAATAATTTCATTATCTAGCTTTAATTTATTTATTTTAAGAAAACTTTTGGAATTTTTATTAATAATAAAGTCAAACGTATTAGTTAGAATTTTTTTTAAATCCCGATTTATAAAATCTAAGTTTTTAAACTCTTTTTCAAGATTATACTTATCTAATTGACCATCTAATTTGTTATGAAAGGCAATATAAGAAAGGCCAAAATGAAAAGAAAGCTCTTCAAAATTAATATCTGAATTTTTATGAAAATTATAAAGTTTAGTAAAAGACTTAAAATCATGATCCATAAAAAGAAATTGAGCTAAAGAGACAAGATGAGGATTTTCTATACCCCGGATAGACGAAGTAGAGTTTGTTTTAATTATATCTAATAAATTGCCTTTATTCAAAAACGTATAAGTCATAATAAAAAAAAAGGGGAACCAAAGGCTCCCCTTAATTTAAAATCTATACCTTAATTAAACCAGAAGCTGTTCAGCAGTCAATGTATTAAGATCAAGATCGGTAGATGATTGTACAATTAGTTTTACATCATTTGCAGTAACGTCTGTACCATCACCATCTAATCCACTATCAATCCACCAAATCTGTACTGGGGCTTCAGCAGTATTATTAGAACTACCAGTAACAAGTACACCTGAACCGTTAGCAGCCATAGTAAAGGTATCTGCAGTACCACCGTTAGTAAAGTAACCCGCAACATCAGCAGCAGTTATACCAGCTGAATCATCTGTATCATGGTCATATACATAGATATGATTATCAACATCACGCTCAGCAGTTTCAGCAGCAACTGCAGGAACTAGAACACCTGTAGTTTGATTGGTGTCATCTGCTTCTCTTAGCGTTAACCAGCCATTTGTTCCACCATCGCCATTAACAGCTGACAAAGGATCAAGATCAAACTCAGCACCCTTAGCGCCACCATCAAAGGTTACAGTATCTGTACCAGTATTAGTCGCAGCATAAGGAGCAGCAGCAGTAGCGGGAGATGCAATCCATCTATCAACACCATCGTTAACGTTTTTAGCAGCAAGGTCGAATGTAATAATATCATTACCAGCACCACCAGTTACAAGGTCAGCACCTTCATTAGTAGTTGTAATGGTTGAATTATCCGGGATTATTGCTGCACTACCAGCTCTAGTAATAGTAACTGTTTTTGTACCAGTGTTAATTGCAGTCACTGTAAAGACATCACCGCCACCATCATCTTTTAGTGTAGCACCAATCTCCAAACCAGTAACATCATCTAATACTAATGCAGTACCGTTAGCTGCTAGATTTGAAGCGTTATTATGCGTAAATCTTCCGGCACCTTGGGTTGAAGCAACGTTAATGGTGTCATTTCCTGCACCACCATCGATAACTGAAGCACCGAAGCCGTCAGCTGTAATAATATCAGCACCAGCTCCACCATTAATGGTTTCGCCACCAGTTGTTGCATTAATAGTAGCACCTGTTGTTGCAGTAAAAGTATCAGCACCATCACCTAAAGTATAGACAAGTTCTTCATCTGGAACACCTGTTATAGAATAGACAACATCAGCATCATCATAAGCAGTAGTACCAGTTAGATTAATTCTGATATCTTCTGAGTTAATATTAGCATCACCATTAATATCGATAACTAGTTGAGCTGTGTCTGTAACATAAACAGCTTCACCAGCTTTCTTAGTAAGGATAGATTCAACTTCAGCAAATGTTGATACGTCACCACGATCAGTAGCAGCAAAGGCTGTAGCACCAAGATCTGTAGCAGTATCTAAATTAGCAGCAGTTAAAGTAATACTAATTTTATCAGAAGTAGTTGTGAAGTCTGTAATTGTATCAAGACTTGTACCACCTGATTCAGCAGCTGTTGGCAGCAAGAATGTATCCGCGCCAGAACCACCAGTTAAGATATCTGCACCAGCACCACCAGTAATAATATCAGCACCATCACCACCATTAATAGTATCAGCACCGCCGTCACCATCAATAGTATCTGCACCAGCACCACCAGATAGGCTATCACCTACTCCAGTTAAAGCTGTTTCATCACCACCATTAATGATATCATCACCTGCTCCACCATCGATAGTATCAGAACGTCCACCACCAAAGGCTGAGTCATCACCAGTACCTAGAGTAATAGTATCATCACCACCTGAACCACCAACACTATCGTTACCAGCACCAGTTGTGATAGTAAAATCAGTTGTTAAAGCAGTATTATCAGATGAAGTTTGACTTGAATAATTAAAGTCTTGAGGATCAGCTGGGTCAACAACAATAGATCCATCATATTCAAAAGTAGCTGGAACATTAACTGTTGTAACACTACCTGAGAGTGTTGTTGTTATTGGATCAATACCACCAGTTGTAACACCATTAGGATCAATAACTAATATTTTCTCAACACCAGTAACAGTATCAAAGTCAATAGTTGCTGTGATATCACCAGAACCAGCAGTTGCAGTATTACCTGCAGCAGTAGCTGCTTGGTTACCAACATTCCAATACTCAATCGTATCAGTACCACCGTTACCAGTAAATGTATCAGTAGCTTCTAATTCCTGGTCAACACCAGTAGCTGAGAAACTATTACCAGTTTGGTTATTACCAACCTGAAGAACATCATCACCAGCACCACCTATTAGGGTATCATTAACACCAGTTAAATCACCTTGAAGGATCATTCTTATATCACCTGTGCCGACAGCTGAACCGTTAACATTGGTTGTACCAGATGTACCTGCAACTTGAGGATTAGCTAAAACAGTAATTGCACCATTATTATTGTTCATAAATGTATCACTTAGACCAATAACTGTAGCCGCATTACCTGTAGCAACACCAATTGAAATGACTTCAATATTTTTAACACTTCCCATTTCAGCAGAACTAAAGTTATGAGCTTGGGCTTGTGAGAATACAAGAGTATCAGTACCAGCACCACCATCAACAGTTTCAGTACCACCAGATACTTCAAAGTCAGTATCAACACTTACTGTAATAGTATCATTACCTGTACCAGCATCAATATTATCACGACCAGCACCTGCATTGATTATATCATTACCTGAACCAGCATTAATAACATCATCACCACCGCTAGAAGTAATTGTATCAATTCCAGCACCTGTATTTAATGTATCATTACCAGCACCTGAGGTAATAATATCACCACCTGCACCACCGGTTAAAGTAATAGCAGTTAAATCAGAAGTAGCCTGAGCTAATGTAATAATCTCAGCGTTTGTATTTAAAGCGTTTTGATCAAGAGCACTAGCGTCAATCGTTAAAGCTGTTCCTGTATAAGCAGCAGCAATATTAACGGTAACATCACCAGCATTATCATCAACAGCAGCATCAACAACAACAAGTTGCTCAATATTTGTATGATAAATATCAAGAGAAACTGTAGCCGCATCACCTGTTGTATCAGTCGTACCAAGTGTTGCTTCATTGAAAATATTAATAGTATCTGTACCAGCACCACCATTAATAGTATCACTTGCATCTACAAGGGCAGAAGAAGCGTTAAAGCTATCATCAGCTGTACCTGTTGTAATACTAATTGCGCCACTTCCAGCAGTATAACTAACAGGAAGTGTAATAGTAGGATCAGCTGTTGTACCAGCACCGGCATTAATTGTACCAGCGGCCAGAGTAATAGAGACACCAGGGTTATTTGTTAAGAAATCATCACTAAGTGTTAGTGTTGATGCATTGGTAAGAGATAATACCTCAATATTAGTAATATTACCTAGCTCAGCTTTTGTTAAAGTTGCAGCTATTCCAAAGGCAAGAGTATCAGTACCTGCACCACCATCAACAGTATCTGTTACAAGAGAAGTTGTTGATGAATTAGAGAATTCAGTCTCTGCTTCAGTTACATTAATAATATCATTACCTGCACCACCTGAAATGTTATCAGCACCTAGAGTAGCTGAATTTTCTCTACCATCGATGGTATCGGCACCGCCGCCACCTGAGATGACATCATTAACATTACCACCAGTTAGGATATCTGCACCTAAACCAGCATTAATAGTAACTGAACCAAGAGAAGCTGCGCCAGCAACAGTTAGTATTTCACCAGCATCCAATGTTGTAGCATTAATTGTTAATGGAGTAGAAACCGCACCATTTGTACCTAGAGTCAATGTAACGTCAGCACCATTAATGTAATCAAGAACATTAACAACATCGATATATGTTGCATTAGTTAGAGTAGCCGTACCACCTGTAGCAAAATTTGTAATACTAATAGTATCAGTACCTGTACCACCAGTAATAGTTGTTGTGCCATCAATTGAATCAGCATCTAGAGCAGTAACAGTTAAATCAATATTAGCTGCACCAGTACCACCATTAATAACTGAATCAGTATTGGATTCAGTATCCAAACCAAGTTCAACAGTTGTTGCATTTGTATAGCCAGCATTAAATGTAAGGGTTGCATTACTATCATCACTAAGATCAAAAATAGTTGCATCAAGATTGCCGTTTAATGTAAGAGCTTGTCCAGTAGAATCACCACCAATTGGTTTAATTTTTTCAACATTGGTTACACCACCAAAAACAGATTCATCAGCATATGACGTAGCTGCAAATGTTAATGTGTCAGTACCTTCACCACCGTCAATAATATCATTAGCTAATAGATCGGAAGCACCAGCATTAATAATATCGTTACCAGCACCACCAGAAATATTATCAGTACCTGTACCCATATTAATAGTATCTACACCAGTTCCTGCATCAACAGTATTAGAACCAGAAGTAAGATTAATAATATCGTTACCAGCACCTGTATTAATAATATCAGCACTTGTACCACTTCGAATACTATCAATGTTATCACCACCAGTATATGTAACTGCGCCAGTTGCAGCTGCTGAAGCTAGTGAATATCCACTAAAGTCAGTTGTAAGTGTACCGTCTAACGCACTTAAGTTAGAGGTTACAGTTGTTGGTGTATTAGAAGGACCCATATCAATTACTGTTGCTGGAGAAAGAGCTCCACCAAGAGCTGTATTTGAATTGATAGTGATCGAATCTATAGATGTAATAGTTGATACACCTGTACCAATATTACCATCACCATTAGCATAAATAACCAATGAATCGGATGCAGTAGCACTACCGGTTATTGTTAGATCAGTATCCTGATCAAATGTTATAGCAGTATTATTAGCAATAATAGCAGCAGTTGTCTCTTGGACAGCTCTCGTAACAACAATTTCTGTAGTACTATTAACAGCCGTAACTTCAATTTTTTCATTTGTACCAGCAACAGTACCAATTGCACCAACTGAAATATCAGCATTAGCATCAATAGTCAAAGTTGTTGCATTAGCTGCAGCATTACTACCATCATTAAGGGCTGTAGATGTATCGGCAGCTGATAAATCATTTGAACGTGCAACAACTGTAAGAGCTACACCTGAATTATTGGTAATAGTATCAGCAGATGCTGCATCACCCATAATATCAACAGTTGTAGCATTAGAATATGCATCATTAAGTGTAACGGTTTGATTTCCAGTATCACCTGTATCAAAAGTTGTTGGAGATACATTTGAAGTCAAAGTAAGTGTAGCACCAGAACCTGTAAGAGTTAATTTTTCAACATTACTTACGCCGCCTAGAACAGATGAAACAGTAGCTGCATTTGCTGTTACCAGATCATCAGTACCTGCACCACCATCAACGACATCAGTTGCTGTTAATTGACCATCGGTTGCAAAAGTTATTGTATCGTTACCACCACCAGAAGAGATGTTATCAGAACCACTTGCTGAACCTCTAAGAGCATCAACACCACCTGAACCTGTAATTGTAACTGCAAGAGCACCTGGATCTGCAGATAAAGATAAACCAACAGCACCATTCATTGCTGAAGCATCAATCGTTGAAACAGTTGCAGGAAGAGCTGCAGCTAGTGTTAGAGACTGATCACCAGTTACTGTAAGTGAAGCAGCGCCATCTAATGAAAGAGCAGCCAATGTATTTGCAGCTGAAATACTGTTAATTACAGCAGATTCTATAGCTGAAGCACCTGGAGCATCAGTTGTAATAGCAACTTCTGAAGCCGAGCTAGCACCAGCAAGTTCGATAGTAATTGTATCGGATGTACCAGCAGCAGCAGCAGCTTTTAAGTTAATATTAAGATCACCATCACCATTTGTAATACCAACTTTACCTGGCATTACAGCAATATCGTTAAAAGAAACATCATTAGTTCCACTTGAAACAGACTTAAGTGAATCAAATGTTGATTCTGTATTTGCTAAGTTAACAACAAGAGTTCCTGAAGCTGTAGCATTTACAGTTTCAATGTTTTCAACATTTGGAGTTAATGTTCCAGCACCATTTGTAAGTGATAATATATCAGAACCAGCAGCACCATCTAATGTATCAACATCGTTTAACTCGCCTGTTGTAGAGAAATCAAAAGTATCGGCGCCGGATGCACCAACAAAATTATCAACACCAGTTGTACCATTAAATGTTTGAGCGCTTGATGAAGCACCAGCATTATTAACAAGTATTGTTGAAGTTCCAACTGTAGCGGAATCGGGAGAGAAAACACTAATTTGTAAACCTTCAATACCTTCAGCAATAGAATCTGCAATAGCAGTAACTGAGAAAGTAGCTGATGAAGAACCAGCAGCAATTGTTACTGTACCAGATTGAGCATCAATATCAGTTGCACTTGCTTTATCAACAGTAGAACCGTTATTGCTACCTATAGCTGTCCATGTAAGAGATGTATCAGAAGTAACAGCAGAGTTTGCAGTCACAGTATATGTAACAGACTCGCCTTCTGAAATTTGTGAAGCGTCTTTTGAAACTGTATAGCTATATGAAGCAGCAACACCACTCCAGCTTGTTCCGTTCACAGTTACGTTAGAAGCACCATCTACTGAACCTGAGGCAGGAAGACTAGCAACGCCAGCGCCAGCTGCAAAGCCAGCAAAGGTACTTACGGAACCAGTTGTTCCAGCAGTCGAGTTACCACCAAGATCAAAGTCAAAGTTACTTGCACCATTAATCGTTACAACGGCACCATTAGACAAAGTCAATTGAACAGCATCAGCTGCAAACTTTGTAGATGCTACAGATAAACC
>TARA_B110000008_G_scaffold275904_1_pt1 | contig 14378 bp, 7 predicted proteins | sample TARA_B110000008 | Tara Oceans TARA_B110000008 (sample SAMEA4396496) | marine metagenome | biome: Westerlies Biome; feature: [DCM] deep chlorophyll maximum layer (ENVO:01000326); material: water (ENVO:00002006), including particulate matter (ENVO:01000060) such as... | depth 40 m
AAACCTTCGGACGACGTGGGTCAGTCTTTTAGCATTCTCATTCCCGTAGACGACAGACACGACGAACTGGTGGCTCTGTTCGAGGCCACCGATTTCGCAGACAAACCAACGCGCGTCTTTGTGACCGGAAAACTATCTACCTTTGATGCACCGATGAATTTTGTCAGAAAAACGGGCCTTATTATGGACCTGAACTCCTCAAAAGACGTTTTGCTTAAAGCACCGATAAAAGAATAAATTATTGCCGTCTAACTCCATCACCAAATCAAGAAGGAAATGGGCTCCCGTGATTCGCATTACGGTGTCTTCAGTGAATAATTCTTTCCAGCATTATTCTTTATCGCCAGATTCCTGTAATTTGGACAACCTTACAAATTGATCTCGATCATTCATTGCTTTTTAAGATAAAGCTTTACCTATGTTTTGCAGAACAATGTCCATAAATAAAGTCATAATACTCTTTCTTGCGGTACTTCTGCAGACCGCTTCCTTGATCCAGGCGGAATCACAAAAACTCAACATCGTCCTCATCATGGCGGATGATGTCGGGTATGAATGTTTCAGCGCCTACGGGAGCAAAGAATTCTCGACCCCTCGCCTCGATGGGCTCGCGGCCAAGGGCATACGCTTCGATCACTGCCACTCGACTCCGTTGTGCACGCCCAGTCGCGTGAATCTGATGACCGGAAAATCGAACGTGTTTAATTACGTCGACTTTGGCGTTTTCCCTAAGGGCGAACCGACATTCGCCAATCACTTCAAAGCCCAGGGCTACGCCACGGCCGTGGCGGGCAAGTGGCAGTTGCTGACTACTCAAACTGGCATCTCCCCAAAAGAAGCTGGCTTTGACCGGCATTGCGTCTGGAACATTCCGGGGACGGAACGCAGTCGTTATTGGAAACCCTCCCTGATGCACGATGGCAAGGTCATTAACCATGGCGAGGATGACTACGGATCGACGGTCATCGCTGATTATCTGATCGACTTCATTAAGACGAACAAGGACAAGCCGTTTCTCGCCTACTACCCGATGAACCTCCCGCACAATCCTTTTGATCCGACCCCACGGAGCAAGAACCGCAAGAGCAAGAATGGGAAGCAGAACTTCATCGACATGGTGGCTTACATGGATCACTGCGTCGGACGGATCGAGGACACCTTGATCGAGCTCGGACTGCGTGAGAACACCTTGATAATTTTCACCGCGGACAACGGGACCAACTCCAGCCTGACTCTCGATTTTTTTGGTACGCAGCGCAAGGGCGGCAAGGGCTACACCCACGACCATGGAACCAAGGTGCCGTTGATCTTCAACCTTCCGGGGCGCATTCAGGCCGGCCAAGTGAACAAGGACCTGATCTGCTTTTCCGATCTGTTCCCGACCATCGTCGAAGCAGCTAATCTACCGGCCAAGAAAATCACCCAAGGGGACGGATGGAGCTTCTGGCCCCAATGCTTGGGGAGGGAAGGCAAGAAGCGGAAGTGGGTTTACGGCTACTACTTTCCCCGTCCGTTCTCGAAGCAATTCGACACCATGTATTCCCATTGGGAGGTCGCCTGGGTGCGAAACAAGCACTACAAGCTCTATGAGGACGGTCGATTCTACGACGTGATCAATGATGTTCGCGAAGAGAAGGCTCTGGGCGATACGGCAGAGCCAAGCACCCTACGCAAGAGCCTGCAGGCGGCTCTTGACGAATATCCAAAGAAAGGTAGTAAGATTGACTATGAACGCGTGACCGGCGTGCGAAAGGCTGCCAAAACCAAGAATAAAAAACCGAAAAGGAAATAAGGAGGAAGATATTCTTTTCCTTCATGCCCTTTCTGTTGCCATGATTCCCTTTTTCACTTTATGATTTGCAATTCTATTCAAAAATGGTGGAAAACATCGAAAAGAGTGATTCGCCGATCGTCCTGTAATAAACGAACCCTCCTAAACATAAGAAATAAGATATGAAACACTTAAATATTTTGACTTTGAGTCTGCTTGGTAGCACTTCTCTCTTCGGTACACACCCAGTGAAATTCGAGATGCAGTTGTTGGCCGTTGATGCAAATGAGGGAGTTGCGGTGGCAGATTATGACAAGGACGGAAAGCTTGATGTCTCAGCCGGTCGCAATTGGTATCGGAACCCAGGAGAGTCAGGAGCATGGGTGCCAAGACCCTTACGCATCATCGAAGACAAGGGTGGTTATGCCCACTCCAATGGCGAGCATGCTTATGATGTCGATGGTGACGGTTGGATCGATGTTGTGTCGAATAGTTTTTGGTTACCCGAAGTGAATTGGTACCGAAATCCCGGAGAGAAAGGTCTTAAGTGGGGCCGGTTGTGGGAGCAGAATCTTTTGATTGATACCAAGCAGAAGACCAATGAACTCTGTCAATTTCTTGATATTGACGGCGACGGTAAACGCGAATGGTTTGCCAACCAATGGAACAAGAAGGCACCCACGATTCTTTGGTATCAGGATGATAAGGGTAAGTTCAAAGGTCACACGGTTGGCCCACAGAGCGGTCATGGGATCGGCTTTGGCGATCTAAACAACGATGGGCGAAGCGATATCGTAATCGGTACTGGTTGGTATGAAAGACCAAAAGGCGATCCCTATGCTGGTCCATGGAAGTTTCACCCAAGCTGGACCAAGAGTCTGTCCTGCCCGGTATTGATCCGCGATGTAAACGGTGATGGTAAGAACGATCTGATTTGGGGCAATGGGCATGACTATGGCGTCTTTGCATGGCTATCCAAAGGTTTCGATAATGACGGCAACTTCCTTTATGATGAAGTCAAGATCGACGATTCGTTCAGTCAATCCCATGCTCTGCACTTTGCGGATCTGGACGGTGACGGGGTGGACGAACTGATTACCGGTAAGCGTGTTTACGGGCATAACGGTCGGGATCCGGGAGCTGATGACATTCCTGTCGTTATGTACTACACTTGGGACAAAGAATTCAAGAACTTCGGCAAGTATGTCGCCGCCAAGGGAGCGGGTATTGGATTACACATTGTTACTGCTGACCTGGATGCCGACGGCGATCTTGAGATCGTGGTTCCCGGCAAGGAAGGCACCCAGATTCTTTGGAATAAGCACAAGTAGCTTTCGCCAATCTTTTTTAAGGGCCTGACATAGTCATAGCTATGCGGAGCATGGTTTTGTTTGGTTACTAACTATTGTCCAAATAGCTAAAGAGTTCTAAGGCTTTTTGGTCCTTTTAGGTTTACCGTTTTTGTAGTAAGAGCGGGATAGTTCGGTCCCGTCCTCGTTATACAAAACCAAAAGTCCATTGCCATTGATTAAATTCGTTTCGGGACACTTCTGTCCGTCAGGCTTCCAGGAAGTGGAGGAAATCAGTTTTTCGTCCTTGAAATATACCTGCCATTTTTTCTTGTCAGAGAATTTATTGGGCTTGGTGGGATGCATATAATAATAGGTTCTATTACCATCAAGAATACGGCGATAATTGGGCATGAAGATATCTTCTACCAGTTCGGAAACCGTGCCGCATCCTGTGATTAAGCCTAAGATCAAAAAATGTAAGAAGTGCTTCATTAATTTACTGGTTGGTAATTAGTTGGACGCGACCCTACAACCCAATGCCTTACATGTAAAAGTTTCTTTTACGGAATTATTCTTTTGGATGGAGAGGTTGTCGTGACAAATTAATTTTCGGGGTGTATTTGGGCTTGAAATCCAAGACCCCCTCGACTGATTCTTGAATTCATCATGAATGTCAGAACAAACTTCCTCCATTATCTTTTCCGTTTGCGGGCAGAGGCGTTTCTTGCCTTATCGATTATTTTGTCCGCTTCCGTTTTTGCTGATCAGAAACTTAAAGTCTTCATCCTTGCAGGACAGTCCAATACCGTTGGTCATGCCCGGGGGCATACGATTGGCACTCTTTACATGAACGGCATGGCTAAAGACGCTCCCCTCACGCAGATGGTCTTTAGAAAAGATATGAGCGAAGCGTTCCAAGAACAACTGATCAAAGCCCGGGAGCTCGACGAATTGAGTGGTGGTATCGGTTTTCCAAAAATCAAAAACATGCCGGATGGTCCGGAAAAGAAGGCACTGGAATCCAAACTCAATAAGCTGGTTGCTGAGCACGAAAGCTACGAGAAAAAGATGATCGACGCCTGTACTGTCTCAGATCAGGTCTACATTTCCTCCATAGCAGATAGGAATGTGAAGTCGGGTAAGCTCGGCGTTGGTTATGGTGCTGACAACATAAAGATTGGTCCGGAATATGGATTTGGCCTGTCCATGGCTAAAAAGATCAAGGGGCCTATTTTGCTGATTAAAGCCTCGTGGGGAGGCAAATCACTCATGTATGATTTTCGCCCGCCATCCGCGTCCGACTTTAAAAGTACGAAAGCTTATTCCGACGCGAAGACCAAGGCCGAAGAAAATCTGGTTAAGTTCAGGGAGGCGGTTAAAAACTTTCCCGAAACGGAGAAAAAGTATGCCGCTGACCTAGCTGCCTATCGGGAGAAGATGAAGACCGCCGATGAAAAGACCAAAAAGAAATTACGCGAACCGCGCAAACCCAAGCTGCCGCGTGAGCCGAAGCCATTCAGTCAGGACGATGCGGGTCATTTTTGGCGGGAGATGGTCGAGCATGTGAATGAGGTTCTGGCCGACCCGAAGAAGCACCATCCTGAATACGATCCCGGGCAGGGCTATGAGATCGCGGGTTTCGTCTGGTTTCAGGGCTTTAATGATCAGTTTAACCCTGAATATCACGGAAATTATGCGGACAATATGAAGACCTTTATCAAGGATGTGCGCACTAGCTTCAAGACCCCGAACATGCCTTTTGTTATCGGAGTGCTGGGTACACCCCGCACTAAAGAAAAGGTAGACGAAAACGCGGTATCGATCGCTCAACGAGAGGCCGCCAAGCATCCAGAATTCATAGGCAATGTTCTTTCTGTGGAAAGCTACAAGGATTATTCAAATTTCTCCCATTCGGTATTCGAAAAAGGGTGGCCACCTCATTACCATGAATGGAGTACGGTGGGTAGCGATCGCCCCTATCACTACTTGGGTAGCGGGGCGTTCTTCGTACGACTTGGGAACTCGTTTGCCAATGCGATGCACCAATTGATGAATCCACATAATTAGTTTAAACAACATTATCAAAACCTTATTCTTACGTTTTGATCTTTGCAGTCTCTACATTTATGTAAGTTGCAAAAAAGAAATAATGAGGAGTGTAGATGTCTTGATTCACTTTTGTAGTACACGGGTTAAGTGCAGACTAAATTTGTGCACCCTCTTAAATTCATGCCGATAAAAGGCTCGAGTTAATTTTTTCTAAGGAATACTTGTACAGTGCGTCTAAGTTCTTCAATCTTACATTAAATTCCAGCCCAAGTGGGAGCTTGCTCCCTTCAAACACACTAAATTCATTCTCAATATGAAGAAAATTATTCCTCTCATCGCTCCCATTCTTTTTCTTACTTTTGGCTTTTTTCTGATCGGACAGGCCTTGCCAAAGAGCCTTATGGACCAATGGGAGGATGTTGAGTCGGAGATCAAGAAAGGTTTACCCAAGACGGCTATCGAGAAAATTGATCCCCTGATCAAACAGGCTCTGAAGGATGGGGCTCATGCCGTGGCCATACGGGCAATTGGCCAGAAGATCAATTTGGAGGGAGCCATCCAGGGGAATAAGGCCGAGGAAAAGATTGCCCGGTTGGAAGATGAGATCACCAAGGCACCCGAGGCACTCAAGCCGATGATGCGAGCCGTTCTTTCCAACTGGTATTGGCAGTACTTTCAGCAAAACCGTTGGCGTTTTGCACAAAGGACACGGACGACTGAGGCTCCGGGAGAAGACATCACCACCTGGGACTTGCCCCGGATCCTAGCAGAGATCGATAAGCAGTTCCAAAAGACTCTGTCCTATCATGAAGTTCTGAAGAAGGAAGCTATTGGCGACTATGACTTCCTTTTAAATAAGGGGAATGTGCCCGAGAGCTACCGTCCGACCCTTTATGATTTTGTGGTGCATGATGCCTTACGCTTTTATTCCGCGGGCGAGCAAGCTGGATCCAAAGCACAGGATTCCTTCGTTCTTTCCGCCGATAGCCCGATTTTCGCATCAGCCAAGGATTTTATGGGCTGGGAAATCGATTCGGAAGACGATGAATCGCCCAAGATCAGAGCGATCAAACTTTATCAGGACCTATTGAATTTTCATAAGAATGGGGAAAACCAGGATGCATTCATTGAGGCCGACCTTCTCCGTTTGCGTTATGGGTACAATCAATCTTTTGGAGAGGAGAAAAACGCCCGATACAAGGCAGCACTTAAGCGCTTCACCCAGAAGTGGGCCGAACACGAGATGTCTGCCCGTGCGATGTACCGACATGCCAATGTTCTGCGGGGCGAAGGCGAGCTTGTGGAAGCCCATAAAATGGCTAAGCGTGGGATCTCGGTTTTTCCTGAAAGCGTGGGAGCCAAGGAATGCAGGAACCTCATTAACCAAATCGAGGCCAAGTCCTCATTAGTTAAAACCGAGCGGGTGTGGAATGCTCCGTTCCCGAAGATCCAATTGCGTTACCGAAATCTGACTAAGGCTTATTTTCGGGTGGTTTCCTATGACTGGGTGACTTACATGAGGGAGTCGAATCGTCATTCGGAATATATTCCTTCCAATGAAAGGAAGCAGTGGTTAGCGAAGAAACCGGTAAAGGAATGGTCCGTGGATCTTCCACCGACCAAAGATTTTAAGGAAAGAGTCGAAAAAATCACCCCGCCTAAGGATTTGAAGCCCGGATCCTATTTTCTTTTTGCCAGCTATGATCCTGAATTTAAGGAACAGGAAAATGAAGTTAGTTACTCAAGTTTCTGGGTGAGTGACTTATCTGTGGTCACGCGTACACAACGACGTTCGGGCAATTTGGAAGGTTTTGTATTGAACGCAATCAGTGGCGAACCGATCCAAGGCGCAAAGGTTCGTTCGTGGAAGCGTGAGAATAGTCGTAAAATTGACCTTGAGACAGTGAGGACCGATGCCAACGGTCTATTCAGCATCAAGCAGGATCAAGCAAGGATTAGAACTCTTGTCTCTTATCAGGGTCAAACACTGGCATCGACCGATTTTTTTTATGTTATAAAAATTAACAATCGCTCCAGGCCAAATGAACGCTCGGTTTTCTTTACCGACCGGAGCCTTTACCGACCCGGTCAAACCATTCGCTATAAGGGGGTGTCCTATCATATCGATCAGGATAAAGATAATTACAAGGTAATCCCCAATTGTGACCTGACGGTGGTTTTTCGTGATTCTAATAATCAGGAGATTGCCCGGGCCAAGCACCGAACAAATGACTATGGATCCTTCGAAGGTAGCTTCACTTCACCGCGTGACCGTCTCATGGGCAGGATGCACCTTCAGGTTGAAGGTTCCAACTCTCCAAGGGGGTCGGGTTATTTTAATGTGGAGGAGTATAAGCGGCCCAAGTTTCAGGTTACCGTGGACGCCCCGGCGGAGCCGGCTGTGCTAAACCGTAAAGTGAAGGTCCGTGGTTCGGCCATGGCTTACACCGGAGCGGCAATCAATGATGCACAGGTCAGGTATCGCGTGGTCAGGCAGGTTCGCTTTCCGCCCTGGTTGCGCTGGCAGTACTGGTGGAGACCTCTGACGGTTATAGCCCCCGAAGAGATTGCACAGGGCACTGCCCGTACCGGAGCGGACGGCTCCTTTGAGGTCGAGTTTGCCGCCAAACCGGATCCCGGGGTTCTGGAGAAAGACGAACCCACTTTCAACTACACCATATATGCGGATGTGGTGGATGCTACCGGTGAAACCCGTACGGGGGAGACTAGTGTGAATGTTGGATTTGTTGCCCTGCAGGCATCCCTTTCGGCAGAGGATTGGCAAACCGCGGCCAAGCCGGTGAAGGTTTCCCTCAAGACCACCTCACTCGACGGAGACGGACGAATTGCCAATGGATCCCTAAAGATTCATCGGCTCAAGGAACCCAAGAAGGTCCAAAGAGCCAGCCTTGGTGAGCCATTGTACCCCACATTCCACCGGGGTGGACTGGGTGGCGGTTACAAACCTGAGCCCGATCTTTCCAATACCAGTTCCTGGGAACTGGGTGAAGTGGTTGCCACCCAGAAATTCACTACTGATGGGGATGGGAATAAGGAATTATCCTTTACATTGGAGGAGGGTGCTTACCGTGCAGTCTTGGAGACGAGGGACCGTTTTGGAAAGGAAGTCAAAGCGCTTCTGCCCATTCTCGTTCTCAATCCCAAAGCCAAACGCTTTGGCGTAAAGATTCCCAATCATGTGGCCGCACGCACCTGGCGGGTTGAGCCCGGGGATTCGTTCAATGCCTTTTGGGGGACTGGTTACCGCAAAGGACGTGCCTTCGTGGAGATCGTTCACCGGAACAAAGTCCTTCAATCCTATTGGACCGATGGCAAGAAAACCCAGGCAAAAATCGAACAGAAAGTCAGCGAGGCAATGCGTGGGGGCTTTACCCTTCGTGTCACTTATGTTCGTGAAAACCGGGCCTACCTTACGACTAGGCAGGTTGAGGTTCCCTGGACAAATAAAGACCTGGAGGTGAAGTGGGAACGCTTCACTTCCAAACTTGAGCCGGCAGCTAAAGAGACCTGGACGGCGGTGATCACGGGTCCAGATGCCAGAAAAGCGGTGGCAGAAATGGTGGCCACCCTTTATGACGAATCTCTGGATGCTTACCAACCTCACGATTGGCAAAAGACATTCTCCAATCTGTTTCGACGTGAACATTCCAACCTTAACTCTCGCTTTGAAAACTCATCCTTGAATTTACGCACCTTACACGGAGGATGGAAGAGAAAGCACGAAAGCATCAAATGGTCACACCGCAGTTGGCACCCTGAAATGGTTGGATCTCTATGGGGTTACTACAACCTTTCATCTTACGGATATACTCCTGGCCGTGGCCCTGTACGTAATTCCGAAAAGGAAAGGTTAATGACATCAACGGGGGCATACGCATTCTCCTCGGCTCAGGCTCATTCGGCACAGCTAATGAGGAGACAAAAGAGTGCAGATACCATACCTTACCATGTAGATGCTTCACTCTCATTAGGTTCTCTTGATGAATCTGCTGATTTTGCGATGGACATGAGAGAAGCATCACTATCATTTAACTCTTCCGGTGGTTCAGGAGCAGGGCCCCGTGCGGGTGGAATTGACCTTTCGAAGGTAAGTGCTCGAAAAAACCTTAACGAGACCGCATTTTTCTTTCCCAAACTCATATCTGACAAGGATGGAATCGTGCGTATGGAGTTTACCATGCCGGAAGCCCTCACCAAGTGGAAGTTTCTCGGATTTGCTCATGATAAGGAAATGCGCTCGGGTTTCCTCAGCGATAGTATGGTCACGGCCAAGGATATTATGGTCCAACCCAACCCGCCGCGCTTTCTGCGTGAGGGAGATAAGATCGAGTTTACGGTCAAGGTCTCAAACCAGTCACCGACCATCCAAAAGGGAACAGTCCGTCTGACCTTCCATGATGCCCGAACTAACCAAAGTGTGGACGGGAAACTCGGCAATAAAGTGACCGATTTGAATTTCGAGATACCGGCCAAGCAGTCCCGTACTTATTCGTGGAAGATATCCGTTCCTGATGATCTGGGAGTGATCACCTACAAAGCAGTGGGGGGAACCGGTAAGATTTCCGATGGGGAAGAGGGATACCTGCCCGTTCTTTCCAGACGGATCTTTGTGACCGAATCGATGCCTTTGCCCATTCGGGGAGCCCAAACCAAGAAGTTTAACTTTGAGAAACTGATGGCTTCGGGCAATTCCGACACCATCAAACATAAGAACTTTACCGTTCAGATGGTTTCCAATCCTTCCTGGTATGCGGTCATGGCCCTGCCTTATCTGATGGAATTTCCCCATGAGTGTTCCGAGCAAACCTTTAACCGGCTCTATGCAAATTCTCTGGCCCGTGAGATCGCCCATTCTGATCCCAAGATTCGTCGCATATTCGATCAGTGGAAGGGAACGAAGACATTGGACAGTCCCTTGGAAAAGAACGAGGACCTGAAGTCCGTCGCACTGATGGAGACTCCATGGGTACGCCAAGCCAAAAGCGAGAGTGAAGCCCGCCGTAATGTGGGCATTCTCTTTGACGACAACCGTCTCAATGACGAAAAACGCCGGACTTTCCAGAAGCTCAAGCAAATGCAGCTGTCTGACGGAGCCTGGCCCTGGTTCCCGGGAGGCAGGGGGAATGACTACATCACCCTTTACATCACCACCGGATTTGGCCGGTTGGGTCATCTCGGGGTGGATGTCGATCCTTCTCTTGCCATCAAGTCGCTTAACCGTCTGGACAATTGGATTAACAAGACCTACCGAAGTATTCTCAAAAATGGAAAGAAAGAGAACAATCACTTGTCCTCCACCATTGCTCTCTATTTGTACGGGCGCAGTTTCTTCCTCGATCAGCAGAAGATCAACCCCAATGCCCAGGAAGCGGTAAACTATTTCCTCGGGCAGGCCCGGGAATACTGGCTCAAACTCGGCAATCGTCAGTCGCAGGGACATGTGGCTCTCGCTCTTCATCGGTTTGGTAAAGACAAGGATACGCCAATGGCCATTGTCCGCTCACTCAAGGAGCGTTCGGTCAGTGACGATGAAATGGGGATGTTCTGGAAGGATGAGGAATTATCCTGGTGGTGGCATCGTGCCCCCATCGAGACCCAGGCGGTGATGATTGAAGCTTTTGATGAGATTATGAACGATCAGAAGTCGGTCGAGGAATGTAAGGTCTGGTTGCTTAAGCAAAAGCAGACTCAGGACTGGAAGACCACCAAGGCGACTGCCGATGCGGTCTATGCCCTCGTGCTTAGAGGGAGTGATCTGCTTGCCTCGGACGAACTGGTAAAAGTATCCCTTGCCGACAGGGCTCCGATCAAACCCGAGAATGTGGAGGCAGGAACCGGATACTACGAGAAGCGATTCGTCGGTCCGGAGATCAAGCCCGATTTCGGAAAAGTCACCGTGACCAAGGTGGACGAAGGAGTTGCCTGGGGAAGCGTGCATTGGCAGTACATGGAGGATATCTCCAAAATAACCCCACACGAGGGTACGCCCTTGAAGATCAAAAAGACTCTCTATAGTAAGGAGTATACGAAAAAGGGTCCGGTTATCTCACCGGTTCGGGGTCCCGTAAAAGTGGGAGATGAACTGGTCGTACGGATCGAACTGCGTACCGACCGGGACATGGAATATGTTCACATGAAGGACCATCGCGGAAGCGGAACCGAACCGGTCAATGTTCTATCCACTTACAAATATCAGGACGGTCTGAGCTATTACCAGTCCACCCGTGACACCGCATCCCATTTCTACTTGGATTATCTGCCCAAGGGTACCTATGTATTCGAATATTCCGTCCGTGTTCAGCACCGCGGAGAATATCAGACCGGTATGACCAATGTGCAATGTATGTACGCCCCCGAGTTCAATAGTCATTCGCAAAGCATAAGCTTGGTCGTCGAATAGGGGCAGTTCGTTTTGTAATTTATGCGAGTAGGTAACCTGATGCCATCTTGATTATACATCATAGGGTCTTCATAAGGTCTTAGTAAATTAAACCTGTTAGAATTCTCTCAGCAGATCGTACGCGTTTAATTCATTGACCCATCGTTCTGGGATTGAAGAAAATCCGTTGGCGGCACCCAGCAACATACCAAGTGCAAGGCCGCGGGCACAATTGTCTCCTCCTGCCATGGCATTTTCAATAAATGCTGTTTCGATATCATCTCCATATTTTAGGGCAAGGTAAAGAACGGAAGGAAGGGCGGATGAAATGGAACAGGCGGGTCCAAGTTTACCGATTGCATCTACGGCATTTTCTGAAACAACAGCGTTTGCCTTTTGAAGTGCCCATGCCGGTGCCGTTTCATTAAGTGTATCGACCAAGTTGGCTCCATGCATGAGTCGATAGCCAGCTTTAGCGAAAAAGGTTGCGGATTCTTCGGCCTCTGGAGAACGATGGGTGAGAATGGTTTGTTCAATAGACGCCCGCACAACTTCTTCTTCAGTGGAGTTTGCAAGATGGCAAACAAGCGGGGCAATTCTGGCGGGACCCGCAATTTCCACCGAATCACTTCCGACTTGAGTATTGTCTGCTTGGTTTTGAAGGTTGGCCAAAGTAGATTTTGTCGCACCGTCTATGTAGTCATTGTATTCGGGCCACATCCCCAGCCAGTCATTCATAAAACCAGAAGGACTCCATTTTTTTTCTCGCACCAGAAATTGTAACAGGCATAAAGACTGATCCCCCACATGCCCTTGGTCACCCGCCTGCTTGTGGGGATGGTATGAATCTGCTCCTGGAGCTTTGTATTCGCTTACTCTACCATGTTTTTGTGCCAATTCGTTTGTGTCATAAATCCAATGCACACCCAGAGAAAGGGCGTCTGCAGAGTAGGAACCAAAGAGAAGTCCTGATTGCTTATTTGTTAGATCGTTCATATAGGATGATTTGAAATTTTTGTTTTACTGAGCGTTGAATGGAAAGTCGGTATACCCTTCAGCAGTCGAGGAACTATACCAAGTCGAAGGATCTGCCTCTTCAGCAAGGGGGGCACCGGCAGCGAGTCGTTCTACTAAGTCTGGGTTGCTGATGAATGGACGCCCAAAGGCAATCATATCTGCGTGACCTTCGGATATGGCTTTTTCAGCAGTCTCTTCGGTGTATCCACAATTACCCATGATCGGTCCTTTAAAAACCGCACGGAATTCCTCGAGGGTCATGGGTTCACCAAGCTCATGAAAGCCAAAAGCAAGACCATCCATAACATGTAAGTAAGATAATCCATATTGATTGAGTTGTTTGGCCGCGTGAGTGAACTGTTCTCGATAATCCGGAGAACCCATATCATCAAATATTCCATTGGGTGACAGGCGGACGCCTATCCGGTTGAAGGGAAAAACTTCTCCGACTGCCTGAACGACTTCATCAAGTAATCGATAACGGTTTTTCATACTTCCGCCATATTCATCCGTTCGATGGTTTGTTTTGGACTGTAGAAATTGATCGAGGATATATCCGTTGGCCGAGTGTATTTCGATACCGTCGAAACCGGCAGCCTTTGCAAGTTCTGCTCCTTTTGTAAACATCGCAATAATTTGCGGTATTTCTTCAAGCTCAAGGGCTCTGGGAACTTCATAGGGTTTGCTGCCATCCGGAGTGTGTGTTTCATTATTTTCCAAACGAATAGCGGAGGGGGCTACGGGTTGCTGGCCATTAATCAAAAGACTGTGAGTGGCCCGACCTGGATGCCAGAGTTGCAAAAATATTTTACCATCTTTTTTGTGTACTGCCTCGGTCGTTTTTTTCCAGCCTTCGACATGCTCATCATTATAAATGCCCGGCATATTCATCCAGGCTATTGCACTACTATCTACCCCTGTTGCTTCAGCAATAACCAATCCGGCTGATGCACGCTGTCCGTAATACTCTGCCATTAATTCTGTTGGACAACCATCCGGTGTAGCTCGTGTTCGTGTCATCGGTGCAAGGATAACTCGGTTCTTTAATGGTAGATCCCCAATTTGGGTGGGTGTTAAAAGTTGTTTAGTCATTAGAAGTATTTAAACAAAAGTTTCAAATTATACAATTGTATCAAGTATTTTGTATAAAAAGAGTGTTTTTGGGCTCAGCCTATTGCATTCGATTGTAAAAAGAACTTTGTCTTTTTTCGTAAGAAAAGAAATAATGACTATATATATAGCCCATGAAAAGTCTCACATTCCACCTCACCTCTTTATCCCTCTTTTTCAGTTTTATTTTTTCCTCCGCTTTTGTTCAAGCAGATCATCATGGCAAAGTCTCTTCTCATCTTTTGCATACAGGAGACCGTGTAGCCTTTGTGGGTGGCGGTTTAATCGAGCGGGCTCGCTTAAATGGATATTTCGAAAGTGCTCTGACTTTGGGGGCAGGACCGAAGGTAAGTGGTCTAAAATTTCGAAATCTTGGTTGGAGTGGGGATACCGTCTTCAATGATGCCCGTTCCTACTTTGGAAAACCCAAAGAGGGTAGGGATAGGCTAAAGAAAATAATTGACGAATGGAAGCCCAGCGTGGTTTTGCTCAATTATGGTGCGGAAATCGCTTTGTCAAGTGGTCGGGCATGGACGGACGAATCCACGGCGAGCAAGCGATCCGCAGGAAGCTGGAATGAGAGTTTAGCGGTTTTTTTGGAAGGATATGGAAAAATGCTTGGAGAAATAAGAAAGGGGGCTGGTGATGGTTTACGGGAAATCGTTATAGTCGCTCCACCACCGTTCGAAAACCTAGGGAGTCCACTACCTGACCATCTGGAAAATAATCGAAGACTTGC
>TARA_B110000008_G_scaffold72752_1_pt1 | contig 14372 bp, 15 predicted proteins | sample TARA_B110000008 | Tara Oceans TARA_B110000008 (sample SAMEA4396496) | marine metagenome | biome: Westerlies Biome; feature: [DCM] deep chlorophyll maximum layer (ENVO:01000326); material: water (ENVO:00002006), including particulate matter (ENVO:01000060) such as... | depth 40 m
GACTTTGTTAATCCTTTAGTAAATTGTATTACTTCATTAATTTCTTCATTTTCAATATCTGAAGTATTGTTTTCATTTGTTGAGCTGCAACCTATTAGAAGTGAAAATATAATAACTATATGTAATTTTTTCATTCAATAATTTCTTTTAAATTTTTAAGATTTTTTTTCCAAATATACTTTAATATTACCCCACCAAAGATTTCACCTATTGGTCCTCCTAAATAAAATGGAAACTTTAATGTTTCTACCCACTGAAATTTAGTTTTGTTATCGTCGATTTCAGATAAGTAGAATACTCCCTCTCCAGTTACAATTCCTTCATGTATTACACCAATACTTTCTTTCTCTTTCCATTCAGTAACAGTGATGATGTCTGTAAGGGTAATTGGACCAACTTTTGTTAAAACATTCATTTTTGTATCTAGGCCAGAATTGTTTTCAGAGAGAATGTCTATTTTAACAGCATCTTCCATCCACTTAACATGGTCTTCCATGACTTTTACCTCATTCCATACAACATCAAGAGGCTTATTTATCAATATAGAAACTTCAATTCTTTTACTCATTGCTTGTTAAACAATATTAGTTCATAAGTAAAATAAATATTATGAAAGAACTTGAATATTTATACTTAGATCACGCAGCAACCACACCTATGCGCGAATCTGCATTTGAAGCATTTAAGCATGCTGAGGAAGTTGCATTTGCTAATTCTTCAGGAGGCCATGAATTATCAAGAAGAGCTAAAAACTTACTAGAAGAATCAAGAGATTTCATAGCTAGTACATTTGGTGCTGCACCAAAAGAAATTACTTTTACAAGCGGAGGTACAGAAGCTGATAATTGGATTATAAAATCACCCTTCCTCAATAGTGTGCCAATTGATAGAGGATTAGTTACAACTCAAATTGAACATGAAGCAGTTTTAAGTTCAGCTGAATGGATAAAAGAAAAAGGATTTACAGTTAACTTTGTGGGTGTTGACAAGGATGGTGTAGTAGATGTAGAAGAATTCATAGAATCTTGTAATAAGGAAACACTTGTAGCATCTTTAATGTATGCAAATAATGAAACTGGGGTTATACAACCTATAAATGAAATTTTAAAAAAGATAAAAGATGTAAATCCTGAAATTTTATTTCATTCAGATGTTGTACAAGCAGTTGCTAGTGAAAAATTAGATTTTCATAAATTAGGCATAGACAGTGCAGCTATTTCAGGCCATAAAATTGGTGGACCTAAGGGGATAGGCGTAATGTTTCTTAGTTCAAAATATAAACTTCCTAATTATTTTCATGGGGGAAAGCAAGAGCTTGAAAGACGAGCTGGAACAGTTAATGTTTCTGGAGTAGCAGGATTGGCAGCAGCATTAAAAGAACAACAAGAAAATTTGAGTGAAGAAAAAATATTATTAGAAAGAGAAAGAAAAATATTTGAAGATACACTTAAAGAAAAATTGCAGATAACAATAGTAGGAGAGAATATAAAACGTCTAAGTCATATTTCAAATATACAGTTCAAAGACATCAATTCAGAAACTTTGATGGTTGCATTGGACCTCAAAGGTCTTGGAGTGTCAAGAGGATCAGCTTGTGCAAGCGGTGCTCAAAAACCCTCTCATGTTTTAAAAGCTATGAAGATTGACATTGATGATATAAACAGTCATTTAAGGTTCAGTTTTGGCTGGAGTACTAAAGATGGAGATGGTTTGAACGCTGCAAATATCGTTCTATCTACTATTAAGGGTATTTTATGAGAATATTAGTAGCAATGAGTGGTGGTGTAGATTCATCAGTAGTTGCTGGTCTTTTAAAGTCACAAGGCCATGATGTCATTGGAGTGACGATGAAATTATGGGAGGGCCCAAATGGTGAAATGCCTGAAACAGGATGTTGCACTGCTGCTGATTCGGAGGATGCAAGAAAAGTAGCTGCAAAATTAGATATACCTTATTATGTATTGGATTACACTTCCTCATTTTCCGAAAATGTTATTGATAATTTTATAGATATGTACTCTAAAGGTCTTACACCTAATCCTTGTGTCGAATGCAATAGATCAGTAAAGTTTGATCATTTTATTGACCAAGCTAAAAAACTAAATTGTGAGAAAGTTGCTACAGGTCATTATGCAAAAATTATTGATAATAATGGATCTAAAGAGCTGCATAAAGCAGATTATGATGAAAAAGATCAGTCATATGTCCTTCACATGCTTACAGCAGAGAAATTAGAGCAAATAGAATTTCCACTTGGCACAATTTCTAAACCAGAAGTAAGACAAATAGCAGCCTCACTAGAACTTAAAACTGCTTTTAAAAAAGACAGTCAAGACATATGTTTTGTTGGTAAAAATGATTACAGAAATTTTGTAAGTTCTAGAATGAATTTTTCCTCAACTGGTTCAATAGTTGATAAAAATGAAAATGAATTAGGTTCCCATAAAGGAATTCACGAGTTTACCGTTGGTCAAAGAAAGGGCATTCCAGGCGGGCAAGGTGAAGCAAAGTATGTGACTAAAATAGACGTTGAAAATAACAAAGTTTACATTGGTACAAAAGAAGATCTCACAACAAAAAAATTTTTAATCGAAGAAGTGTCTTTTGTAGATGAAGTTATAACAGAAGAGATCAGTATTCAAACAAGATACAATTCTAGTGATATACCATGCAATATTAAAAAAGTTGATGACAATACATATGAAGTGGAATTAATTCAAGCTACTTTAGGAGTTGCGCCAGGACAGTTTGGGGTTATATATCAAAATACAAAACTAATTGGTGGAGGAAGGATATCAAGTAAAATTTTAGAAGATGTTAATGAATAAAAAAGATGTTGAAGCTTTAATTATAAAATTAAATGATGCTGAGCATGCCTACTATGTCAGGAATTCTCCAATTATGTCTGATGGTGAATATGACAAATTTTTTAATCAGTTAAAAGAAATTGAATCACAAAATCCAGAATTAATATTTCCTTACTCCCCAACTCAAAGAGTAACAGGTACACCCGACACTGCTTTTCAAACAGTAGAACATAAACAACGAATGTATAGTTTAGATAATTCTGAAAATATAAATGATGTACAAAAGTGGATAGAGAAGATTGAAAAGATTACTGATCTAGATATATTTCCAATTACGATTGAACCCAAAATTGATGGACTAGCAATATCGCTTTTTTACAATAATGGCGTATTAACACAGGGGCTAACAAGGGGAGACGGATTAGTTGGTGAAGATGTAACTCATAATATTAAAACAATTAAAAATATCCCTTTAAAACTTAAAAATCAAATAAATGGAGAAATTGAAATTCGCGGTGAGATCTATATGCCCAAAAAAAGCTTCCACCAATTGAATTCTCAAAAACTACATGATAAAAAAGTTCTAGATAAATTATTAAAAAAAGACAAAAATTTACTTTCATCAGATGAGAAATCTTTAATAAAAAAACTACGTTCTGAAGGGACTACAGAGTTTATTAATGCACGAAATGCTGCAGCTGGATCACTTCGTCAAAAAGATTCTCAAATAACAGCTACAAGAGATTTGAGATTATTAGCATATCAATTAATAGAGCACGATGGAAGTACGGTAGATAAATACTCAGAACAAATATCCTTACTTCAAGAATATGGGTTTAATAATAGTAATCTCAAAGTAGCAAAGAACATCAAAGAAATTAATACAATCCTTAATGAGATTGATGAAAAACGAAATAGTTATGAGTATCAGATTGATGGAGCTGTTCTAAAAGTAAATTCTAACTTAGTACAAGATAAAATAGGGTTTACCTCTAAAGCACCACGTTGGGCATTAGCTTATAAATTTCCAGCAGAAGAACAAACCACAACATTGCTAGATATTAAGTTACAAGTTGGAAGAACAGGAGCAGTAACACCTGTTGCTGTACTAAATCCAATAAATGTTGGCGGGGCACAAGTATCATTTGCAACTTTACATAATCCTGATGAAATTCAAAGAAAAGACCTGAGAATAAATGACGTAGTGATTGTAAGACGTGCGGGTGATGTAATTCCAGAAGTTGTTTCTTCAATAAAAGAGAGAAGAGACGGAAGACAACATGAATGGAAAATGCAGAAATCTTGTCCATGTGGTGAATATGAAATTGAGTTTATTAATGATGAAAAAGTTCCAAGATGTTCAGGTAATTATGACTGTGTCATAGCTAAAAAAGAAATGCTTATTTATTTTGGATCTAAATCTGGACTTGATATTGAAGGATTAGGAAAAGAGACTGTTGAAACTTTAATTGAAAATAATTTAGTTAATTCATATGAAGATTTTTATTCACTCAATTACAAAGAGCTAATTTCTTTACCACAGTGGAAGGATAAGAAAACAAAAAATCTACTAGATGCTATTGAGCACTCAGTTAATGCGGAGCCTATTAAAATCCTTTCAGCTCTTGGTATTAGATATGTTGGAAAGCAAACAGCTAAATTGTTAATCAATAAATTTGGATCAATTAATAAAATCTTTACATCTACCAGAGAAGAGATTGAGCAGATTCATGGAATTTCAGGTAGCGTCGCTGGTTCTCTAGTTGACTGGTACACAATAGAAAGTAACAAGGCACTACTAAATAAATTGAATAAAATTGGCTTAAGATTAAATGAAGTTGTTAAAACTTCTAGTGGTAAATTGAATGGTAAAACTTTTGTTATGACTGGAACACTTAATAGCCTCACAAGACAAGAAGCAACAAACTTAATAGAGAAATCAGGAGGTATTGTTACCACCTCTGTTTCAAAAAATACTGACTACATACTTTTTGGAGAAAGTCCGGGTTCTAAATTAGAAAAAGGCAAAAAAATTGGTGTTGAGTTACTAAGCGAAGAAGATTTCCAAATATTAACTAGTAAGTAGTAAATTCCCAAGTATATTCGCCATAATCTGGAAGCCCAGTTATTGTATCCCAAGTAATTCTTATTATATGTTTTCCTGGTTTCCATGTTTCAAATGTTTTATTCATGCCAGGCTTCCATATGTATAATCCGGTTGCATCGACATACTGAATTTCACTTTCAGGAATAATATAATTGTCAACTATTAGAACTAAACGATATGCAACAGGTAAATCAATTTCTAATGAGGCTTGCTGAGGAACTTGATCATTTGGAAGTGGGTAGATATTTTCAAGAGCATCAGGCAGTACCAATTCTGAATTGTTATCTTGGTAAAATGTTACTCCCCAAATAATTACTAAAACCAACAAAGCAGTTAATAAAAGAATACAAATTCTGTAAGTCTGTTTACTCATACATTAGAATGATATCTAAGAAATAAAAAGAGACCAATATGAATTTAAAAAATTTACAAGAAAAAATTCTTAATATAGACAGCACAAATATAAATGAATCAGATATTAAGGACATAGAGGAGACTGTTGCTGCATTAGATAGAGGCGAAATAAGAGTTGCAGAAGAATCAAATGGTGAGTGGGTAATTAATGAATGGGTTAGAGATGCAGTTCTCCTATTTTTCTCTATAAGAAATTTAAAAGAAATTGAAAGTGGTGACTTGCTTTTTTATGACAAGCTTGAACCAAAAAAGAATTATGAAGAACTCAAGATTAGAGTAGTTCCTCCAGGAGTTGTCAGGTATGGTGCATTTTGTGAACCTGGTGTAGTAGTAATGCCTGGATTTGTAAATATTGGAGCTTATGTTGGATCAGGTACGATGGTTGATACTTGGGCAACTGTAGGATCTTGTGCACAGATTGGAAAAAATGTACATTTATCTGGAGGAGTTGGAATTGGTGGAGTTTTAGAACCACCTGGAGCCATGCCAGTAGTGATTGAAGATGGTGCTTTTATTGGTTCACGTTCAATAATTGTAGAAGGAGTAAGGATTAGAAAAGGGGCAGTTCTCGGTGCTAATGTAACAATCACTGCGTCTACTCCAATAATTGATGTAACTAATGAAAAGCCTATAGAAATCAAAGGAGAAGTGCCAGAAAATTCTGTAGTTATTCCAGGTACCAGACCAAAAGAATTTCCAAGTGGAATTTTTAACACTCCCTGTGCTCTTATTATTGGAAAGCGCAAAGACTCAACTGATCAGAAAACTTCTCTTAATGAAGCTCTTAGAACTTTTGGGGTTGACGTTTGAACTTAGTTGGTACTTTAGAAGATTTAATTTCAATTAATTCAGTAACTGGTGATGAGCAATCAATTCTTAATTTTATTGAAGATTTTTTAATCAAAAATAAATTTAATGGTGAGGTTGTTAGAAATGATGGAGGAATTATCGCAATTCCTAACAATTCATCAAAAAGGGTAGCTTTAGTTGGACATGTTGATACAGTTCCAGTTTCAGAAACTCAAATCAATTCATCAGATAATGATGATCTTGTTGTCGGAAGAGGCACTGTTGATATGAAAGGTGGGGTCGCTGTAATACTTCATGCATTAATTAATGAAGGAAAAAATATAGTAGGAGTATTTTATACAGCAGAAGAAGGCCCATATGAGGAAAATGGGTTAGGAATATTGATGCCAATATTGCTTTCATACTCTGAGCTTGAATTTGCAATAATTATGGAACCCACGAATAATCAAATTGAACTCGGCTGCTTAGGTGCACTAAACGCAACCTTACAAATGAATGGAACTGCTGCTCATTCAGCTAGACCATGGGTTGGAAAGAATCCAATCTATGATATTTCAAAAGTCACTGAGGTAGTTTTAGAGAATGAAATTCTTGACCTTAATATTGAAGGGCTGAATTACAAACAAGTACTTTCAATAACTAAACTATCTGCAGGAATTGCTAATAATGTAATTCCTGGAAGTTTAACTATGAATATTAATTTTCGATATTCACCTGAAATGGATGGTCATCAAGCTAAGGAAGCTATAAAAAGTTTGTTTTCTGAATATGGAGATATCACATTTTTATCAGCTTCTAATGGTGCAATGCCGAATACCAAAGATACCCATATTTCCGATTTTATTACAAAAACTAAATTAGAAGCAAAACCAAAACAAGCTTGGACTGATATTGCTCGATTCTATGATGCTCAATTGGCATCTTTAAATTTTGGCCCAGGTGACCCATTATTAGCTCATACTTCCGATGAAAGAATTAGTAAAAAACAACTAGTAGAATCATATGAATTGCTGATACGTTATTTAAAGGATATATAATGAGCGATTTTGATATTAAAAACATTGCTAAATTAGCCTCTATTAAATTGAGTGAGGATGAGCAAGAAAAATTAACTAATGATTTAAGTATTATCCTTGAGCACGTACAGGCTTTAAGTAGTCTCGAATTAGATACCAACATTGAAGATGTATTTATACACCCATTAGAGAAAGAACTTAAACTAGTTGAAGATATTGAAAATGAATCTTTAACCCATGATGAAGCGTTAAGCAATGCACCAGAATCTAAAGATGGAAGATTTGTTGTACCGCCTTCAATGGAATAATTATGGAACTCAAAAATTTAAGTATCAGACAATTGAATAATTTATTTATAGAGAAGAAAGCTAAACCTAGTGAGCTTTATTCAGATATTTTTGACACTTCAGCTAATTCAGAATCACTTTTGCACGCACACCTAACTTTATTTGAAGAAAAAAATATAGAAAATGCAAAAAATTCTGATAATAGATTTGAAAATGGTAAAAGTACAGGATTACTAGATGGAATACCAATCGCTATTAAAGACAATATTAATATTAAAGGCGAACTTACAACCTGTTCATCAAAAATGCTATCAAACTACCGCTCACCTTATAACGCAACAGTAATTGAAAAATTAAATAAAGAAAATGTCTTATATACTGGAAAAACTAACCTAGATGAATTTGCAATGGGTTCCTCAACCGAAAACTCAGCCTTTGGGCTTACTAAAAACCCATGGAATACAGATTATGTACCAGGTGGTTCATCTGGTGGATCAGCAGCATCAGTTTCTGCCCGATCTGCAATTGGAGCCTTAGGTAGTGATACAGGTGGATCTATAAGACAACCTGCGGCATTCTGCGGTCTTGTTGGTTTCAAACCGACTTATGGAACCGTTTCTCGATATGGATTAATAGCCTTTGCATCATCTCTTGACCAAATTGGACCTATCACAAAAAATGTTGATGATGCCAGAATTATATATAATTCTATTTCTGGTCACGACTCACTAGATGCTACTTCAATTGACAGCAAGCAAATAAAAATTCCATTTGATAAATCTGCAAAGATCGGAGTTATAAAAGAGTTAATGGAGGATGGGATTTCAGATGAATCCCGTAATGAAGTAAATAAGGTTTTACAAGGCCTAAAAGAGCAAGGATATCAGATAAAAGAAGTATCCCTTCCGTTAATAAAATTATCAATCAGTATTTATTATTTAATAGCACCTGCAGAATGCTCAGCAAATTTAGCAAGATTTGATGGTGTTAGATATGGGTTAAGAGTTGAAGGAAAAACTAGTTATGAAATGATGCAAAATACTCGAGCAGAAGGTTTTGGCGATGAGGTTAAAAGAAGAATCCTTCTTGGTACATATGCATTGTCCGCTGGATACTATGACGAATACTACGGAAAAGCTCTTCGTGCTCGCAAAAAAATGATTGATGAATTTTCAAATATTTTTAATGATGTAGATTTTCTCATTTCTCCTACCACACCTACAGCAGCATTTAAAGCAGGTGAAAAGACCAGTAATCCACTTGAAATGTACATGTCCGACTTATGCACAATACCTGCAAACTTGGCTGGCTTACCATCAATAAGCATTCCTACAGGATTAAGTAACGAAAATCTTCCCTTGGGTGTTCAAGTAATGAGTAAACCGTTAACCGATTTGTCATTGTTAAGTTTTTCTGAAATTATTGAAAAGGAAGTAGATTTCAATTCTACCCCTGAAGGCTTTGGTAAATAATGAACTTAAAGCCAACAATAGGAATTGAAACCCATATTGAACTCAACACCAATACCAAGATGTTTTGTAGATGCAAAGTAGTTGTCACTGAAGAACCAAATATCAGCTTATGTCCTACATGTATAGGTCTCCCTGGTGCGTTACCAGTGCCAAATGGAAAAGCTATAGAGTACATAACACTTTTGTCATTGGCTACTGGATGCAAAATAACTAGAAAAGGAATGTTCCATAGAAAAAATTATTTCTATCCTGATCTTCCTAAAAATTATCAAATATCGCAATTTGATCTACCTGTAGGAGAAAGTGGTGAGTTAGAAATTATTCTTGATGGAAAGATAGATTCTGTTGAAATTGAAAGAGTTCATATGGAAGAGGACACTGGTAAGTCAACCCATAGTGGAACTGGGAGAATTGACTCAGCTACAAGTACAGCATTAGATTTTAACCGCTCAGGTGTTCCACTTGTAGAAATAGTCACAAAACCTGTAATTAAATCTGCAAAAGAAGCAGTAGCTTATATTGAAGAACTAAGACAGTTATCCATTGATTTAAATATAAGTGAAGGAAAATTAGAAAAAGGAAACTTAAGATTTGATGCAAATATTTCAGTTGCACCTCAGGACTCAAATGAGCTTGGCACAAAAGTTGAAATTAAGAATATGAATTCACTTAGGTCATTAGAAAGAGCAATAGATTATGAAATATCACGACAAACTAAGGCATTTTTAGATGGAGAAGAAATTATTCAAGAAACAAGGCATTGGGATGAAGCAAAAGAATTAACTTCATCAATGAGATCAAAAGAGGGAAGTGCTGACTATCGTTATTTCTCCGATCCAGATCTTCCAAATATGATTTTAAGTGAAAAGTTTATTGAAGATATAGAAAAAAATCTTCCTATATTACCAAGTGAGAAAAGAAGTGACCTTATGGACACAGGCTTAGCTTTAGAACAGGCCAATATATTAGGAAAAAGTGATAGTTGGATCATAGAACTTTATTCCGAAGTTTTTGATAAAACAAAAGAGCACTCAAGTACTTACAATTGGATTACAGGAGAACTTCAAGGACAAATGAGAAAATTAGATATTAATTTTCCTCCTGAATGGTTTTCTGCTGAACTTCTTTCAGAAATTATAGGGTTAATAAAAGAAAATAAAATTTCCTTTACATCGGGAAAAACAATTTTATCTGAAATATTACAGAAAAATATTACAGTAGATGAAATTGCAACTGAGAATGATTTGTACCAAGAAAATAATGAAGAGAAAATAGTTGAACTTGTTAAAAAGGTTATAAACGATAGTGAAGATATAGTTCAAAGAATAAAAGACGGTGAAGATAAGTTAGTTGGATTCTTAGTTGGGCAAGTAATAAAAAACTCTGGTGGTTCTGTTAACCCCGGCATTGCGAAAGAACTGCTTTCTAAAGAGTTAGATTTATAAACTGATTAACAATTGTTGCAGATAGTAAACCCATCAATCCAGCACCTAGGTCATCATAGAGTACACCAAGTTTACCTGGATAGTCTTCAAGGTCTTTGACAAACTTAGGTTGTTTAAGGATATCACTAAGACGAAAGACAATAAAACCTGCAATCAGTGGCAGTAATTTTGATGAAGAGGCTATGGAAACTAAACTCATTCCCACTATTTCATCTAATGTTATCCAACTCGGATCTTCATCTGCATCTTGATCATCAACAGCAAAAATATATATTAAAATTAAAACTATAAATAAGATTGATAACTCAAGCACATTGAACTGAAGAAAATAAATTATTAGAGTAAATAAAAGTGGTGCTAATGTTCCACCACCTTTTTTATTGCCAAACACTGAATTCCATACGATTCCGACACCAAAACCTGAGGCAATAAATCTTTTCACAGTTGAATAATAGTATTTTTTATAGCTTCATTTATAAAAAGGTGTAGTATTTGTTATTAATAATGGAAAAATCAGATTATATATGGCTTAATGGTGAATTTGTTAATTGGGATGATGCGAATGTCAGTGTTATGTCACATACGTTGCATTATGGAACAGGTGTATTTGAGGGTATTAGGGCTCGAGACTCTGAAATAGGAACATCGATATTTCGTTTAACTGACCACGTTAATAGACTTTTTGAATCAGCAGATGCTTATAGTCTTCCTATTCCTTATGAAAAAGAAGAAATCACACAAGCAATCAAAGATTCGGTAAAACTTAATAAACTGTCATCAGCTTATATCAGACCACTTGTATTTTTTGGCGAAGGAGAAATGGGGCTTTTACCTCAAAACGTTCCAGTTTATGTATCTGTCGCAGCTTGGAGTTGGGGTGCGTACCTTGGTGATGATGCTGGAAATAAAGGTGTTAGAGTTTGCATATCTAATTGGAAAAGGATTAGCCCTCAGAGTTTTAAGCCATATGCAAAAGGAGTAGGTGGTTATATGAATTCAACTTTAGCAAAAATAGATGCTGTAAATAGTGGTTATGATGATGCAATTATGCTTGGAGATAATGATGTAGTTGCAGAGGGTAGTGGTCAAAATTTATTTTTAATTAATGATAAAAAAATAATAACACCACCAATTGAAACAGGTGCACTTGGTGGAATTACAAGAAAAACAGTAATAGAGATAGCACGGTCATTGAGTATTCCTCTAGAAGAAAAAAACATAACTATCGATGATTTAAAAAATGCTGACGAACTCTTTTTTACAGGTACTGCTACCGAAGTTGTTGGTGTTGTTTCAGTAGACGGTGATGAAATTGGATCTGGTTTTCCTGGAGATATCACTAATATGATAAGAGATAAATATTTAAAAATTGTCAATGGTATAGATAGTGACTATCACCATTACCTAACAGTAGTCTCATGACCCAACAGCCTAATATTATTCCAGACACTCAAGGATTAAAACAAGAGATAAATATGCCAGTACCAAGATCTTTAGGGGCAGACAACACTTCGGAACTAGTCTCTCCATCAGATGAAGTATTCTCAATACCAAGTCCTGATAGTGGCTATGCTCTAAAGCTTATTAAGCAGTTTCAACATTTATGGATTAAGCATTACAAGAGAAAACTAATATCTAAAGTAATTACTAATATGGTCATTTATCAAGCATCTGTATCTGGAAGAGCGCCTACAAAAAGTGATGTAATTAAAGTTATTGAAACTTTAGAAATTTCTGAGAATGATTTAGGTAAATTAGACAAAGACACACTTAAGATTTGTAGTAGCGAAAAAATTCATGGGTTACATTTAGCAGAATTATTTAATTCTAATTAATAAGATAAAATATAAGACTTTTACACTTATTTCATGAAGATAGTTAGGGCAAAATTTCAAGGTGACATATTTTACGGAGAGTTAATTGATGATCAAGTTCTTAGGTATGAAGGCTCACCTCTTGTAGTTTGGGAACCAACTGAGGAAAAATATTATCTAGATGAAATACAACTTTTATCTCCAGTACTGCCAAGTAAGGTAACTGGTGTTGCAAAAAACTTTCATAAACACGCAGTAGAGCTGGGCGTACATGACTATACCGCTCCTAGAAACCCTGTTTTTTTTAATAAGCCTTCAACCTCTGTCATTGGTACTGGGGAATCGATAATATACCCACCAATTGCACAACATGTTGATCATGAAGCCGAGTTAGCTATTGTAATTGGAAAAATAAGCAAAAACCTAACTCCTACAAATTGGTCTGAACATGTTTTGGGAATTACTATTGGAAATGATTTGTCTGAGAGAGTTTTACAAGGTCAAGATGGCACATTTAATGGGAACTTTACTAGAGCAAAAAGTTTTGATACTTTTTGTCCTTTAGGCCCAGTTATCCAAACTGAATTTGAACAAAGTCCAGAACTCGATATTAAATGCTTTGTAAATGGTGAACTTAAACAAGATGGAAATACCAGAGATATGATATTTTCAATTGAAGAAATTGTTTGTTTTGTAAGTTCTATTATGACCCTTCTACCAGGCGATGTAATTCTTACAGGTACACCAGAAGGAGTTTCTAAAGTTGGACCTGGTGATGAGATTAAAATTCAAATTGAAACAATAGGAACTTTAATAAATACAGTAAAATAATGAAATTAAGAATTGCCCCCTCACCTACTGGTAAATTACACATAGGAAATGCACGAACTGCTCTTTTTAATTGGCTGTATGCAAAAGCAAATAACGGTACATTTTTAGTGAGAATAGATGACACTGACACTGAAAGAAGTACAGAAGCATTCAAGAATGATATTATTGAAAATTTTAAATGGTTAGGTATTGATTGGGATGAAGGTGTCGATGTAGGTGGACCTCACGGAGATTATAAACAATCTCAACGTTTTGATAGATATCAAGAAGTGGCAGACCAATTACTATCCGAGGGATTTGCATATGAAGATAATGGTGCAATTAGGTTTAAAGTCCCTCAGGATGGATCTGTAGATTTCAAGGATTATGTTAGAGGGAATATGTCTTTTAATTTATCAGATGTAGAAGATTTTGTTATATTACGCTCTGATAAATCTCCAACATATCATCTTGCTTCAACGGTAGATGATATTGATTATGGAATAACATTGATAGCTAGGGGAGAAGATATATTGTCTTCAACACCAAAACATATATTAATAATGCAAGCTCTAAATTCATCTCTTCCAGACTTCTGCCATCTACCATTACTTTTTGGTCCAGATGGAAAAAAATTAAGTAAACGTCATGGTGATACTTCAGTTGAAGCTTTTAGAGATAAAGGAATACTTCAAGTTGCAATGTTTAATTATTTATGTTTATTAGGTTGGTCACCTGGAAATGATCTTGAAAAGTTTGATTCAGAATTAGCTATTCAAAAGTTTGATTTAAACAATGTGTTGCCTAATTCTGCAATATTTGATGAAAAAAAACTTCTATGGCTAAACGGTTTGTATATAAGGTCTACTGAACAAAAAGAATTTGAAAAAACAGCTATAAATCAAATTGAAAAAGATATTAACAGACCATTTTTTTCTGATGAGCTAAACAGGGTATCAAAGATCTTACCTTCAGTACAAGAAAGAATAGAAACATTAAATGATTTGACTCCTCAGATTATATTTTTGCTTGATGAGCCTTTTGTAATTAATTCAGAAGATTGGGACTCTGTTAATTCAGAAGAAGCACAAAGTTATCTTGAAAGTATTAGGGAAAAATTTAAAGTTCTAACCGATTTCTCAATTGAAAATATAGAGTCCATTATGAGGGAAACGATAAAAGAATTGGACATAAAAACCAAAATTGGTTTTCAAGCTACAAGAGTTGCAATAACAGGAACAAAGATAAGCCCCCCTTTATTTGAATCAATATATTCTCTTGGAAAAGAGACATCTATAGCTCGTTTAGCTGAAACTATCGAAAAATTGTAACAACTAATAATTAAAATACTTTATTCTTAATATTTATACGGCCCCGTCGTCCAGAGGCC
>TARA_B110000008_G_scaffold203391_1_pt1 | contig 14324 bp, 13 predicted proteins | sample TARA_B110000008 | Tara Oceans TARA_B110000008 (sample SAMEA4396496) | marine metagenome | biome: Westerlies Biome; feature: [DCM] deep chlorophyll maximum layer (ENVO:01000326); material: water (ENVO:00002006), including particulate matter (ENVO:01000060) such as... | depth 40 m
TATCACTATCCCACAAAATACCTAATTCAGTTGAACGCTTATTTCCTGCAAATGATGGGGTAAAGCTGTGAATAGAGATAATCGCTGGAAATATATTTTTCTTTAAAGACCGGCTAATTATTTCTGATATTTTATTATGATATATATTGTAATAATTATTAATCCTTTTCTTCTTTTCTTTACAGTCATTAAGGAAGGATATATTTTTATTTCCTTCAATAATTTTTCCATCAGAGACTTTCATTATTAAAGTGGGATCATCAATACCTCTATTACTATCTATTAATAATCTTGAAAAATTTGACATAACTAACGGGCACTCAAGTAGTTTAGCAATATAAGTTGCTACTTCTTTTGCACCTATATCGTGAGCTATGTGAGTATTGAGAGCATTCTCACTTAAGCCAAGATTTTTATATTCACTAGGAATATGATTAGATGCATGATCACAGAGAATTATAAATTCACTTTTTTTATTTTCATTTAGGGTGGTTATCATTTTTTTATTTATTCAAAAAAATATTTAAATAGCAAAATTTTTTTATTTATAATTTTTAGGTTTTAAAAGAAATTTGTCTTTAATTTAAGATTAAAATTTAATAACTTAAAACTAACTCGTGAAAAGAAAATAATACAATTATTATTGGAGGTATATATTTAAAAATTTAGTTTAAATATTTATAATATTAAATCAATCAAATGAAAGAACCATCCTCTAAAAAAATTCAAAATCTTATTGATAATTTTCAAGAAAAAAACTTTGAAAAAACAGAAAAATTAGCAGAATCTATTATTCAAGAATTTCCAAATGTTCACATTGCATGGAAAATATTAGCTATTATATACAAATCAGATAATAGAATGAAGAAATCTATAGATGCAAGCCAAAGAGCTATTGAGTTAAATCCAGAAGATTTTCAATCTTATAACAATATCGCCGGTACATATTTGTCTCTTGGTGAAATTATAGAAGCAGAAATAAATTATAAAAAAGCAATTTCTTTAAACCCTAACTTCTCTAATGCTCACCATAATTTAGCAAATATGTATAATGTTAGTAATAAATTAGAGGATTCATTACATCACTATTATAAGGCAATAGAAAATGATCCTAAGAATGCTAATATTTATAATAATTTAGGTGTAACGCTTAACGCGCTAAAGATGTATGAAAAGGCTGAGGATGCTCTCAAAAATGCAATAAATATAAAACCTAATTTTTACCAAGCACTATCCAATATTGCTGTTTCACAAATGCAACAAAATAAAGATAGTGAAGCTGTTAGTAATTACATAAAAGCAGTTAAAATTAACCCTGATTATTTACTAGCTTTAGAAAACTTAGCAGACGCTTTAGTATATCTAAAATTTGAAACATACAATGAAGACATCGAGGAAATACTCCTTAATCTTTTAGAAAAAGGGAATATTATTAATCCATCCTATATCGCTGGTGCTATTTTAAGCGTTTTGGAGTTTAATCCAACATTTAAAGAAATTATAAAAAGAAATTCATCTGATGACTTTACTGAGCCAACTATGGAGGATGTTATTGCTCTATCAAAGATTCCTCTTTTAATAAAATTTATAGAAAATTCTTATATGCCTTATAAAAAAATTGAAAAAACCTTAAAAAAAATAAGAAAAATGATTTTAAATAATATTACAGAAATAGAGAATACCCCTGAAATTTTAAAATTTCAGATAGCACTCTCACTACATTGTTTTCATAATGAATATGTATATGATCTAACAGAGGAAGAAATTAGAGCTATAAAAAAGCTTGAAATAATTCTAGAAAAAGATTTTTCCGAGAAAAAGTATCCTAGTTCAAAGGATTTAGCCTGCTTATCTAGCTATAACTCAATTAAAAATTATTCTTGGATAAATTTATCAAAGATACCAAGTGACCTAGAAGCTATAAAAATTAGACAGATTTTAGAACCCATTGAGGAAAAAAAATTAAAACTTCAAATACCAATACTTGAAGAAATATCAGATTCTATTTCTTCAAAAGTTAAAGCTCAATATGAAGAAAATCCCTACCCAAGATGGACTCAAATAGGTTTACCAAAAAAACCTGTCTCTATAATTGAATTTAGTAGGAAAAGAAATTTAAGAATAAAGGATAACTCAATTAAGAAAATTATTGAACCAAATATTCTAATAGCGGGTTGTGGAACAGGCCAACATGCTATCCAAGAGACAAGATTCAGGGACTGTAAAATTTTAGCAATAGATTTGAGTTTAAGTAGTTTAGCTTATGCAAAACGTAAAGCCAAAGAATTTGGTGTTACAAATATAGAGTTTATGCAAGCTGATATATTGGATTTAAAAAAACTCAATAGAAAATTTGACATTATTCAATGTTGTGGGGTTTTACATCATATGGATGATCCATTAAAAGGTTGGAGGACGCTTTCAGAGTGCTTGATAGACGACGGACTAATGAGGATTGCTCTTTATAGCAAAATTGCCCGTGAACATATTTCTCGTATCCACAGCGATATAAAATATAAAAATATTAATACCGCTAAAGATAAGATGATGTCTTATAGAAATTTCCTCTTTGACTCAAATGAACCTGACCATATACGGATAATGGAGTCTGCTGATTTTTATTCATTTAGTATGTTTCGAGATTTATTGTTTCATGAAAAAGAGCATCAATTTACAATTCACCAAATAAAAAATTATATTGAAAAATTAAACTTATCCTTTAGTGGATTCGAAGGTTATAATAATGAAAGCATGGTCAAAAGTTTTAAATCCTCTAATCCTAACAAAGAAGATATCTATAATCTTAGTAAATGGCATGTGTTTGAAAAAAATAATAAAAGAACTTTTAGAGGAATGTATGATTTTTGGTGTCAAAAGTTATAAATGCAATTTTTGTTATTTAAATTAAATGCTTATAAAATAAAACAATTTAAAAATACCCTATATCTCTTAAAAGGTAACCATGAAAAATAAATACTTTACTCAAAGAAAAACTAAAATTCTAGCAACGCTTGGTCCATCAACTAATACTATTAAGAAGATTATGGAATTATCAAAAGCTGGTGCAAATGCATTTCGTTTAAATTGTTCACATTTAAATGAAGACAGTCTTAGAGATTATGTAAAAAAAATAAGGCGTGTTGAAAAACTACTAAATAAACCAATAGGAATTTTAGTTGATCTGCAAGGTCCTAAAATTCGTATTGGAAAAATAGATAATGATAAAATACTGCTTTTAAATAATGATATTTTTGTATTCGATCTAAAAAAAGAAATAGGCAACAGGAAGCGAGTAACACTTCCCCATAAAAAGATTTTTAGATCAATAAAAAAAAATCAAATAATTTTACTCGATGATGGAAAAATTCATCTTAAAGTTTTAAGTACATCAATAAGCCAGATAAGAGCTAAGGTTATACAGGGCGGCTATTTAAAATCCAATAAAGGGGTCAATTTACCTCAAACTAATATCAAAACCTCTGCATTATCTAATATCGATAAAAAATTTGCTATTACCTCTGTTAATGAGGGGGTCGATTGGATAGCCCTTTCATTTGTTCAAAAGCCCAGTGACATAAAGGAACTAAAAAAAATATGTTCTAATAAAGTTTCTATAATGGCTAAAATTGAAAAACCATCTGCTTTAAATTATATTAACGATATAGCAAGCTTAGCAGATGGAATAATGATCGCTAGGGGAGATTTAGGTGTAGAACTTCCTATTGAGTCTGTCCCAGGATGGCAAAAAAAAATAATTCGTGTTGCAAGAGTAAAAGGCAAGCCAGTTGTAGTTTCTACTCAAATGCTTGAATCTATGACATCATCCTTAACCCCTACAAGAGCAGAGGTTTCAGATGTTGCTAATGCTGTTTTCGAAGGAGTTGATGCTATAATGTTGTCTGCAGAATCAGCATCAGGCGATTATCCAACTGAAACAGTTGCAATGATGAATAAAATTGCTTTAAATATTGAAAAAGATAGTAATTATAACGATATCTTGTCTAGTCAGCTAGAAGAAACTCCTGACACAACTCCAGATGCAATTGCCGTAGCTGCTAAAACTTTGGCTGATGAGTTATCTGCACCTATAATTGTTTGTTATACTGAATCTGGATCAACCGGTATTAAAGTCTCACGAGTAAGACCAAGTCAAACTATTCTAACAATTACTCCAATTATTCAAACTGCAAGAAAATTATCTTTGGCTTGGGGGGTTCTTTGTTTTCTTCAAAAAGATGAGACTGATCTTGAACATATGATAAAGCTTACAAAGAAGACGGTCAAAAAGAGTGGTTTGGCAGTTATTGGTGACAAAGTTGTCATAACTGCTGGTTTACCTCTTAAAGTTGAAGGAACTACAAATTTAATAAGAGTTACGACTGTTAAGTAGAAATTACTATTAACCCTGTCGAGCTTTAAAGCGAGGGTTTGTTTTATTAATAATATACATACGACCATTTCTTTTCGCAACTCTATTATCTCGGTGTCTACCCTTTAAAGATTTCAATGAATTTCTAACTTTCATAACCTTTTCCTATTTGTGTCGAGAAATTAGATTGATAATATGATTAAGTCAATATTAGTTAGGCATTTTAATTAAAATTAAATAAAATATAATTACTAAGAGTTAAAGATGGCAAAAAAATATGATTATGCATTAGTTAGCGGTGGATTTGATCCCGTACATGTTGGGCATCTAAATATGTTTCAAGATGCAAAAAAACTAGCCAATAAAGTAATAGTTCTTCTAAATAATGATGGTTGGCTTATTAAAAAAAAAGGTAAGCCTTTTATGGATCAGAATCAAAGAAAACAAATATTAGAAGAATTCGAAAGCATCTCAAAAGTAATAATTCAAAATTCTTCTGAAAAAAGTAGTAGTCTGGCCATTAAAGAATTTGCAATTAAAAATAAGGATAAAAATATTTGCTACTGCAATGGAGGTGATAGAAGCGATATAAAAAATATTCATGAAGCAGAAATATGTAATGAATTTAATATTAAACTTGAATTTGGTGTTGGTGGAAAGAACAAAATCGAAAGTAGCAGTCAGCTAACTAAAAACTATTTAGGTAATGTTGAAAAAAGACCTTGGGGAAATTATCACATAATTGCTAAAAATACCGGTTATCAGATAAAAGAAATTAAGGTAAATAAAAAATCAAAATTATCTCTTCAAAAACATAAGAATAGATCAGAATTTTGGCAAATAGTTAGAGGAGAAAGCAAAATAACTATCGAGGAGCGGGAGTATTACTTAAAAGAGAGAGAACATATATATATACCAAAAAATACTATTCATCGTATTGAGAATACAGGAAAAGGAGAGCTTATCTTTATTGAAATTCAACTTGGTAATGATTTAAAAGAGGAAGATATTATTAGGATTGAGGATGATTATGGTAGAGTCTAATTTTTTAGAGTTTAAAAAGGCTCCTTATTTAGAGCTCGAGAATTATAAGGCTCCAAAGGGAATTAATTCATATTTTGTCAAAATGAATGATGGAATAAAAATAAGGGTATGCCATTGGTTAAAAGAATCTAAAGAAACAAAAGGTACAATTTTATTGCAGCAAGGCCATAATGAATTTATTGAAAAATATTATGAAACCATTCAAGAATTTTTAGATAGAAATTATTCTGTTATAGCCTTTGATTGGCGCGGACAAGGTATGTCAGATCATGAACTCAATGATATACATAAATCTTATATTAAAGATTATAAAAGGCATGATCAGGATTTAAAATATATTTTAGAAAAGTTAATTGAAGTTAATTTTCCTAAACCACTTATTGGAATTGGACACTCTATGGGCGGCTGCTTAATGCTTTCTGCTTTTTATAATCACCCTGAGAAATTTTCAAAAGGAATTTTATCTGCTCCAATGCTAGGATTTAAAAATGAAAATTTTCTTAGGACAGCATCATCGATCATGAATTTTTTTAAGAAAGATACTGATTATTTATTAGGATCAAAACCAAATATGGGATTAGAGACACCTTTCAATGAAAATGACCTTACTACAGACCCCATAAGATACGATAGAATTATTAAATTGGTCAGAAAAAAGCCAGATATAAGACTTTGGGGAGTTACAAATGCTTTTGCAAAAGCAGTAAATAAAAGACTAAAAATAATACGTAAAAAAAATTGGGCCGAAAAAATAAACCTAAAAATACTAATTATTAATAACACAAGTGATAAAGTTGTTTGCTCGAAAAAAATTAATAATATGAGTAAACGTTTAAAAAATAGTAAAGTTATTGAGTTTTGTGATACAGAGCATGAAATTTTCATGGAAAAAGACTTACAAAGAAACAGACTATGGGAAACAATTGACGAATTTCTTTAACAGTTATTAATAATAATTTTTTAGATTATTTATCATCTCTACTTTCAAGAAATTTATATTTAGGAGAATTTCCTTTATCTCCATAAATTATCTCATTTCCTTTTTTTATTCTGTAAGAGGCATTGAAGGCAAGACTTCTTCTTTCCTCCTTACCAATAAAGGGGTAAACTGTATGAAGAAGATATGAGGGGAAGATGTAAAGCATTCCGGGTGAAGGAGCGAAATTTAAAAGACCTCTATCAAGTATATCAGTATCCCTTGTTGAGGCAGCGCTATAAATAAAAGAAATTTCCCCATCATTATCCTTTTTATTTAAATGCGGGTTTCTTCTACCTTTAACATTTGGAGTTTTAAGATAAATAACTGCACTGATATCACAAGATGTATGAGAGTGCACTGGATTATATTCATTTTCAAACTGAGAAACCACCCAAGCACTATTAATCATAGTTTCATATTTCAAGCTTTCGTCATGAAGACTGTGAAGTTTTGTAGCATTCACAACATAGGATCTGACACAGTTTTCTAAAATTCTACTTACGCCAAAATTAATCATATCCTCTTTAAAGATAAAAGTTTCTTCTTTTATTGCTCCGGCTAGATTTTCACCCCAATTTATTGATTCTGAATCTTTCAATAAAAAATCTGTCATTTTAATAAGTGCTTCAAGCACATCATCGGGTAAAATAAATTCACCAAAATATGGTCCAAAAAACTTATGTAATTCTACCTTTTTTGGAGGTGTTGTTATTTGAGGTTGATTTTCTTTTAACTTATCTTTCATTTATTTAGTTTACCAGTTAAGTAGAAAATCATAAATTAGTTTATCAAAATATTAAGAAAAAATTTAATTGTCCTGTGGTATCAAATCAAAGGCTAAAGTAATTCTTTTTTCTTTTGATTGAAAAGGAACAGTAGAGTGAAATAATGACGATGGAAACATTATCATGTCACCTTTTGATATACTAAATAATTTTTCAGGATACTGTTTATTGCCATTAATATAACCTGCTCCATCATAGCTAAATTTGATATCACCATCATTTAAATCTTCTTTTTTAGGTCTTTTGAGATATATACTTGAGCTTAACCAGCCTTCTTTATGCATATGTGGTAGAAGGTTTCCTCCAGACTCCATAGTTATTAACCATCCAAAGATTGTACTTTTTTTAGGCCATTTTTTTAAAAAATCGTCATTTTTATCTTTATAATTATTCTTATAATCAATTATATTTTCAAATATTATTTCTTTTAATTTCTTAATTGAACCATACTCAAGCTTAAAAAGATTACCAGAAGACTGTAATCCATTTTTTAAAAGTGATTGAGCTTTTTCTGTAATTTCAGAACGATTAATATCAAAAAGTAATTCATCAATAAAATCATCATTAAATAAACTTTTATCAAATAAATTATATTTCTTTATAGAATCAAATGGATTAGTACAAAAATTACAATTATCTTTTATTGAAAATCTAATAGAGGAATGTGAACTTAAGCAAGAAACTAAAGGATCTGAATAACCTTGATTATTTAAATTATTTAAATAACTAAAAAAAATTTCTTCATCTTCCTTATTACTTATTGATTGATATAAACACTCGAGTTTATAGCTTTTAGCCATTCTATTATCGACATTACCATAATATTCTGAAGCTTCTTTATATCTCTCAAGCTTCCTAAGAGATTGTGCTAAATTATAACTTAGAGAGGCGTTGTTTGGATATCTCTGCAAAGCAATTTTATAGCAATCTATTGCTTCATTGTCCTTTCCGGTATTTGAAAGCGCCAGCCCCATACCAAGTGAAGCATCTATATTAGCCCTATCTAACTCTAAGGAGGCCTTATAAAAGACAAATGCTTTATCAATTTGGCCTATTTCATAAAATAAATTTGCCGTATTTGTATATATGGCATTCAGAGATGAATTCCTTGGATCTTTTCTTATTATATCAAGAAAAACTTTTTCAGCCATAGAGTTCTCGCCTATTGATCTATATGCTAATCCTAAAAAATTATATGCGTTATAATTTTTATGTTCTTTTTCAATAATTTTCTTGGCTAGTAAAATTACATTTTTAAAATCACCATTATTATAAAAAGATAACAACTCACTATCATTACTAATATTTACTTTTGATTGAGGCATTTTTTTATTAAACCATTCTAAACATATAAATAATTACTAAACAAAAACATAAATAAGTTTTCTTATTTTTTTACATAAATAAAACACACTAATAACTTTATATGATAGAAAATCAATAATATAAAGATATCTTAGGGCGCGTAGCTCAGCGGTAGAGCACTACGGTGACATCGTAGGGGTCGCTGGTTCAAACCCAGCCGCGCCCACCAAATACTAACCTAAATATTATTTTTAAATTCTTTTAATTCTTTGGAATTAGGAAAAAGATTTATTGCATTATTAAGCGCTTTAATACTTTTATCCTTGTTTTTCTGATTAATTAATATTGTGATATATTTAATATGAATATTAATATTATTTGGATCTACCTCAATAGACTTAGAAAGATTATCAATAGCCAAATTTGGCTCTTTTAAGGTGATATATATATCGGCTAAAATATTATAAGAGTCAAAAAAATTTGGATTCATAAAAATTGATTTTTTCAAATTATATTCAGAGGATGAAAGCATATTCATTTTAAATTGAGCCTTTCCTAGATAATAATACAAAAAGGACTCATTATACTTTGGAATCATTTCCAAACATATTATTTCAAGCTTTGTATAATCTTTGCTAACAAAAATTTTATTAAGTTTTTCTATGTATTTTTCTTTATTCAATTTTTTATTTAATTATTTAAAATGACTTGTAAAAAGTTCTCTCATATTTTTATTATTCAATTCTATATCCCCACCATTATAAAGTTTCTCTCTACAGGCAATTAGAACAATATCATAATGATTTTTTCTTGTTAATGTAGCTATATTAGAGAATCCACTTTTTTTAAAAACAGATGTCAATGTCTTTTCAGAGTATCCATATTTATGAGCCATAAATTCATTTCCATTTTTTATTGCTGGCCTATGTCCATAAATTACATCAATTGGTGAAATAGGCATACCAGAAGCGGTTTTGTACAACAAAGAATCTGGGCCATTCTTTACAATACCCTCACAAACAGAAATTATATCTGGGCATAGTAAAAATACGTATCCAGTTGGATTTAAAACCCTGAAAAACTCATTAGCGGCTTTTTCAGCTTCATGAAAGAATAAATGCTCAAAATTGTGACTTGAAAAGATTGCATCAAAAGTATTGTCTTCGAACATATGCATATCAACCATGGAGCCAGTAACATCGGGATTGCAATCAGAATTAACATCAAATCTAATCTCGTCCCATCTCTCATTATTAAAAACATTTGTCGTCTGTTTTTTTGTTTTTGGCCCACACCCAACATGAAGAAGTTTTAATTTTTTCATTATTACCGTTTATAAAATAGTTAATTTAAAAATAAACTGAATTTTAATACATAAGTTTATATAATAGCTATAAATTAATATTATTAGTAAGGTTGAATTAATAATATTAATAACTATATATCAGTAATAATAAATTTAAGGAAAGGGAGATTAAAATGTTAATAGAAGGATTATCAAATATAACGTTTGTAAATGGAATTTTAAGAGTACAATGTACTACAATTGATCCTAATGGAAAAGAGGTTGAGGCTGGTACCCTTGAGATACCTGGAGCAAGTGTTAATGCAATATTAAATGGCCTAGTTAACTCAACCAAAGCTATTCAAGAAAAACTTACTAATATGCAAGATCAGTCAGAGAATGAAAAAGAATCAAAATCTGATATCAAAAAAGAAAGTAAAAAAAAGAAAAAATAGATAGCTAAATTTTTAAGATAATCAATCTTATTATAGTTAATGGTTTTAAAAAATTAATATGAAATTTTTATATAAAATAATCATCATATCTGTTTTGTGTCTCTCTAATTCATCATTATATTCAAATGATGATAATAGTTTCATTGCTTTCACTGATATAAGTAATTTAGAACTCTATATTGATGAAAATGAATACAAAGAAATAATCCGAGATAGTTTATTTAATCAACCCGAATTTCAATACATTAATTCACTATCTGCTGAGGAGCAGTTTAATCTTAAATATGCTAAAAGGAATAGATTTCCTGTAATCTCTGGAAATATAATTAATGATGAAAGTTTAGATAGAAATATTGAAGACTTAACATCTGTTAGAAAAAGAAGGGATGATAGTTTTGATGCAGTTATTGAAGTTAAACAAGCAGTTTATACTGGTGGCTCTATTAATGCTGGAATAAAAGCAGCAAGATCAAAATCTCAAAATAGGGATACTGAAAGACAAAGGACACTTTCAAATCTTATCCTTGAAGCAAATATTATTTATTTAAATGCAGCAAAAAGTTCTTATATTTTAAAATATGCTGAAAATATCCTTAATATTTTAAAACCGTATAAATTAAGAGTAGATGATAGAGTAAACGCAGGTATAATGGATCCAGTTGATTTTGCTTTATTTTCAGTAAGGTTAAATCGTTTAGAAACTAAGATTTATCAATTAAAAAGCCAATCAAAGAAAGATAAAGATACATATTCCATATTTTTCAAAGATAATCCAAATAGACTCTCATTTCCAACATTTTTTATAGAAAATAATATAAATTTTATAAACAATAAATCATATGATGTGGAAATGTCAGAACTTAGATTTCAAGAAAAAAAAGAGCTTATAAAGACTGTTAGGAGTGATTATTTACCTCAATTAGGATTAACAGCAAGATATACAAAATATGATATAGATGATGATAGTAACGAGGATGATATAAGAGGTGGTCTTTACGTATCAGTTCCTATCTTTAGTTTCGGAAGAGGATCGGCAAAAATTAATGCTGCAAAGGCAGCTGCTCAAGGATCAAAAGATTACATCAATATTGAAAGAAAAAAAGATAAAATTAATGAAACAAATCTTTTAGGCGATTACTCAAACGCTATATCTAACAGAAGTATTTATATAGGCTCTTATAAAGATACTATAAAACAAAGAAAAACCATTACTGATAGATTGGATGTTAGCGGGTTTGCTATAAATTCTTTAGCAGAGGTCTTGTTAAGTGAAATTGATCAATTAGAAATTTTACTTGTTAACGAATCAAGTATTATTGAATCATATTTATCTATTCTTCATCAGAATCAGGCTTTGAATTCTGAATTTAAAATCGCAATGGTAAGATAATGGAAGAAAATAAAAAATTATTCCTCAAGGACCATTGGTTTTGGGGAACAATATTTCAAAATAGCGGGATATATTTTCAAGTTTTTTCTGCATCTATTTTTATTAATGTTTTTCAACTTGTTTCAGCTTTTTATATTATGACTGTCTACGATAGAGTTATTCCAAACAATGCAATTGACTCTCTTATCGCGCTAACAATTGGAGTTGGAATTGTATTGATTTTTGATTTTATCTTAAAAATGCTTCGATCCTACTTTACAGATCTTGCAGGTGCAGAGTTAGATAGAGTTGTAAGTGATAAAATTTTTAAAAAAATTATTAGTCATGATAATGATGTACTTGGCTCTCCATCAGCTGTTGCAACATCAGTAAGGGAATTTGAAGGAGTAAGAGAATTTTTCTCTTCTGCTTCACTTGTGGCAATAATTGATACACCTTTTATGCTTCTATTTCTTGCTATAATAGCCTCAATTGGTGGGTGGCTTGCAATTGTTCCAATTTTAATAGTTCCGCTTGTTATAATCGTTGCTGCTTCAGTACAACCTCTTATTAAAAAGTACTCTAAAGTAACATCAGGTTTAGCAAAAAATAAAATGTCTACTTTGCTTGAATTATTAAATAATATTGAAGCAGTAAGAACAGTTGCTGGTGGTGGTTTCCTAGAAAAAAGGTGGAAAGAAACTGTAAACACATCTTCGTTACAAATGATAAAATCTAGAACAATAAATAATATTGCTACCATTTTTTCTCAATCAGCTCTTCAGATAAGTTCTGCAGGTATTGTCTGTGTCGGTGTAATACTAATTAGCAGCCAATCAATTACTACAGGAGCCCTTATTGCATGTGTTATTCTGTCTGGAAGAACATTATCTCCTTTAGTTCAAATTGGACAATTGTTAACAAGATTAAATAATACACTTATTTCCTATAAAAATATCGATAGCCTAATGACAGATGTTGCGCGAGACGAAATTACTAATGATCAAAAAGCTGTAGTCTTAAAAAATGGAAATATCCAAATTACCGATCTAAATTATTCTATTGAGGAAACTAAAATATTAAACCAAATTAACTTTACTTTAAATAATGGGGAAAAATTAGGAATAGTTGGATCAGTTGGTAGTGGTAAAACATCTTTATTAAAACATATAATTGGATATATATTGCCAAATGATGGGACAATTTTTTTATCTGATTATGATATAAAAAATATTCCATCGAAATCTCTAAGGGAGCATATTGGGTACTGCTCTCAAAATATACAATTATTCTCAGGTAGTATTTATGACAATATTACCGCTGGATTAGATCAAGCTTCTGAGGAAGATGTTGTTGAGGCAGCAACAATAGCTTGCGCACATGATTTTATTGCAAAACTTCCTGGTGGATATGGATATCAATTAATCGAAAATGGAATGAATTTATCAGGAGGGCAAAGGCAATCCATTGCTCTAGCTAGAGCTTTTATAAGAAAACCAAAATTATTAGTTTTAGACGAACCTACGAGTTCAATGGACTCAGAGACAGAGGAAAAAGTTGTAAGGAATATTTTTTCATTACCTCATAACCCTACTATCATTATATCAACTCATAGAATACAGCATCTTACAAACACAGATAAGATAGGAATTGTTGTAAATGGTAAAATTGCTAGACTTGGGCCAACGAAAGATATACTTCAACAGCAAAAAGCATGATTATGAATATAATAAATAAAATAAAAAATATATTTTCTTCGATATTTAACTCCTTTAACAGAGATAATTTAGAAAATATACTAGAAGCTTTAGCTATAAATAATTATAGCATTAATAGAAAGTCATATATTTTGTATTGGGCAATAGCAATATTTACTATTTTATTTGCTTTTTGGTCGCTGTTTGCTTCAGTTGATCAAGTTGTAAGAGCGACTGGTGAAGTTGTTCCAACCTCTAAAGTTCACGTAATTCAAAGTCCTAACGAAGGCATAGTTGAAGCAATAAATACTAAAATGTCTGAAAAAGTTGAAAAAGGTGAAGTCTTATTCCTTGTAAGCCATTCTGTTGCTAAAGATAAATTTGTTATTGCAAAAGCAATTAGGGATGATCAAAAGAGAAAAGTTGAATTAATTGAAGAGCTAGTTAAAAGGGGTTCGGAGGCTGAGATAAGATTAATTGATGAGAGACTTACACTATATGGAGCTGAAGAAAGATTTCAAAAGGCAGAATTAAATATGAAGTTTTCTAAAATAGTCTCTCCAGTTAAAGGAACTGTAAGTGGAGTTGATGTTGTAAATATAGATCAAGTTGTAGCTTCTGGAGAACAAATAGCTACTATTGTTCCTTATAATGATACGCTACAGGTGGAAGCTTTAGTTAATCCAAAAGATATTGCTTATGTTGCACCAGGGCTAAAAGCAAAATTAGCGTTTTCAGCATATGATATGTCCATATATGGTCAATTTGACGGTGTAGTAACAAAAGTAGCTCCAAATACCTCTAAAGAGACACCAGAACAACTGGATACATATAAAACAATTATAGAAATAAATTTAGAGAGTAATGATAAGTTTAAAGAAGTTAACTTACAGTCGGGTATGATGGTTGATGTTTCTATAATTGGTCAGCCAAGGACTGTTGCAAGCTACATTATCAATCCTATTACGAAATTATCTAAAACTGCACTTAGAGATTAATATCTAACTTCTTGAAGGGTCACCAATAAGAATTCCTT
>TARA_B110000008_G_scaffold277613_1_pt1 | contig 14296 bp, 11 predicted proteins | sample TARA_B110000008 | Tara Oceans TARA_B110000008 (sample SAMEA4396496) | marine metagenome | biome: Westerlies Biome; feature: [DCM] deep chlorophyll maximum layer (ENVO:01000326); material: water (ENVO:00002006), including particulate matter (ENVO:01000060) such as... | depth 40 m
AGGACGAGTGCGCAAAATCAAGGGCAAGACGAGCGTCAACGCTCTAGCCTCAATGACGCAAATTCATCGCTTCAAGCTATTCATTCTCAGTCTGGTTTGGATGCTTTTGACACCCGAGGTGCGGAGTCAAAGTCGGCTAAGCAAGATGAGGTTGATGATGGGAAGCAAATGAGCGCGCTGCAGCGTAACTTCTCTGGAGAGAACCTGCATCAAAGTGGGGAAGGAAAGTCTTCGCATCTTCGTAGTAAGCAACCCAGTTTTGGAGAAGTGAAGGAACGCAGTAAACATGAGTGGACCATAAACGAAGCTATTTCGGTTTTGAAAGCACGTGACAGCAGAATGCACGTTGAAGCCTCTGAAGCTCTCGCAAACATGTTCTACGAGGAACCAACCGTTGGCATCGCAATCGTGCTGAATGGAGGCCTTGCTGCTTTGGCGCACGCTATCACTATTGGTGATGCGACTTTCTGTACTGGTGCCTGCGCGCTAATTCACATGCTTACGTCGAGTAACTTGACACTCAAACGCTGCCAGTCGGACGCATCTGTTATCAGTGGCGACATGTTCAAGGCCATCTTAGACGCCATGTCGAAGTCTTCCAGCAACATTGAGTTGCAACAGTGGGGCGCCACAGCTATTTGGGCGCTCGTCAAGGAGAATCATCGCGCTAAGGTGGCATTCATGTTAGTTAAGACCAACCAAGGCGAATCTTCGCTAAGAGTCTTGAAGAACGCCTTGAAAGATTTCGGCGCCGAATCTGAGGGCATCACGCGCGCCGTCATCGGGTGCACACTGGCGTTGGCGCTCAATTCGGTCCCATCTCAAAAGGCCATATCCGATCTTGCGATGCCATACCTTATGTTGGATATATTAGCCAAGCATCCACAGATTTCGTTCCGAGGTGAATTCGATAATCTCCGTGAATGGCTTAGAGATAACTCGTCGCGCAAGGAAGAAGTTCACCGCGACGTCTCGTTCAACGAACGGCACTCAAAGAAAGATTAGCAAACGAAAATGTAAAACAACACGCTTAATACTGTACTATTGTGATGCAAACTCTTTCGAGTCTCTACTTATTTGCCTTTGGCTTCCGAGCGGAAAAACGCGGTTTCGGCTTCTCCTTGTACTTCGGAGGCTCGAGTTGCCAGCGAGTATTCGTCTTCAACCCGTACGGCTGAAGTTTCGCGACGCCCTCGGAGCTGATCATGTTACTTCGCAAATCGATTTCCTGAATGATAGAATTTACTGCCAATGTCTTGGCAATGTTACTCGCGCCAGCGTCAGTGACTTCGTTGCGCTGAAAATCCAAGCCAAGAAGCGTGGTGTTTTCCTCGAGCGCCTCTGCGATTTCCCATGCGCCATTGTCGTACAGCTCGTTGTATCCGACGTTGAGCTGAATTAGCGCCGTCTCTTCTAACAAGACGTCCGCAATATCTTGAGCGCAATTTGTGTGCAGCGCATTTCCGCGTAAATTCAAAATCTCGAGCGTTTTGTTCTTCTCCAAAGCCTTCGCCAAAGCAGTGAGGCCCGAACGCTCGCCTCGCAAGCCAATGTTGTTGCACGCAAGATTGAGACTTTTAAGACGCGTCGAGTTGATCATTTCGGCGATAGCTTTCGCACCCGACGCTCCAATAACGTTACATCCCACGTCCAAGTGCTCCACGTCCGTATGCATCAACGCTTGCATCAAAGCACGCATACCATCCGGGCCGATTGAATTAAAGCCGAGGAGAAGGACTCGGAGATTCGGCGCCGTGCCACGCGAGAGCGCGTCTGCGAACGCGATCGCACCTCGATCTCCGAAACCGTTGTGTGCAAGATCAATGCGACGAAGCGTGCTCGACATCGAGATACCTTTGCCGAGTGCATCCATACCCTCAGAGCATATGCCGTTGCCCCGAAGCGTCAAGCGAGTAATATTCACGCCCGGATGCTCGAGCGCCTCGCCAATTGCCACCGCACCTCGGCTTCGTACGTCGTTTGATCCGAGATCGAGCCATCGAAGTTTACTTGTGCCACTTTCCGCCGATGCCTTGATGGCCTCAGCCAAGCTCACCGCGCCGTCATCGGAGACGTTCACTTTGCGTAACGCGAGACGCTTCAAATCCCAACCTTGAGCAAGCACCTCTGCAACCGCGCGAGCGCCTTCGTTTGAAATTCTCAAGCTCCAGCTCGCATCGAACGACTCCACTTTATTCGGTCCATTGGATGCTGCCGCCACCGCCGCCGCTCGAACGCTCCCTGGATCCGAGCTATGCAATTTCAGACGCCGAACGTGAAGTTGCGGGATGGCCAACGTTTCCACCAAATCCTGCACGTTATCGTCATAAACGTCGACGTACTTGGCCGTGGGATCGCGCCTTATCGGGTCATACAAAATTTTATGTCCCAAATCGCACGTTATCTTTCGCAATCGCGTCCCGATGGCTCTCGCGTACGCGCGGACGTCCTTTGTCGTGAGTTTACCCATCTCACCCATATCCACGGCGCGAAACTCTCGCAACGCCTCGCACGCCTCCATCGTCGCCAACAATTCCGCCTTACGCATACCACGCACCGAACTCACATCCAGCTCCTTTAAAGTATCCTTGGCCACGCACCGAAGCGTCGCCAGCGCCTTACTCGCGCTCTCACCCTTACGCAGCTTCACCCGTCCCCACGCCGCCTCCGCGATTTCGCTCGTCTTCCCCACCAACATATTTCGTTCCTTCTTCCTCGTCGCCGCCACCCTCGCCACGTCTCGAGGCGTCAGATGTCTCAATATCTCCAGCGTCGCGTCCGCGTGCAAATCACCGATGAACACTCCCGATCCAACCATCATTTCGTCTCCTTCCTCCGCGCTCGCGTCGTTCGCCTTCGCCTCCGCCCTCGCCGCCCTTCGCGCGCGTCTTCGCGCCCTCGCCGCGTGCGCCCACGGCCGTCCGCCCCCCTGCGCCGCGCTCGGCGGTTTTTCATCGAACGCCGCCCCATCGCTCTCGCGCAGCTCCGCGTCGGACCAATCGCTGTCGGACGCGCTCCGGTCGCGCGCGTCGTCGCGCGCGTCCTCGAGCCGTCGCGCGCTCGCGCGCTCGTCGCTGCTCGAGTCCTCGGCGAACAGCGGCGCGGTGCTCGCGCACCGCTCGAAGCCGGCGATGAGGGCGTCGACGTCCGCGCGCCGCGCCATCGTCGCGTCCGCGCGTCCGCGCGTCGCCGAGTGACGCGCGCGCGCGCGAAGATTAATGATTGTAATTTTCCGCATTTCGGGACGACGCGATGGCGCGCGAGCGCGCGGCGCGACGACGACCGAGGACTCGAGCGCTCGGAGACCACGCGCGATGGATGGCGTTCGCGGCGCCGTACGGTGCGCTCGTCCTGACGCTGTCGGCGCGAGGATACGAACGAAAGGGACACATCGGGACGGCGTGCGCGCTGTGCGTCAGCGCGCTGGTGCTCCCGTACTGGCGCGCGTGGTGCGGACGGCCGGTGTTTGCGTTTTATGGACTCGCGCTGGGACGGTACCGACGGAAACGAGGCGATGGGGCGTTCGAGAGGGAGACGACGGCGACGTTCGCGGAGGCGGTTCGGGACAACGCGCCGGCGTTCGCGAGAGAGTTAGCGTCGTTCGTGCGAGGAGCGTGCGAGGGGAAGGGTGAGTTGAGTGGGGTCGGTGGAGACGTCGCGGACGCGCGGCAGCCGAGCGAGAAGATGCGGGACGCGGGATGGGGGACGATTCCGTTACACGACGCGACGCTCGACGCGCCGAGTCGCTTAGCGGCGAGGTGCTTTCCGAGCACGTCCGCGGTCGTGGCGTCGGTGGGTGGATTCAATGGAAAGATTTGGGTGCTGAGTCCTGGGGCGGGCGGGGCGTCGAGCGCGACGGGACGCGTGACGACGGGGCTCTCGGACGGGTACTGGCGCGCGCACGTGGTGTTGGCCCGAGACGCGGGATTGCACGGCAAAGCCGCTGGGTTGCGTTCGGGGGACGAAACGCGCGCGCTCGAGGTGGGTTCTGTGCACGTCGTGAACGATTATCACCCGAGCGCGTTTTGGAACGTGTCTAGGGACGCTGGAGTGGTGTTGCTCTCGTTCGATGTCGCGAGACCAGAGCTCGATTCTTGTCGAGCGGCGCTCGTGGAGTCACGCGCGAGGCTCACTCGCGCGTTCGGCGCCACGTCGGAGGAGTACAACGGGGATGTCACCTTTATGGCATATTTATGGCGTGCGTTTTCGCTCACATTGATTAGCAACCTCAGCTGATGACGCATAAATGTAAATTAAGTTAAAACGGCCGCGGCGCGAGCGCAGACGAAAGAATGAACCGCCCAACGATTCGAAACGCTCATCGCTCGTCGACGTTCGCGTTCTGTCCTTCGTTATCATCATCCTCGGCGTCCAACCCCAAAAAATCGCCGTATCCAGACCACCCCTTGTTCCGAAAGAACTGCGCGGGACGTTCGGGAATTCTGTGCGGCAGCGCCGCCGTCTTCGACCACCAATCCTGTTGACTCTCGAACCCTTGTTCTCTCGCCCACGCTCGCGCCGTTTCGAAATCCACCGTCAGCCCGAGCCAATCGTCCCAACCGCACCATCCGTCGTCCGCGTACGCCGCCGCGGGGTCGCGAGGAATGAACACCGCCCCGCGTCTCGAATTCGCGCACCAGTCCCGCCATTCCTCCTCGTCTCTCAGCGCTAAAAACCACACGAACTTGCGCGCGGGTTCGAACGCTAGTATTCTTCGTCCGCGATGGATCTTGTGCGTGCCGAGGCCGTGCGCACCGAGCGCGGAATCGGGTTCGGGGTCGAGGCGAAGGCGAACGTCGTTCGACGACGAAGACGACGACGACGACGCGTCGGAGCCCGCGCGCGGGACGGCGGCGCGTCGCGAACGGTCGCGCGCGCGCGCGGACGTCGATGGCGCGAGAGCGGCGCGCGCGAGGGAGACGGCGGCGCGCATGCCGTCGACGGGAAGTGACGCGAGTTCGTTAGTTGGGAGTCGGTGAGTCGGCAAATCGCCCTGCGTAACAATCCTCTAATGAACGTCGATCGCGCGCGCGGAACGCGGCGATTCGGTGATTTTGTGACGTCGCGTATTAGTCTTCTTCACCGCCTGGAGGGGCGGCGCCGCCGCCGGCGCCCGCGAACTTGGACATGATGATGGTGTCGACGCGAAGCACCGTGCACACGGCGTCGACGGCGTACTTGAGCGCCCAGTACTTGACGAGGAACACGTCGTAAATGCCTTGCGTGGCGCCGAGATCGACGTAAGAGTTGTCGCCAGTGATATCGATCCCGGCGTTTACCTCGCCATTTGCATGCGCGGCGTAGAGGTTGTAGACGCTGTCCGTAGCGTTCGCGCCGGCGTTTTCGGCGAGCGTTCTGGGAACGATTTCGAGCGCCTGCGCAAACTTTTGAATGGCGTACTGATCTAATCCAGTTTGTTTGCGGCCGTACGCGGCGAGCCTGTGTGCGAGTTCGATTTCCGTTGCACCTCCCGCAGGAAGCGTGCGCGAGTCTTTCGTGAGCGCTTTGAATGCGTTGACGCCGTCGTCCACGGCGCGTTCCATGTCGTCGAGAGCGCTCTCCGTTGAACCACGCAGAATGACGGTGGCGACGCGAGACGTGTGATCATCTTGGGACAACACGATGCATTGCGTGCCACCGATTTCTCGAACTTCGATGCTAGACGCGAACCCGAGCTCATCTGCCTCCGGGCGATCGAGTTTGACTAAACCTCGCGCGTTCGTCGCGCGGCAAAAGCGTCGAAGTTCAAACTTGGACGGAATTTTGATTGCCATCAAACCGTATCTTTCGATGAAGTGAATGGCCATTTCCCCGAACGACTGACCGGAAACGATCACTTTAGCACCGCTGTCGGCGATGTTTTTAATGTACTCTTCCATCTTCGCCTCCTCGCCCTTGCTGTACGCCTCGAGTTCGCTCGCTGATGAAATTAAAACTGTCCCCTTGGTTTCCGTCGTCGACGTGTCGACAGCGCATCCGAACACCGCCACCTTGGCGTTCTTCTGCGATCGAATCGTCCCTTCAACGCCTCGTCGAATGACCATACCTTGAACGACGGTGCAATCGGATAAAGAACTCCCCGGAATCTTCGTCGTGCGAACGTTGTCGACGTTGAAATTCAAAGGATTCTTGGGCAACACGTCGACGCTCGCCTCGGCCACGACCATGGACAACTTGTCCTCGAACCCGTGCTGCTTTGAGCTAAGCGTGCCCTTGATTCGACCCGCCGTCGCCTTCACATCACGCACGTCCAAAACTTCACTGCCCGGAAGCACGAGCTCTTGCATCCACTCCAACGCCTTCGCCGCCGCCTTTTCGTATCCTTCGATGATTTCGCTCGGGTGCAACCCCTCGCGCACCAGCTCCTCCGCCAATCCCAACAGCTCACCCCCAAAACTCACCACAAAATTCGTTCCGTCGCCCATCTCTCTCTCTTGCGATTGCGCCGCCATCACAATCAACCTCGCCGCCGGGTGCGCCACCTCCAACTCTCGCACGATCACCGCCGCGTCGCTCGTCACGAATAAACGTTCCAAGTGGTTGATGACCATCTTATTCATGCCATTCGGCCCAAGGGACGTCCGCGTGATCTTCGACAACTGTTTACACGCTTCAATGTTTCGTATCACCGCCTCATCGAGTCCACTCAGGTGTTTATGTCCATCCTACGTTCGTTCGTTCGTCCGTCAGTCAGTCTCGTTGACTCTGGGTCTTCGCGCGCGCGACGCGCGATTGATGATCTTCGATCGTCACCAACGCGCCGCATCGCGAACGACGTTCGCGACGTCGCGACGTCGTCAAAACATCGATCGCGACCGTTTCGACGTCGCGCGCGCCCGTCCCGCGCGCGCGTCGCGCGACGCTCGCGTCTTAATCATCACGCCATCGCATCGCCATCGCGGCGGACGTTGACGCGATCGCGCGCGCGTCTCCCGCACCTTCAACATGGCCTGCAGCCCGTAAGGCATGCCCGCGGACGACATCTTTCGTCTGCTCTCGCCTCGGCGCGTTTCGGTGGACACGCTCGCGCTCGCGTCGCGGTCTGACGCGCCGTCACTCGCTCGCGCTTTGACTCGCGATGACGCCGGTCGCGCCGCTCACGCTCGTCGTCGGCGGCACCGGTCGAGTCGGCGCGCGCGTGGTGGAGCGCTTGATCGAGCGCGGCGGCGGCGGCGTGCGCGTGATGGCGCGCGACGCGTCGTCTGAGGGCGCGAAGAAGTTGGCTTCCATGGCGGGCGTTCAAGTCATCCAGGGCGACGCGACGCGCGCGGAGGATTGCGCGCGCGCGTGCGAGGGCACCTCCGCCGTGATCGCGTGCTTCGGCGCGCAGCGCATAGCGAGGTTGAGCGACGTTCTCGCGGTCGATGGGTCGCCGGAGCGAGAGGCGGCGCACCCGCGCAACGTCAACTACGGCGCGGTGGAGACGCTGGCGCGATGCGCGGCGGATGCGGGGTGCGCGCGGTTCGTCAGGGTGACTGGGATGTCGGTGGGATATCCCGCGTTCGATTGGATCGCTGTTTTGTTGAATGTCGTGCTGAGCATGACGATTCAGTGGCAGCTCGCGGGGGAGATTGCGATTCGTAAGATTTGCAGAGAGGCGAAGAACGGGATGAAGTACGTCATCGTGAGGCCGGGGAATCTGAGCGACGACGAGGAGTGCGCGAAAGATGAGACTGGAAACCGACGTGTGCTGCTCGGGAGCGGTGACGCTCACGTACACGCGGGGAAGGTTTCAAGAAATGACGTCGCCGACGTCATCGTGGAGGCGCTCGGACGATCGCAGTGCGAAAACGTGACGCTCAGCGTCGCGGGATCGGTGACACCGTCGGGCGGCATGCGAACTGAAATCGTGTGGGATCCCGCGCGTGGGATGCATTGGCAAACGGTGGAGTTGGAGAAAACTGTGAGCGAAGGCACGAGCTATCTGGATGATCGAATGTGGTGCGCCGTTGTGCCCGATTCCGACGAGCTGAAGCCGAAGCCGCATCGCAGATACGTCGCGATGTTTCTCGCGCTCGTCGCGGGAATATCAGTTCTCTTAGCCAACGCCGCGGTGTCGCTCGCGCGCGCGCTGTTCTTTTGACATCTATCGGGGCGCGTCGTCAAAATCGGTTGTAATAGTATCACAAAAAATTCAAGAAACTTTTCACCGCAACGCGGAGAGACGAATATCAAACAACAGCGTGCGGTTAAAGTCTCGCAACGTTTGATTGTCTAAAACAAAATCCAACGTGCGCTGACCTCCGAAAGACGTCGGCTTCGGGCCGACGTTATATCTCAGCGCCTTATCGCGCGAATATCCGAGTTTTTCCTCCAACTCGCCCGGAATTTCAATTCTTCGAACGCCTCCGACTTTCATCCCCGCGACGGCTTCTTCAAACCCAGGAATCGCCTCACCGCCTCCGATCGTGAACACGAACGGTTCGTCCGTCTCCCTCGTCGACTCGATCTTCTTCGCCTGATATCCAGCCGTGTACCCGACCCAATCGATCACCGCTCGTTTTCCCGGCGCCGCCTCCGCGCCGTCGCCCACCTTCAGGTCCAAGTACCTCAGCCCGCTCGCCGAGACGACGAACACCTTGTCGCCGTCGTTCATCGCCGAGTTCGAATCGCTGCACGTCTCGCACCCTCGATCTTGCTTCCCCTCGGCGCGCGCGCGCGGCGTCGGCGCGATCGCCAGCGCCGCCGCGAGCACCGCGGGCGGCACCGCGAGCATCGCGCGTCGCGTGCGCGTCGCGCTCGCCGTCGTCGCGCGCGCCGTCGTCGCGCGCGCGCGTCGCGCGTCTCGACCGCGCGCGACCGCGCGCTTCCCGACCGCGCGTTGCGCGCGCGCCGTCGTCGCCATCGCGGCGGCGTGTCGCGACGTCGTCGCCGCGACGTCACTCGTCGACCATGGGGAGCGCGCTCGGACGGATCTCCGAGGAGCAACCGCGGTACGACGTCGCGCGCGCGTGCGATGGGTACGAGGTGCGAACGTACGAGGCGTGCTGCGTGATCGAGACGACGTACGACCCGCGCGAGCGCGACGAGCAGGGCAAATCTTTCATGCGACTCGCAAAGTACATCGGCGTGCTGTCGAAGCCGAGGAACGCGCGGGACGAGAAGATCGCGATGACGGCGCCGGTGTTCATGACGCCGGACGCGACGGCGGCGACGCGATACGTGATGCAGTTCGTGCTGCCGAAGAGTAAGTTTCCGGAGGGCGCGGCGCAAGCGCCGAGGGCGCTCGATCCCGAGGTGGCGGTGAAGGACGTGCCGGCGAGGACGATGGCGGCGCGAAGATTTTCTGGAAGGATGCGGAAGGAAGAGATCGAAGCGCAGACGGAGGCGTTAAAGAAAGCGTTGAAGGCTGCGGGCGTTCAGCTGGCGCACGGAGAGAAAACCGTCGTGCAGTACGCGGGATATAATCCGCCGTGGACGCCCGGCATCATGAGAACGAACGAGGTCCTGGTGGAAATTTTGTGGGATCCGAGCGCCGACCAAGCGGCGGCGTAGACGACCCTCTTCGTCACTGCTCGCTACTGTTTTTCGTTACTGCTCGCTACTGTTTTCTACACCGATTACTTCTATTGTTTCGCTAATGATGCCGTCGCGGTCAAGATGTTCGCGCGCGCCGCGACCCAGCTCGGATGATCGCTGTACAAATTTTCGAGTCCGCAGCGCACGGCTCTGACTTCTTGTCGGCGTCCGTCGTGCGCGAGCTCTTCGATGTGCAATCGTACGATTTCGGCGACGACATCAACGCGGTCGTCGACTGGACATTGCGCGTCGACGCTGAGAACTCTTTCTAGAGCATGCAAGAGAGTTGCGGTGTGCACGGATGTGCTCGCCATGACGGGTTCGCCGACGCACGAACGTCGCGCCGCTTCTTGTCCTCCTTTTTCCTTCACAGGACTGGCGTACGCCGTGATCGGCATTTGTGCACTCTTCTTGACGCCAGCGCGCTGCGCGCCTTTACGCGTAGTCATTTGACGTTTCGCTGGCGAAGACGCGGCGACCGGCGCCGGTCGCCTCGTCTTGATGGCTTTTCCGGCTTTTCCCGAGCCGCACGCCTTCAGTAGCTGGAACGCCGAAGAGTTCGCCGCATTTCGATGTTGTAAGCGCTGATTCTCTCTATCCGCGCGCGCTTTAGACCACTCGTATCTAGTCTGAGGGTCGAGCGCCTCCAAATCTTCCGGATCAATGTTTGACAATTGAGACAAAGTTCGCAAATCTTGCTCATCCTGCGACGCCGCCGCGGCTCGACTCGCGCGCCGCGTCACGACTCCCACTGAAGCGTCCGCTGAAGCGCGCTCGGTTAACCACGATGGATCCCAACCGTCACTACGGATGTCGTGCATCGTCGCGGTTACGTTGACGCCCTTTTCATCCACCATAATCCACTCGAGCGCCTGCGCCGCATCCGTCGGCGACGATTGCGAAGTGACGAAATTGTTTCGCTTACCTATGTTTTTTGTGCCTTCGATGTGAACTAACGCCTCCGATGCACTCACTGGCACGATCCACCTTTCGTGAACGACTTGTTTCAACGCGTTATACGCCTTGAATGAAATCAATCGAACGTCGGCGTCCTTCGTCCTGCCGTCCTGCATCACCTTGACGACGCGGTCAAAAATCACGCGAATCACCCACGTCTCGCGCAGCGCCTTCTGCGTCGACACACCACCGGTACCGTTCCACGCGGTGTCGATGATGAGGTCCACCAAATCCATCTCCGTCAGCGCCGCCTCTCGCTTCGATTTCTTCGGAGACGCGCGCGGCGTCCCTCTCGGCGCGTGCGCGGCGTAATCCTCAACCAGTCGCCCATCATCGATCGATCGCATGATCCAGGACGAGCGCACGCATCGCATTTCTTTACTCTTGCCTCTTCTATGTCTATCTCGCGCCATTTCGTCCATGCATCCGTAATCCTCGACGACGTAGTGCGTAATCTTCGCCGTCTTGCTCCACACCAGCGCCACCCTCCCCCCGTGTCGCTCCGCGAGCGTCCGCACGACGCTCGCGCCCTCGGGGACGTACCCGTCGAAGTAGAACGTCGCGCCCGCGAACAAATCGCTCAGTCTTTCGTCGTCGCGCGGCGGCGAAGAGACGACGTACGACGTCGTCGCGCGCGAGTGCCTGGTTTGTCGAGGCGCATCGTCCTCGGCGTCGTCGACACCGTTCGCGCCGCGTCTGAGGCTTCGGTTCGCGTCGAACGCGCGAGGTACGCGTGCCTCTCGCGCGCGTCCGCGCCACGGCATGCGTCGCGCGCGCGCGGGACGCCGACGCACGTCGCGCGCGCGACGGTGACGTCTTCCAGATGCTCGACCGCTCGGAGCGCTCGCGCGGAGTCGTCGCTCGAGGCTCGCGGACGACGGCGCGCAAATGATGATGCGCGATGATGCGCGCAAATAATGATGAAACAAACAAATCGTCAACTAACCGCGCGTTATCTATCCGCTATCTATCCGCAATCTATCCGCTAGTAATCGGGCAAGCCGTATTCCACGAGCAGGAACAGCAAACCGACCCACAGCGGCGCGACGACGCCGGCTTCCGACATCGAAAACGCCGCCTCGTCGTCCTCTTTAGCGTCGAAATACGCGCTTCGAGCGCTCAGATACGCGATTATGTACCAACCCGGCCATCGCAAACCCCTTCCCCACCACCACACGCGATTTTTATACTCCAGATACCTCGCGTTATCGCCCGCGAGCTTGTACGCCTCGCTCAGCAGCAACCCGGCGCGTTGATTCAGCTTGTACTCCCGCGGCACCAGCGTCTCGATCTTCGACAGCGCCTCGATCGCGGCTTTCGCATTTTTCTCCCCCAACGCCCGCTCGCCGCGCGCCAGCGCCGCGACCGCCTCCTCCATCGCCCTCGCGTCGCGCTCCGCGGGCAGCAACGACGCGAACCACGCCCGCGTCCCCGTTCGCACGTCCTCGTCCCCGTTCGCGCGCGGCCGCGTCGCCGCCTCCGTGAGCCACGGGAACGCGAGCGCCTCCCCCAGCGCGAGCGCCGCCTTCGCGACCGTCACCGCGCGTCGATCGATCGCGCGCGCGTCGTCCCGTCCGTCGCCGCGCGTCGCGCGTCCTCGCGCCGTCCGCGCGTCCTCGCGCCGCCCGCGCGGTCGGACGCGGACGCGGACGCGGCCGCGCGTCGTCGTCGTCGTCGTCGTCGCGCGCATCGTTCGCGCGCCGCGCGCCGCGGTGCGTCGCCGTCGCGCCGTCGCGACGCGCGAACACACCCTCGCCGGGCGAAAAACCCTCGCCGGGCGAAAAACCCTCGCCGGGCGAGACGCGCGCCCCGCGATCTCTCTGTCTCCGCGCGTCCGATCGCCTCACTGTATGCCCACGCGCGCGCGATCGCACGCGCCGCGCGATCCGATTGGCGCGTCGCCACTCGACGACGCGATGCCGACGCGCGCGACGCGCGTCGCGTGCGCGGTCGCCCTCGGCGCGCTCTGCGCGCCCGCGAGCGCGCTCAAGCTCGCGGAGACGTTCGACGACGGCGCGCTCGCGGGATGGACGCGCTCGAGCGAGGCGAAGTACACGGGTGCGCGACGCGCGACGCGACGATCGCGCGCGATGACGCCCATCGCGATGGACGGCGGCTTCGACGAGATTCGATGGCGGAGAAGACGAGGGATGACGCGCGAACGATCGGGACGCGCGAGCGATCGGGACGCGCGGGCGCGGGAAGACGCGCGGAGGCGCGGGAGAGGGTCGAGCGGGCGTCGAGGCGCGCGCGGAGGGGCGGGAGGGGGACGCGCGAGGCGAGACGGAGATCCGAGATCGCGCGAGCGCGAGCGACGGCGACGGGACGGGAATCGACGACGGGGGGACGACGGCGGTGGATGGGACGAAACGCGCGTCGCGATGCGTGACTGACTCGAACGATCGATGGTTTCGCGCGATGTAGGTAAGGCGATCGCGAAGAAGGCGAAGGATACGGATGACTACGGGTTGTACCTTCCGAAGGAGGCGCAGCACTACGGCGTGTCCAAGGCGTTGTCTTCCCCGCTCGATCCGTCCAACGGTTTCGCGCTTCAGTTCGAAGCGCGCCAAGAAGAAGGGTTGGAATGCGGTGGTGCGTACTTGAAGTACTTGAACGCCGACGAGTACGACGCGGATTCGTTCGACGGAGACACGCCGTACACGGTGATGTTTGGTCCGGATAAGTGCGGCGGTACGAACAAGGTGCACGTCATCTTCAAGCACAAGTCCCCGCTCGACGGCGAAGTCGAAGAGAAGCACTTGAAGAACCCACCGCGCATGCCGGTCGACGAGAAGGTGCATCTCTACTCTTTGGAGGTCAACGAGGATAACACGTACACCGTCTCCATCGACGGCAAGGAGGAACGCACGGGCTCTCTGTTCGAGGACTTTGAGCCGCCGTTCAACCCGCCCAAGGAGATTGACGATCCCGATGACAAGAAGCCCGAAGATTGGGTCGATGAAGACAAGATTCCGGATCCCAAGGCGAAGAAGCCGGCGGACTGGGACGAAGACGCTCCGGCGATGATTCCGGACATGGACGCCGTCAAGCCGGATGACTGGCTCGACGACGAACCGGCCCAAGTCGAAGACGAGGAAGCCGTCATCCCCGAAGACTGGGACGTCGAAGAAGACGGTGACTGGGAAGCTCCGATGGTGCCCAACCCGGCGTGCGCCGAAGTTTCTGGTTGCGGCGAGTGGACTCGTCCGGAAAAGCCCAACCCGGAGTACAAGGGCAAGTGGTACGCGCCGATGATCGACAACCCGAAGTACAAGGGCGAATGGAAGCCGAAGCAAATCGCGAACCCGAAGTTCTACGAAGACAAGACTCCATTGGCGAACATCGGTAAGATTGGTGCCGTTGGTGTCGAAGTCTGGACCATGTCCAAGGGCTTAGTGCTCGACAACATTGTCGCCGACGAAGACATCGCCGCCGTCAAGGCTTTCGGTAAGGATGCGTTTGAGGCCAAGGCTGAAGCGGTGAACTCTGCCGTCGAAGCTCGCGAACAAGAAGCGAAGGCCAAGGCTGACGCCGAAGCCGCTCGCGAGCCCTCGGCTCCGATCGGTCTCCGTTTCTTCGAGTCCATCGCCGACAAAATCCCGGGCCCCGTCGGCGTCTTCGCGCAAGATGCCATGTCGCACTTTGCCACCAACGCCCTCCACTACTACCTCACTTTCGTCACTCTCCCCATCGCGTTGATCATTCTCTTCATCGCCGTCAAGTCCATGCGCCCGACCGACGAGCAAAAGTCGAAGAAGGCGCAACAAGCCAAGGACGCGAAGAAGAAGAAGGACGACGACGTCAAGGAGGACGACGACGA
>TARA_B110000008_G_scaffold244976_1_pt1 | contig 14282 bp, 13 predicted proteins | sample TARA_B110000008 | Tara Oceans TARA_B110000008 (sample SAMEA4396496) | marine metagenome | biome: Westerlies Biome; feature: [DCM] deep chlorophyll maximum layer (ENVO:01000326); material: water (ENVO:00002006), including particulate matter (ENVO:01000060) such as... | depth 40 m
AGTGAAGACAAAAGCGTAAAAAATCAATATATAGTGCATATATACCACATTTAATAACCAAAATAACTACATATAGATTTGCACTATTGCGTGCACACTCTGTGACAAGCCTGTTCAAAGGGGGGCAAAACGAGACAAAACGCATGGCCCTCATGACCAATGGTTTTGCCCAATATAGGCTTCAAGATCTTCCAGTCTGAAGCGCATCGATCTGCGGACTTTATAGGCGCGCAGGCGGCCCTCAGCGACTAGGCGTTTGACTGTCCGTTGAGAGACAGACAAAAACTGCGCCGCTTCATCCGGCGTCAAAAGGCGCACCGGTTTACTACTTGTCATCGCAAGCTCCTTTTTGTTGTGATTGAGGAGGGGGGTTGTCCAGGAGCGACTGATCTACCGCGTCTTGTGCAGCAATCCGGCCCAGCAGACGCGCAAGCGCAAGCAACGCATCTGTGGCGTCTTCAGCGGAAATATCGGAGTCGGATCGGGACATGAGCTAAAGTTAGTGAGAGCTTCACTTCGACACATGTTGGCGCATAACTTGACCAGTTTGACTTACTTCTTTCTTAAGAAAACACGCTGGTACAGGGCGCGTGCACCTTGCGTGGAAATAGTCACACCAGTGCAAGTAAGGGCCGCTATCAATAACTGCTCAAATGGCGTGCTGTAGTTTACGTCACTTGTGGCGCTGGTACTGCTTATCCCGGGTTCTTTGCCGGTGATTTGTTTGTAAATAAGAGCTATCGCATTCACGATCTCGCTCGCCTTCACACCGTGTGAGAAGCCACGTGCGTCATTTAACCACCCTTTTGAACTCTTAATCGCGACGTAAAGCGAAGTTCTATGGTCGTCGTTATTGAGATCTAGATCGTTAAAACCTACGTTATCGTTCAATGTGAATGATAACTTCCAATTTATAATCGCAATTGTTGGTTTGGATAACTTGGAGAACCGTTTTTGCAATTGGGAAGCGCGCGTACCTGCCCGAAGCGCACGTTCAAAATTTGACAGTTCTGATTTTGTATCCTGCTTCTCTTCTGAAACTTGTTCAGCGTCAAAATCATCCAAAAGTTGCGCTCGCTGAATAGCTCTCTCAATTTGAACCTCCCAAAAGCTAATTTTTTGAGGGCTAACATTCAACCGAACAAGTGCTGCACGAATGGAGGTCATAATACGTTGACGCTAGCAGATTTTGAGTAATCTGAAAACGAACATGATAATTTGTTGGTGATCTCGCACATTGGCTTATTCGAAGATGTCGACCAATGGATTGAAGATCTGCGTGCTTCGAGCGCATGCAGCACGAAGAATTCGGCATGAACGAAAACTTCATGATGCGCACGGCAGGCGAAGCGGCCATGCAACAGGATGCTATGCTCTTGTCGTCAGCGCTGTGCTGATGTCTGGGTTTGGAGGGAGGATTGGAGGGCATATTATGCCAAGAGTCCAGCTTCCCGCAGTCACCCCAAAACACAAAGCATGGAACAAGGGGCGGATCATCGGTCAGAAACGACCCCTGCTTCCCAAACAGGTTTGGGCCATTCGCGCACGGCTCGAACTTGCGGGTTATCTTCGTGACCTTGCTCTGTTCAACGTTGCAATAGATAGCAAGCTGCGCGGCTGTGATCTGGTCAAACTCGCGGTCGCCGATTTGGTCAAAGATGACCACGTTCGTGAACGGGTTTCTGTGATCCAGAGCAAAACTAAGAAGCCCGTTCAGTTCGAACTGACTGAAAACACGAGGGATACAGTCATTGCATGGGTGAGATCACCTGGGATGATCGGGTGTCGCTTTATGTTTCCGAGTCGTTTCCATGACCGCCCGCATATCTCAACACGTCAATATGGGCGTCTGGTTCGGGATTGGGTTGTCTCCATCGGTTTAGAACCTAGTGGCTATGGCACCCATTCCATGCGCCGAACGAAGGTGGCGGAAATCTATCGAAAGACAGGCAACCTGCGTGCCGTTCAGCTTTTGCTTGGCCACACCAAAGTTGATAGCACTGTCCGTTATCTCGGTGTCGAACTGGGAGACGCCCTGAGCATAGCTGAACGGATCGACATCTAAGAACTTTGACGAAAGGCTCCTGCCGTTCGTCACCTCAAAGAGATCGCGGTTGTTTGACAACTCCTAAGGCAGTCCTGAGCCGATTGTGTTGAAAAACTCGATGTTTTTGACCCATTGATGTTTGTTACTACGTTGATTTCATTTGGCGGTTCGTAGCCAGCCTGCTTTTCACCCTGCGGCTGGTCCCATCGGCTTGAGCTTAGCGAGTTTTCGGAGGTTTTGGGCGGTTGCTGCTAGGGTAAATTCATCTTGGACGCCGTATGGGCCGCGTAATCGGAGCCTCGCCAAGCCAAGGATGCGTTTGAGGTGGGCGAAGAGCATCTCGACTTTCTTTCGTAGGTTCTGAGCGGTTTGATTGAACTCTGACGCCGTACATTGACGGGTGAAGTCTCTGACGATTTCGTATTTCTCGCGATGGATCGCGCGGGTCTCTGACTTGGGGCAGCACTTAGCTTTTATTGGGCAGTCGACGCAATCGGCTTTGAGGGCCCGATATTTGCGCGCTTTCCATTCGGGCGCGTTCCGCGTGGGATCGGAATAGGTTCGCCGCGTATGCAGCATCTCTTTGCCTCCGGGACAGATATAGCGGTCGTTCTTATCATCCCATGTGAAGTCGGAACGTGAGAATGTGCCGTCCTTGCGCTCCCCTTTGTCGATGACCGGAATGAACGGAAGTATCTTCCGTTTGGTGGTCAACCAGACGAGATTGTCAGCGGATCCATAGGCGGTATCTGCGGCGATCCAATCTGGCTTCAAGCCAAAGCGCTCTTCGGTCCGGTCGATCATCTTGCGCATTGCGCCCACTTCAGCAGTTCTGTTTGAGCGGCTGGCGTCGACATCAACGATGATACTGTGATCTGTATCGATCAGATAATTGGTGAAATACGCAAAGAAAGCTGGGCCTTTGCGCGCTGCAGTCCATTGGCTGGCCGGATCAGCATGAGCAGTAAACTTGGGCTTGGTCGTGGTGGCCGCACCAAAAGCCTCGTCGTCCAATGTGTCGAGATATTCCTGCACTGCGCGTGGCGCATCATCGGCGTCAGCCACACGGGTTGCCCAATCTTCAGGGTTACTGGAGTTCTGTTTCTGGACATCTGCACTGATCAAGCTGGCATCGACGGCAAATCCTTGGCCACCCACCAGCCCTTCTTTCATGCAGCGCGCAACGGTCGTTTCGAACACATGCCGCAGCAGATCGCTTTCACGGAAGCGCCCGTGGCGGTTCTTCGAAAAAGTTGAGTGATCTGGAATATGGTCGTTGAGGTCGAGGCGACAGAACCAGCGATAGGCCAAGTTCAGATGAACCTCTTCGCACAGGTGGCGTTCGGATCGGATGCCAGAACAATAGCCCACCAACAACATACGGATCAGCAATTCAGGATCAATGGATGGGCGACCAGTGTGGCTGTAAAAATCGGCAAGATGCGCACGAATACTACTCAGGTCAACGAACCGATCAATCGAACGCAACAGATGGTTTTGGGGAACGTGATCTTCCAGCGAGAACTCATAAAACAGTGCTGCCTGTGCCTCCTGCCTTGGTCCCAACATCGCAAATCCCCCTGTCCAATAAACAGATTCAATCAGCAGCCTGTGTTACAATCAAGGAATAGTTTTTCAACACAATCAGCCCAACCTGTACCTTGGTTATTCTCGCTGCGTGCGCTCGCAGAGCCACTTTCGCTGCATCGGCGAAACAGCCCATGCCGCTCGGCAAATTACAATGCTGCCATTCAGACCAAGCGCACCGTGGTTCCAACTAGCGGCTACTTGGTTTGGGAAAATCTGCCGGGCGCCGCCCAAGGCACCGCGATCATAATGTGGGAAGAGGGTAGGCAAATCGGGCTGACCGACACCTTTCCTAATGTTTTTGTGACCGTCGTCACCCTGCGAGCCAATTTCTCAGCAGTGCTTCACCTCCCTCGCCGAGTTTCGGCGGCGGAGTGACTTCAGTGCAGAGCCCTTCGGCGCGTACAGGGTAGCGCACCGCACACACCTGACCGCCTTCAGTAGAGAAACTTTGGACCAGTTGCCGTTCCTCTGCCTGCTTCGTGGCGAGAGCGTCGGTCACATCGTTGATACGTCCACCGGGAATGTTTACCTTGCGCAATGCGGTCAACCAGGTTTCCGCCGTTCGTTGACGGAACAGGTCCGCCAGGCTCGCATTCAGAAGCTCACGATTGCAGCTGCGCGCTTCGTTGGTCGCAAAGCGTGGATCATCCGGCAGCTGAGGTTGTCCGATCACGTCGCGCGCAAGCCGACCGAACTGACTGTCGTTTCCTACGGCAACAACAAAAGGCTGATCCTTTGCCTCGAAGACGCGATAGGGCACCACGTTTGGATGACCGTTTCCGTGACGTTGCGATGGCATGTCAGTTGCTAGCGCATTGGCAGCGACGTTGGCCATTGCTGCGACTTGGCAATCGAACATCGAGACGTCGAGATGAGTGCCCTTTCCCGTACGGTCTCGGGCGATCAACGCGGCCAAAATCGCCTGTGACGCATAGAGACCTGCGAAAAGATCCGACACCGCGACGCCCACTTTCATGGGCTGGCTGTCTGGGTCGCCGGTCACAGCCATCAATCCAGATTCTGCCTGAATTACAAAGTCGTATCCAGCGCGCGACGCCTCGGGTCCTGACCTCCCATAGCCGGAGATCGAGCAAATGATCAGGCGCGGGTTTGCGGCCATCATGACGTCCACGCCCAGGCCTAGCCGGTCCAGAGATCCCGCACGAAAATTCTCAACCACGACATCTGCCACAGCAATGGCCTGAAGCAGTCGGTCGCGGTCTGATGCCGCCTTAAGATCGAGGACGATGCTGGATTTACCCCGGTTCACGCAGGTGAAGTAGGCGGCGTGACCTCCCATGCTCGGGGGCGACCAAGTCCGGGTTTCGTCTCCCACTCCGGGGGGTTCTACTTTCAGGACTTCTGCGCCCATGTCTGCAAAACATTGCGTACACCACGGCCCCGCAAGAACTCGGCTGAGATCGACGATGCGAATGCCCGACAAGGCACCTTTGAGAATTTCTCTGTCGTCACTGTCAGCAGTTTGGTCAGTCATCCTGTTGCGATGCATCCTTGATTCCTTCATTCTATCAGAGTGTTCTGCCGGGACTGATCACATTGCGATCTTGCAGAAGATGCAACAGATGTGGTGCACCGGTTTTGAAGGCCGCGTCGAAGGCGGAGATAAACTCCTCGGTCGTGTGGACTGTCGTCGCAGCAAGGCCAAAGCCGCGTGCGACACTGGCAAAGTCCGGGCTGGTGACTTCCGTTCCGATGGACCGGCCAGGGAAGTCCCGCTCCTGATGCATCCGAATGGTGCCATAACGGCCATTGTCGACGACGATCACCACGATCGGCAGTTGGTGTTCCGCAATAGTTGCAAGTTCCTGTAACGTCATCAGCGCGCAACCGTCACCGGCAAAGGCGACGGCCCTCGCTTCCGGGTTTGCAAAAGCCGCACCGATTGCCGCGGGTATGCCATAGCCCATCGTGCCCGACTGCGGCCCGAGTTGCTGGCCGAACCGTCTGTAGAGGAAAAACCTGTGCAACCAGATCGCATAGTTGCCTGCACCGTTTGCGATCGCTGTCTGTGGTGGCACTGTGGCCGATACATGGGCCACGACTTGCGCCATTTGCAGGTTTCCAATGTCCCGGATTGGTGTAGTGAACGCCTCGTAGTCGGCTCTTGCTGCGCCTCGCCAGATGTCGCGTGCGGTGACGTCGCCGCACGCGACAACCGCCAGAGCATCCAGGGTTGCGGCCGGGTCTCCTTCAAGTGCCACACTTGGTCGATAGACGGCTCCAAGTTCGTTCGGGTCGGGGTGGATGTGGATGAGCCGCGGCCCGATCGCGGGTGGCACCAAAACCTTGTACCCGTCAGTCGTGGCCTCGCCTAGTCGGGCACCGGCCACAAGAATCACATCGGCTGAGCGTATGCGTTCAGCCAGTTTTGGATCGATGCCCAGCCCTAAATGTCCCGCGTAGCAGGGATGGGTGTTGTCGAGCACATCCTGCCGTCGCCATGCCGCGCCCACCGGGACGCCATAGCGTGTTGCGAATCGTTCCAGCGCGCGCGTCGCGTCCGGCGTCCATCCTGCACCACCGGCGATAACGAAGGGTCTTTTTGCGTTAGCGAGCGTATCCGCTGCCTGTGCCAGCAGATCAGGGGTTGGAACCGAGCGGGGCCGGACTGGAATGGAGAGCAGAGCATCGGACGTATCACCAGCCTCTTCGGTGAGCATGTCTTCCGGCAGGCCAACCAGCACCGGCCCCGGGCGGCCTGATATGGCCAAATGGACTGCGTGAGAAAGTTGCTCTGCGATCCGATGGGGATCGCGGATAATCAGGGCTTCCTTACCAATAACCTGACCAAACGCTTGGATGTCGAGTTCCTGAAATGCGTCGCGCCGCTCGGTTTCGCGCGCCGGCATCCCGATCAACACGATCAAGGGTGTCGAGCCCTGCTGCGCCACGTGGATACCTGCAGAGGCGTTGGTTAGGCCCGGACCACGGGTCACCATCACAAGCCCCAGTTTACCAGTCGCACGGGCATGCGCCTCGGCGGCCATGGCCGCCCCCCCTTCTTGACGACAATTAATGAAGCGAAATCCGTCGGTGTCGTGAAGAGCATCGAGAAGCGCCAGATAACTTTCCCCCGGCACGCCAAAGGCGATGTTGAATCCCCAAGCTTCCAGCAGGCGTGCGGTGACATCCGCAGCGCGCATCATCTTCCTTGCCCTTTGACTGGAAGCTTTGCCGCTAACCTCTGCGCCGATGCCATTCATAGCCTATTGCCTCTGGTCGAAACGGCGCCCAACGAGGGCGGCGGAAATGTTGATTTTCTGGATGTCGATGGACCCGCCGGCAATGCCCCAGCCCCAGGCGTCGCGTAACCGCTGCTCCATACCATATTCCTTCGCATAACCGTACCCACCCATTAGCTGAACACCGTCCCCGGTCACTGCGCGCACGGCCTCGTTGGCAAAGCATTTTGCCATCAAGACAGGCATGTTTTCCGGAAATCCGTCCAGCCCGAAGCTTGACGTGGCGCGGTGGATCAAAAGGCGTGCAGCATCAGTCTTCACTGCCATTTCTGCCAAACGCAACTGTACGGCCTGAAAATCGATCAGTGGTTTTCCGAACTGTTTGCGTTCCTGCACATAAGCTTCCGCTTGCTTCAATGCGCCGGCACAGAGCCCCAGCGACATGGTCGCATTGCCACATCGTTCAAGATTGAAGGCCCCCATCAATCGCGAGAATCCTCCCGCCTCGATAAGCAGATTTTCGCGTGGAATCCGCACCTCGTCCAAATGAATGTCTGCACTCGGCACGCCGCGCCAGCCCATAAGTTTCTCTGGCTCACCAAAACTCACGCCGGGCGTATCCGCCTCTACCAATACCGCGCCAATGCCGCGTGCGCCCGGTTCATCACTGAGACGACAGAAGACGACATAGGCGTCCGCACTACCGCCGCCGCTGCACCAGCGTTTGGTGCCGTTGAGAACGATGTCATCACCGTCGATCCGTGCGCGCGTGGTAAGGTCCGTCAGCGCGGTACCTGCGCCCGGTTCCGACATTGAGATCGCCACCACCATATCGCCCGCGATCACAGCTGGCACGATCCGCTGAGATAGTTCGGAGGTGCCAAATTTTTCGATGATCCTGACCGGGCCGACCAGCGCCTCGAAGACGGGAAAGGCGGCGGCCGTGGATACGGTCGCGAAACGCTCAAGCACCATCACCGCATCGGTTGCTTTGAGCCCAAGACCACCGAATTGTTCAGACGCATTTACTCCCAGCACGCCGAGGTCTGCGAATTTTTTCTTCCATTCTCGGGATGGGGGCGCGCCTGTCTCTTCACACTCCGCGGCAAGCGCGGGCAGTTCGTCCCGGCAGAAGCGCTCAACAGGTTCGAGCAACGCGATTTGATCTGGAGTTGAGATGTCTATCATAGATGCAGCTTTCGTATTTCGAAGTTTCGTTTGGAAAGTTGTGGCTTATTGATCGAGAAAAATCCCAGCCTCGACCGGCCATGCGGCAAAAAGCCGACCCTCATGTCGTCTTGCAGCTTCCTCGGGCGTTGTGAGTTCCTGCACGATCATCTCGGTACCGTTTTCGAGTTCGACAATATACTTAGTTGTGCCGCCGGTGACCAAGCTGTCTTTGTAACGGACCGACAGCGCGTTGAATCCATCGGGCAATTGGTCGTTCGTAATTAGTCGGAGTGTTTCCGGCCGCAATACGAGCTTGCCGCTTTGGTTCTTGTTTGCGCCGGGCGCCTTCACTTTGCACTGCCCGGACGTTCCCAAGTCGAGTATGCAAGGATCGCCGGCTTCCAAAACCTTGGCGTCAAGCATGGTCGACTGGCCAATGAAGTCAGCTGCGAATTGAGAAACCGGCTTGAAGTATAGATCATGTGGACTACCAATCTGTTCCGTTTTGCCTCCGTTCATCAGCATGATCCTGTCTGACATGTTCAGGGCTTCTTCCTGATCATGTGTGACGTAAACCATTGTGATCCCGAGCTCGTTGTGCAGCCGTTTGATCTCCAACTGCATCTGCTCGCGCAGCTTCTTATCGAGCGCTCCGAGCGGTTCATCCATTAGGATTAGTCTGGGATTGTAAATCAGGCATCGTGCAATCGATACGCGTTGCTGCTGTCCGCCGGAGAGTTCTTTTGGTTTGCGATGTGCAAGATCGGGCAGCCGAACAAGTTCCAGAACATTAGTCACTCGTTTCTTGATTTCCTGCTTCGGGGTTTTGCGCACCTTCAATGGGTAAGCGATATTATCGAATACGGTCATATGCGGCATCAGCGCATAGCTTTGAAAGACCATGCCCAATCCGCGCTTCTCCGGCGGCATTGCGGTCACATCCTGACTGTCAATCCAGACATGTCCCGAGGTCGGCATGGTCATCCCAGCAACCGCGTTCAGAAGAGTCGTCTTGCCAGATCCTGATGGACCCAATAGCGTGAGAAACTCTCCGGCACGAATGGACAGGTCCGTTTCATGGAGCGCGGTGAAACTGCCATAGAGTTTTGTCACGGCGTCAAGGCGTACCATTTCCTGTTTGGTTGAGTTAACATCCATCATGGTTTGGCTTCACTCTTTTGCACAAAAGTTACGAGAATACAGATCAGGGCCGACATAACAGTCAGCATCGTAGAAATGGCCGCGAGAACGGGAGACACTTCAAATACCAAGGATGAGTACATCTTGATCGGGAGCGTTTCGTCTCCGGCCCTGGCGACAAAAATTGAAATGATGATTTCGTCGAAGGAAATCAGAAACGCAAACAGCGCGCCCGCAACAATCGATGGAATCACCAAGGGCAAGGTTACGGTTCTGAAAACGTAGACGCGGCTTGCGCCCATTATCCTGGCCGCCCGTTCAATGTTAGCGTCCACCGTCTGGATCCCTGCGGCTGCAGTAACGATGATGAACGGTAAGGTTGCGACGCAATGCGCAAGCACCAGCCGAAGTTCACCCTGAGACAGGCTGATACGGACAAAATAGATATAGAACGCGAGGGCTAGGACGACGCTGGGCAACATGATCGGGCTTAGCAGAAACATCGCAAGCATTCGACGTCCGGGGAACTGACCGCGAACCAACGCATACGCAGCCGGGACACCCAGGCAGATCGACAAGATCGTAGTCCAGAGTGCCACCCGAAAACTCAGGATTGTTGCAGATACCCATCCGGGTTCCTGAACATATCGCTCATAGAGGTGAAAAGAGTATTCCTTGGGCGGGAATATGATCAATTCGGAGTCGCTGAACGACATGGGCACGACGATCAGGCTTGGAAGCAACAGAAAGATCATGGCGGCCACTGCGAAGGCCGCATTTGCGCGACGCCAGATGGACCGTCTTTCCATCACGATTGCTCCTTGGAGAGGATCGAAGCGCCGCCCCGCACTTTTGAGAGGAGAAATGCCGCCAGCAACGCAGTCGCCATAAGGACAACGGCGATTGCGGATGACATCTGAAAATTGAACACCTCACGGGCATAGAAATCCACAAGGCTGGACAACATAACATCCTGGCGCCCGCCAAGAAGTTTCGGCACGATAAAAAAACCAAGAGCGAGAATAAAGACAAGAAGAGCACCAGACACTACGCCGGGAAGGCTGAGCGGGAATGTCACGGTCCGGAATATCCGAAACTTACCCGCACCCATGATGGCAGCCGCCTTTGCCAATTCCGGTGGCTGGCTCCTTAAATTAGTCAAGATTGGAAAGACCATGAATGGCACCAAAAAATGGCTCATACCAACCATAACACCAATCCTGTTGAACAGCATCTTGTAGGGACCCAACCCAAACTCGCCGAGCCAGGTGTTCAAAATGCCCGCATGACCTAGCATGACAACGAAAGCGAAACTCTTGACCAGAGAGCTGGTCCAGAACGGGATCAAGATCACGATCAACCAGACTGTCTGGCGCCTTGGGGGCTGTTTCGACAGAAAATAGGCGATTGGATATCCGAGAATAAACGCCACCAATGTGGCTCCCAAGGCGATTTCCAGCGTGGTGCGGGTCACGCGAATGAATAGGTTTGACTGGGCCATCTTGACATAAGCCGCAAGAGAAAATCCGGTCTCATCGGAAAGGCTCTGCCAAACAACTGACCCTAGCGGTACGGCCATCATGACAACCATGAACAAAGCCGCGGGCAGAGCAAAGACGGCGATACTGAACTGTTCGCGAGTTTCAGGGCGCATTTCTATTTCCCTTTGAGGCCCCGGGTCGTCGCGACCTTGACAGACTGTTCTTTTTGTAGCTGTCTTTCAGCCATGTGGAGGCCTTCGCTTTTTCCAGATTTTTCAGAAGGATATCGCTGGGGTTCTGTGCCAAATGTAGGACACAATCGCCCCTTTTGGTCATGCTCATGGATCGCAGGCAGACCACCGTCCCGTCCGCAGCGAGATACACTTTTTGAGGATCGGCTCCAGGTGTTTCTACGTCGTGGATCAAACCGGCGATCTGACCTGCTTTGACGTGATCGCCCAAACTGACCCACGGTTCAAACAATCCATCGTGCAAAGCATAGTGATAGTCACGGTTCGCCTCGACCTCCTTCGTCGAGGGATCAGCACGTTGGCTATCCCGGAACGGAAGGATGCCCGCCCAGTCCAAGACATTACGAACACCTTTGTAAGCCATATCGACAGACGTCTTGGAGACACGGCCACCACCACCGATTTCAGCTGAGATACGAACTGCTCCAGCGCGCCGCGCCGCGCCTGAAGTGCTCCGATCTTCATAGGCTTTCATGGCGAGAACAGTCGAAGCGCCGAAGGCGACTGCCAGCGCCAATCGGCGGGTATTTTCGTCGGCGTTACGATGTTCTACGTATGAAGCGCACGGAAGATACTCCAAAGAGTTGCCCCCGCTGTGCAGGTCGACAACGATCTCTGACTCCGGCATCAGTGCACGCTCAATGTAATTTGCAAGCATCGAGGTAGTTCGCCCTCGCACGTCTCCTGGAAATATCCGGTTCAGGTTCAGCCCGTCGATAGGCGAATTGCGGACACCGGCCTGCGCAGCCGGCGTATTCGCCATCGGAAAAATGATGATGCGCCCATTTATTTGGTCAGGCTCAATCTCACGGGAAAGGTTTGAAAGTGCAATCTGCCCCTCGAACTCATCGCCTTGAGTTCCTGCGAGCAGAAGCGCCGTCGGGCCGTCGCCATTCGCGATCACTGTGATCGGCGGCGCAATGAAACCATATGCCGAGTCATTTCTGGAAAAAGGCACGCGGACATAACCCATTGCTTTCCCCTCTTTGGGTAAAGGATCGGCAAGGCTCAAAAGAGCCATTGCCGATTTTTCGTCATTCTTCTGCATGGTTTTCCTATCTTCTTTGCAAGTCCTGAATTTCGACAGGAAACCACTTGGTAGTTATGTTAGCAACCATTCTTTCATCCGCGGCCCAAGCTCGTCGATATTGGCGGCCCACCAGTCGCCATCGACCATCATGTTGTTTTCGCTGGCCACATCTGGGAGCCATTTGCGGACGGCGGGGTCAACTTTTTCCAGCGATGAGATGTAGGTCGGGGCATCGCCAGAACCATTCGCCATTTCAACCTGCCGTTCAGGATCCATGATGTAGCTGAGAAGTCGCATGGCCCCATCACTGTTCGGCGCGCCTGTTGGAACCGCCGTGTATACCATGCCCATGAGGTTCTGTTCGAACGAGTAACCCATTGGGACACCGGACTCCTGCATGCCCTTTACCCGCGTCGTAAAGGTAAAGGTGTAGTCGGTCTCGTTTGACTGAATCAGCGAGACCGTTTGTGCAGTGGAGTCAATCCAGTGCGAAACATGCGGCTTGATCCGATCAAGCGCCTTGAAGGCACGTTCGATGTCGCAAGGATAGACATCAGCAGGGGCCACGCCATCGGCCATCAAGGCAATTTCCAATGTATCAGAGACGCGGGTCCGCAGACCGCGGCGACCGGGATGGTTTTCCACGTCCCAGAATTGCGCCCAATTCTTGGGTTGGACGCCCTGAAGACGGTCAGTCGGATAGCCAATACCGCCAGCGTAGAGAGACCCTCCACAGGCAAACGGATCTTTGGCCGCCGGCAGAGCATCCACACGGTTAACGATGCTGTCATCGACTTCCTGGATAAGACCCTGCTGTTTCGCTGAACCAAACCATGCCGGAATAAGGTCAACCAGATCCCATTCAACGGCACCCTGTTCGACCATCAGCTTAAGCTTTGCAAGCTCCGGCGGCGAAACCGTAACGACCTCAATTCCGGTGTCCTGCGTAAAGGGGTCGTAAAATGCCTTACGTTTGACGTCCCCCATTTTCCCACCAAAATTGACAACGACGACTCGCTTCCCTTGCGCCCAAGCTGGTCGGAGATAAGCGGGTGTGGCGAGCACTGCTGCGCCCGCGAGCGTGGATTTTAGTACCCGGCGACGGGAAATATTGGCGCGAGCGTTAGATTTTGTATTGTTGGACATTTCTTCCTCCCTTTGGATTGTGAGCTTGTTCTCTAGCCCTCCCCAACCTTACGAGCCAACACCAGAGTCAGAAACTCCCAAATCGTCAAAAATTTATAATAATCCGATATTTTGACGGTAATTATTGCAATATCGGCGGAAAATGCTAACCAACCTCGCCACTGCTGATACCCGCCGTGGCAAACGACGAGTTTGTTGTGTTGGCGTGTGAGTGACGGTCAAACCGGGTCGACAGGATAACACTGAGTTTCACCGATTGGATACCCTTTCCGGCACCGATCTCGGTCGTCAATGCGTCAAGATCCTCGAGCTGCGGGGCCTCACATGTGCACAGAATGTCACATTCTCCAGTTACAACATTACAAGATTTAATTTCTTGAAATTCCTTAATAAAATTTATATTTTGGTTTAGGCTAGCCTTGTCTACATTTAAGTGCAGGACGCCGCGTACATATTCTTCAAACGGATTTCGTGTCAACATTAGAGTATAGCCAGCAATTATCCCGTTTTGCTCCAATTTGGAGATTCGTTCCCGCACTGTTGTCCGGGGCAACCCAATTTCTCGCGCAATTTCGGTAGTTGAGGCTCGCGCATTGCGCTCAAGATACGCAATTAGTTTGAGATCGGTTCGATCCAGATCTGCCTTAGCCATTCTTAATCTCCAATGTAATTACAAATTATTCGAAGGTATTTCGTCAAAAATATGAATATAATAGTCGTTTCGTCAATATAAATAAAATATCCGCCATTATGACAATTGAGTATTAGCGCCAATTCTAAGATCATTAGATGAAATGGAGGATGTTACGATGCAAAGAACTTTTCGATATTCGGCGCGCGGTGCTGATCAAAAACCGGCAGTATATCAAGTGTTTAGTGCTGATAAAATCCAACTAAGTGGCGGATATGCCTTCCCTGACCACTTGCCGGACCTGAGTGAAATAGCGCGCCGCGTAGCATCGGACCATAGGACGGAAGCCTTGCAATACGGTCCACTTTTTGGTGTTCCAGAGCTGCGCGAGGCTATTGTGGATTACTGTTCGGTGGACGGCGTCACGGCAAGCACTGACAACATCTTGGTTCTGAATGGAGCCAAGCATGCGTTGGACTTGTTGCTGCGTGTACTGATCGATCCGGGCGACAGCGTCATTGTCGGCGACCTTGATTATCTGACGGCGCTTTCGATCATTCGCAAGCACGGCGCAGAAATGGTCGAGATTACGA
>TARA_B110000008_G_scaffold279917_1_pt1 | contig 14226 bp, 9 predicted proteins | sample TARA_B110000008 | Tara Oceans TARA_B110000008 (sample SAMEA4396496) | marine metagenome | biome: Westerlies Biome; feature: [DCM] deep chlorophyll maximum layer (ENVO:01000326); material: water (ENVO:00002006), including particulate matter (ENVO:01000060) such as... | depth 40 m
TGCGATCTCTGCTATCTCTTTGGCGGTGTATGCAATGTTTCAACAACAGCAGGCAAAAATTTCTCGGGCAAATGCTGAAATTGAAAGACAGTTGGCAGAGGTTGAATTGGCAAAAACACAAACAATTACCACATTTGTTCAAAATCTCTTCATTTCTTTAGACCCTCAAAATACTGTGGGTATGGACACAGAGTTGCTTAAAACAATGCTTGATCAAGGGTCGAGGCGAGCCAATGAACTGGAAGGGAAACCTGAAATAGAAGCAAAAATCAGGCTCTGCCTAGGCCAAACTTACCGCTCCATTCGCTCTTACGAGAAATCTCAAAAAGAACTTGAACGAGTTTTAACCCTATACCACCGCCCTAGTGACCTAAACCTGACCACTCGCTTACAAGCAATGAATGAAATTGCCATGGTTCACGATGCTCTGGGAAATTATGTTGAGGCGGAACCAATGCTCGAAGAGCTCTTGGAAAGGAGGATCCATTCACTCGGAGCGGATCATAATGATGTGATTGATGCCCAAATTGATCTAGCAATTGTGTATCGAAGAATTGGTAAATTTGAACAGGCGGAGAATCAATGTACCACTTCCCTCTCTCAGTTAAATGATCAAAACCGCTCCCAAGATGATCCTATGCTTCTTCGATGTATGACAGAGCTTTCCAAGATTTATCTTGATAGCGACAGAGTGTTACAAGCTGAAAGTCTAGCTCGAAATACTTATGAAAGATCAAGACTAAGTTATGGTACAAACCATCCGAAAAGCCTTAAGCGCGGACAGGTACTCGTCGAATGCCTAAGAAAATTAGGCCGACTAGACGATGCCCAAAACCTATCAAACCGAATTGTTTCTAATTTGCAGTTTATCTTGGGGCAAAGTCACCCCGATACATTAGGAGCAATGGACTCCCTAGCCAATATTGCTGCCGCTCGAAACGACTTAAACCTCGCCCTCGAACAATACTTAGAAATTCTAAAATTAAAAGAACTGGCATTAGGTTCGATGCACCCAGAAACATTGAATACACTTCATGCAACAGCCGGAATTTACCGACGCCTTGACATGTTGGAAGAAGCCAAAAAAGCCCAATATATGGTTTACCAACGGTTACAGGAAAAATACGGACACGAACATCCCGAGACCTTAAGATCGATGAATGAACTAGCTGACTTGCATCTCGAACTAGGAGAAGAAGATAGTGCCTTTTCAATTAGCGAGCGGGCACTCGAAATTGAAAGATCAATCATGGGTGAAGAAGACCCCATGACTCTAAATACTTTATTCAGAATTGGGAAATTACATTATTTAGCACAAAGAACGGATGAAGCAATGGTTATTCTAGGAGAAACCCTATCCAAGCAGGAAAAACTCCTTGGGTTTGATAATGCAGAGGTTACTTTGACGAGAGATCTATTGAATCGTATTTTGGGAGAGCGAGCCACAGTTATAAATGTAACTTCAGACAACTATCAAAGCACTGAATTTCAAGAGATTGGTCCTCCCTTACCTGATTTTCTTCGCCCCAAAGATCAAAACACCACGGAGTCCCTATCAAAAGAAGAGACAAATTCTTCAGTTGCAACCGAATTTGAGAAAAAAGAAGTAATAACTAAAGAAGATAATGATGATGGATTTTTCCAAAGCATAAAAAAGACTTTGCGAATTGGATCAGATTCAGAAAAAAATTCTCTCGAATAAATACAATGCCATTGGGAGGGGTAATTTTTGACTGGGATGGAGTTGTTATTAACTCTGCAACCCTGCATAAAAAGAGTTGGGAAATGTTAGCCGATGAACTAGTTCTCCCACTCCCAATCAATCATTTCGAACTTGGATTCGGAAAAAAAAATGAGGTGATCATTCCAAAAATCCTTCAATGGAGCCAGTCTCAGGCTGATATTATTAAGTGGGGAAAAAGGAAAGAGGAAATATACAGAGAACTTGGAAAAATAGAAGGTATTCCAATTTTAAAGGGGATGAAAGAGTTCCTTCATTCACTTAAAAGTGAGAAGATTCCCTGCGTAATTGGAACCTCAACGGAAAAGGAAAATTTATCATTGGCCTTTTCCCAACTTAACATTGGGCATTATTTTGAGGGATCAATCTGTTCTGAAGATGTTAGCCAAGGCAAACCTGATCCAGAAGTTTTCCTAAAGGCGGCTAAAATCATAGAACAAAAACCTGAAAATTGTGTTGTTTTGGAAGATAGTACTCATGGAATAGAAGCAGCAAAAACTGGAGGCATGAAAGCGCTTGGGCTTCTAACAACCAAAAAAGAATCTGAGTTATTTACAAGTGGAGCTGATCAAGTAATCAACGATCCCACAATGTTAAACATCTCCTTGCTACAAAGCTTGTTTGTGAATTAAATAAATAAATTATGAAAAAATTGGCTATACATTGGAAAATTCTAATTGCCCTAATCTTAGCCTTTTTAATTGGTTTATGGGCTAACTTTGCAACCGAATCTATTGCTGAAAAACCGTCCTGGTTTAATCATCTTCATTATTTTTCTAACTTTGTCGGATCTTTATTTATAAATGGACTTAAAATGGTGGTCATTCCATTGGTTATGACATCTATCATTTGTGGAATCGCAAAAATTGGTGAAGATAAAGATTTTGGGAGGTTAGGTTTAAAAACTTTATTATTTTATTCCCTCACAGGACTGCTTGCAGTTGTGGTAGGTTTACTTTGTGTAAATTTAATTGAACCCGGACAAGTTGATGCGGAACTTCGAGAAAAAATGCTCAGTGGACAAGGGGAGATGGAAGGTAAAAAAGTCGAGAAAGCATTTGAACATGCAGATGGCGGCTTCAAAGGAATTATCGAAATTTTTCATAGAATGATTCCCCAAAACCTTTTTAAGGCTGCCGTCGAAGGACAATTACTAGGACTTATTTTCTTCAGCCTTTTATTTGGTTTCTTTGTCGCCCGATTACCTGCTAAGTTCAAAGAATCTCAGATCGTTTTTTGGGAAGGACTTAATGCAACTATATTAAGCATCACCAACTTTATAATCTCGTTTGCCCCTTATGGTGTCTTTGGCCTAGTTACTCCTACGCTTATGATGGTAGGAATTGAAACCGTATATGTCATGGGCACATTTGCGTTAACTGTATTATTGGGTCTCGCAATTCATAGCTTTATCATACTGCCCTGCCTGCTTCACTTTTTAGCCAAATTAAATTTCATTAAACATTTCCAAGCTGTATCTCCAGCTTTACTAACTGCATTCTCAACAGCATCTTCCTCTGCAACCTTACCCCTCACCCTAAATTGTATAACAAATCGGGCCGGAGTTTCCAAAAAAATAGCAAGTTTTACCTTACCTCTTGGTGCAACGATGAATATGGATGGTACGGCTTTATTTGAATGTGTGGTTGTTGTCTTTCTTGCTCAACTCTTTGGTATCGAGATGGACTGGGTCACACAGTCAACGGTTGTCATTATGGCCTTGCTCACATCTATCGGGGTGGCCGGCATTCCCTCAGCTAGCTTAGTGGCAATTATTGTAATCTTACACGCGGTTGGGTTCCCAGAAGATACCATTGCAATAGGTGTGGGTATCGTATTTGTGGTGGATCGCTTACTCGACATGACAAGAACCGCGGTTAATGTATTAGGCGATAGTTGTGCTGCAGCAATTATCGGAAAATCAGAGGGGGAGACAGGCTATTACAAATCCCTTCAAAGTTAATCCAAAATAAATAAAGGCCGTATGGATTTTCGATTAAAATCGGATTATCAGCCTATGGGCGACCAGCCCCAAGCTATCAATGGATTAGTTCAATCTATATCTGATGGAAATTCTGACCAAACTCTTCTTGGGGTAACCGGTTCTGGGAAAACTTTTTCGATGGCAAACATTATTCAAACGCTGCAAAGGCCTTCCTTAATTATTTCCCACAATAAGACTCTTGCTGCTCAATTATATTCAGAATTTAAATCATTTTTTCCTGATAATGCCGTCGAATATTTCGTTAGCTATTATGATTATTACCAACCTGAGGCTTATGTTCCATCCACAGATACATTTATAGAAAAAGATTCATCAATTAATGAAGAAATTGAAAGACTTCGTCTTGCCGCAACAAGTTCTTTAATTAGTAGAAACGATGTAATCGTAATTGCCAGTGTATCCTGCATTTATGGTTTGGGATCTCCGGATGACTTTCGTGCCCTTTCTCACGAAATAAAAAAAGGTGAGGAATTTGGTCGGGACGAACTTTTAGAAAAAATGGTTGAATCCTTGTACACACGAAATGATGTTGAGCTAAAAGCTGGACGATTTCGAGTGCGTGGTGATGTAGTAGATTTATTTCCTGCTTATGCAAATAATCCAATTCGAGTTGAATTTTGGGGAGATGAAATTGAGGACATAAGAGAAATTCACCCAATTTCCGGTGCAACTATCCGTAAACTTGACTCTTACATGGTATATCCAGCCAACCAATATGTTACCACAAAAGATAAGCTTGAAGTGGGTTGCAAAGCAATTGAAAGGGAATTGGAAGAACAAGTAAAATATTTTGAAGATAAAGACCTCCTTCTTGAAGCACAGCGTATCCGAATGCGAACGGAATACGATTTGGAAATGCTTAGAGAAATTGGCTTTTGTAATGGAATAGAAAATTACTCGAGGCATCTTTCAGGAAGGAAACCCGGCCAACGGCCTTGGTGCTTAATTGATTTTTTCCCCGAAGATGCACTCCTGTTTATTGACGAAAGCCATGCGAGCTTACCTCAAATTGGAGGTATGTTTCGTGGGGATCTTTCCAGAAAACAAAAGTTGGTTGACTTTGGATTTCGACTTCCGTCCGCATTGGACAATAGACCTTTAAAACCAGAGGAGTTTGAATCTTTAAGTGGTCAGACTATTTATGTATCAGCAACTCCGGCAGATCTTGAACTGGAAAAATCTGCGGTTGTGGTGGAACAGTTGATTCGTCCCACTGGATTGCTTGACCCTGAAATGGAAATTCGTCCAATTAAAGGCCAAGTTGAAGACTGCATAGGGGAAATTAAAAAAGTTGTTAAAAGTGGCAACCGGATACTGGTCACCACCTTAACCAAGAGAATGACCGAAGATCTCGCTGATTTTCTTCGCGACCATCAAATTAATGTTGAATATTTACACTCCGATATTGATGCGATTGAGCGAGTCGAAATTCTAAGAAGTTTACGGGCGGGTACTTTTGATGTTCTTGTCGGAGTTAACTTACTGCGGGAAGGACTTGATTTACCAGAGGTTTCCTTAGTTATCGTTCTCGATGCAGACAAGGAAGGCTTTTTGCGAAGCGAAACCAGCCTAATACAAACTTCAGGAAGAGCCGCTAGGCATGAAAAAGGAAGAGTCATATTTTATGCAGACGTTATGACTAAATCACTAACGAGAACCCTGCAAGTATGCCAATACCGTAGAGATAAGCAAACGGCTTATAACTTAGAAAATGGAATAACCCCTAAAGGGGTGGTACGACCGATTCAAGAAAGTCTTCGCAGTGAAAAGGACGATTCTGATGATACATTGGCTGTATCTGAGAATATGTCACAAAAAGAAACGCGTAAGATTTTGAAGGCATTGGAAAAAGATATGCTTACTGCGGTTAAGAAATTAGAGTTTGAAAAAGCAGCCCTTCTTCGCGACCAAATTTCATTTATTAAAGATGGAGGGAAAAATATTAAAAGTGCACAAGTAGGCGGTTATACTGGAAGGAAAAAATATGGGAAAAGAAAAAAATATGGGAAAAAGAAACCTTAGTTTTTTAACTTTAATTCTACTTATTTTACCACAATTAAATTGTTTAAAAGCGGATCTTGCTTCCACAAAAAAATTACTCTTTTTTTTCAATAAGATTGAAGTGAATGGAAATATCGATGTCTTTTTGAAAAAAGGAAAACGTCCTCGGGAAGCAACAATATATGCCGATTCTGAAATCATAGAATCTGTTGTTACAAAAGTTAGCCAAAAAACGCTCTTTATCGACGCAAATAATACGTACAATATTGCTCGCCGCATACCTTTTATTAGGCTGAAAGCCGAAAGAAAGTATCCCGTAGAAGTTGTAGTATCTATCCAAAAAATTGAGGAAGTTCGTCTCCTTGGGCAAAGTAATTTGACCGCGGAAGACATTACATCTACCGAACTTGCTATCTTCATGGCGAGTTCAGGTAAGCTTCACATAGAAAATATCTTATCCCAAAAATTAAATATTACACACGAAGGAACAGGAAATATTATTCTTAAAGGAAAAAGTGTTAAAGATCTCAAAGCCAAGATCACCAAGAATGGTTCTTTATTCGGAGATGAATTAAAAGTTGAGAGAGCTACTCTAATTCATCAAGGAAATGGCATTGTACATTTGAATCCATCAAAGTGGATGGATGCGAGAATGTTTGGAAACGGAAACCTGTTCCTTCATGAAAAACCAGAAAGTATTGTTATTGATCAAAGAGGTAACGGTAGAGTGTCTGATATTCTGCCAAGTGCCACACCGCTTTATGATTTAAATCGATCCCTGCCTTACCTAAGAAAACGACAATAGATTATACTGTAATAGTCTCTCCTTCGATTGCGGGACGTACTCCATCCATTATCAAAGAAACTTCTTTAGCAATCTCATCCATCCTCTCATCGTTATGCGAAGGGTCGTGATGAAAAAGAAAAGTTTGTTTAACTTTAGCTGCATCTGCTACTTTTAATGCTTCCTGCCATGTAGAATGGCCCCAGCCTTTGAATTTCTGGTATTCATCATTAGTGTATGCAGAATCATAGATCATTATATCAGCATCTTGGGCAAGCTTGATAACATTTTCGTCAATATGATCCTCAAAATGTTCCGTATCTGTACAAATAGCGATAACCTTGCCAGCATATTCAATCCTGTAACCACAAGCCCCATTTGGATGATTCAACTGACCTGTCTTAATAACAATACCACCGTCCAAAGAAAAGACATGACCGCAATTATAATCGTTAAAAGAGCAAGCTTTTTCAATCAGAGCACTCGGAACAGGAAAAACGGGATCTTTCATCAGCATTGTTCCAATAATTCCATGCAAATCATATTTATCTCCGGCAAGATGCCCCGCATGTAACCGAACATCGCTGTTGGGATTATAAAGAGGTGCAAAAAACGGTAACCCCTGAATGTGATCCATGTGTGTATGTGTAAAAAATAAATCTGCATTAAGCAGATTTTGTTCTTCTATCATTATTTTTTTACCTAATAAGCGAATTCCTGTTCCAGCATCAACAATAACTCTCTTCTCACCGCACAAAATTTCAAAGCAAGTCGTATTACCACCATATTTAACCGTTTCTGGACCTGGACATGGAATACTCCCACGAGTTCCCCAAAATTTTATGCTGAAAGATGTAGGGTTTATCATAATAGAAATTTACACAATTTTAGATGGAAAAAAATACATTTGGCAACAACCAATCGCAGAGTATTGAAACAGAATAATTTTATTCCCTATCCAACCAATTGCCATTTTCATCCTGATAAGAGTCCGTTCGCACACCATCTCCCCAATCGTAAACACCTTCAGAAGCCAAGCCCAACAAAAATTCTCCGGTGTAACTTGTACCATCACCAAAATCAAGAGTACCCAATCCCTCCTTTACTCCTTTTACCCAAGATCCAATGTAAACAACTCCTGAATTATCGCTTTGCATCCCATCACCATGGGGATATCCGTCAGAAAATTCTCCCGAGTAAATAGAACCGTCCTCTTCTTTTAAAATACCGTACCCCCCAAATTTACCATTTTTAAATAACCCTGTATACACGGTGCCACCTATTTTATGCAAAATCCCTCTCCCTGAGTATTCATTATCTTGAAACATTCCAGTATACCTATCCCCATTAACTGAAAGCAAAGTACCCAGACCAAACATACCATCCTCAATAAAGTCTCCAGAATATTCAGAACCGTCCTCTAATCTCATCGTACCTGCCTTCAAATACTCACTTTCCCATTTACCCGACATAATAACACCAGTAGATCCTTGATATTCACCGTAGTTAAATACATCGTTTTTCCAATCCCCAATTAGTCGAGATGAGTCCGCAAGGATTAATGTGCCAAACCCATGGCGTTTCCCACTGCTCCAATTTCCTAAATATCGATCCAATTTTGCGTCAGATTTATACCTCATCGTACCATGTCCATGATTAAAACCGTCCTTATGCTGACCTTCAAAAATATTTCCATTTACCAACTTCCTGGTACCATATCCATTGGGTTTCCCCATCACTAACTCACCCTCATAAATGGAACCATCTTCAAATACATGCCTTCCCTGCATCGCTTCTTTATGTAAGCTAATGGATTCACGTTTAGAAGAAGTTTCAACAGTATCATCTGTGTCAGAACATGAAAAAGAAAATAAAAAACATGCCCAAATTAAACCTACAAAAAAAAATGGGAATAATGAAGAATTCATATCAGTAACTAATGCTTTTACTAACTTGAAAAATACTACTTACAATTGAAATAGCAACAAGGGCAACCAGAGAAAACGCGAAGCCCAATGCTCCACCAGAAACTAAGGTCGTCATAGTTTTGATTTTTTTGGTCAGTTGTTCGCGAAAGGATTTACTACTATCCTCCATACTATTTCCTAAATTACCGGTTCTTTCCCCCACTTCTAGGATATCAAGTTGCATAAGGGGCATTAGTTTAAATTTTCTTAGGGCATCAGGAAGAGATTTCCCCTCGTTGACTAAAGCTCTGGCAGAACGAAATCTTGATCTGATATAACTATTTCGAATAGTTTTTTCACATAATCGTAAATTTTCAGTTAATCCAATACCACTCCAAATTAAAGTAGAAAGCAAGCTCGCCAACTGGAACATTTCAGAAAGATAAAATATATGCCCAAAAAGAGGAAGTTTTAACATGGATTGATCAAATGCCAGCCCACCCTTTTCGGTCTTTTTCCATTGAATAATTGCTCCCGATGAAATGAGTAGAGCAATTAAAACAAAGGGACCAACCGCCAACACCCAGTTCGATCCATTAATGAGAACCTTAGCCATTAAATTTAGTTCACCTCCAAGCGAAGCGAGCATTTCTTCAATTTGAGGAAGAAGAAAAAAGAGAAAGAAAAGCACAACCCCAAATGCTATCAAACCAACAAAAAGGGGGTAAGCCATACTGCCCAAAACTTTAGATCTAATTTCTCTTTTTTCTTCAAGATGCGAAATTATCTTTTTAAGAATGGGTGAGACATTCCCAGTTGCCTCCCCCGCTTCAATAACAAAGCTGGAAGATTCGCTAAAATATTGAGGTAAATTTCTCATAGCTCTGGACAAGGTTTTCCCCTCAGCCAATTCTTTCCACAATACTCCGGCAATTTCCTTTTGCCCAGGATCAGATAATCTCTGATTCAATAATTTAACCGCATCTGCTACCGGCATACCGCTACTATGTAACTCTAACAAACGTTTCAAAAACTCTAAGCCAACCTTCTCACCTTTTCCACGAACTCCTTTTTTAGTTTCGCTTAAAATTTTCTGCTTCGATTTAAATAACTTTTTTTGTTTATTTTTATTCTTTTCTCCACTGCCACCACCAACCGGTTTTATCTGAAGGGGAGTAAGACCCTTTTGCCTAATTTTTGCACGGGCATCCTTAGCATCACTCGCACTAATTTCACCGGGTAATGTTTTCCCCTTTAAGTCAATTGAAACATAGCTAAATCGGGCCATCAGCAAATTTGTGTTCTAAAGTCCTTCACTCAGAACTTCTTCTGTACTCTCTTCTCCAACAAAACCGTCAGCATATCGAATAACTTCTTCAATTGTAGTTAGTCCACGTTTTATTTGATTCCATCCACTTCCTTGTAATGTGCTCATTCCCTCTTCAAGAGCAACTTCTCGAATATCGGGAGCGGATGCGCTTTTTATAACCAAACTATGAATGGGATCACTCATTCGCATTAATTCAAAAATTCCAACTCGCCCACGATAACCAAGGTTTTGACACTGCGGACAACCTACCGCCTGTAATACCTTGTCTTTGTGAATTATTTCAGATTCATCGGTCTCAAGTAAGGCTAAAGAAGCAATAATCTCTCTCTCGGTCTTACTTGTTGGTTTTGCACATTCTTGGCAAAGCCTACGGACAAGGCGTTGGGCGATAACCATCTCCACGGATGAGGCGATTAAAAAAGGTTCGATCTCCATATCAATCAATCGGGTAATTGCACCGGGAGCATCATTTGTGTGAAGTGTACTGAGAACTAAGTGCCCCGTAAGTGAAGCCCGGATCGCAATATCTGCAGTCTCTCGATCCCGAATTTCACCAACCATAATTACATCGGGATCCTGGCGTAAAATTTCACGTAATGCACTGGCAAAAGTAAATCCAATTTCTGAATTCACCTGGGTTTGATTAATTCCTGCAACTTCATATTCAACAGGATCCTCAACCGTCATTATTCGCCTTTCCGGTTTATGAATTCGACGGATAAAAGCAGTCAAAGAGGTTGATTTACCTGACCCGGTTGGCCCAGTAACCAAGACAATCCCATGCGGTTTTTCTAACACAGAAACAATGTTTAGTTCATCATCATCCAAAAGCCCAAGTTCCCGCATCGATAATGGTTGCGATTTCTCGTTGAGTAGACGAAGACTAATACTTTCGCCATATAAAGTGGGCAAGGTAGAGACTCGAATATCTAAATCGCTCTGTCCTTGAGAAAAAGTTATCCGTCCCCCCTGGGGTCTTCTTTTTTCGGAAATGTTAATTCCGCTCATGATCTTTATTCGCGAGATAATCGCGTCCTGAAAACTTCGAAGATTATCCGGAACTCGAACCGGAACAAGTTGACCATCAATTCTGTATCGAATTTGAAGAGTATCTTTATGGGGTTCAAAATGAATATCTGTGGCCCGATCTACTATGGCTCGTTGTATTACTTCATTTACAAACCGAATAATAGCCGCATTTTGATCCTCGAGATCATCCTGGGCTTCATCATCACTATCCTGCTCTAAATCACTCTCATCAAGACTATCCGCACCAATGCCAAAATTCTCGGTAATCGCTCTGGAAATTTTTTCAGGTGAACCAAGACTCCATAATGGTTTTTTGCCCGAAACAGCAAAAACCCATCTGCTCATTATTTCGGAAGGAGGCCACGGTGTAACCAAGCATAACTTTTCATTCTCATTAATTGCCAAAGGCAAACAACAATAATTATGAATTAACCTCATCGGAAGAAGCTTGGTCGGATTTTCAGGCATTTCAAAATCCTCCTGATAGTCCATGTCGGTTTTATTACCGATCTCCAACATAATTTCCTCAACCGGTTTGGAATACTTCGAGGCAAGTAGCCGAGCACGATCCTCTTTAGGCGCGTTTAATATATTAAGACGGTCTAAATCGGCCAAGTTCGGCCACCAATCCATTTTTTCATAATTTTGATTAAGATCAAAAGCTAAGGATTTCGATTCATCCTGATCTTCTTTGCCAACCTCATTGTCAAGTTCAGTCTCTTCTATTCCATTTTTAAGATTCGACATTCTTATTTTCGTTTCGGCAGGTTTACGCGTGGTGGAATAGTAATGGCACGAGGTCTATTTCCTGGAAAATTAGATGCTCGGTTTGGTGGGGCAACCTTGGGCGCTTGAGCTGTTTTTTTGACAGGTTGACCACTTGGAACGGGAAGTACTGCATTGCTCGCATTCTTTAAGGTTAACGAAATCCCCCCTTTTAATTTCAACTCCTCGGTATCTGGATTAAAACCTTCAATCTCCACTTTCCCATCATCAAAACTTTCCCCAATCTTGAGCCAAGCACCCCGATTAAGGCCACGATCAAAAAGGCTAAAGTGCCACTCATCTCGAAACTTAAAAATTCCACGAAGTTCAATATTTGGATTAATTGATTTAGGTGCTGGTGGCGGAGGAGCAGGACGAATTATAGCGGGTGGTTTCGCCTGCCTTGAGCCCGGACGCTCAAAAGGATTAATTTTCTGGGAATATAGCCCCAAATTCAAAAAGCCAAAAAGGAAGGCTAATACCAAAAATACATTTTTACTTCGACTTAACATATTGTTAGAAACTTGGCTTATTTGCTGGAGTATCCTGATCGGATGAAGTGTTGTTTTGAGTCCCGTCTAAATTGGGCATTCCTAAAATACGACCGGATGGTGAGCGAAATTTAGGTGCGTAATCTCCATCTATTCTATCATCAATGGATTGAATATTCCTCTGGGTATTATCAGTACCTGCATTCATAATGGTAGGTTTGAGGAAAATAAGCAGTTCGGTTGGAGTATACTTGATTGTTTTAGGACGAAAAAACTTTTCACCTAAATAAGGAATATCGCTCAATAAATTATATTTTGATTCCGTAGAATCAACTTGAACCTCCTGTAACCCACCCAACACAATAATCTCTTCATTCCTAATGGTTACAAATGACTTAGCCTCCCTAATTTTTTTTGCGGGTAAAGATTGTCCTTGGTAAGTGTTACTTTGTGTTTCATCAAATTTTTCAGCCTTTACTTCAACTTCCATAAAAATAGAGCCTTTCGAAATTATGGTTCCATTCTCATCAATTAAAGGTAGTCCAATCTTTGGTTTCTTTATTTCAAGCGAGGTTTTTGCGGTTATTTTCTCAGCATTTCCAGTGCTACTTGTGCCGTCAGTTGAAGTGTTTCCGTAATAAGTTGGAATAACAATATTTCTTTCGTCCTCGATCAATATATGAACCTCAGGGGCATTATGGGAAACCATAAGAGAGGGTGTCGAAAAAATCCTCACATCATTTCGTTCAGAAGATAGGGCAAATATTTGATCCCACCGAATTCCCGTTAATTCCCAGTCCTCCATCTGAAAAGGGATTGCAGAATTTAAACCAGGGATACCCATTATCCCCTGTAAACTGTTACTTTCTACGGGCACTTGCCTTGTTGCGGTTTCTCCTCCCGGTAAAGTAACGGACTCACTGGCCGTAGTGGCTTCTCCAAATAACCCTTCCCCTTTTTCACCCCTGGAATATTTAGACCACTCTAGACTACTAAACAGAGCATCGATTCCACGTTGGTTTTGCTCAGTTAAATCAACCATTACAAATATTGTGTCAATCCGAGCAAGCGGAAGCGGTTGATCCAAGGATTCAATCATTCTACCAATTTCTACGATATCAGCTTTGGTTCCATAAACTAAGATTGCATTGCTCCTCTCATCGGCAGAAATAGTGATAAAATCGCTAAATTCATGCGAACCATCCCCTCCATCGTTAGCATTTCCTGCAGCACTTGCCTGATTGGATGTTGGAGCAACTTTGCCACCTGGAGTGGGACTCGGAGGGGGAGCATTGGTTTTGGTTGCGGTTGGTCGTACATTCTTTCCACCTTGGACCTGCTGCTTAATCCTTTGTTGATTTTTAATAACTTCATCTAAAATGGACTGAATATCTTTCGACTCAGCATGCTGAAGTTTAAAAAGTTTACTCGTTGTTTTCATTTTTACCGGTGCATCGAGCGTTTCCAAAATAAATTTAATCGTATCTAAATTTTCTTTTCTCGTAACTACGATGAGCTTTCCTGTTCGCTCGTCTGATTCAACTTGAGTGGTTCCACCCAAAAATGACTTAAAACTTCCTTCAATCATTGACTTTAATTTACCTTCCAATTCACGTGCCCCTGCATGCAACGTATCATGAATGTAAAAATCTGTCCCAAGGTCTTCCTTGCGAATGGGACGATCAATCGAAAGTAATAATTTTTCCATCCTCTGCAGATTAAGGAGAGAATCCGTGGCCAAAATACTATTTGCTTTTTCAAAGACCAATAAAGTGCCCACATTCGGAGTAGAAAAAGGATTTAATTGTTCGCGCACCTCAACTGCAGGAGCATATTCTAAATGAAACATCTTCACATAGATTCTTTGGCTTGGTTTAATTAAAGAAGCTGGTCCATCCAACCAAATGGGAACATGCACATTCATTCCTGCAGCTGGAACCGCCTTATAAAATCGATCGTCGATCTTGGTTACCCCCACGCCATTCATCGCAAGCAAACTATCGAGAGCAAGCAAAGTCTCTCTTTTGGTAAGAACGCTAAAACTGTCAAAATTAACTTTTATTTGAGGTAGATTTTGAGGACGTAAAATATATTTCCCCGTAAGTAACTGAATCATTTCCAAAATCATATTTGTATCCTGATCCCGTAGACGAAGTCTCTCCAAAGGTTCATC
>TARA_B110000008_G_scaffold116733_1_pt1 | contig 14192 bp, 12 predicted proteins | sample TARA_B110000008 | Tara Oceans TARA_B110000008 (sample SAMEA4396496) | marine metagenome | biome: Westerlies Biome; feature: [DCM] deep chlorophyll maximum layer (ENVO:01000326); material: water (ENVO:00002006), including particulate matter (ENVO:01000060) such as... | depth 40 m
GGGGCGGAAAAATTTATTGATATTAAGTGTCGTCAAACAGGATTAAATCCTAGTTTGATTGTCATTGTAGCTACTATAAGGGCAATGAAATACCACGGTGGAAAAAAAGTTGAAGATCTCAACAAGCAGGATCTAAATGCACTTGAGAAAGGATTTTCTAATCTTGAGCGCCATATTGAAAATTGTAGTCAACATTTTGGTTTGAATATAGTAGTTGCTATCAATCACTTTCAAACAGATACCGATGAGGAGGTAAAATTTGTTCAAGAAAAAGTTGAGGACTTAGGTTTCAAAGCTATTCTATGTTCACATTGGGGGCATGGCTCCAAAGGTGCAGAAGCATTAGCTCAAGAGGTAATAACTCTTGTTGAAAAGCCAAATCAATTTAAATTTCTTTACGATACAAAAGATTCTATCGCATCTAAATTATCAATAATCGCACAAAAAATTTACCGAGCTAAAGATGTTAAATTTGAGGATGAGGCTTTAATACAACTTAAAAAAATTGAAGATGAATATGCACATTTTCCAGTGTGTATTGCAAAAACACCATATTCTTTTTCTGGTGATCCAAAAGGTATTGGTGCTGTTTCGGATCACATACTTACTATTAGAGAGATTAGGTTGGTTAGGGGTGCGGGTTTTATTGTCGCCATTTGTGGAAGTGTTATGACTATGCCTGGACTACCTTTGAAACCAGCAAGTGAAGGAATTTCTATTAATAATAACGGAGAAATTGAGGGCCTTAGTTAACAGTGCTCATAATAACTTCAGAGGGGAAATCTGAGTTAGTAATAAATAAATCAAAATTCATTGGTTATAGCATCATATCAAGGTCAAGAAAGCAATTTTTAGATAGAGTAGGCGAGATAAAGAAAAATAACCCATCTTCAAGTCATACGGTATTTGGTTTACGAATTAAAAAGAATATTATTGAACCTCATTTTAGTGATGACGGTGAGCCATCCGGGACGGCGGGAAGACCTTTAATTAAGATATTAGAAACTAAAAAAATTATCAATAGCGGTCTTGCAGTTGTTCGTTATTATGGAGGCATAAATTTAGGGATGGGTGGGCTTGCAAGAGCCTATAGTCAAGCAGGAATAGATGCATTAATCAATTCCAAAATAGCTATTTTTATTAACTATAATAAGTATAAAATATTAATAGAATACAATAAGTTAAATAAATTAATTAATGTAATTTATAAGAATAAAGGTAAAATATATGAAAAAATATTTAAAGAAAAAGTTGAAGTTCTTATTTCATTACCAATTGGAGCTGAGAAACAAATAAAAGAAGAATTTAAAATGATCGATATAACATTAGTCGAATAAAAAAATATTGTTAAATAGGTATTTCTTTATCTGTTAATATTTAATTAATCACTAATAGGGAGTGGAATGAAATGAAATTAGAAACTATTGCTTTACATCATGGATATGAGTCAGAGAAAACAACAAAGGCAGCTACAACACCAATTTACCAAACCTCATCATTTACTTTTGATAACACTCAGCACGGAGCTGATTTATTTGATCTTAAAGTTGAAGGTAATATTTATACCAGAATAATGAATCCTACAAATGCGGTTCTTGAACAGAGACTCGCTGAGATGGAGGGTGGAATTGCTTCTCTTGCCTTAGCATCTGGAATGGCTGCTATTACTGCTGCAATTCAGTGTATTACACGAACGGGGGATAATATTGTCAGTACAAACCAATTGTATGGAGGTACATATAATTTATTTGCGCATACCTTTCCTCAACAAGGTATTAATGTAAAAATGGTTGACGCAGGAGATTTCGATGCCATTGATTCTGCTATTGATGATAAAACTAAAGCACTATATTGTGAGTCAATCGGCAACCCATTAGGTAACATTGTTGATCTAAAGGAATTAGCAGATATTGCTCACAAACATAACATACCTTTAATTGTTGACAATACTGTACCAACACCTTATTTATGTAAACCTTTTGATTTTGGTGCTGATATTGTTATTCATTCTTTAACTAAATATATTGGTGGCCACGGTACAACAATTGGCGGAATTATTGTTGATTCTGGAAAATTTAACTGGGCTAAAGAACCAAAAAAATATCCAATGCTTAATGAGCCAGATCCTTCTTACCATGGAGTTGTCTATACAGAGGCTTTAGGCCCCGCTGCATTTATTGGCCGCTGTAGAGTTGTTCCCTTAAGAAATACAGGCGCAGCACTCTCTCCACATAGCGCCTTCTTAATAATGCAAGGTCTTGAAACACTTGGTCTAAGGATGGAAAGGCATTGTGATAACGCCTTAGTATTAGCAAAATTTCTTGAATCTCATGAACAAGTAGATTGGGTTAATTATGGAGCACTACCTAATGATAAATATAATGCAAATTGTAAAAAAATTACGCAAGGTAAAGCCTCTGGAATAATAAGTTTTGGAATAACAGGTGGAATTAAAGCAGGTACAAAATTTATTGATGCCTTACAAATAATTTTAAGATTAGTAAATATAGGAGACGCTAAATCTCTGGCCTGTCATCCTGCTTCTACGACTCATAGACAGTTAAATCCGGAGGAATTGAAAGCAGCAGGTGTAAGTACTGATATGGTCAGAATCTCAGTTGGAATAGAGCATATCGACGATATTATTGCTGATGTTGAGCAAGCGCTTAAAGCAGCTAAGTAAAAATGATTATTGAGATTCTTCTATTAATAATTATAACTATTAGTTTAATTATTTTATGGAAGATATTTCAAACAAAAAAAGATCAAGATGTTCCAAAGGTTCTGGAAGAAAAACATCGTCAAATGCTCGTTGATATAAATGATGCTTTAAATAAGCTTTCAGATAGGCTTCATAAAACATTATCTGAACAAGGAAAAACGCAACAAGAAACTGTTCAGTCTTCACTTAAGAATACTTCCTTGCAATTAATGGCAAGTGTCGAAAGTTTAACCAAAACAGTAGATAAAAGACTTCAAGAGATAACTGGCAAGGTTCATGAAAGGCTTGAGGAAGGATTTAAAAAAACAAATGCTACTTTTGTTAGTGTAATGGAACGACTAGCAACGATAGATGAGGCTCAGAAAAAAATTGATGGCCTAACAACAAATATGGTAAGTCTACAAGAGTTATTAGGAGACAAGAAATCTAGAGGTGCTTTTGGAGAACTTCAATTAGAAGGCCTTATTAAGAATATTTTGCCACCAGACTCTTTTGCATTTCAACATACATTTAAAAATAGTTTAAAAGCAGATTGTGTTTTATTCTTGCCTGAGCCAACTGGAACAGTGGCTGTAGATTCAAAATTCCCTATGGAAAATTATCAAAGGATGTTTGATGTGACAGCGTCAGATTTAGATAAGGCTAAAGCTCAAAAGCAATTTAAATTAGATGTTCGTAAACATATCAATGATATAGCTAGCAAATATATTATTCCAGGAGAAACTTCTGACGGTGCTGTAATGTTTATTCCAGCAGAAGCAGTTTTTGCTGAGATACATGCATATCATCCTGAGCTAATCCAAGATTCAATGTCTAAAAAAGTATGGTTAGTTTCCCCAACCACTCTCATGGCTGTTCTTAATACTGCTAGAGCTGTTTTAAAGGATGTCGAAACGAGAAAACAAGTTCACGTTATTAAGTCAGAACTTGGAAAATTAGGTAAAGATTTTGATAGATTTGATACAAGAATGAAAAAATTAGCTGATAATATTCGCTTAGCTCATGAGAACGCTCAAGATGTTCATAAATCTAGTCAAAAAATTTCAAACAGATTTTCTCAGATTGAGAGGGTAGAGTTAGAAGAAGATTCAAAAGATTTATTAGAATTTGAAGAGCAGATTTCGGGTAACGAGAAGAAAGACAATGAAAATTAATATCCTTTTTTTTGCTGGGATTCGAGAGATGTTTGGTTTTAAAGAAAAAAATATTAAGATCGAAGAATCTATAAATTCTCCCGAAAAATTAGTAAAGTTTTTAATTGAAAAAGAGCAAGGTTCATGGATAAAACTTTTAAGTTCAAAAGACTTAATTAGAGTTGCAATTAATCAAGAAATTTCTGAGTGGAGTAGTCCTCTGAAAGATGGGGATGAATTAGCTTTTTTCCCCCCAATTACAGGCGGTTAAATGGCAATATTTATACAAAAAGAGTTATTTAATATTGAAAAAATAATATCAAATTTAAGGGCAGATAAGTCTTCAATAGGGGCTGTTGTATCTTTTGTTGGTTATGTCAGGGAATTTGATAAAAAAATAGCCATAAAGAAGTTAAAACAAATGGATATTGAACATTATCCAGGCATGACTGAAAAAGCATTAATGAAGATTGAGTTAAGAGCTAAGACTAGATGGAATCTTGAGGATGTTTTTATAATTCATAGGATAGGAAAATTGCTTCCAAGTGAGCCTATTGTGGCAGTTATTGTTGCTAGTCAACATAGAAAAAATGCATTTCAAGCATGTGAATTTATTATTGATTATCTTAAAACTGATGCACCTTTTTGGAAAAAAGAAATTTCTAATAAAGATGCAATATGGGTTGAAAATAAAATTGAAGATTGTCAAAAAAAAACCAGTTGGAATATTGAAAATGATTAAAAAACTCTTATACACTAATATTAAATATGTATTAGGCTTAAAGGTATGAGACTTAATAAAATTGTTTTTCCTGTTGCTGGCCTAGGATCTAGATTCTTTCCAGCTACAAAATCAACACCTAAAGAAATGTTACCTGTTGTAGATAAGCCATTAATTCAATATGCAGTTGAGGAAGCTCTAGAGGCGGGGTTTACTGAACTTATTTTTGTTACTTCTAAATCAAAAACTTCCATTCGAGATCATTTCGATAGTAAATTGAATACTAACTTGTCTAACGTAACAAAAGAAAAAAAAGAATTATTAAATAAAATGAATAAAATAATCCCGGATGGGATTTTGTGTAAATATGTTTTTCAAGAAGAGCCTTTAGGGTTGGGACATGCAATATTACAAGCAAAACCAATTATTAATGATGAACCTTTTGCTGTTATTTTGGCTGATGATCTAATTGATGCTAAAACTGGGGTTTTAAGGCAAATGGTAGATTTATATAGAGATACTAAATCTTCCATTATTTCTGTTCATAAAATTGATAAAGCTTATTCTGCTCAATATGGAATTGCTTCGATAACGGATAAAAGTCAAAAAATAATGAAACTAACTGACATTGTTGAGAAGCCTCAGCCTGAAGAAGCACCATCAAACTTAGGAGTAGTGGGCCGCTACATTTTCTGCAATGAAATATTACAATCCTTAGAAAATATCTCATTTGGAACAGGTAATGAAATTCAATTAACTGATGGTATAAAATTAATGATATCGACTAGTTCTGTTTATGCTTATGAATTTGAGGGAATAAGATATGATTGTGGAGACAAATTAGGCTTTATCAAAGCCAATATTGAATACGCACTAAGAAATAAAATTTTTGGTAATGAATTAGAGAGTTATTTAAAATCGCGGTTGAAGAAATGAATTATAAAGAGTTAATATCTGAATCTTCTCTTATATATAATAATAAAAAAATATGTGATGCAATCTCATCTATTGCAGATCAATGTAATTTTTTATTAAGTAATGAAGAAGTTACAATCCTTCCTGTTATGAATGGTGGCCTTATTTTTTCGGGACATCTAATTCCAAAACTAAATTGTCAATGTGTATTAGATTATATTCATGCAACTAGATATTTAAATAATCGAGGACACCAAACTGTTAATTGGATTTATAAACCAAAATTAGATCTAATTAAAGGTAAAGTAGTTTTAGTTTTAGATGATATTTTAGATGAAGGTATAACATTAAAAACTATAAAGAAAAATCTTTTTGAAATGGGTGCTAAAAAAGTATTAATTGCTGTTTTGTTCGATAAAAAAATAGAAAAAATAAAGCCAATTAAGGCAGACTTTACTGGATTAGAAGTTCCTAACGCTTATGTTTATGGTTTTGGGTTGGACTTTAAGGGAATAGGGCGTAACATCCCTCATCTTTATGCACATAAATAAACATTTAAAACTCTGATGTCAAAAAAGAAAATTAAAATAAGGGATAATGATCCTGAGTCTGAACGAGAAATAAATCTTTATGATAATCCAATTCCCAGTCGGGAATTGATTCTTCAAGTTATGTCAGATCATGGTATACCAATTAATAAAAAAGAGTTACTTCAAATTTTAGAAATTAAAGATGATGAAATAGCTATTATTGAAAAGCGTTTAAGAGCAATGGTTCGCCAAGGACAAATTTTAATTAATAGGAAAAATGTTATTTGTATTTCAGATAAGCTTAATTTAATTCCTGGAAGGGTATCTGGCCATCCAGATGGATTTGGTTTTCTCATACCAGATGATGATACACAAAGTGATATATTTTTAACTCCTAGGGAGATGAGTCAAGTTTTTAACAACGATCGGGTGATGATCCAGGTTACTGGACAAGATCGAAAAGGAAAGCTGGAGGGTAAAATTGTTGAAGTCCTAGAAAGGGTTAATACAGTATTGGTTGGAAGAATAATACAATCTCAAGGTGTTACTATTGTGGCCGCTGAAGATAAACGGATTTGTCAGGATATTTTAATACCTTATGAATCTGATATGAAGGCTAAAGTTGGTCAGATAGTTGAGGTAGAAATTACTACACAGCCTAGTTTTAAATCTAAACCGATGGGAAAAGTCATCAGTATTCTTGGTGATTATAAAGATAGTGGAATTGAAATTGAAATTGCCTTAAGAAAACATAATCTTCCATATGAGTTTAGTAAAAATGTTCTTAATGAGTCTAACGAGTTTTTACCTGACGTAAAGGCATCTGATTTTAAAGGTAGAAAAGACCTCAGAGATTTAGCTTTAGTTACTATTGACGGTGAGTCTGCTAAAGATTTTGATGATGCAGTTTATGCTGAATATGATGGTATTAACTGGCGGTTAGTAGTAGCAATAGCTGATGTAAGTAACTATGTTAAACCATCAAGTGAATTAGATTTCTCAGCAGCTGAAAGAGGAAATTCTGTTTATTTTCCTAGACGAGTAATACCCATGTTACCAGAAGAGCTTTCAAATGGATTATGTTCCTTAAAGCCAAAAGTTGATCGGCTTTGTATGATTTGCGATATGGTGATAAATCAAAAAGGAAAAATAGTATCTTATGAATTTTATCCTTCAGTAATGAATTCTAAGGCAAGGCTTACTTACACAATAGTTGATAAAATCTTGAACCATGACGATAAAGTATTGAAAAGTGAATTTAGTACTATTGTTCCAGATTTAAAAAATCTACAAAAGCTTTATCGAATAATGCTAAGTGAAAGAGAAAAAAGAGGTGCTTTAGAATTCGATTCTACAGAAACAGCTATTGTTTTTAATGAGCATGGAAAGATTGATTTTATAAAGCCAATCTATAGGAACGAAGCTCACCGAATTATTGAGGAGTGTATGCTTGCAGCAAATGTGTGTGCAGCAGAATTCTTACTTGAAGATAATATTGATACACTTTTTAGAAATCATGAATGCCCTTCAGAAGAAAAGCTTGAGAATTTAAGAAACTTTCTTGCTGAATTTGGTTTATCACTTCAAGGTGGCAATAAACCCACTCCTAAAGATTATAGATATCTGGTTGAAAAGGTATCAACTCGACCAGAAGCTCATCTTTTACAAACAGTTTTGTTAAGATCAATGCAGCAAGCTGTTTATAGCAATAGGAATTTAGGACACTTTGGTCTCGCTTATGATGCTTATACACATTTTACTTCACCAATTAGAAGATACCCAGACCTTGTTGTTCATAGAGCAATTAAAAGCAAATTACTAAAAAAACCGCTTAAGTTAAAAGATATTATAAAGATTGCAGAGCATTGTTCTGGGACAGAGAGAACTGCTGATGAGGCTACGCGAGATGTTGAGTCATGGCTCAAGTGTTATTTTATGCAAGATAAAGTTGGTCAAATTTTTGAAGGAACAGTTGTAGGTGTAACTGGCTTTGGGCTTTTTGTTGAATTAGACGAAGTATATATTGAAGGATTACTTCACGTCACTGAGCTTGGAAATGATTATTTTAATTACGATAAAAGTAAGCATGCAATTATAGGTGAAAGAACTACATTATCTTATCGATTGGGGGATAGGTTAAAAGTTAAAGTTGTAAGAGTTGACTTAGAAACAATTAAGATTGATTTCACTTTAGAGGGAGCCAAAGCTAAACTCAAAACCATAAAACCAAAAAAGAAAAAATCTAATCATTTAAAGAGAGCTAAACGATAATGAGTACAGAGCAAATAATTTATGGCTTTCATTCTATAACGAGTCATATAAGAATAGATCCTCTCTCCATAAAAGAAATTTTTATTGATGAATTTAGAACTGATGGTCGAGTTAATGATTTGATGAAGTTAATTGATATGCACCAAATTAAGTACCACTTATCTAATAAAGACAGATTAGATGGCTTTATTTCAAACCAAAAACATCAAGGCGTTGTTGCAATAATTCGTGACGTCAAAAATAAGTACGTAACAATTGAAGATATTGTTGAGGCTGATCAACCAAAACCACTTTTGATTTTAATATTAGATGGTATTGAAGATCCCCATAATCTAGGAGCATGTTTTAGGGTTGCTGATGCTATGGGCGTTGATGCTATAGTTTGTCCAAAAGACAATGCGGTAGGTTTAAATTCTACGGTGAGAAAAGTTGCATCAGGAGGAGCTGAATCTATTCCATTTGTAGTTGTAACAAATCTCGCTAGAACAATACGTTATCTTAAAGATAATGGGGTATTTATCTATGGTACAGATGATCAATCAAATAAATCACTAAATCAAATTAATTTTAATGGATCAATTGCTCTTATTATGGGTTCAGAAGGTAGAGGAATGAGACGTCTTACTAAACAATTATGCGATGATATTTTTTCAATACCAATGTTGGGGCAAGTTGAAAGTCTTAATGTAAGTGTTGCTTCTGGAATATGTCTTTACGAGATAAATAGACAAAAAAAATAATATTTGCTTCAGAATATAATAAAAGGGCTCAAATTTGAACCCTTTAAATATGGCTCCCCAACCTGGGCTCGAACCAGGGACACATGGATTAACAGTCCATTGCTCTACCAACTGAGCTATTGGGGAATATCTTAGAAAGCGAGCATTTTAGCACAACATTGTATTTTGATTCTAGCCTTCTATTGCTTCTTTAATTCTTAATAATGCTTCTTTTAGATTGTCCATTGATGTAGCAAAAGAGATTCTAAAGTAATTTTCTGCACCAAATGCTGATCCTGGAACAACTGCGACACCTTTGCTATCAAGTAAGTACTCACTAAAAGCTATATCATTTTTTTTGTTTATTTTACCTTTTTTATAAAGATTTTCGATTGCATTTTTAGCATAAGGAAATGAGTAGAAAGCACCTTGGGCTTTTATACAATTAATTCCATCAATATTATTGAACGCATTAACCACAAAAGCATGTCTTTCTTTAAATGCATTTAGCATAGGAGTAATGCAAGATTGGTCTCCTAATAATGCCGCCTCTGCAGCAGCTTGAGAGATTGAAGTTGGATTAGATGTTGATTGGGATTGTAAAATACTCATAGCGGAAATAATTTTTTTAGGCCCAGCAGCGAAACCAATCCTCCAGCCAGTCATTGAATATGCTTTTGATACCCCATTTATGATTATGCAACGATTTTTTAATTTTGGTTCTACCATAACTATATTATTGAAAGGCTGCTCATCAAGCCTGATATGTTCATAGATGTCATCAGTTAATATATAAATATCTGGATATTTTAATAGTGTTTTGGTTAACTCTTTAAGCTCTTTTTCAGAATAAACAGATCCAGTTGGGTTTGAAGGTGAGTTGAGCACAAGAATTTTAGTTTTACTAGTAATGGACTCTTCTAATTGTTTAGTAGTAATTTTAAATGATTGCTCAATTCCACAATGAATTAATATCGGAGAAGCCCCAGTAAACTCTACAATATCTGTATATGAGACCCAATATGGTGTTGGGACAATCACTTCATCTCCGGAGTTTAATAATGCTAAAAAAAGATTAAATATACATTGCTTGCCGCCTACACCTACAATCACTTCATTCATTTCATAATCAAGCTTATTATCCCGCTTAAATTTTTGAATTACAGATTTTTTTAAGGAGGGAAGACCAGAGACAGGTGTGTATTTTGTTAGCCCTTCTTTAATAGCTTTTATTGCTGCCTCTTTAATAAAATCTGGAGTATCAAAATCTGGTTCGCCAGCAGCCAAAGCAATAATATCTTTTCCTTCAGATTTTAATTTTCCAGCTTTAGCTGTTATGGCAAGAGTTGGCGATTCTTTTATTCGACGCACACAATTTGATAGCTTTATATTTGACAAAATTGATTTCCAGAGACCATTAAAATATCTATAGCTAATTTTACTTAAATACTCAACAAGTACAAATTAATTTTTATAAATATATAAAAGAATATTTTTTATAAGATTTAAAGTAGATTTTTTAACTCAAGACCTTTAACTTCATCAATCACTAATAAATTATTTAAAATTTCCTCAACTTTGTTTGAATCACCATTTTTTTTATATAGAAGAGCAGATCTATACATTGAATCAGAATTGTTATTATCTAAATCAATTGATTTATTATAAGAAGTTAGTGCCTCTTCAAAATTTAATAGTTTTTCGTTTGCAAATCCGTACTCATACCATGCCTCTGAATTACTTTCTTCTTTCTTTATCCAGTTCTTAGTAACTAGAAATAAATCATCCCAATTTTCTTTAACTTTTGGAATAGCAATTTGCAAGAAAAATGGTTTTTTATTTTCATCCTCTTCCCATAAGGCTTTACCTTTTACTAAAAATTTCTTTTCTTTATCTTGTTTTCTTACTTCTTTTAGCCAATCAATTGGCATTGCATAGTAGGACCCATAACCTGTTGTTTTAAATGTATTAATTCCAACTAAATTTCCTTTCATATCAAATAAACCACTCCCACTTGCACCAAGTCTAAATTTTGCCGAGCTCAATATAATTTTTCCATTATCATATTCGTAAGTAGAAACTACGTAACCACCAGATGTTAATGGAACTGGTGCTCCATTAGAGTGACCAATAGCAGCTAAAGCTTGACCCTTTACTAAATTTTTACTGCTGCCGATTGGTATTGGTTTACCCTTTAAATTGTGAATATTAAGTAGACATAAATCGTGCCAAGTATCAATTCTTATATCAGTAATAGAATAACTATCCTCACCTTGTGAGATCCAAGGAGCTTTCGTTCTTCTTAAAACATGACAATTAGTTATCACTTCACCTTTACCAACAATTACTCCAGAACCATAAGCAAGACTCCCACTTTCTGTATAACCCCGAACCATAACTATTGAGCCAAAAGCTTTCAATAAAGCTGAGCGATCAAAAGAATGTGTAATGGAAGTGTGTAATAGTAAAGCTAGTAAAATAAAATATTGTTTCATATAAAGGTTAGCCCTAATTAAAATAAGTTGATATAACTCGACTTATTTTATCTATTAAAGTTCTCAAACTGTTAAAATAAGTCTTTTGTCCAGACCATAAACTTTGAAACAAAAATTTCCAGATAGCCCGTTTGAATTATATCAGCCATTTATGCCTGCTGGCGACCAACCTAAAGCCATAGAAGAGCTAACTAACGGTATCGACGCGGGTGAAAAATTTCAGACGCTTCTTGGGGTTACTGGTTCTGGTAAAACTTATACAATCGCTAATGTTATAGCAAAAACAGGTAGACCTGCAATTGTTATGGCTCCTAATAAAACTCTTGCGGCCCAACTTTACTCTGAATTCAAGGAATTTTTTCCAAATAATTCTGTTGAATATTTTGTATCTTATTACGATTATTATCAACCAGAAGCATATGTTCCAGGTCGAGATGTCTTTATTGAAAAAGATTCAAGCATCAATGATCATATTGAGCAAATGAGACTTTCAGCAACTAAAGCACTATTAGAAAGAGATGATTCTGTCATTATTGCAACAGTATCAGCTATTTATGGAATTGGAGATCCTGTTGATTATCAAGGTATGGTTTTGTATATTCAAGTCGGGGAAAAATTATTGCAAAGAAATATAATTTTAAGATTACTTTCTATGCAATACACGCGTAATGATTTTGATTTTTCACGAGGTTGTTTTAGAGTTCGTGGAGATATTATAGATATTTTCCCCGCTGAAAACTCTGAAACTGCCATTCGTGTAAGCTTATTTGATGATGTTATTGAATCAATTACCGCTTTTGATCCATTAACAGGTCAATTGTTTGACAAAGTTAAACGTTTTACTATTTATCCATCTAGTCATTACGTTACCCCAAGGGATAGTACTTTAAGAGCAATCGAATGCATAAAAATTGAGTTAGCAGAAAGAACTAAAGAGTTTATAAGTCAGGGTAGATTGGTTGAAGCGCAACGCATAGAGCAGAGAACAAAGTTTGATATCGAAATGTTAAATGAGATTGGATTTTGTAAAGGTATTGAGAATTATTCGCGACATTTATCTGGAAGAAAAGAGGGTGCACCAGCACCAACCTTACTTGATTACCTTCCAAATAATTCAATAATGATTATTGATGAAAGTCATGTAACAATTCCCCAAATAGGTGGAATGTCAAAGGGTGATAGAGCAAGAAAAGAAAATCTTGTTAATTATGGTTTTCGTTTACCATCCGCACATGATAATAGACCTTTAAAATTTGAGGAATTTGAAGCAGTAATGCGGCAATGTATTTTTGTAAGTGCAACACCTGCGGATTATGAAGCCACTCATTCAAAAATAATTATTGAACAAGTTGCTCGTCCAACTGGTTTGATTGATCCAGAGATTATTGTTAAACCTGCTGATAGTCAGGTTGACGATTTATTAGGCGAAATAAAAAAAAGAGTAGATTTAGAGGAGAGAGTTTTAGTAACTACATTAACAAAGAGAATGTCAGAAGATCTAACTGATTATTTAACTGAGCATTCTATCAAAGTAAGATACTTGCATTCTGAAATTGATACGGTTGAAAGAGTAGAGATTATTCGTGATTTGAGAATTGGCAAGTTTGATGTTGTAGTTGGTATTAATCTTCTCAGAGAGGGTTTGGATATACCAGAGGTTTCTTTAGTTGCTGTTCTAGATGCTGATAAAGAAGGATTTCTAAGATCTGAGCGATCATTGATTCAGACTGCTGGGAGAGCAGCAAGAAATCTCAATGGGCAAGTAATTTTTTATGGTAATAAAACTACGAAAAGTATGAAAGCTGCAATCGACGAAACACAAAGACGAAGAGAAAAGCAAATAAAATTTAACTTAGATAATAATATCACTCCTGTTGGTATTGTAAAAAAAGTGAAAGATATTATTGAAAGTCTTGAAGATGTTGAAGAACATAAAAAAGAGCAGGCTTTAAGAAAAGAGAATAGAAAGTATGAGGATTTAACTGAGCCTGAGATGATAAAAGAAATAACTAAATTAGAGAAGTCGATGCAAGTTGCTGCTAGAAATTTAGAATTTGAAAAAGCTGCAAATATTAGAGATCAGGCTAAATATTTAAAAGAGAAAATATATGGCACAAATATTAAAGACAGAATTTAATTTAATAAATGTCATTGATTTTATTACAAAAAACAATATAATACATATTCTTTAAATCCTTGCTTCACAACAATATAGTTGGAAGCTATAACCATAGGGAGTTTTATGAGACATTACGAGCTCGTATTTATAGTTCATCCTGATCAAAGTGAACAAGTTCCAGCTATGATCGAAAAATATCAAGCATTAGTAAAATCAAGTAAAGGCTCTATTCATCGCTTAGAAGATTGGGGTAGACTTCAGCTTGCATATCCAATTCAAAAAATTCATAAAGCTCATTACGTTTTAATGAATATTGAGTGTAATTTAGAAACTTTAGCTGAGCTTGAGCATACATTTAAATTTAATGATGCAATCATTCGTCATCTTCTTTTTGGAACAAAAAATGCAGTGACTTCACAATCACCAATGATGAGAGAAGAAAAGTCTAAATCACTAGTTGGCGATGAAAAAATTGAAAAACCTGCAAATGAAAAAGTAGTTGAAAAACCTGCAAATGAAAAAGTAGTTGAAAAACCTGCAAAAGAAGAAGTAGTTGAAAAACCTGCA
>TARA_B110000008_G_scaffold95363_1_pt1 | contig 14154 bp, 14 predicted proteins | sample TARA_B110000008 | Tara Oceans TARA_B110000008 (sample SAMEA4396496) | marine metagenome | biome: Westerlies Biome; feature: [DCM] deep chlorophyll maximum layer (ENVO:01000326); material: water (ENVO:00002006), including particulate matter (ENVO:01000060) such as... | depth 40 m
ACATTTTTTTCTTGGTTTTCACCAATTCTTTCTATTCCGTGAGCTATGAAATTAACAACATCAAGTCTTGTTATTGTTTGTTGCCCAATAAAGTAAACAGCATGAGAATCTTTTTCACCAAATATTGCAACCAAAACGTTAGCACCAGTAACTTCTTTTTTACCAGAAGATTGAACATGAAGCATTGCTCTTTGTATGACTCTTTGAAATCCTAAGGTAGGCTGTGTATCAACTTCTTCTGTACCAGAGATTAAGGGAGTATTTTCTTCAATATGTCCTGCTAGCTCTTCTCGTAATTTTTCCATATCTGCACCACAGGCCTTTAATACTTCAGAGGCTGATGGATTATCGAGCATAGCTAACAAAAGATGCTCAACTGTTATTAGCTCGTGGCGCTTCTGTCTAGCGTCCATAAAGGCCATATGTAAACTTACTTCTAATTCTTGTGCAATCATAAATTAAACTATATCTTTTCTATAATACATTGCAAGGGATGTTGTGATTCTTTTGCTAAATTTAACACTTGATTCATTTTAGTTTCTGCAATCTCAAGTGGATAAGTTCCACAAATACCAATTCCTTCAGTATGAATTTGAAGCATTATTCTAGTCGCCTCCTCTGAAGATTTTTTAAAAACTCTTTGAATTGCTTTTACTACAAATTCCATTGGAGTAAAATCGTCATTCAAAACTATGACTTTATATAAGCTAGGAAGTTTAGGTTTTATTTTTGTTTCTTTTAATTTTAAATCTTCTTGATAGTTATCTTCAGTCATTTTTATAATCTTTTTTGATAAATTTTTACATTCTTCACTATTTTTTCTTGAGCATTAATAATCTCAAATGTTACATTATTTATTTTAAAACTCGTATTTGGTTCTGGAATGTCTTCAAAAAATTCTAAAATAATTCCATTTAGAGTTTTAGGACCATCTGTTGATAAAGAGAGATTTAATTTTTTATTTAGTTCCCTAATTGATATACCGCCATCAACAATCCATCCATTTTTATCAAATATTATTTTAGATTGCTTAGATGGAAGCTCAATATTAAATTCACCTATAACTTCTTCCAAAATATCTTCAAGGGTTACCAGTCCAATAAATTCACCATATTCATTTACAATTAATCCTATTTTTTCTTGGTTATCCTGAAATAATTGCATTTGTTTGTAAATAGTAGTTCCAGAGGGTATAAAATAAGGCTCATCTATAAGCGTCACTAAATTGTCTGTTTTAAGTTCTTCTAAACCTTCTTTAATAATAAATTTAAAAACTTTATTAACCTCTAAAATACCAAATATTTCATCACTTTCTTTTTTCTTAACTAAAATTCGGTTACGGTGAAAATTAGTAATTTTTTCTAGTATTTCTTCGTTTGATTGATTAAGACTAATGGATTCAATATTTGTATGAGGCATCATAATGTCATCTATAGTAATTTTTTCTAAATCAATTAAATTTAGAAAAATTGATTTATTTTTAAGTGGGATAAATTTTCCAGATTCTCTTATTATACTTTTTAATTCATCCATAGTAATAAGGTCACTTTCAGAAAAGTTTGCTTTTATATTAAATATTTTCAATATTCCCAAAACAAAAATATTTATAAAAAAGACTATTGGATATAAAACTTTAAGTATGGGATATAACAAGAAGCTACAGGCTAAGGCTAGTTTTTCTGAATGAGCAGCTGCTATTACTTTCGGGGATATCTCACTAAAAATTAAAATAAGAAATGTTGTAATCAATGTTCCAGTCATGATAATTATTTCTTGGTTACCAAATAATTGAACAGCAATTATTGTGACTAACGTTGCAGAAGCCGCATTAGAAAAGTTATTACAAAGAAGTATGACACTCAGTAACTTATCTGTCTCTTTGAGGAGTTTATCAGCTAGTTTTGCACCTTTATTACCTTTTTGAGCTAAATGTTTTAATCGATATTTATTTACAGACATTAAACTGGTTTCAGCAATTGAAAAGAAAGCTGAAATAATCAGCAGCGAAGCTAAAAGGATCAATTGATATGTAAGTGAAATATTAATCACAGTAATTTATTATAAATCTATATTGTCTTTATTTGGGGTTGTTTCAGTTATTGCTAGATTTTTCTGATTAGTACCAAGCCATATTGCCATAGGACAACCTACCATTATCGAAGAATAAATTCCAAATAAAATACCAATTGTTAGAGCCAAAGCAAAATTATGTAATATCTCGCCTCCAAAAATTAACATAGCAATTACTACAGTTTGAGTTGATAAGTGAGTCATTATTGTTCGTGACATTGTTCTTGTTATAGCGTTATTAACAACCTCAGTAACCTTTGCTTTTCGCATTTTTGGCGATCTAAAGTTCTCTCTTACCCTGTCAAAAACAACTACAGACTCGTTTACAGAATAGCCAAGTACAGCTAGGACTGCGGCTAGAACCGTTAAATTAAATTCCCATTGAAAGAAAGCAAAGAAACCTAAAATAATGATTACGTCATGAAGGTTTGCAACAATCGCTGCTACAGCAAATCGCCACTCAAATCGTAGCCATAAATAAACCATTATCCCCAAGCAAACAAATAATATAGCAAGTGCACCATCTTCATAAAGCTCATCACCAACTTGTGAGCCAACAGATTCAACTCTTTTAATCTCAACTGAGGAATCTTTTATCCGAAGTGCGCTTGCTACTTTTTCAGATAAATCAGCAATTGATAAATTGTCAGTTAATGGAAGTCTAATCAATGCATCTTTAGAAGTTCCAAAATTTTGAACTTGTGAATCCTTAATATCAATTTCATCTAAAGTAGATCTAATGCTTTCAATATTTGCAACTTGCGGGTAACTTACTTCCATTATAGTTCCACCAGTAAAGTCAACACCTAGGTTAAGCCCACGTGTAAAGAGAAATAAAACTGAAAAAAAGAAAATTGCGAAAGAAATAACTACAGAAGTTTTTCTGTAACTCATAAAGGGTATATCTTTTTTTACTCTAAAAATTTCCATAATTTAATTATTCTCAACTTTAAATATTTCACCAATAGAAAGTTTTTTTATTGTTCGCTTGTTGCCGTAGATATAATTCACAATGCCACGAGATACAAAAATAGCGCTGTACATTGAAGTTAAAATACCTAAAACATGAACAACAGCAAACCCTTTAATTGGACCAGATCCAAACATAAATAAGGCCAACCCAGCAATCATCGTTGTTATATTTGAATCGAGGATTGTTCCCCATGCTTTTTTATAACCCATATTAATACTCGCCTGAGGAGTATTGCCATTCCTTATCTCATCTCTAATACGCTCATTAATAAGTACGTTGGCATCAATTGCCATACCTAAAGTTAGAGCAATTGCTGCTAACCCAGGTAAAGTAAGCGTGGCCTGAATTGCTGATAATAATGCCACCAAAAATAATAGATTAACTGATAGCCCTATAACAGAAACAACACCAAACAGCATATAGTAAATTATCATTAATATTACAATCGCGACAAAACCCCATATTGTAGAATTTATGCCTTTTGCTATATTTTCTTTACCCATACTTGGTCCAACTGTTCTTTCTTCAATGATTTCCATAGGTGCTGCAAGAGAGCCAGCTCGGAGAAGTAATGAGATATCTGTGGCTTCTTGTGTATTCCTCATACCTGTTATCTGAACTCGACCACCCCCTATCTCACTCTTAATTACAGGAGCTGTGATAACTTCAGTTAAGTTTTTTTCAATAAGTAGTAAGGCTATTTTTTTGCCAACATTTTCTCTTGTAACTTCTTTGAAAATATTTGATCCTGCACCGTCTAAGGTTATTGAAACAACCGATTGACCAGTTTGTGAATCGACACTAGGCCCAGCATTTGTTATTCTTTCTCCAGTCAAAATTACTTCTTTTTTCACTAGGATTGGATTTTCAAATCTATCATAAAATAACTCTGTTCCAAATGGGGGTTTACCATTAATGGCTTCTTCGATAGTTTGAGGGTTTGACTTTTCATCATCGACCATCCTCATTTCTAGAAGTGCTGTTCTTCCTAAAATTTCTTTAGCTTTTGCAGTATCTTGTACCCCAGGAAGCTGAACTACGATTCGATCTAATCCTTGTTGTTGAATAATTGGTTCTGCGACCCCTAGTTCATTTACCCGGTTATTGAGTGTTTCCAGATTTTGTTTAATTGCAAATTCGGTAATCGATTTTTTAGTTTTTTCACTAATAATAATTTTAAGTAATTCTTCATCATTAATTTTCATTTCTTTAAAATCAAAATCAGGGTTGATGTCACGAATAATATTTTTGCCTTTTTTTAAATCTTGCTCCGTTTTAAATTTAATTTGAATAACATCATTATTTTTTTTGGCATCATAATATGCAACCCGATCTTTACGAAGCTCAGATCTTATATCCCTTAGGTAGCCACCGGTTGTTTTTTCTAAAGCTGTTGAGAGATCAACTTGCATTAAAAAGTGAACCCCACCTCTTAAGTCTAGACCTAAGTACATCGGAAGTGCTCCAATGTTTGTTAACCAATTAGGAGAATTAGAAATTAAATTTAAGGCAACCACATATTTTTTACCAAGGCTATCTTCAATAAATGTTTTAGCTTTTAGTTGATCTTCAGCAGATTCTAGTTTTACTTTAATGCTTGATGGCTCATAAATTAAACCCTTATTATTTAAATTTTCTTGGTTTAATTTTGATTCAACCGCCTTGAGGACTGATGAATCAATAGTGTCACCAGACTTGAGAGGCATTATTTGTATTGCATAAGACTCTCCATAAAAATTTGGAGTGACATAGATTAAACTTAACCCTAATGTTAATAGGATTAAAAAGTATTTCCATCGTGAGTATTGATTCATTAAAGTTTATTAAGAATAAAAATCTAAATTGATTTAATAGTCCCTTTTTCAAGTTTTGTTTGAATGGTTTGTTTATGAATTTTCAATTCAACATCTTTACTAACTTCAATAATGGCAAATTGATTATTTATTTTAGTAACTTTTCCAAGAATCCCACCACTTGTTGAAACTTCGTCTCCGGATTTTAATTCATCAAGCATTAGTTTGTGAGCTTTTGCTTGCTTCATTTGTGGCCTAATCAACATAAAATAAAACAATACAAAAATTACAAGAAAAGGTAAAAGATTAGCTAGTCCTTCATTCACAATATATATCCTCTAAAAAAGCATGATTCTATCATAAGTTAAGCCTCTATTCACTAGACTTACGGGTTTTTAAGAACTTTGTTTTATAGGCTGAAAATTCATTATTTTCAATTGCGTTTCTTGCTTCATTCATAAATGTTTTATAAAAAAATAAATTATGAATTGTATTAAGTCTTAAGCCCAAAATATCACCTATTTTAAACAAATGGTGTAGGTAAGCTCTGGAAAAATTTTTACAGGTGTAACATTCGCAGGAAGAGTCAAAGGGAAGTAGATCATTTTTGTAGCGGGCATTTTTTAGTTTGATGTCACCAAATCTAGTAAATAACCATCCATTTCTTGCATTTCTTGTTGGTAGCACACAATCAAACATATCCACTCCCTGCTCTATGGCATAGATTATATCTTCGGGAGTACCTACTCCCATAAGGTAACGCGGTTTTTCTGTAGGCATTTGGGGTGTAATAAATTTTGTTATTCGTTTCATTTCAGTCTTGGGTTCACCAACAGAAAGACCCCCAATTGCATAACCATCAAAACCTATACCGTCTAGGTATGACAAGGATTCTTTTCTTAAATCCTCATACATTCCACCTTGAATAATTCCAAATAAAGCATTTTTGCTTCCGTGGTGTGCTTCTTTACTTCTATATGCCCAGTTTTGACTAAGGAGCATTGAAGTTTTTGCTTCTTCAAAGGATGCAGGATAAGGGGTGCATTCATCAAAGATCATAGCAATATCAGAATTAAGATTTTTTTGAATTATGATGGACTCCTCAGGGCCCATAAAGCAAGTATCACCATTTATTGGAGATTGAAATGTAACCCCTTTTTCATTAATTTTCCTCATTCTCCCAAGACTCCACACTTGAAAGCCACCGGAGTCAGTAAGTATTGGTTTATCCCAGCTCATAAATTTATGAAGCCCTTTATGTTTGGCTATTACATCCATACCAGGTCTGAGCCATAGATGAAATGTGTTTCCAAGAATAATTTCGGTATTTATACTTTTTAATTCTTCAGGACTAATTGTTTTTACTACTCCATAAGTACCAACTGGCATAAAAACAGGTGTACTAATTTGGCCATGAGGTAAGTTAATTAATCCTGACCGAGCCTGTTTGTCTTGTGCAATAAGTGTGAATTTCATTTTAATATTAAGGATTAAGTAATTAATTATAAATACATTATAGATATAATATTTCAAAAGAATGATTAATAACTCATTCTAGGATAAAATTTGTTCTTATATGAAAATATCAAACAAAAAAACAAAAAAAGACCTATTAGGCAAAAAAAGTTTTTATTTATTGCCTAATATTTTAACAACTGCTTCATTGTTCTCTGGTTTTTATGCAATTGTTCAATCAATGAATGGAGCCTATGATCATGCATCGATTGCAATTTTTGTCGCTTTAATTTTAGATGGGCTAGATGGCAGGGTAGCTAGAATGACAAATACTCAAAGTGCATTTGGTGCAGAGTATGACAGTCTTTCTGATATGGTTTCTTTTGGAGTAGCACCTGCTTTGGTGATGTATGTTTGGGCTTTAAATCCATTGGGTAAGTTGGGTTGGATTGCAGCTTTTGTTTATTGCACATGTGCGGCTTTCAGGCTTGCAAGATTCAATGTAAAGCTAGACATTGATAATAAGAAATTTTTTTCTGGATTACCTTCTCCAGCAGCAGCCACATTACTAGCAAGTTTTATTTGGATATCTTTTGATAATGGTATAAGCGGTAATGATATATTTTTGGGATTTTTCCAAATGCAATGGTTTGCTTGGATTCTAACTATTTTTACAGCTCTTTCTATGACTTCTGATCTGAAGTATTACAGTGGTAAAGACCTTAATTTTAGAAAAAGTCAGCCGTATGTAGCAATCCTAATTATTGTACTAATTTTTGGAATAATTTCACATAATCCAGCTGAAATTATTTTCTTAATTTCTTTTGGATACGCACTTTCAGGACCTTATGATTATTTAAGAAAAAAACTAAAAGATAAAGAAAGGATATGGGATGATGACTTCCTCAAATAATAAGCTAATCATCTTTGATACCACTCTTAGGGACGGCGAGCAGAGTCCTGGTGCTTCTATGACGCAAGAAGAAAAAATAAGAATCTCAAAGCAATTAGAAAGATTAGGTGTGGATATAATAGAAGCTGGTTTTGCAGCAGCAAGTCCGGGTGATTTTAATTCAATAAATGCTATTGCTAAAACTATTGAAAAATCTACTGTTTGTTCTCTTGCAAGAGCTGTTGAAGGAGATATTATCAAAGCCGGTGAAGCAATCAAGCCTGCAAAAAATAAAAGAATACATACCTTTATTGCCACAAGTAAAATTCATATGGAAAAAAAGTTACGCATGAAGCCAAGCCAGGTTCTTGATAGAGCTGTTGAAGCTGTAAAGTGGGCATTAATGTATACAGATGATGTTGAATTCTCAGCTGAAGATGCTGTGAGATCTGATATCAACTTTCTTATCGAAGTATTCGATGCTGCAATTCAAGCAGGCGCAAAAACAATTAATGTTCCAGATACAGTGGGCTATTCAGTTCCAGAATTTTGGGGACAAAGAATAAAGACTTTGATTGAAAATGTTCCCAATTCAGAAAATGTTATTTGGTCTACTCACTGTCACAATGATCTTGGAATGGCAGTTGCTAACTCATTATCTGCAGTTTTAAATGGAGCAAGACAAGTTGAATGTACAATTAATGGTTTAGGAGAGCGAGCAGGAAACGCAAGTCTTGAAGAGATTGTAATGGCTGTTAAGGTTAGAAAAGATATATTTAATCTTGAGACTCAAATTAATACTGAACAAATAGTTCCAACTTCAAAATTAGTTTCTACGATTACTGGTTACCCCGTCCAACCCAATAAAGCAATTGTAGGGGCTAATGCTTTTGCACATGAGTCTGGGATTCATCAAGATGGAGTTCTTAAACACAGAGAAACCTATGAAATTATGCTTGCCCAAGATGTAGGATGGGGAACTAATAAAATTTCACTTGGAAAACTTTCAGGAAGAAATGCATTTAAGACTAGATTAATAGATTTAGGAATTGAGATAGAGTCAGAGGAGCTTCTAAATGAAACCTTTAATCGGTTTAAGTTGCTAGCAGATAAAAAATCACAAATCTTTGATGAAGATATCCATGCTTTAGTTGGTGGAGATGATATAACAGTATCAGTCGACAGGTTTAAGTTGGTGACTCTTAAATCTTCTTCAGAGTCTGGAAAGCCACCTTATTCAGAAATTGTAATGATGGTTGATAAAGTGAATTATTCTTCAAAAGCAGAAGGAGGCGGCCCGGTTGATGCAACTTTTAAGGCAATTGAATTGGTAGTTAAATCAAATGCCGAGCTACTTTTATTTTCAGTTAATAATATTACTTCCGGTACAGATGCTCAGGGTGTTGTAACTGTAAGATTATCAAGTGGCGGTCGAATTGTGAATGGGCAGGGCTCAGACACAGATATTGTTTTTGCTTCAGCTAAAGCTTATATGAATGCTTTAAATAAACTTTTTTCTAAACATGAGCGAGATCACCCTCAGGTTTAATAGGATCTTTTTTGAATTTAGCTATTTTTGATTTAGATAATACTTTGCTTGATGGCGACTCCGATTATAATTGGGGACTATTCCTAAGTAGAAAAGGAATTGTAGATCGCTTATCTCACGAAGCTCAAAATCAACAATATTATGAAGATTACCAGGCTGGTAAATTAGATATATATAAGTTTACAGAGTTCCAATTTAAGGTTTTAAAAGATAACTCTAGGTCAACTTTAGATCAATTAAGATCTGAGTATATTGAAACTGTTGTTATGCCGATGATAACAAAAAAATCTTATGCATTAGTAAATAAGCATAAAAAATTAAATGATCATTTACTCATCATAACAGCTACCAGCAGTTATATCACTAAGCCTATCGGCCTCCTTTTTGGAATAAATGATTTAATTGGCACTGATCCTGAAGAAGTTAATGGTGAATTTACGGGGAAGGTAAGAGGGATTCCATCATTCAGAGAAGGAAAGATTACAAGATTAGAAATTTGGTTATCCGAAAAAGGTTTAAAGATGAACGATTTTGATAAAACATTTTTTTATAGTGATTCTAAAAATGACATACCATTATTAGAAAAAGTTAGTAATCCAGTTGCCGTTAATGCTGATGAAGAATTAATGGATTTCGCAAGAAAAAGAAAATGGCCATCAATGAATTTACGTTAATTATCTGTTGAGAAGGATTTCTAAAACAAATTTAGTACCAAAGTAAGCTAGGAAAAGAAATACAAAAGCAATCAAGGATATAATTATCGCTTTTTTACCTCGCCAGCCATAAGTTATCCTCCCAAATAAAAGCGTAGCATATGAAGACCAGGCAAATAACGAAAATATTAATTTATGATTCCATACAATAGGTTTACCAAAAATATAATTAGAAAAGAAAAATCCAGAAATAAGGGTTAGAGAAAGAAGTAAAAAACCAAACCAATAGAATCTAAATAAAATTAATTCTATGTTTAGTAGCGATAGATTTCCTTTTAAAAAGCTTGAATTTAGTCTAGGTGGGTGAAGGTTTTCCTCGAAGCATAATAAGAAAAAAGATAAAATTGCCCCAAAAGCAAGCAGGCTATACGAAATAATACCCATCATAATATGCATAGATGCATTTGCTGATAAATAATTAACATAATCACCTTGTTGTAAAATTGGATGACAAATAAGTATAAAAATTGCGGGAATAAGAGCAAATAGCTCTAAGCCTTTAAATAAAGCCTTCACCCTAATAGTCAAAGATATTAAAATAATAACCGAAGTAATAATTAAAAAAGTATTGGCAAAATTAAAATTGAAACCATTTGAAAAAGTTACAATATAAATAAAAAATGTATGAAATAATAAGCCTATTCCAGTCATCATTTTAATTGTTTGATTAGTTGGTTTAGTTAAATTAAAAATAATTGCAATAGATGGGATTGCATAAAAAAATATAGAGGCTGCTAGGAAAGTCCAGTAATTCATATTTATTAAGTTTAATTAAATGGTTTTCACAATTATAATGGAAAAATGATGCAATCAATAAAACTAAGATATACATATGCTTGAAAATTTGACAAATCGCCTTCAATCAGTAATTAAAACTATTCGGGGTCAATCGAGATTTACTGAGGAAAATATAAGTGATGCAATGCGAGAGGTTAGAATTGCATTAATTGAAGCAGATGTAGCTCTTCCTGTAGTTAAATATTTTATCAATACCGTTAAAGAAAAGGTTTTAGGAGTTGAAGTCCTAGAGAGCGTTGCGCCTGGACAAGCAATTATTAAAATTGTTCAAGACGAACTTACTGGTCTAATGGGGTCCGAAAATTCGGAACTAAATATCGCTGCTAAACCACCTGTTGTGATTTTAATGGCTGGCCTGCAAGGTTCCGGTAAAACCACAACAGCTGCAAAGTTAGCTAAAATACTTAAAGAGAAAAAGAAAAAAGTTCTATTAGTTAGCGCTGATGTATATAGGCCAGCTGCTATCGAGCAATTGCAAACATTAGCATTAGATTTAGAGGTTGAGTGTTTTGATTCATCAATCAAAGATAAGCCTAATAAAATTGCACTTAATGCCTTAGAATACGCAAAAAAACATTTCTTTGATTTAATCATTTTTGATACTGCTGGTCGATTAGGTATTGATGAAAAGATGATGAAAGAATTAAAACAATTACATAAAACACTATCGCCTTCAGAAACTTTGTTTGTTGTGGATGCTATGCAAGGCCAAGATGCTGTTAACACAGCAAAAGCATTTAATGACGCATTACCTTTATCTGGAATTGTACTTACAAAGTTGGATGGAGATTCCCGTGGGGGGGCAGCTTTATCGGTCAGACATATCACAGGAAAACCGATAAAATTCATCGGCATCAGTGAAAAGATTGATGGTCTAGAGCCATTTTATCCAGAACGTATATCATCACGTATTTTAGGAATGGGCGATATTGTAGGGCTGGTAGAGGAAGCTCAAAAAAACGTTGATAAAAAAGAAGCTGAAAAATTAGCTGATAAAGTTAAATCAGGTAAAAATTTTGATCTTGATGACTTTAAGAATCAGATAGCACAAATGAAAAAAATGGGGGGAGTTGGTGCAATGATGGATAAAATGCCATCACAAATATCCAATGCAGCCTCTAAAATTAACCCTGAAGAGGGCGACAAGTCTTTAATACAAATCGAAGCAATTATTAATTCAATGACAAAGCTAGAAAAGACAAAACCTGAAATCATTAAAGCAAAGAGAAAGATCAGGATAGCCAATGGTTCAGGAGTTCAAGTTCAAGATGTCAATAAGTTATTAAAGCAATTTGTAGAAATGCAGAAAATGATGAAAATGTTTTCTAAGGGCGGTATTGGAAAATTAATGAGAGGATTATCTGGAAAACTTCCAGGAATTAATTAATTACTAAATTTTAATTATTAGATTGACCCAACAGCATTAATACTGGATAATTCTTGGTTGTTAATGATGGGGAGTTAGCTCAGCTGGTAGAGCACCGGACTTTTAATCCGATGGTCGCGAGTTCGATCCTCGCACTCCCTACCAATTTTTTCTGTTAGAATAAAATCAATAAATGACTAAATACACTAATCTTTTACTCGATAATCAACTCTGTTTTGCATTGTATGCGGCAACCAATTCTGTCATCCGTTATTATCGTTTTTATCTTAAAGAAATTGGAATAACTTATCCTCAATATTTAGTTTTACTAACTTTATGGGAAACTAAGGGTATTAAAGCAACAGAAATAGGAACTGCTTTAAAGCTTGACCTAGCGACAATTTCTCCAATTCTTCAGAGATTAGAAGCTCTCAATTTTATTACTCGTGATAGGTCCATAAATGACGAGAGAGTTGTTTTAATTAAGCTAACTAAAGAGGGATTGGCTCTGGAAAAAGATATTGCAGATATTCAGCATAAAGTTGCATGTAAAACTCATCTCTCAGAAATTGAGTTTAAGAGTCTTAAAGGCACATTAAATGATCTTACTGATGCAATGAAAATAAATGCAAAGGACCAAGATTTATTAAAAAAATGTAAATAAAAAAGCTATGCAAGCATAGCTTTTTTAATATTTTAGAACTCTTATCTAATGGTTAACTCAATTATTAAATACCAGTAAAAGGGCTGTTGTAAGGACTTGAATAACCAGCAATAGGTTTAGTTACAATGTCGCCTCTAAAGCTTTGTAGGTCACCCATAATAGCTTTAATTAAATGATCAGGTACATCAAACGCATAGAATGTATGAAGACATTCAATCATTATGATATCAAATTCACGATCCGATATATTTAGGTGTGGATGAGAATCTTTCATGTTTTTACCTCTACCAAATTCATCTGGCTGATAAATTGGATTGCCACCTGTTCGTTCTACCACCCAATTTGTAAGCATAACTTTAAAGCCTGCTTTTGTATGAGCAGCATCATGAACAGCTTTTAATGCAGGGTTTTTATTCAAGGCATTATTGACATATATTTTATCGACTAAGTGATCGACAGTTAGTGCAATGTTATATGTCCCACCTAATTGTGTGTAAATCGATTCCTCATCTTCACCACCTGCTATTGCAAAAGTTGAAAATGATCCAACAATAAAAATTGCTACCAATGAAGACAACAATTTAGTGTAAATACTCTTTCTCATAATTACTCTCCTGTTTATTTAAAAAAGCTTAAATCTATGGTTATTTGTCCATTATTTTAAGCAGGTTCAATATTATTAGCACACTAATTGTTAGTGTGCAAACTATTTTAAGTAATTGTTTTTAAACAAGAATGAGAATCATTATTATCTAACCATTAAATGCAATTTAAAAAACTAAAATGGTATGGAATTTTATTTAATATTTATACTCAATTAAAGTATGTTAAAAATAAAAAAAATACTCTTTTTACTAATAATGTTATTTTCACAAAACATTTTTTCTTATCCAGCACAATCTGAATTATTCGGGTTAAGCAAATCAATGGTTCATATATGGGTTACATATGGAGACGGAGTGACTGGAACAGGTTCTGGAGTTGTTTTTAAAGAAAATCATGTCGCAACAGACTGCCATGTATTTGCAGATTCAAGAGGAGTAAACGTTGTTAAAACATTTAAAAAATATGTTCCCATAGCGGTTTACGCAGATTGGAAACATGATTTATGTATATTGAAATTTGAAAATCTTCCATTACCAGCTGTCAATATAGGTAGTTCTGAAGATTTAATTTATGAAGATAAAGTTTTCGCATTAACATTTCCCAATGATAGTCCTATACCACTTCCATCATACGGAAAGATAAAAGGATTATATCCATTTGATGGGAGTAATATTATAAGAACTTCTGCTGCATTTACTGTTGGATCAAGTGGCGGGGCATTATTTGATCTAAACTTTAATCTTATTGGAATAACTACATTTAAAAGTCCTGGAAAGCGTTATGGAAACTTTTATTGTTTACCAGTCGAATGGATAGAAAAGTTGCTTAATACAGAACCACAAACTAATTTAGTGAGTAACGCACCTCCTTTTTGGAGTTTACCTGATCAAGAAAAACCTTTTTTTATGCAAGTCATTATGCCAATGCAAAAAGAAAATTGGTCAGAAATGGCTAGGGTTTCAAAGTTATGGACTCAAGATGATGAAGAAAGCTCTGATGCTTGGTTTTATTTAGGGTTTGCACAGAAAAAAATGAATAATTTAGATTTTGCAAAATTATTTTTAAAACAGGCGTTAAGATTAAACTCACAGCATCTTGATTCCCTTGTTGAGCTTTTTGAAATTGCAGTTAATGCCAATGATTATAATGAAAAAGATCGCTTAATTAATTTAATATCAGAAATTGATCCAGATAAAGCAGTTGAAGTATTAAAGATTTAAATCCATTGTTGGCGCGCCCGAGAAGATTCGAACTCCTGACCCCTTGGTTCGAAGC
>TARA_B110000008_G_scaffold50202_1_pt1 | contig 14116 bp, 11 predicted proteins | sample TARA_B110000008 | Tara Oceans TARA_B110000008 (sample SAMEA4396496) | marine metagenome | biome: Westerlies Biome; feature: [DCM] deep chlorophyll maximum layer (ENVO:01000326); material: water (ENVO:00002006), including particulate matter (ENVO:01000060) such as... | depth 40 m
ATATTATTTTTCTTTATTAATTCTTTATGGACGCTCAAAAGCTTCTCGGTTGAAAGTGGGTTTTCCATTTGAAGCTCTGAAAGAGACCTTGATAAACGGCTTGAATGACCTTGGAAATCGATTAATTTACTTTTTAAAACAGAGGTAACCTCATAAACCCCGTCTGCAAAGAGAAAGCCTCTATCAAAGATTGAGATCTGAGCCTTATCTTCAGTTACATATTCACCGTTAACATATACAATTCTTTTCATAGTTCTTTATCATCCACATATTTATATGGTGTTTGCTAAACCATTTAATAGTAGAATATACAAGTATAATTAAAGTAAGCTTTGTTTGTTAAACTTATAGACAGAGATGCTTTTTTAGTATGCTGTCAACAGCGCAACTACGGCCTTGTCTTGTTTTTCAAAATCTAAGGCTGGAGTGGATTGAGCTACGGTATTTCTTTTAAAAGTAAAGTCAATTACATCACCACGGGACTCAGAGGCAATAATCAAAGCCTGATAGGTATGTTTATTATTTAAAAAAATATCTACTAGACCTCGTAACTTGACCTTATGGGAAGCTTGAATAGAAAAGCTCTTTTCAGAAAACTTTAAAATTGGATAAAATATATTATCAAATCTTACAGACATTTTTAGAGTCTTTTCTGATTTTCTCTTCAGAGACTTTCCTAGTTCTTCCATTACTGCATTTGGCAAATACCCTGTCATGTATACATACCCCCATATGTAACGCTATGATATCTATTACCAAAGAAGTGTCAAATAGCTTCGAACTGCTAACTCTATTTTATCATAGGCCTTAGCAAATGTGGTATTTCTGGATCATATAAAGCGGAATCTCTAAAGTCTCTAATTTCCGCAAGCGCTGGTCCAATCATTATTAAAGCAGTTCGAGTAATCTTTTCTTTTTTTACCTTTTTTCTTATATCAGCGAGAGTACCCTTAAGATATACGGCATCAGGCCAACTTGCTCTGTATGCGACAACAACTGGGCAATCTTCCCCGTAGAATGGTATCAACTGCCTCTCTATTTCTCGTAGATACCTTATGCCTAAATGGATAGCCAATGTGGTACCAGTTAATGCGAAATTTTTCAGTGTCTCCTTTTCCGGCATCGACGTCGACTTCATCGACATTCGTGTGAGAATCAGTGATTGGGATACCTCAGGAATTGTTAGTTCAATACCGAGTGCGGCTGCTACAGCTGTATACGCGGGAACGCCTGGTATTATTTCATAGTCGATCTTGTCCCTTTTTAATAATCTTATCTGTTCAGCAATAGCACCATAGAGAGACGGATCACCGGAATGAACCCGAGCTACATCTTCACCTCTATTATAAGCACCCAAAATCTGTTGATGCGTTTCGATTAAATCCATAGATGCGGTATCTAGTACTATCGCACTCTTCGGCGCTCCTTTTATTACTGCCTCAGGCACTAAGGATCCGGCATAAAGGCATACCTTACATTTTGAGATTAATCTTTGCCCTTTCAAAGTGAGCAGATCAGGATCTCCAGGCCCTGCGCCTATAAAGAAAACTTTCATAACAGTTTTTCTCCTAATTACTTTTGTGCCATTCAGTTTTATCAACTACTCTGCTGCTAAATCACCGTCTATTTTTCTCGCATAACCTCTTGGAGTATACATTTTTTTTCCATCGCCACGAACAACCAACCTTGATTGTGAAGATCCAACAATTACAACAGTCAACATATCGACTTCTGCAACATCTATCTTATCTAAATTTCTGTATCTCACTTTTTCTTCCATCCTTCCTAACGAAGTTGCAAGTAAAACTGGAGTATTTTGAGGTCGGTTTTTTCTTAGTATCTTAATCGCAGCTACAAACAGTTTTTTTCTTTTCTTTGAAACGGGATTATATAAGGCTACCACAAAATCACCAACTGAAGCTGCTTCTAACCTTTTTAAGATATCCCCCTGCGGTGTTAATAAATCACTTAGAGATATGGCACAAAAATCATTCCCCAATGGAGCTCCCGAACGTGCAGCTGCAGCCTGTAAAGCTGATACTCCTGGAGAGGAAACAACTTCAACTTTCTTCGCATTAGCGCTTACTCCAAAATCTTTATCGCTCCTATCAAGAAGCTCAAAGATTAAGGCTCCCATCGCATAAATGCCCGAATCTCCAGAACAAATTAATGCTACGTTTGCTCCCTCGCCAGCTCTTTCAAGGGCATACCTGCATCTCTTCTCTTCATCTCCAAGCGGAAAAGAAGTTTGTCTTTTTCCAGCTGCAATAGGACCTAATAAATCCAGATAGAGACTATAACCTATGAGTTCTTCAGCCTGTCCAATTAATACAGACGCCTCCAAGGTCCGCCATTCAGCCTGACCTGGACCAATTCCAATAAGAGAAACTTGGCCTCTACCTTTTCCCAAAAGTTCAACGATAGGGTTTGGAGATTTGACTAAGGCGCAGGTTGCATTTTTTGTTTTTCTTTTTTTCGAGTATACATACCCGCCTGAACCTGACTGAGCCAATGCCGCTCCCTCGCTTACTCCATGACATCCAACTTCTTCAAATACCACTTTTGAAGGACTACTTAATCGATCTTTTTCGTGTTCTAATTCCACAGCAGTAAATAATCTCAAAGGACGATCAAGCTCTTTTGAAAGAGCTATCATCGCAGGTTCATCAGCTTTTAAATTTAATGTATTTATAGAATGTATAGCATTAGGGCTTACATTTGATTCCAAGAGCATTGTATGGACTAATTTACTTAATTCTTCAGGTGGACAATTTCGAGAACACCCAACTCCTAATGAGAATTTTTTTGGAAAAAAACTTATATCTGGTTTTAGATTTTTCGTCTTTAACTTCGTGGTACAAAGAATTTCCACATCCTTACCAGTGGGTAAATCATTTAGCCACAAAGCATTTTCTTTTTCTTCCCCAGTTATTTTCGCCCTAGCTCCGGATAACATACGCCCCATTGCTTCTTTTACGTTACTTTCCGGGTCCAAGCACCAGCCAATAGGAGGCTCATCAATTGAAACACCCAGAGAGACATCTCCCGCTGTTGTTACTGCTGCTTTTGCATTTAGAAACTCTGCTATTGTTGTTGCTAACCTATTAGCCCCTCTATGCCCACCTAATAGAGGAATAACAACAGATCCGTCATCAGAAACAGCTATTACGGGCGACTCTGTGATTTTATTTTGTAGCAAAGGAGCAACCGCTCGAATTAATATGCCAGACGCGCAAACACCAATTATTGGGGTACCATTCGAAAACAAAACTCTAGTATGATTCAGTGCATTATCAAAAAACCTATCTGCCTTAGTAACTCTATCTGATCTTCCATGTAGTTTAAAAGAAAACTGATTTGCGATTTTGTTGGCAATTGAAAACCCAGCCTGGTTTAAGCATAAAATTACTGGTTCTATAGCCATGGATCAGTTCCTTTAGTTACAATAATCATTGAGAAATAAGGAGCTATTAAGGGTGAATCTATAAGCTTTAAAACTCTCTGATGAGGTAACGTAGCGTACTCAATATAAGTAGAGCAGCTAGTTAAACTCAAATCATTCAAAATAGATTTTATTTTTTCAATATGACGTCCTACTTTCATAATGACAGCAGCATCTGCTCGCAAAATGCGATCTCTAATTAGAGCTTCCTCAAGAGTTCCTGGTATGACTGTAAGATACTCATTCCTCGCCAAAAGTGGTAGTTTTGCTGCTGCTGTTCCGGCGGTTAATGACGTTATACCCGGAATAATCTCTATATCATATCGGTCAGATAAACGTGAAAATATATACATAAACGACCCATAAAAAAATGGGTCCCCTTCACATAGGCATACTACATTTTCTCCATCATCTAGGATCTTAGAAATTTTTTTTGCAGATAAATCGTAGGCCAGCTGGGCGGGGTTTCTCTGTACCGTCATAGGAACAATCAGAGGGATTTCTATAACATCCTTATTCAGGTAAGAAGCGACAACAGATTTAGAAAAGCTCTCATTATCTTCCAATACCGGGTAAGCCACATAACGCACTGATTTGATAACGCGTACAGCCTTTAAGGTTAATAGCTCCGGATCTCCGGGTCCAACACCAACACCAAATAACTTACCGAGCATTCTTGATTTTACTCCATTGTGTAACCGGCATATGGGGCCGCCATGCCGTACGACTACCAATTTCTTCTATTTTCTGAATATTTAACCTAACCAATTCTCCACCATATTTCTCTTTCAGTTTTAGCAGCTCTACTTCTGTTTCAAGAGTAACTGCATTTACAACAATCCGTCCAAAAGGCTTTAATCTACCCCAACAAATATCAAATGTTTGTCTGGTAAAACCCCCTCCGATGAAAATAGCGTCTGGGTTTAAAAGATTTTCCAGCCCTTCTGGTGCAGACCCACTTAAAATTTCTAATTTTGGAGCTCCTAAAATATATGCGTTCTTCTTTGCCATTTCTCGTCGCTCTTTTTTTGGTTCAATACCAATAGCTTTGCAGTCATAGCTAGACCGCATCCACTCTATTGAAACAGATCCACAGCCCAAACCGATATCCCATAAAAGCGCGCCACGCATCGGCATCAGTTTAGAAACGGTTATTGCCCTCACTTCTTTTTTCGTAATATTTCCATCATGAATGAAATTAGAGTCATCTAAACCTGGAGAACTAGAATTTATTTTTGCATTCGGATTACAAATACAGTTTATAGCCAAGGTATTAAAATCAGGGACATTATAATTCCATTCAGAAGCTAATGAATCGAACCGTTGTTCTTTGTTTCCACCCATATTAGCGAAAACAGTCATTTCTGAATTCTCAAAACCTCGTTCGTTTAATAGCATTGCAATTTCTTTTGGTGTTTCAGAACCAGAAGTTAATACAATCATTTTTTGACCAGGTTGGAAAAATGATACTAGCTGCTCAATAGGTCGTCCATGAGCTGTTAATGTTTCTATATCAGCTAAGCTCCAACCCATTCTAACAGATGCTAATTGAAAAGCCGATAACTGAGGATGAAAAGTTATATCTCCACTTTTAAAAGCTCGACTCAGTCGTGCTCCTACAGAGAACCATAACGGATCTCCTGTAACCAAAATGACTATTTTCTTGCCTTTAAATGAAATTATCTCTTCTACCAGACTGTCAAAAGGCGATGGCCAAGATAGCCTTTGGGCCTTAAAATCATCTGATAGCTTATGATGCCTTTCTCCACCGATTATTATTTCTGCATCTTTTAAAACATTTAGAGCATTGGATGATAAACCCTCAACTCCATCCTCACCTATACCTACAACATCTAGCCAAGCACTCATAATTTTATCTCCGGTAATCCAGCTGACAAGGCATTCACAACAGCAGAAGCCATAGCCGAACCGCCCTGACGTCCCTTCAACGTGATATAATCGCACCCCCTTGAGTTGAAAGATAGTTCAAGCTTACTTTCTGCGGCACCCACAAAACCTACTGGGAATGCTATGACACATGCGGGCTTTGGAAACCCTAAATCCAACAGTTCTAATAAATGGAAAAGAGCGGTTGGAGCGTTACCAATTGCGACAACGGATCCTTCAATGAAAGGTTCCCATAACTGGACAGCTGTAGCACTCCGCGTATTACCAATAACCTCAGCACCCAACGGAACTTCACTATTATTAATTGTAACAATAACTTCGTTATCTGCCGGTAAATATCTCCGAATAATCCCTGCCGCAACCATCTGACAATCACATAAAATATTATTACCATTTTTAAGCGCTTCAACACCACGTGCAGCAAAATCTTTTGAAAAAGAAAGTTGGTCTTTAACCTCTATCATTCCGCAAGAGTGAATAAGTCGAGTAATAATTGGACGCATAAGACTCGGTTCTTTTTCAATTTCAGCTTCTTTATTTACTGTAGCGAAACTTTCAGCATAAATCGTTTCTGGATCTCGTATATAATCCAATATTTTCTTTTTTGGTCTAACATTTCCCAAAGATTCTAGCTTTGCCCCCAAGATCCATCCTTCTTGCTTTTGAACCTTTTCGGAAACATTATATCCGATATTTAGTAAAGTCTCCAAATCTCCTAGATTATCTAATTCTGACAGTTTTTTTAAAACAGACTTAACCTGACTTGCATCAAGTACACTCTCAGTCTTCTCAACAGGCCAGAGTGCTGGATAAATTTCTGCAAAAATAATCTTTGCATCAAGGTTAGAAAATGGCCAAACAGAGCTATCAAAGCCCTCTTTTAAAATATTTACAAATGGAATTCCAAGAATAGTTTGTCCTCCCACCGCTCCAACTCCATTAAGCTGCCAAACACTCTTGGTTCGAGGCACTAACTTTTCAACCAAACGTTTTTCATTTGGCAAAATTTGCCCAAACCCTTTGGGTTTATAAAAAGGTAAATCTTGAAAGCTTAACTTCTTTGATTTCGGGTATCCCCAAAAGGGTCCATCCGGTTCAAAATTCTTATTTAATTCCTCTGCTACCTGAAACCTATTATTCGAATTATTAGTAGAATCCTCTACCAGACAAGTTAAGACATCCCATAAGTTAAGCCAATCTGCTATTCCAAGATTTTTATACGCGTCGGATGGGTACCCAAAAGGAAAATCGAATCCAACTAAAACTTTCCCGTTAACCTCGCTTAAAAGCTGCTTGATGATTAACATAGCACTAGCTCGAGTATTAGGGTTAAAAAGTTCAATAGAACTTTCGTCAGATCCGCACGCTATCCATATACTATCGGAGCCAGTTTTAGGCGTACTATTGGCTGACCAGTCAACAATCAGATAACTATCAAAAATACGCATTAAAATTATAATCCAATGCCGAGTTTAAGGAATCAAGAAATTCCATTTTGTTTTCGCTGTTCTATTAGCTTACGCTCTTCCTCAATCACAGAATCTGGGAATTGACTCATAAAACAACAGCAAACACCCTGATCTATCATCGTTCTAGGACCGTTGGGGTGACTAATATGCTTATAGATCCCGTGGCTGTGACCATGGTCGTGGCTATGGTCATGGTCGTGGCTATGATCATGGTCGTGGCTATGATCATGACTACCTGGTGCCTCATCATCTTCTGGGTCTGTTATTGGCTGGAATTCAGCATGATGGTGATGAACATCAACTTCGCCTTTGGCTAATCTTTCCCTAAAGGAAGCCATAAGGTCGTGACTTTCATTCATATTCCCTGAAAGTGTTTCAGCTATTCGCTCGAGAAAAGTATTTATTACATGATCTTGATCCGCCAAGTAATGAGCTTTATGGAAGGTTACTTCGGGTACTGTTTTTGCGACTCTATCTACATAATTATAAATCCGATCAATTAATTTTCCCGTAAATAAAAAATATGGTGCTACAACTATTTTTTTATAACCTAACTTCAAAGCCATCTCTAAACCTTGACCAACGGATGGAAAGGTTACTCCTGAGTAAACGGTCTCAGACCAGCCAAAACCCAAGTTCTCTGAAACAATACGTGTGAGTTTTGCTGCCTCCGCATTAGCATATGTGTCTGAAGTCCCTCTTCCAACCACAACCAACATAGTGTCATATAGATCTCCGTCGTGCACATGTGAGAGATTTAAACAATCCAGGATACGGGCCTCGAATGCTGCTATCATTTCAGAATGCAAGCCAAGCTCCCTACCATAACTCACGCGTAAACCTGGATTCTTTTCCTGATAGGTCGTCAGAACCGAAGGTATATCGTTTTTAGCATGGGTCGCGGCAAAAAGCATACCAGGTACTGCAATTATATGATTAACACCATGATCCCTTAGGGAATCTAGTCCCATATGAATGTTTGGCGCGGAATACTCTAAAAACCCATATTCAACCGGTATATCAACAAAGTGTTTCCTTAAACCTTTTGCCAACAATCCAAATTCTTCTTCAGCACTTTTTGATCTACTGCCATGCCCACAAATCATTATACCGATTTTATCCATTCACACTCTCCTTTGTAACGAATTTTAATGATTGGTCTAAGAACATAGTTATCAAATATGTGTTTAGATCAATTAACAAAGTCCGTCGTATATTAAGTTAACCTACTTCTTACAATTTATCAGGAGATTTCAGCACCAGAACAGTAGCACACGACAACGCAGCTTCAGTAACCTCTAGTTGAGTAATCACAACGAACTGCCAACCTCTCTGGCCCTTACGGCTTTGTCAGTTTTAGTTATAGAGACTTAATCTATTATCGCAATAATATTATTTCATTTCAAAAATTAAAAATAGACAGTTTTAGAAATTTAGTTGTATGCAGAATAATTAGAATATCTTATACCAGTAACGTTAGTAATCTAGAGAGAGATGATCAAAATATGAATACTTGGGTAACGATATGTGAGACATGTAAACGTGAGAATTGGGCAGAAGGAGACATGAAGTTTACAGATGGAGAACGCCTAATAGCATTAATAGCCGAAATTAGAGAAGAATACCCAAACATCAGGACTCGAACGCATCCCTGCCTAATGGGTTGTAGTCATGGCTGCAACGTAACAATTCAAGCAGATGATAAGATGTGCTATACTCTTGGTAAATTTGAACCGAATGAGATTTCTGCTAAAGCTATTCTATCCTATGCACAACTTCATTATGAAAGTGATAAAGGCGTTGTCCCGTATCGCGATTGGCCAGAGGATATAAAAGGTCATTTTGTCACCCGGCACCCCCCATTACCAAAAAATTTATGAAAGAGTCATTTTCAAAACATGGTGGAAAATTAGATGAGGCCGTTCTCCAGTTTGGTGGAAGAAAATCAGAATGGATGGATCTTTCAACAGGAATAAATCCTCGACCATATCCATTCAAAAAAGTTGGCCAAATGCTCTGGGAAAGGCTCCCAGACGATAATGACTTTGAAGACATTTATAAAGCAGCTCATAATTTTTGGAATGTACCAAAATCAAGCGTTGTTTTAGGCGCTTCTGGCGTATCGTCTCTTATAGCAATTATACCTTTTCTGAATCCCTTGAGTACAGTATCAATTCAGCAGCCAACCTATTCTGAATACAAACTTTCATTCGAAAGAGTGGGTTATAAAGTTTTAAAAACTGGTGGTGAAATTAATGTGATTGTGAATCCTAATAACCCCGATGGTAAAATACAAAAAGTCAATGAGATTTTAGAAAATCATAAAAGATTGACGATTATAGACGAAAGTTTTTGTGATCTATATCCAGAAAATAGCTTAATAAACTTAGCAAGTCAGCCAGGTTTTATAATATTGAAAAGCTTTGGTAAATTTTGGGGGTTAGCTGGCTTACGGTTAGGGTTTGCGATCGGCAGACCAGAAACAGTGAACCCTATAAAATATGCCTTAGGTCCTTGGCAAATCTCTGGCCCAGCTTTATCTATAGGATGTCAAGCACTTCACGATATTAAATGGGCAGAAAAAACCCGTGCTAATCTTTATGAATCAGCTATCCGTTTGGACAAAATAATGAAACGGTATAAACTAATTGGAGGAACCAACCTTTATAGATTATACTTTGTAACGGATGCCAAAAAACTTTTCCGAAAACTAGCGTCTAACAAAGTATTAATCCGCAATTTTGATTATAATCGGAATTGGGTTAGAATTGGGTTGCCTAAACAAGAAAAAGATTGGGAAATACTTGAAAAGGCTTTAAAATGAGTATTTGTTTTATTCTATTAATTGCGATCATCCTTGACGCAGTCGCAGGTGAACCAAAGCTTATTTGGGATAAAGTTTCTCATCCAGTTGTCCTAATGGGAAACGCAATTGATTGGTTTGAAAAAAGATATAATCAGGGCCCTCATAAAACGAGAAATGGAGTATTTACCATTATAGCGTTAGCCACTTTTTCTATATCAGCTGGCCTTATCATTTATATATTTCCTCTGCATTCAGTAATTGAAGTAGTTTTGATAGCTATTTTATTAGCATATAAAAGCTTAGTTGATCATATTTCTGGTGTCTCAGAAGCCTCCAAAATCAGTTTGGAGGAAAGTCGTCTCATGGTCTCTAAGATAGTTGGCCGAGACGTCAACATCTTAAATGAGTCTGGGGTTGCAAGAAGCACTTTAGAAAGTGCTGCTGAAAATCTATCCGATGGATTTATTGCACCTATATTTTGGTATTGTTTGCTTGGATTGCCTGGGATATTGGCCTACAAAATGATAAATACCGCAGATAGTATGATCGCTCATAAGAATGAGAGATTTAAAGAGTTTGGGTGGGCTACAGCAAAGCTAGATGATATAGTTAATTTTGTACCTGCGAGAGTTACTGCCATATTAATCTTAATTGCTGGTTTCCAGATAACGAAAATAACCACAGTTTATCGAGATTCTAAATTGCATCGTTCCCCAAATGCCGGATGGCCGGAAACAGCTATGGCAGTAGTTCTGGGCATAGCACTGGCAGGGCCTAGAAGTTATAATGGTCAGAAGGGAAAAGATCCCTATATAAATGTTGATGGTGAGCATGAGCTATCCTCATATCATATCGATAATGGTATTAGACTTTTACAAAAAACATGGTTTTTAACTTTAATACTTGTAGTTTTAGGGGTCATTGTATTTTGATTAGTGCTAATAAGAAAAGTATAGTCTGATGAGGCTTTCTTATCATCACCTTATCTTCGTATTCTCTTTTTTCTTTTTGTATACCATTACCTCCACGCATTATGCTTTTGGAAAACCAACTTGTGGAAACTCTTTTGGAAATTTTTTAATAGACTTAAAGGAAGAGGCAATATCCAAAGGGTATGATAAAGTATTAGTCGATACATTCCTAGAAGAAGCAACACTCGATCCAAAAGTCCTCAAAGCCGATAGGTCACAAAAAATATTCCGAAAAAGTTTTTTTCAATTCTCTAAAGCCGTAATATCAACTCATCGATTACAACATGCAGCGCTCAACAAAAAGAAATTCGAGAGAACTTTTAATGAAATTAATCTGATTTATGGAGTTCCAAAAGAAATTCTACTCACTTTATGGGCATTAGAAACAGATTTTGGGTTGTTCCAAGGGGATTATAATACTTTGAACTCTCTTTTGACGTTAAGCCATGACTGCCGGCGCCCACATCTTTTTCGACCACAAATATTCGGAGCTTTAGAGCTGTATGCACGTAAGGCTTTTGACCCCAAGGAGACAAAAGGAGCTTGGGCAGGTGAAGTAGGAATGTTGCAAATGTTACCGTTAGGTATTTTGGAACATGGGGTCGATGGTGATAATGACGGGAAAATAGATATAAGAGCATCAGCCGTTGACGCTTTATATTCAACAGCAAAAAAACTAGTTTCACTGGGTTGGGAACGCGATGAGCCTTGGTTATTGGAGGTAAGAGTGCCTAAAACTATGGATTGGTTTAAAACTGGCCTCGATACAAAATTATCTTTGAAAGAATGGGAAGAAATCGGTGTTTGGCCTAGATTAGGAAATTTTCAGAAAAAACATAAAAAAGTTTCGTTAATTATTCCTATGGGACGAAAGGGACCTGCATTTTTGACCTACCCAAATTTTCGAGTCCTATCAAAATGGAATAATAGTTCCACTTATATCCTAACTGCTGCCTATTTTGCGACATTACTTAACGGTGAACCTCGATATAGATTAGGATGGCCAGAGCCTATTTTAAATTTAGAAGATATGCTTCTATTACAAAAAAAGCTTGAACAAAAAGGCTATGATGTTGGAGGTATTGACGGGATCTTGGGTTCAAAGACACGTAAAGCAGTCAAAGAAGAACAACTTAAAATAAAAATACCTGCCGATGGCTGGCCAACAAAACAAATGTTAAACAAAATCTAAACTTTTGGAAACAGGTTAGGCAACAAGCGTCTCTGCCTTCTTTAAATCGACAGAGACTAATTGGCTGACTCCCAATTCACCCATAGTTACTCCAAACAATCTATCCATACGAGACATTGTAATAGCGTGATGGGTGATAATTAAGAAGCGAGTATCAGTTTGACGGATCATTTCATCCAACAAATCGCAAAACCTGGTAATGTTTGAATCATCTAAAGGAGCATCAACCTCATCCAAAACACATAGTGGCGCAGGGTTTGCAAGAAAAACTGCAAATATTAAGGCCAAGGCGGTTAGTGTCTGTTCTCCACCTGATAATAAAGACAATGTTGAGAGTTTTTTTCCTGGCGGTTGACACATAATTTCAAGTCCAGCATCTAAAGGATCGTCACTCTCAACCATTACTAGCTTTCCATCACCTCCACTAAATAGATTCTTAAATAAATTATTGAAATTTTCATTAACTTGTTCGAAGGCAGTTAAGATACGCTCTCTACCCTCACGATTTAAGGACGAAATACCAGAGCGAAGCTTTTTTATTGCTTCCGCCAGGTCTTCTTTTTCTTTTCTTATAGCGTCATATTGATCTTGGACTTCTTTGGCATCTTCTTCTGCGCGTAAATTAACTGCACCTAAACCGTCTCTTTGCCGTTTATAGCGATCAACTTTTTCTTCTAAAATTGAGGCTTCTGATATATCTTTTTCTGTTAATTCTAAATCTAACCTCAGCTCTTCTGGAGATAGACCATATTCATCAAAAATTCTACGTAAACAAAATTCAACATTATTTATAGCCGTCTCTAAAATTACGTCATTACGGGCTCGCTCTTCTCTTGCCTCCGAAGCATTTCTCTCAGCGTTTCTTTCATTATCAATTTCCTGACGTAAAAGAGCCTCCGCGGCTGCCAGCTTTTCTGTAGACTCGATCGAAAGTTTTTCACTTAATGCGAGTTTTTCATCTAAGTTATTTATATTATTTAAAATTTCGTTAGGTCTTTCCTTTTCAATCTTCAGCTTTTTTTCGAACAGCCCCAATCTAGATCTCAATTCATTAATACGTTTGTCTGCCAAATCGAAGCGTGATGTCCAGACCACAAATTGTTCTTCTATTTTATCCAACCTCCGTAAAGTCAGCTCATTTTCATTACTAATTGTATCAGATACACTCCGTTTCGCTATCATATTCGTCCTTGAGTTTTCTACAGTTATTTTTAGTTTCTGTATTTCAGTCTGAGCTGTTTCTAGATCATCAAGACAACCGATAGTATTGTTAGCCTCGGACAATCTTTTTTCCGTAGACAGTAATTCATTTTTATATCTTTCAACAGTCAAAAGTAAATTTTCAACTTTGCCTTCTGATATATTTTTTTCACTTTCTGCGTTACTCAAAAGTCGGTTCGAGTCTGTCATAAGTCTGTCGGCTTCTTGCCTTTCCACACGTGCCTTTTTATCTGTCTCTGTAAGTTCTAATAGCTGATCTTGGAGGCTCCTATGTGCTTGTTGTGCTCCCTCAGACTTAGCCGTAGCTTCCGATAACTCCTTCTTTAATTCTTCCAACCTATTGAGTTGCTTAAGTCGTAAAGCCGAAGAGGTAGACAAATCACTAGCATCTACAGTAAAGCCATCCCAACGCCAAAGTCCTCCATCCATTGAAACTAATCTTTGTCCAGGCTTTAAGTCATTTTGAAGCTCTCCTCCAAGCGCCGGGTCTACAATTCCAACTTGTGTTAAACGTCGTGAAATTAGCTCAGATCCTTTTACAATTGAGGAAAGGGATTTCACACCGTCCGGAAGGTTGTAATCTCCATCTTCAACGCTCATTTTAACCCATCCAGTTCTCTGACCTTCTCCTAACTCTGGATTCTTAAGATCGTCTTGGAAAGCTGCTCCTAATGCTAACTCATAACCAGGTCTAACTTGGATTTGATCAATAATCTGTTTAACTTCCGAAGTTTCTCTTCTCAGAAGCCTTGTTATTGCATCTGCCTCGGCTTGCAGTACTTTTTCAATACCGCCCGCCTCCGATGAAATAGACCTTGCTTCCGCCTCTCTAGATTGTAATTCACTTCTCATTTTTTCAACTTGGTTTAGTTTAGTATCAGCTGTTTCAAATTGATTTTTTGCATTTTTGAAGTCCTCTTGAGCTTTAATAGATTTAGCTGTTTGAGCCTCCACGTTTTTTCGTAAACCTTCCAGTTCTAAAACTGACTTTTCTTTATCAGAATCTATTCTCTCTTGAGTGGCCTTGAGTTCCTCATAAAGCCCTTGGGCAGATTGATGTTGTGCGAATAATCTCGCGTTATCTTCTGTCTTGTTGGAAAGCTCACC
>TARA_B110000008_G_scaffold9842_1_pt1 | contig 14038 bp, 10 predicted proteins | sample TARA_B110000008 | Tara Oceans TARA_B110000008 (sample SAMEA4396496) | marine metagenome | biome: Westerlies Biome; feature: [DCM] deep chlorophyll maximum layer (ENVO:01000326); material: water (ENVO:00002006), including particulate matter (ENVO:01000060) such as... | depth 40 m
AGAGATATATGGTATAAAACTTCGTATTTACTGGATGTTTATCAAAGTGGCAAAATTAAAGCTAAAGAAAGATTTGAAAATTTTAAAAACCAACCATTAATATATCATTTTCCTAAAAAATTTAATGGAACACTAAAGAAGGTAAATAATAAGCGAGTAAAAGCTGCAGTTATAAGAGAAAAAGGGAGTAATTCTGAAAGAGAAATGGCATATGCACTAGATTTAGCTGGATTTGATGTTAAAGATGTTCATATGACTGATCTTATTTCAGGAAGAGAAAATCTGGAGGAAATTAATTTTATAATAGCAGTTGGCGGATTTTCTAATTCCGATGTGTTAGGTTCTGCTAAAGGTTGGGCTGGATCATTTTTATACAATGAAAAAGCAAAAAAAAGTTTAATGAATTTTTACAGGAGAAAAAATACTCTTTCTTTAGGGGTTTGTAATGGATGTCAACTTTTTATTGAACTAGGACTTTTACATACAGAACATAAAGAAAAACCTTATATGACACATAACGACTCAAAAAAATTTGAATGTATATTCACAACTATAGAAATTCAAAAAAATCATTCAATTATGTTTGAAAATCTTTCAGGATCTAAATTAGGAATCTGGTCGGCACATGGTGAAGGTAAATTTATATTACCATATTCAGAAAATAAGTACAAAATTGTAGGAAAATATGGTTATGAAAAATACCCAGCAAACCCAAATGGATCAAATTACAATACTGCTATTTTAAGTAATGAAGATGGAAGACATATTGCAATGATGCCACATTTAGAAAGGTCTACTTTTCAATGGAACTGGCCTTTTTACCCTAAAAATAGAAAAGACGAAGTTTCTCCTTGGATCATGGCCTTTGAAAATGCTAAAACCTGGTTAGAAAAAAATAGTTAAAAAAATTTAACTATTTACTGTGCGCGCATAGTAAATTTATTTACATTTGGATATAATATTTTTAAATGCAAAAAAAAACTATCGATCACGTTTTGAGGTCTACATGGCAAAGTGTAGCGAAAATGTATAGTGAAGAAGCTGCTAAGTATAACTCAACTATGGCTGTTGGTTTTGCTCTTCTAAGTATTGATCCTAAAAAAGGAACTCCATCAACATCATTAGGTCCTAAAATGGGTATGGAGGCTACTAGTCTATCTCGAACTCTAAAATCAATGGAAGAAAAACAATTGATTCTCAGAAAACCTAATCCAAGTGATGGAAGAGGTGTTTTAATTTATTTGACTGAGCTGGGTAAAATTAATAGAGATGCTTCAAAAATTGCTGTTAAAAAGTTTAATCTAGCTATTGAAAATGAAGTAGGTATTGAGGCAATCAATGATTTTCATTTAGTAATCGAAAAAATAAATGATCTAATTAAAAAAAATAAAATATTTAATTTTTGATAAAATGAATTTTGAATTAAGCGAAGAACATCTGCTAATACAGAAAGCGGCCCGAGATTTTGCTCAAAACGAGTTAAAATCTGGGGTTGTTGATCGTGATTCGAATTCTGCATATCCTTACCAAGGAGTAAAAAGAATGTCAGAATTAGGTTTTTTAGGAATGACTGTTTCTGAAAAATATGGTGGAGGTGGAATGGATACAATTTCATACTTACTAGCAGTTGAAGAAATTTCTAAAATTGATAATTCGTGTTCTGTAATTCTTTCGGCTCATAACTCTTTAGCGTGTTGGGGTATTGAAGAATATGGTACTGAAAATCAAAAAAATAAATATTTAAGACCATTAGCTTCCGGAGATAAAATTGGAGCGTTCTGTCTTTCTGAACCAGAATCAGGTTCTGATGCCACACAACAAAAAACTATTGCTAAAAAAAAAGGAGATTACTATTTAATTAATGGTACAAAGAACTGGATTACCAATGGTGAAAAAGCGAGCCTTTATGTAGTAATTGCTCAAACAAATCCAGAAAAAGGATACAAAGGAATTAATGCTTTCATTGTTGATGCTGAGTCAAAAGGATTAACTACTGGAATTAAAGAAGATAAATTAGGTATCAGATCATCTGATACAGTATCAGTAATGTTTCAAGATGTTTTAGTGCCTAAAGAAAATCGTTTAGGTCCAGAGGGATTTGGATTTAAATATGCAATGAAAACTCTTGAGGGTGGTCGAATTGGAATAGCATCTCAAGCTTTAGGAATTTGCGAAGGAGCATACGAGCTCTCCTTAGAATATTCCAAATTAAGAAAAACTTTTGGCAAGTCGATTAGTCAGCATCAAGCAATTTCTTTCAAACTAGCAGATATGGCAACTGATATTGAAGCTGCAAGATTATTAATCTATAAAAGTGCATATGAAAAAGACAATAATAAACCATATGGATTATCTAGCTCAATGGCTAAACTATTTTCCTCTGAAATTGCGATGAAACATACTGTTGAAGCTGTTCAAATACATGGTGGATATGGATTTGTCAAAGAATATCATGTAGAAAGATTAATGAGAGATGCTAAAATTACTCAAATATATGAGGGAACTTCAGAAATTCAAAAAATAATTATAGCTAGAAGTTTATTAAAATAATATGAAAAAAATAAAAAATGAACAGAAAAATAAATAAAGTTGCAGTAATTGGTTCTGGAGTAATGGGATCTGGAATTGCATGTCATTTTGCTAACATAGGTGTTGAAGTTCTTCTACTTGACATATCCCCTACCAAGCTAAATGAAAATGAAGAAAAACTAGGATTGTCTTTGGAGGATAAAAAAGTTAAAAATAGAATTGTTAATGAAATGTTTCAAAGATGTATTAAATCAAAACCTGCGCCTTTATATCATAAAAACTTCTCAAAAAGAGTTGAGTTAGGAAATTTAACGGATGATTTAAAAAAAATAAGTAATGTAGATTGGATTATTGAGGTTGTAACAGAAAAATTAAACATTAAACAAATCGTATTTGAACAAATTGAAAAATTTAGATCTCCTGGAACACTTATCACTTCAAACACCTCAGGAATCCCAATCAAACAAATGAACGAAGGCAGATCTGAGGATTTTAGAAAGAATTTTGCTGTAACTCATTTTTTTAATCCACCAAGATATTTAAAGTTATTTGAAATCATTCCTGGTCCAGACTGTGATCCAAATATTATTGATTTTTTAAATGATTTTGGGGAAAGATTTTTAGGGAAAGATTCCGTATTAGCTAAAGATACACCTGGATTTATTGGAAATAGAATTGGTACGTTTGGAATGGTAAATATTTTAAACAATGTTGAAAAATTAAATTTAAGTATTGAAGAAATAGATAAATTAACTGGACCCATAATTGGAAGTCCAAAATCAGCAACATTCAGAACTAGTGATATTGTTGGTTTAGACACGACTGTAAATGTAGCTACTGGTATCTATGATAATTGTCCTAATGATGAATTTAGGGAAACATTTAAATTACCTGAATACATATATAAAATGCTAGAAAAAAATTGGTTAGGCTCAAAAACCGATGGTGGATTTTATAAAAGAATCAAAGATGATAAAGGAAAATCAACAATATTGTCGTTAGATTTAAAAACTCTTGAGTATTCTCCTTTAAAAAAAGTTTCTTTCGAAACTATCAGCAAAGCCAGAAAGATCACTAATGTACTTGATAGATTTCCAGTTTTAATCGAAGGCACAGACAAAGCTAGCGAATTTTATAGATTCAATTTTGGAACCATGTTTTCTTATATTCAAAATAGAATTCCTGAAATTTCAGATGAGCTTTACAGAATAGACGATGCACTTAGAGCAGGTTTTGGATGGAAAAATGGACCCTTTCAAATTTGGGATTCAATTGGTATTAAAAAAGGTGTTGAAATAATGGAAGCTTTGGGACACAAAGCTGCTCCATGGATTTCTGAAATGTTAAACAACAATATAAATAACTTTTACAATATAGAAAATGGTAAAGTCAATTACTATGACTTAAAATCTAAAACTTTTGTTGTGGTACCAGGTCAAGATTCTTTAATTATTCTCAATAATTTAAATAAAAGCTCAATTGTTTGGGAAAATTCTGATTCTGTTATTAAAGATTTAGGAGATGAGATAATAAATTTAGAATTTAGAACTAAAATGAACACCCTTGGACAAGGAGTTTTAATGGGTATAAACAAAGCGGTTGACTTAGCTGAAAAGAACTATAAGGGAATGGTAATTGGTAATGAAGGTTCACATTTTTCAGCAGGTGCAAATTTAGGTGCTATTTTTATGGCCGCTGCCGAACAAGAATATGACGAAATTAATCTTGCTATCAAGTTTTTTCAGGATAGTATGATGAAACTCAGATACAGTAATATTCCAACAATAGCTGCCCCACATGGATTAACTTTAGGTGGGGGGTGTGAATTAACAATGCATTGCGATAAATCTGTTGTTTATGCTGAAACTTATATGGGACTTGTTGAAGTTGGCGCTGGTCTTATTCCCGGAGGTGGAGGTTGCAAAGAAATGACTTTAAGAGCATCAGAAAAATTTAGTAAAAATGATGTTGAAGTAAATGTTCTTCAAGAATATTTCTTGAACATTGGTATGGCTAAAACCTCAACATCTGCATGCGAAGCATATGATTTAGGAGTTCTTAATTTTAATAAAGATTCGGTGATTATGAATAAAAATCACCAAATTTCTATTGCTAAAAAACATGCTATTCTATTATCAGATTCTGGATATTTGCCTCCGTTAAGAGAAAAGAACATAAAAGTTTTAGGAAAGCAAGCGTTAGGAATGTTTTTAGTAGGTACAAATTCCATGAAAGCTGGAAAATACATTTCTGAGCATGATCAAAAAATTGCAAATAAGCTAGCTTATGTAATGGCTGGAGGTGATTTGTCTGAATCTACTATGGTTAGTGAACAATACCTACTTGATTTAGAGAGAGAAGCATTTCTTTCATTATGCGGTGAAAGAAAAACATTAGAAAGAATTCAACATATATTAAAAACAGGAAAACCTCTAAGAAATTAAATTATGAAAGAAGCATATATAGTTAAAGCCTACAGAACAGCTGTTGGAAAAGCTCCAAAAGGCTTATTTAGATTTAAAAGACCTGATGAACTTGCATCAGAAACAATAAATCATATGATAAGTGAAGTTCCGAATCTTGACAAAACTAAAATTGATGATGTTATAGTTGGTAATGCCACACCTGAGGCTGAGCAAGGATTAAATATCGCCAGAGTAATTTCTTTAATGGGTTTAAAAGTTGAAGATGTTCCAGGTGTTACTGTCAACAGATACTGTGCATCAGGACTTGAAACCATAGCAATGGCTTCCGCTAAAATAAAATCTGGAATGGCAGAATGTATAATTGCTGGAGGTGTTGAAAGCATGAGTTTTATCCCCATGGGGGGTTATAAAACAGTCCCTGATTATGGAATTGCTAAACAAGGCAAGGAAGATTATTATTGGGGTATGGGACTCACAGCTGAGCAAGTAGCAGATCAATACAAAGTAAGTAGAGATGATCAAGATGAATTTGCATTAAATTCTCACCTAAAAGCTGTAAATGCTATTTCCAACGGTAAGTTTAAGTCTCAAATAGTTCCTATAAAAGTTGAGGAAACTTTCATCGACCAACATGGTAAGAAATCTTCAAGAGAATATGTTGTAGATACGGATGAGGGACCAAGAAAAGATACTAATCTAAAGGTATTAAATAAGTTGAGGCCAGTTTTTAAAATGAAAGGAAGTGTAACTGCAGGTAACTCATCTCAAATGAGCGACGGAGCTGCTTTTCTTTTAATAATGAGTGAGAAAATGGTTAAAGAATTAAACATCGAACCTATTGCTAGATTAGTAAATTATGCTGTTGCAGGTGTTCCTCCTAAAATAATGGGAATTGGACCTGTTAAAGCTATTCCAAAAGTTTTGAAACAAGCTGATATGAAAATTGATAATATTGATTTAATTGAACTAAATGAAGCTTTTTCTTCTCAGTCATTAGCGGTAATTAGAGAGCTTGATTTAAATCAAGAAATAATAAATGTAAACGGTGGAGCTATAGCGCTTGGACACCCATTAGGTTGTTCGGGAGCTAAATTATCAGTTCAATTGTTTAGCGAAATGAGAGATAGGAAATCTAAATACGGAATGGTTACAATGTGTGTTGGCGCAGGTCAAGGAGCTGCGGGAATTTTTGAATTTTTAAAATAATTTATATAATGGAAATAAAATTAGACAATATTACAAGAGGCGGGGAGTTTATTATCAAAGAAACTAATTCAAAAGATATATTTACACCCGAAGACTTTAGCGAAGAACAATTGATGATGAAACAAGCCGTTAAAGATTTTATTGAAAAAGAGGTTGTTCCTCACAGAGAAAGATTTGAAAATAAAGACTACCAATTAACTGAGGATACTATGAAAAAAGCTGGTGATCTAGGATTTTTAGGTATCGCAGTTCCTCAAAAATATGGTGGAATGGGAATGGGTTTTGTTTCTACTATGCTAGTTTGTGAAGCAATTTCTGGCGCATCTGGTTCTTTATCAACAGCATTTGGAGCACATACAGGAATTGGAACAATGCCGATAGTTTTGTATGGGAATGAAGAACAAAATAAAAAATATGTTCCAAAGCTTGCAAGTGGAGAAATCTTCGGATCTTATTGTCTAACCGAACCATCTGCTGGGTCTGATGCAAATAGCGGAAAAACAAAAGCTGTTATTTCAAAAGATGGTTCACATTATAAAATTACGGGTCAAAAAATGTGGATATCAAATGCCGGTTTTGCAAAATTATTCATTGTTTTTGCTAGGATTGAAGATGACAAAAATATAACAGGATTTATAGTTCCTCATGAACCTAATAACGGAATAACATTGGGTCAAGAAGAAAAAAAATTAGGAATTCATTCATCCTCAACTAGACAAGTCTTTTTTAATGAAACTAAAGTTCCAGTTGAAAATATGCTATCCAAAAGAGGTAGTGGATTTAAAATAGCTATGAATTCTTTAAATGTTGGCAGAATCAAATTAGCAGTAGCATGTCTAGATGCGCAAAAAAGAGTAACAACAAATGCAATTCAGTATGCTAATGAAAGGATTCAATTCAAAACCAAAATTATAGATTTTGAAGCTATTAAAGAAAAAATTGCCAATATGACGACTGATACTTACGTTGGAGAATCAGCTTGCTACAGAGCAGCAAAAAATATTGAAGACCGAATAAAAATAAGACATGAAAATGGAAATAGTTTTCAAGAATCAGAACTTAAAGGAGTTGAAGAATATGTAATTGAATGTTCTATTTTAAAAGTAGCAGTTAGTGAAGATATGCAAAACATAGCTGATGATGGAATTCAAGTATTTGGTGGAATGGGGTTTTCTGCAGATACTCCAATGGAAGGAGCGTGGAGAGATTGTAGAATCGGAAGAATTTATGAGGGAACAAATGAAATAAACCGAATGTTAAGTGTCGGAATGTTGATTAAAAAAGCAATGAAAGGACACATTGATTTTATCAATCCAGCCACAGCTGTAAGTGATGAGCTAATGGGTATTCCTTCTTTTGATGTTCCAGACTTAACTGAACTTTTTGCCCAAGAAAAATTAATCTTAAAAAATCTCAAAAAAGTGTTTTTAATGTTGGCAGGTGCTGGAATAAAAAAGTTTGGAGATAAGTTAGAAGAACATCAACTGATGCTAATGGGTGTTTCGGATATTTTAATTGAAATATACATGTCTGAATCTGCTCTATTAAGAACTGAAAAAAATTGTAATAGGTTTGGAAAGGAAAATCAATCAGAACAAATTGCTATGACACAATTATATCTATACAAAGCTGTTGATATTATACAAACGAAAGGAAAAGAAGTGATAATATCATTTTCATCTGGAGATGAACAAAAAGGTTTATTAATGGGGCTTAAAAGATTTACAAAATATTATGAATTCCCAAACATCATTGGACTAAAAAATCAAATCGCTGAAAAGTTAAAGGAAGAAAATCAATATTGTTTTTAACAATTTTATTTTTTTTAGATTAAATTTAGGTATGAAATATTTAAAATTCATACCTATTTTTTTTATCACTACCCTGTGCTTCTCACAAAACGATAAAGATTTTTATGATATTATTGAAAAAGTATCAGAAAAAAGAATAGAAAACAACATAATAAAACTGGTTTCATTTGGAACTAGGCACACACTCAGTGATACGGTCTCAATTAAAACTGGCATTGGTGCAGCAAGAAGATGGATTAAGAAAAGTTTTGAAAAAATTTCTAAAAATTGCAATAATTGTCTTGAGGTTTTTGATCAAAAAAACTTCTTCAAGAAAAACAAAAGAAGATTAGTAAATGATGTTTGGATAAATAATGTAATAGCTATTCAAAGAGGAAAAAAATATCCAAATAGATACGTAATTATGAGTGGTGATATCGATAGTAGAGTTAGTGATCCTAACGATTTCACTTCATTATCTCCAGGTGCTAATGATAATGCTTCTGGAATGGCTGGTGTAATTGAAGCAGCAAAAGTTTTAAGTAACTATGAATTTGACAATAGCATCATATACGCCGGTTTATCTGGTGAAGAACAAGGTTTATATGGGGGAGCAGGATTTGCTAATTATGTCAAAAAAAATGACTGGGAAATTATTGGAGTTTTAAATAACGATATGATTGGTAATATTGAAGGTGTTGATGGTATAATTGATAATAGAAGTTTTAGAATTTTTTCCGAGGCAACACCTGGAAATGAAACTGAAGTTTCTGCTAGGAGAAGAAGATTTTATGGAGGTGAAATTGATGGAAACTCAAGACAATTAGCCAGATATATTCATAAAAATGTTTTAAAATTTATGCCAATGATGAATCCTATGCTAATTTATAGGCTAGATAGATTTGGAAGAGGAGGACATCATAAACCATTTAATGATTTGGGTTATGCTGGCGTCAGAATAATGGAAGCTCATGAAAATTATAATAGACAACACCAAGATATTAGATTTGAAAATGGTATTAGTTATGGAGATATAATTTCAGGTGTAAATTTTAATTACGCTAAAAAACTTACAGCTGTAAACGCAATTAATTTAGCAAGTTTAGGCTGGAGTCCACCAGAACCAAAAAATGTAAAAATCGGAGGAGCAGTTAAACCATCTACAACTTTAAGATGGAAAAAATTAGAAGATTTAAATATCAAAGGTTATAAAATTTATTGGAGAGAAACAACTTCTCCATATTGGAATAATAGCAAGTATGTTGGTAATGTAGATAGTCATACTTTAAAAGGAATTGTAATAGACAATTATTTATTTGGATTATCTAGTGTTGGAAATAACAATCAGGAAAGTATTGTGGTATTTCCAAAAGATACTTTTTGAATTTTATTTTTCAACTATTTTTGAAAAACTATCCCTATCAGTGTCTCCCTCAGTGTTGAAAACTAAAACTCTTGAGTTTTTATTTAAGCCAATGTGTTTATTTAATCCTTCTAATTTACTGTCATTTAAACATTTTAATAACCCAGCTAATCCAGCAGCTCCAGATTCTCCCGAAATGATTTTTGAGTCCCCAATATTAGAATTATAAAACAATCTCATAGAAGCTTTGACCTCATTATCTGATATTTTGATAACACCATCACATCCATTTTTTATAATATTCCAAGCAGATTTTGATGGAATTCCACAATTCAAACCAGCCATTATTGTTTTTAAATTTCCAGAGGGAGAGGTTCTTTTACCTTTTATAAATGAATCAAAAACTCCACAAGATTCCGTTGGTTCAACTAAAACAATTTTAGGTTTATATGATCCATATCGGTTCAAATAATACCATATAGCGGATGCAGCCCATGAGCCAACTCCACATTGTAAAAAAAGAATATCAAAATCTGGTTTTATTAAACTATTTATTTGGTTCTCCATTTCAATAAAATGTGATAAATAACCAGACATTATATAAGCTGGAATAATTTTATAATTATCCCATGAAGCATCTTGAACTAGCTCCCAATTCATTTTTAAGGAAATATTATAAGCATATTTACAAGTTTCTTCATAATTCAAATCTAACATCTCAACTTTTGCTCCATGATTTGAAATTGCTTTAATTCTTAACTCTGAAGTATCTTTTGGAACAAATACAACACATTTTTTATTGTACTTTTCAGCAGACCAAGCTAATGCTCTACCATGATTTCCATCTGTTGCAGTACAAAACACCGATACATTTGGATTTTTTTTTAAAATTTGACTAACCGCATATGAAGCTCCTAAAACTTTAAAAGCATTTAATCCAAATCTAAAAGATTCATCTTTAACATATAAGCTTGTTATGTTAAGATCTTTAGCTAGAACTGATAATTCAATTAAAGGAGATTTTTTATACTCATCAAATGATTTATGAAAAAATATTGATTTACTTGTTTTTAAAATTTGATTTGTAGAGTTTTTATCTAATTTATTGGTGGGATGATTAAGAAAATAATCTTTCATAAAAATTATTCTGTTTTAAAACCTTGTTCATTCATCCAATCATCATTATATATTTTACCAATATAACGACTTCCCGAATCATGAAGCAAAACTACCACAACATCATTTTTATTAAAATGTTTTTTTAATTGTAAAAGTCCCTTGACAGCTGCACCACAGGAATTTCCAGCAAAAATACCTTCTTCTTTAGCCAACTTTCTAGTGTATATTGCTGCATCTTCATCTGTTACTTTTTCGAAAGCATCAATTAAACTAAAATCTACATTTTTAGGTAAAATATCTTCACCTATTCCCTCTGTTATATAAGGGTAAATTTCATTTTCATCAAAAATACCAGTCTCATGGTATTTTTTAAAAACAGAACCATAAGTGTCTATTCCCCACACCTTAATATCTGGATTTTTTTCTTTTAAAAATTTTGCGACCCCGGAAATGGTTCCTCCTGTTCCAACTCCGACTACAAAGTGAGTTATTTTACCGTTGGTTTGAGACCATATTTCAGGACCAGTAGATTCATAGTGAGCTACAGTATTGGAGGGATTATCATATTGATTTACATACCAAGCATTAGGAGTTTCTTCTCCTATCCTTTTAGAAGTTGAATAATAAGACCTTGGATCTTCGGGTTTAACATTGGTAGGGCAAACAACAACTTTAGCACCAACTGCTTTGAGGACATCAAATTTTTCTTTGGATTGTTTATCAGTTGAAACACATATAAGTTTATAACCCTTTACTATTGCTGCTAAGGCTAAACCCATTCCGGTATTGCCCGAGGTTCCCTCAACAATTGTTCCTCCTGGCTTTAATCTACCATCATTTTCAGCGTCCTCAATCATTTTTAGAGCCATCCTATCTTTTACAGAATTACCTGGATTAAAATATTCTACTTTTGCAAGGACTAGAGCGTCTAAATCAGCCGTAATTTTATTTAATTTAATTAGAGGAGTATTTCCAATTGTTTCTAATATGTTATTTGAATATTTCATTTAGAATATTAATATTACAAATTTAAGCTTTAAGGTTTTTAAAATTGAATATACTTGAATATTTATTAATTAATTTTTAGTGACTCTGTCGGCGAAATTCTTCCAATTATATATGAGGGTACTATTAACATTAGTAAACAGAAAAACATCACTCCTATATTTAATAAAATAATCGTAATTAAATTTAAATCTAAAGGAACCTCTGAAACATAATAAGTTTCCGGATTTAATTTTATGAAACCAGTTAATTTTTGAAATAAAATAAGTCCTAATCCGATTAAATTTCCAAAAAAAAGGCCAAGGCTAATTAAATAAAAACCATTTGAAAGGAAAATATATCTAATAGAATTTTGACTGGATCCCAAAACTTTTAAAATTCCTATTAGTTGAGTCTTTTCTAAAACAGTAACTAATAATGCTGTAATCATATTTATTCCACCAACCAAAATCATAATTATTATTATCACTAATATATTCATGTCAAATAATGCAATCCAATTAAATATGTCTGTAAATTTATCTTTAACGCTAATAACATCTAGATCTGAGGGTGTGTTTTTATATAAGTTATCTGAAACATTGGAAACCTCATCAAAGTTTTTAATAAATATTTCAAAACTTCCTATTTGATTTAATTTCCAATTGTTCATGAGTTGAATATGACGTATATCCCCTAAGAAATAAATTTGATCAAATTCAATTAATCCAGACTTAAAAATTCCAACTACTTTAAAATTTCTTTCATTTGGAATAGAAGATCCTGCTTTGAAAAAACTAGTTCTAAATCTTTCTCCTATTTTTATTGATAATCTTTTAGATAAATATTCTGAGATAATTACCTCATTATTAACTTTATCTTCGAATGAAGGTAACTCTCCGTCTATTAAATAATTAGCAAATTCTAACGAATTAAAATCTTTGTTGATTCCTTTAAAAACAACTCCTTCAAAAGTTGATTCTGTTGTTATAACAGCAGATTTGTAAGCAACAGTTTGTATATGTAAAATTTCTTCATTTTTATTATCGTTATAAAATTCTTGATTAATTGAAATTGGTTTTAATGATGATTGAGATAAGTTGTTTTGAAAGTTTGAAATTGTAATATGTCCAAAAAATGAGGATATTTTATTTTGAATAGTTTTTTGAAGTCCTACGCCGGAAGATATTGAAACTATCATCATAACCAATCCCATCGTAATTGATAAAATAGATATTTTTATTATTGGTGCGGATATAGTATTTTTATAAGGCTTTGACCTGATGATTCGAGATGCTATAAATGATTCAAATCTCATAACAAATGAAACTTAATATAATTAAACTCAAAATTAGCTTTTTTTTGATTTTAATGACCTTTAGCTATTTATCTTTTTCACAAAGCAACAATAAATTAATTGTAGGAGCTAATAGAACAGAATTATTTTTAAATCATATTGAAGGATTAAATGTTGCTGTGGTTGCTAATCTGTCTTCTAAAATAAAATCAAATACAAAATCCATTCACCTTATTGACTCATTATTAAAATTAAATATTAAAATAAAAAAAGTTTTTTCACCTGAGCATGGATTTAGAGGAGAGGCAGATGCAGGAGAAAAGGTTGAAGATGGAATAGATCAAAAAACTGGCATTCCTATTATATCTTTACATGGAACAAATAAAAAGCCAACTAAAGATCAGATGAAGGATATTGATGTTGTTATTTTTGATATTCAAGATGTTGGAGCTAGGTTCTATACCTATATTTCAACACTTCACTATGTGATGGAAGCTGTTGGTGAAAACAATAAAAAATTAATCATTTTAGATAGACCAAATCCAAATGGACATTATGTAGACGGACCTATATTAGAAAGTAAATACAAAAGTTTTATAGGAATGCATCCTGTCCCTGTTGTTTATGGAATGACAATAGGTGAGTTTGGTATAATGATTAATGAGGAGGGATGGCTAAAAAACCAAATTTATTCAGACTTAAAAGTAATACCAATAAAAAATTATAATAGAAAAATGGTTTATGAATTACCAATAAAACCATCTCCAAACTTACCAAACAAACAATCTATCAACTTATATCCAAGCTTATGTTTTTTTGAACAGACCCCTATTAGTATTGGAAGAGGAACTAATATGCAATTCCAGGTAATAGGCAGTCCAGACTGGGAAAATAATGATTTTAGCTTCAAACCCATATCTATGTCTGGAGCAAAATATCCTAAACATATTGATCAAATATGTAATGGGATTGATTTAAGAGAAAGCGCTTACTTAAGTAGAATTAATTTAAAATGGTTGATCGATGCATATAATAAATCTAAAAATAAATCGGCATTTTTTAAAGATGGTTTTAATAAATTAGCCGGAAACAAAATGCTTAAAGAACAAATTATTGATGGCTTGAGTGAAAAAGAAATAAAACAAAGTTGGAAAAGTGGAGTTGAAAATTTTAAATTGATGAGATCTAAATATCTTATATATAATTAACTAAGGAATATTTAGATATTTATGGGTCTGTAATGAAATTTTCCATTTTGAATTCTTCATTACATATTCTACAATTATCGGCATCATTTCATCTCTTTTGTCCCATTCGGGTTGTA
>TARA_B110000008_G_scaffold277653_1_pt1 | contig 14032 bp, 8 predicted proteins | sample TARA_B110000008 | Tara Oceans TARA_B110000008 (sample SAMEA4396496) | marine metagenome | biome: Westerlies Biome; feature: [DCM] deep chlorophyll maximum layer (ENVO:01000326); material: water (ENVO:00002006), including particulate matter (ENVO:01000060) such as... | depth 40 m
AAATCAACGTCGTCGTCATTTCGACGCCTCTTCGGAGCAGATTCAACGGCTTCCTTATTTTCCGCGAGCAATGCCTGGACTTCATCTTCGGCGTCGTCGTCGTCGGCTGCCGCGTCGACGTTTGCGTCCTCAGCGTCGTCGTCGCTCTCGGCGTCTGGACAAAGCAACAAATATTGCCTATCATCTTCGTTCTCGCCCGCGAAAAATGAATCGTACACAGAGAACCCATCCAAGTCAAACACGTCGACCTCTGCGTGCCGCTCCGATTTCACGAGCCCGGTATACCCGTGATCGCGATATATCTCGAAGCGTTCTCGGTCCTTTAACACCGAGAACGCGATGCCCAAACGCTGCAGCTTTCGACACGCCGTCGCTGCTTTCGTGCGCCCACTCTCTATGCGAGACTCGTACGTCGCACGCTCTGACGCTAAATCGTCCAAGCACGTGACGACCACGCTCTCGCCGTCGACGACGAGCGGAGCGGTGTTGTGTTTTCTATCCCATTCGCGACCGGCGATCGATCGCTTCGACGTCGCGACGCAGTGCGCGCAAAAGTCTCGTCCTCGCTCGCCTCGCTCGTGAGCGCGATGCCAGCGATTAAACCTAAGCACGCTTTGGCAAGCGTCGCAGAAACCCGCGGACCCGCCGTTCGTTAACAAGCGATCGGGATGCCACTTCATCGCCTCGCGATGGTACGCCGCCCGCGCGCGGCCGGCCGGATTTGCGTTCTCTTTTGAAATTTTCAGCTCGGCGTATAAATCGAAAGGCTCGTCCCTCATGTCCTCGTACCCGCACGCCTCCGTCCACCTCGCGAACGCTTCGTCGTCGGCGTCGTCGACGCCCTCTTCCTCGCCGCGACTCGTCGCATCCGTCGCATCGTCGCCGCGCCGCAGCGTCACGATTTTCGCTCCACCGTCGCGAGAGTGCTCTTCGCTTCTCGCGCGGACGCCTCGCCTTCGCGCTTCTTCGTGCACAGCTCGGCGCGCGTCGACGCTGAGCGCGTTCCCGTCGTAATCGCTGACGATGCTGTGCGCGTCGCTGTCGCCGTCGCGCACGAAGAGCTCGACGTGATGTCGCGCCCAATCGCGAAGGATTCGCGGCAACGGTTTCGCGTCGACGGTCGAAAAGGCGCTCGCGTCGACGCCTCGCCGTCGTCCTCGCGCGGGCGTCATGGCGTCACCGCGCGCCGCGACGCGACGTGACGCACGGACCGAGGGGAACGCTCGCGCGTCCGCATTGCGCGACGGCGCGTCGCCGACCGAGGCGAAGACGGACGACGACGGCGAGGACGAGCGAGGCATCGAAGCGAGGACTCGATGTCGTCGAACGCGCGCGCGGAGACGCACGCCGAAGCGTCGACGTCGACGCTGTTCGATTTGTCACCGCGCGAGCACTTTACGCGAGTCGTGCGCGGTGTCGCGGCGACGCGCGCGAGCGCGGTGTGCGCGCCGCGGCGGGCGTCGCGCCGGTCGACGCTCGCGATGACGACGCGCGAGAGACCAGAACACGCGTTAGGACGGGATGTGCGAATGCAACGACGCGCGCGCGGTGTCAAACCGCGGCGCCGCGAAAGCGTCGAGGCGACGGGCGTCGAGGCGACGGGCGAAGACGTCGCTCGCTTCCTCAGCGTGAGGTTGCGGGTGATGGATATAAACGTCCTCATGGATGGATGGCAGAACACCTTAGAAGACGCAGAGATGGCGCTCGTGATGGAGAGGCACGTGTTTGGTGCGCGCGTGGAGGCGAGAAGCGCGCGAGAGCGAGAACACGAAGAGGCACAAATGACGATACCGAGTACAGTCGACGCGCACGTCACGAAAAACGTGACATCGAGCGATGTCGTGCAATTCGTGGAACGCGCACTCGCTCGTGCACGCGCATTTGCTCGCGCGCAAAGGTTTCCTCCTGCGCAACCAGCGGGAACGCCGATGGACGCTTTGGCGATGCGCAAAACGGGCAAAGATAAAGCTCGCCGCGCTGACGAGATCGCTCGTCGGATTCGATGGAAGATTCACGATCTCAAGCAAAAGGAAGTCTCGGTGAAGATAATCAGCGATGCGTTAGCGAAAACAGAGCTCAATGCGAGCAGCACCGTGGCAAAATCCACGTCGAGTCGAGCGCTAAAGCGCGCCGGGGGATTTCAAAAGACAATGTCTGCGGCAAAGCGAGCGCGGTTCAGCAAGCACAAACCGCTCGTGCTCAAGCTTCGAGAACCAGAAATTTCTATTCTAGGTTCGAAACAACTGACGTCGTTCGGTCGGGACGTCACGAACGCGGCTTCAGATCAAACGCGGCGCGTCGTGGTGAACGTGTCAAAGGCGGCGTCCGGTGTCTTAAGGCGCAACTTTATGAGTTCGGTCAAACGTCATTCGACGATGCCGAGAACGACTGCAGATGACTTTTCGGTTTCGAAGTTTCCGAAGCTACCGCGATAAAGTTGAAATGAGTAGAGTTTGTATGATGAAACGTGGAGACTAATTTAACTCGGGATACTGCCAAGGGCTGAACTTTGTCGGCACGCCCTCCGGCTTCTTTGAATCGTAGTCGTCGTTGAATTCCCAAACGTCTGTGCCGACGTCCTTTTCGAGCTCGTGTAAGTCGGCATGCTCAGCCTTCTTGAACCACCGCGGGGTCCACACTTCGCCCTTCTCCTTGCGCGTTCGTCGCTCGGCGCGTTGCTTCTCCTCGAGTTGCGTCTTCAAGGAAGTCGCCGAGGAATCACCTTCATCCAACGCCACGCGATCCGGGCGCAAACGAGAATCTGATGCTAACAACCCATAATCGGGTGCACTCGCCATTTCGTTCATCTTGATTGTGTACGTCGGGAATCCGTACTTGTTCGCCGGCACTGGCCATTCGTCCACTTGCCAGAGCTGCACTTTCTCATCCTCATCCTCATCCTCACCCGCGCGCGTGTAACTTAAATCCCGGTTCCAGTGCCCGAAAACGTTCAATGCGGTCGTGCCATCCGGACGTTTGATCACGCCAGAGCACACGTATCGAGCAAAGCTCATTATACCGCACGCCTTGAAGTCAAGCTCGGCGACGGCGCCAGATGTGAGATTTATGACCTTCATCTCACCGAACGTATCGATCCAGATACGGCCGATGATGAGGTTATTCACTCGAGAAGACGGCGGAACGATGTTAAAGGTCTCACCAGTCTTGTGAAGCGTAATGCGGGTGCGACCGACCGGGAAAACATCCACCCAATTACCCATGAATTTTGTGGTCACGGCGCTCGTGATATCGTACGTGAAACTCTTCGTCTTGACGTGCCCAGCGCCGATTGGCGGGTGGTGGCTCACTTGTTCTGCCAAATAAGTGCTACCGTCGTTCATCTTAAGCTCGAATGTCTCGCCCAAGATGGGATTGAATGGTTTTTTCGCTCTCTCCATCGTGCTGTAAACCGCCACGGCGAACGCCGTCACCTTGGCCAGCCGCACGTCTGCGTCTTCCTCCTCGTTCGCCTCCTCGAGCAGCCGCTGGTACTGCATGATTTCCGCCATTTTTTGTAACGTCGAAACGGGCTCCATCAAGAATGTGGGAAGGCTAAACATTGACATGATGTCGCTCCCTAGCATATCCTTCAGTTGACCCCACATAGCCTTTCTGTCATCCACCGCGTCGACTTCGGTGTGTTCGCCCGCGTGCGCTTCCTCACCACCCTCGGTGACCTCGAGCTCATCGTATCCGGCCAAATAATTTAATCCATCGCCGACGGCGTTCACCAAGTCCGACCCCCACGTCCCCACGCGACTGATCCACGAGCGATGGGCCTTCGCGTCTTTCGCGGCGTCGCTCGGTTGTTTCGGCGGTAGCCCGGCGCGAACATCGTCCTCGAATCCATCCATGTCGTACCGCGAGCTCGCACGCGTTCACCAGCGCCGCTCGACGCACGTGTCGCTCGCTCGTTCGCGAACACCGCGACGATATCCGTTCGAGGGCTGCGCACGCGTCGCGCTCGCGCGACGACGACGACGCGCGCGATTGAAGACGAAACGACGGAGTCGTGCGCGTCAAACACGCACGCCCACGCCGCGTTGACGTCGGCGAGACGATGCCGCTCGCACCTCCGTGTGCGGCGTCGTCGCGCGTCGGCGAAGAAGAGAAAAAACCCGCGTGTTGACACTGTCAACACGCGGGTTTTTTGTCAACTTGACAGCTGGCCCGAGAGCCGTTTTTCGTGTACACCTGGCTGGGTACGTTTTACATGCTAATATGGCGAGTGTCGACGACCGGGCGGACGCGCACGGTCAACGGGAGGACGCTCTTCATTCCCCACGTCTGGTGTCCACGCGCAGACCAACGCGTCCTCGCCGACCGTGGCGGGCACTCGAGCGGATTCGCTCGCCGTCGCGTTCGCATCCCAAACTATGGAGCGAACGATGTCGCGGTGACCGCGCCTGAGGACGGCTGCGGGAGCGCCGAGACCGACGTACGCACTCGTTCCGCGCATCGACGGCGACCCTTGTACGAGCGGGAAAATGCCAACCACACCGCTTTGCGTACCAGCGGAGAGGAACAGTTCGCCGGGCGCGACGCCGTCGTGAATACCCAATACGTAATCGACTTGCGCGGCAAACTCGGGCGCCGACGCCGAGACTTCTGGAGACGACGTTGCCGCGGCTCGCACCAACTCTCGCGCGTTCTTTAAGTGAACCAAGTGCACTCCCACCCGTCGCCTGTCGCTCGATGCGACAAATATGTGCGCGTCTTCCACGCCCGTGACGCACCAGAGCGCGTCGCGCGCGTCGCCGCTGGAGCCGGAGCGGCAAAAGCCGATATTATTCACCGCCGCTTCGGCGGACATGACGCTGATCAAAGACTCTTCATCGTTCAAAGGCGTATGTGCGCAGTCGAACGCGCACACCAAACCGTCGACGCTGGATGTATACAATTCACTTCGTCTCTCGGGGTGAAATCTTACTCGCGTCACCGCCTCTGAGTGCGCGTCTTGGAACAACGACGCGTTACCTTGCTGACGACGATCGTAAAACGCCACGTGCGGACCCACCGCGGTGGCGACGAGGAAGTCTGACGCACTACCACCGAGCGATGCGCTCGCGACGTCTCGCTCGTTAAATGGCGCCCTAAAGCTCGCCGTCGGTCTGTCGTCCTGCGACCGCGCGTCGTACACGCGCGTCGTGCCATCGCCGCACGCGCACACGATTGAGAATGGATCCGCCGCCGATCCGAACTCGCACTCATTCACGCTCGCGTTCAGCCTGATTTCGCGTTCGCCGTGAGCGAACGCACCCGTCGCGCGCTCTCTCGCGTACACGCGCACGCGCCCCGAAGTCGTCGCGACGGCGCAGGACGTCCCGTCGTGATTGCTCGCGATGTGCGTGTTGTACGGTGCGTCTTTGTCCACCGCGGTGGACGTCATCGACGTTGCCCTCAACGACATCGCCGTCGTCGACGCGCGTCCGCCGCGCACGGTGAACGTCAACGCTTCGTCGTTTTCGGGCGTCGGCTCGACGTAGTCGTCGTTCTCGAACACGTTCGGCGCGCCGCTGTCGTCGACGAGCGCGCGAGCACCGCGCCGGTCGTCGTCATCGTGAGCGTCGTCGTCGTCGCGCGTTCTCGTCATCGCGCGAACCGCGCGACGCAATCCCGACGCGATCGCGACGTCACCGCACTTTTCGCCGCGCGCCGACGACGGTTGGCGTTCACCATGTCGACCGCGCCTGACGCGCGAGCGATGGCGAACGATGCCGTGAGACGGGCGCGGCGCGCGATCGATGACGTCGTGGATCGTTTACGAGACGCGCGCGCGCGCGTCGTCGTCATCGCGCTGTGCGTATGCGCGTGTACGAATCCGAGCGCGGAGACGTTTCACGGCGCCTGCGTCGAGGGTAAATTCGTCGAGCGTTCGGCGCTCGACGCGCTCGTGATGCGCACGCAGGGACGGGTGTGCAGCAATTACGGCTTGTCACACGCGTTACGCCTGAGGAAACCGACGTACGGCGTGCATGACGTCATCATCGCGTCCATCGCGCGCACGACGCGCGATGGACGGCATTTCCTCGGCGCGTTTGGAACGTGGTTTCGCGTGCCAAAGGTTTTGAATTTCATCCCCACGGTGTTTGTGAACGTCTATCGCGTGCACGTGACGGTGTTTGCACTCATAGCGCTCGGCGCGCTCGGTGCGCTCGCCGTGCGAGCGTTGCGTTTGATAAAAACAGTCGTCGTCGGCGTCTTCGGACTCGCCGCGGCTTCGTACGTGGCGCCGCGAGTGTGCGACGCTCCGCTGTGGTCAATCGCGCTCTGCGCCGCGATGTGGGGGTACGCGTACAAGAGGGGTTGTTTGAATGGCGTCGTCACCGTGCTCAAGGCGCTCAAGCCCCCGCCCAAGCACCGCCGCGGGCGCGGGCCGCCGCCTCGCTAAACCCTGGCGCGCGCGCGCGCGATGAGACTGGATTCCCGTTCCGCCGTTTCGGCGCCCGCGCGAGTCTCGGCGCCCGCGCGAGTCTCGGCGCCCGCGCGAGCGCGTACGCGTTCCGCCGCGTTTCGATACGATTAATAATATGGGACGGGATGATTCGTCTTGTAAATGATACTGTACGAAGATTTACATCTCTACGCTTGCGCCCGCGACGACGGATTTGCGAATATTACCAAGCTTCGTCGACCATCGTCTAAAAGCAAGATATCCGTCTTAGTTTTCATCCGGAACCGGAATGAATCGCCAGATCACCGCCATGGTGCTCCCTAACACCGCCATCCAAACGACGGAAACCGCCGAGGGCACGCGCACGAGGTACTCCGGGAAGTGGAGAGACGCAAGCAAAAAGCCAAAGGCGCTCGACTTCATCGCGGTTTCGATAGCGACCGTTCTACAAGTCGTTTCACTGTACTTGAACACACGCATGATCCCATAACCGGCGAGGCCGCCGATGAGATGGAGCATGAAAGCGGCGAGTTGCAACGTCATACCAGCGCCCAAAATGCCGGCGGCGCAGTTCGCAACTGCTCCGCCGACGAGGATGATGGTGGCAGTAACACCGACGACAGGGGAGAAAGGTTCAACGCTTCGACAGAACTTCGGCACGTACTTGTTCAAAGTCAAACCGAGAACGACGGGCACAAGAACAACTTGGATGGTGGAAATCGCCATGCCCATGGCGTCCACGTCGACGACGGCGCCCAAAGCGAGTTTGCAAATGAGCGGAGTCATGAAGATGCAGCCGACGGTGGTGGCGGTAGTCATGAGTACAGAGAGCGCGACATCACCCCGGGCGATGTAAGCGCACAGGTTGCTCGCCTGACCGCCGTTGATTGAACCCACTAGGATCAGACCGGCGAGGAGCGGGCCGCTCAAACCAAGCGCGTTGCCGATGACGAACGCCAACGCCGGCATGAGGACGTAGCACGCGAAAAATCCGAGCCCAATCACCCGCGGTTTTAAGAAAACGCGCTTGAAGTCATCAAGGGTGAGCGTGATGCCCATGGAAAACATGAGCAACGCCAAGCACGCCGTGTACGCGTTGTTCGTCATGAACGCAAACGTGGCCGGTTTCGTGACCCCAACGACCGCGGCAAGGATGGTCCAAATCGGAAACAAGTTGGCGAAGACCTCCGAAAACTTCTTGAACGTCGCCATGGGCGCGATCGCCCCCCCGGCCGCGCGCGGGACGACGGACCCCCTTCGCTTTTCTCGCGACGCGCCCCCCCCGAACCTAGTCGCCTTCGCCGTCGCTCGCGCGACGCCCGCGGCGCCCGCGACCGCGCGACCGGCGTCACCGATGGCGTTCGGCATCACACATCGCTCGCCCGCGGCTCGACGCCGCGCATCGCCCGCGGCTCGAGCTCGCGCGCGATGCGCGCGCTTCGTGGATAAAGCCGTACCCCCAGCGCGGTGCGCGCGCGGGGCGGTGGCGAGCGCGCGCGCGGCACCGCTCATCGTTGACGTCGCGAAGCGTCGAGGCGAACGAAAGCGTGGACGTCGACCGAGCGTTCGGTGGACGAGTCGGCGACGCGCGACGACGAGGTCGTCGCGAAGCGCACTGCGGCGCGCGCGACGCGACGCGCGCGCGGGGCGAGGATCGGGTGTTTTCGATGGCGCGTGATTTTGAAAAAAAACAATCCAGCGATGGGCGTTACGCGTGTTCGTATACGCAGTTTGGATGCGCGTTCGGTTCAAGCCGCGTCGGTTCGGCGCGAACAAAGCCAAAAAAGCGCCGCGGCGCGCGCGCGGGCGATGATGGGTTGGCGATGGGCGATGGGCGATGCGAGCGATGCGAGCGATCGGTGAACGCGTCACCGCACACCCGCGCGCGTCGATCCATCGTCCGCGAGCGATCTGATTCGTGAACGCTCTCGCGCACCCCACGACGCGGCCACACTCGCGATAACGTCTCAAACGATGCGCGCGACGCAACTCTCCAGCCGCACGGCGATTCGAGGCGGCGATCTTGCGGCGAAGAAGACTCGCCGAGGTGCGGGCGCTGGACGCGCGACGTACGCGCGACGATCGAGCGCGATGACGGTGACGAAGAGTCAATACTCCGTCGCCGTTCTCGGCGCCGCGGGTGGGATCGGTCAATCGCTGTCACTCTTGTTGAAGATGAATCCGCTGATTAGCGACTTGCGACTGTACGACTTGGCCAATACGCCAGGCGTGGCGGCGGATTTGTCGCACACGAACACGACGTGCCAAGTCCGTGGATTCATGGGAGCGGATCAGTTGAAGGATGCGCTCAAGGGTGCCGATTTGGTGGTTATTCCCGCGGGCGTTCCGCGTAAGCCGGGCATGACGCGAGACGATTTGTTCGCGATTAACGCCGGCATCGTTCGCGACTTGTGCGTCGCGTGCACCGAAGCGTGCCCGAACGCGTTGATCAACATCATCTCCAACCCGGTGAACTCCACGGTCCCGATCGCGAGCGAGGTGTTCAAGAAGGCTGGATGCTACGATCCGAAGAAGATTTTCGGCGTCACGACGCTCGACATCGTTCGCTCGAACACGTTCGTCGCAGAAGCCAAGGGGTTGGACATTAACGACGTCGACGTTCCCGTCATCGGTGGCCACGCTGGCATTACGATTTTGCCGCTTTTGAGCCAAACGTACCCGAAGTGCGACTTCACCGCCGAAGAGGCTGATAAGCTCACCGTGCGCATTCAAAACGCCGGCACCGAAGTCGTCGAAGCCAAGGCTGGCGCCGGCTCCGCGACGCTCTCCATGGCTTATGCCGCTGCGCGCATGGCTGAAGCTTGCTTGCGCGGTTTGAGTGGTGAACCGGACGTGTACGAATGTTCTTACGTCGCTTCCAACATCACGGAACTTCCGTACTTCGCGACTAAGGTCCGTCTCGGCCCGTCTGGCGCTGAGGAAGTCATGCCCATCGGCGACATTACCGAGTACGAAGCCGATTGGTTGGCCAAGCTCAAGGTTGAGCTCACGGGTAGCATCCAAAAGGGTGTCGACTTCGCCAACCAATAAGTTATTTTCCGGGCCTTTTTTTCCCAGCACGCGCCCGCTCTACCGCCTTCGCTCTCCCATCGCGTAGTACTCACGTTGAAACAAGTACATGCCAATTTACCTTAAGCTTTTGCGCGTTTCTAAATTACAAAGGCGTTTCGAAGTGTGAACTATCATTGTTATCGACGTCATCTGCGCCTAATGATGACGCGACACGATAAGCATTTTCGTCTTCTTCGCGCACGATCGCCGCGGCATAGTCGAGAATTCTAGAGCACGCCGAGGAGCCGACCACGCACACGGCGAGGAGCCAACATCCGTCGCCCAACGACGAGTCCACGTCGAAGCAAAGGTCATGGGCGTGTGACAGTGGACCAGAGACGAACTGTTGCAACGTGCGATTCAAGGCATCGCAGTTCCCGCCGAGCATGAAGGCGAGAAACTGTCTTATTTGTGAAATCGCCGCCACGAATGAAAAGAGCATCACGTCCAAGGCGCTCCACGCGTCGACAACTTCTTTGCAAACCAGGAATGCATGACGTTGTTTCGACGTAAGTGGTAAAGTCCATAAAATGACCATTGTTGTTATACGCACCAATGGCATGGCAAATGCGAAGATCAACATCGTCCACTCGATCAGTCTCGAAAGCGATGCGTGCAAGTCGGGCGATGCGTTTCGCACCTCCGCGGCGACCGATCGTAACGACATGGTGTGTGTCGACGAATCTGGACCGAGCGCGGCACCGGCAACGCCAAGCATTGTGAACCTGATGGCGATTGCTTTGAATCCAATCACCAATGCCACCATCGTTCCTATCAAAAGCACCGTGGTCGCCACGCCGAGGATCCATTTTTTTGTCTCGCTGTAGCGCATGCGCATCCACATGATTTCCGCACTCTCTTCATTATCTTCGTCTTCGTCCGGCGCCCCGGCTTCGCCAAATATGTAGCGGTGCTCGTGGAGATGATGATAACCCGTTGTGATATGTCCAAGAATCATGGAAAGAACTGTGGCGAGGAGAAAGACGAAGAAACCTCTCTGTGGATGCACCGAAACCGTCAACGCGCCGTAGCCGCTGACGTCCTCGGGCGTTCTCACTTCAAAGTGGAACAAAACCATAAAGAGCATCAGCACGAACGAGTCGAGCAGCGACCATTTACCAAACGCGTCCAGGTTCTTTAAGAATTGTCCTCGTGCACGCAGATCAAGTCCTGGTGTCGACCAAGAAATCCACATTGCAACGAGTTTGGCGTACGGCCACACACCGGAGAACAAGAGAATGAGCAGCGCAAGCGTGTACACTCCCGCGCGCCACATGTTCAACACGGTGTCTCCGAGAGAGAATGTGAAAACCTCCGGTAGGTAGATGTCTGCACCAGAATCTAAGGAGCCCAAATCATGTTTAATGGCTCGAACAGTCACCGTAGCGCCCACACTCGTGTTCGATGCCAAGAACAACAGGCACGTCATCGCATACAGAATCGGCATACCAAACTTTGCACTCTTCGGCACTACTATGGAATCGCATAAAGCCGCCTGTCGGTGCATGAGAGATTTCTCATCTACGTCTATGTTACCTTCCTCGTCTATTTCCGCTTCACCGAGAAGACTTTCGGTGATCATGCTAGTGTCATCCGCCGCGGCTTCAACGCGACGTCCCGAGTGGAACGACGCTCTAGAATAGTTTCGTCGCGCCGAAGTTTGTTGAGGCGTCGAGTAAGCGATGCCGCCATCCTCATCATCGCTTTCGTCACCCTCTACTTCCCACTCGTCATCAGCATGCGCCGACATTGCCGCCAATTGCTTCATTACGGCTCGAAAACACCAACGACCGAATCGTCCAAGCGCGACGACGAGAGCGAAATGACCGAATAATACAGTCACGAACATTCCAGCACAGATCGCCGAAGTGTAGAGTAGCGCAATCGAAAACGCTCGCTTGAAGCGAGCTACACGTAGGGACACTCGCGTCATGCGTGGACAAGTCGCCGATCGAACGCGGTCGATCCTACGACGTAATTCCTCGTCGAGCGCGTTTCGTGCGGTTGAGCCCAACTGGTGGGACACGGCGAGACGAACCGCCTCATCGAGCTGTTCCGTGATAAGCAGTGACGTTTGCGTAATCAACGCATCCAGACTTGCTTCAAGCGAGTCATCGCTTTCATCCACGGGGCGATCGCGGCGCCAAGGATTAACGATGATGGAGCCCGCACGCCCTGTCCAGTCGAGCGAGAGCACGCGCGCGTCCCGAATGGTTTGCGAAACGCACGCCAAATTCGCCTGCCTCGTCCCTTTCAACTCCTTCAACTCATTTCCATCCACTGCAAGTCCGACTTCGACGACAAACTCTGGATCTCGAAGTTCAAAGCTCACGATCAAAGGCTCGATCCATGGATCGAGTTGAATATTCGTCGGTAAAATATCCAACACGCCGGAAACGTTGAACAATATGCGATTCCAGCCAATCGTAAAACTAAGCCGCGTGTCGATACTGCTCGCGTTCGGAACCGTCGGCGATGTCACCACAGACGGACCTCGAAGCGTCTTTGCTGTTTCTAAACCTAAAACTTTGATGTCATATACGATGAACGCCGCGCCTTCAATCGTCGTCGCGACTTCTCGCAAAATATCCTTTGTGAGTGATACGCTCACCTTGGGCAAGTGCGTCTCCGAATCAAATAACCAAACCTGAGGTACTTGAACGACGCGTGCGTTGTACTCGTTGTTTTCCTCATTCTGCGCTTCGATCCAACGCGCAAATGCGCTCACAGATCTCACACCTTGCGCGCCGATATACGACTCGGTCATGTACTCAACCCATCGCACGAGTGGGCTCGCACTCAAGTTCACAATACCATCCGTCGCGTTATAAGTCGGAAATGGCGTTGATGCCGCAGGCTTGAGCAGAGACGCAATAGCTCGTTCGTCTCGCGCGAGTTGACCATCCTCCCAGCGCTGCCCTTTCGCCGTTCCGCTAAATTTCTCTAAACCGTTAGTCGCCGACGAGCACGTGAGAGCGCTGAGCGTCCTTCCTAATTCCGTTCTAATCGCAAGCGAAGCTGTTTTCAATACCGTCGCGAACCGACCTCCTGTAAACAAAAGATCGGTCACCAGTAACTGCGCTTGACAATCGCTCAACTTAACCTCGCGCGGTAGCGGCGGCGCTCGTTCTTTGTCCACGTCCAGCGCAAACGAGAATCGCGCGCTCGACTGCGACACCGTCGCGGCCGCGTCGCCGACCGCGTGATTTCCCAGTCTATCTGTCACCTTCCACTGCAGCGCACAATTGAATTTCACATCCGACAATGTTGCGCGCAGTTCTCCTTCACCGTCGCCACCGCCCACGTCGACGGTTGCGGTTGCTGTCGTCTCGCTTGCTAGAGCGCCCACGGTCAAATTGACGCACGTCATTGCGTCCAATTCCACGTCGATCCCGGCGTAGGGCACGCGAAACGTTTGCTTGGGGAGATCAAACTTGAACTTCGCGAGCCACGCGGACAGAGATGAGATCCCTTCGCCATCGCGCGCGTCAGAGGTTTCGCACGACGACGGCACCGCGACGAATCCGAGCGCGGCGACGAGCGCGAGAACGGCGACGAGACGGTGCGCGCGCACGAAGGACGACGCCGGCGCTCGACGCCTTCTAACCCGCGTCCGCCGCGCGTCGTCGCTTCGACGGCCCATCGTCGCCGCGCAACCCCGTGTGACGATTTAACGACTAAGCGTGCGCGCCGACCATTAACAGAAACTGTATTCAAATTTCATCCTCGCTAAAGTCAACGTCATCCAAAGGCGGGAAGTCTCCGCACGACACGTTCTTCGGGCGCTGCAGCGATCCGTACCCATCGTTGCATTCGAAGAGCCTCACCCCTTTCACGGTGCCGTTGTTCATCCCCACCGGTTCGTCGAACTGCACGCCAATCCAAAATCCCGGCGGCAGCGCCTCGCATCGACCGACGAATTTCACCACCCCTCGCTTGGCGCCCGGATTCACCTCACACCTCGACCCGACCTCAATCTTCGCCGCGTCTTCTGCCCCGGTGTCGTCGTTCACCTGTTCCGGTGGCACGTACGTCTGTCCGCGTTGCTCCGCCATGTGTTTTTCAATCGTCCACGACGGATCTCTCGCCACTTGTTCGCGTTTCCATTTTCGATACGTCGACTCGCGCTTTTCGTAATCCTCGTCCGACATCTCATACTTTTTAACTTTGCTCACGTCCTCGAGCCAACCGTTCGCGGACAACGACTGTGGATCGTTGTCGACGACGTGCAACTCCATCCCGTCGCTCGCGCCGTAATAGCCCAACTTTCTCGTCTCATCGCCCATCACCGCCACCACCGACCCATCGACGTCGCGCAGCACGAGCGTCATCGCCGACGCGTTACTCCCGCAGTGCGTCATCAGTTTTCGCTTCACCTCATCGATCGTCTGGTGCGCGTCGAAGCGTATCTCGAGAAAACTCGTCTTGAGATTGCTGTGCGACACGCGCAAGCGAATCGTCGTCGCCGCCGGTCGCTGTGCGTGCGTTTCCGCGGTGACGTACGCGCGAAGCGCGGCGAGATCGGCGCTCATCGCGCGCGAGGCGCGCGTCGTCGCCTCGCGCGCG
>TARA_B110000008_G_scaffold69437_1_pt1 | contig 13961 bp, 12 predicted proteins | sample TARA_B110000008 | Tara Oceans TARA_B110000008 (sample SAMEA4396496) | marine metagenome | biome: Westerlies Biome; feature: [DCM] deep chlorophyll maximum layer (ENVO:01000326); material: water (ENVO:00002006), including particulate matter (ENVO:01000060) such as... | depth 40 m
TTCGTAGCCCACTATCTGATCTATCGTCCAACACCCAATTAAATCGTTCGATAGGCAAATTGTTGGCGCTGAAAACCCGCTCGATGTCTTTCTGAATTTCCAACTTCGCATCACCATTATCCATATAAAACAGAGGCGCGAGCTTGTTCTTCTCGGCCTTGAGCTGCAAAGCCAGTTGCTGGTAGTCACTTTGGCTATTGACCAAGTCAATAGTTTTACCTAGCTGTACTTGCTTGCTTCGAATATCAGAGAGTCGCGATTGCTGCCAATCTACCAGGGGTAATATCGCGAACCTTAACACTACCAGAGCGACCAAAACAAAAATCAGGCTACTGCGACTAAGTAGTTTATCCATTGGCAAGCTCATCTTAAGACTTTTCCTTGCGCATGCCAATCAACCCCTCATTGGCTTTGGTCAAAATTTGAGAGTTGCTGGCGGTGTAAGGCCAGTTAAACCGCACGGCTATTGCAAAAGACTGTAACTGCCCAGCTTGCCGAATTGGCTGAGCGTACTTGACCTCAGAGACTCTCGCATCATTACTCAGATAACTTAAGACTTCGGACGCTTTAGCGGCGGACGCAGTTATGGTTACCGAGCCATCGATACTGTTAATACGACTGACGGTAACGCCTTTATTAAGCAAGTCTGTAACAACGTCCCAGGTGACCCAAAGCGGCGCCACCTCGGAGAAAATCGTTGCAACTTCGTTGACCTCTGCCTGCATGAATCTGATGTCTTTTCTAAGCTCGAGCGCGGCCGCTGAGTCTGTTCGGGCGGCACTTAACCGATGATCGATCCATGCATCTGTCATTACTACATAAAGTGATGAAAAAGACAGGTAGGCAAACCCCGCCAACAGCGCCATCTTCAATGCCTTCTGCCAAGGGTAACTACTTCGTGTACTCCTCTCCAGAGGTACAAAGAAGGCCATGGGCGACTGCTTTATAATGCGCAACAAACCCTTTATCAGCTGTGGTGCGAAATTGGTTTCTGACACAGGGCTCACCGCACTATCATGGGGCAGTCCTGAAAGGGATAGTAGCTGGGTCCTCCAAAACGTCAGCACAGAATCATCATTACTCTCTGACTCGATACCAGACATAAGGCCATTGTCTGTGCTGATGACCAAGACGGTCTTACCCAGGCGACTTATTGTTAGTGGGCCTGAGGAGGCTAGCGCTTGAAAGCAGGCCGTCTCTGGAACCATAAAGACAGGTCGAGATTTTTGATGCTCCAGAACTTCAGCTTTCACAACCCAGTTAGTTACTCGATGGCTCTGGGGGGATATCCGAGTAATTTGAACGAGGCGGACACCCTCGTAGGGAAATGACCAAGGCTCAATTTTTAACGCTTTCTTTAGGTCGCGCAGATTTCCAATGGGGTACTCGGTAATAGATTCGTAATAGTGATCCCTGCCAACAATCAGAACCCATTTTCTGTTCGCGGCCTGAGCGTGAATAGTCAATTGGTCAGGATTGTCTCCAGGGGACAAACCGTAAGTCTGGCCCGCCCAAAAGCCTACTCTTGATAGGAGCAAGCGTCGCACTTTTTCGACAACGTTATTGATTTTTTGAGTCAGCTGCATAGCTTGAGGCCTAACCGCCATTTTAATTTGTCAAAAATATAATTATGAAACATGCTTAAACCGCCTGATGGACTCGAGGAGTATACAACAAAAGTGTGTTTGATACAGACCTGCACAGCAAGCTACGATGGCTTCAGCTACCAGACAAAACACTGAAGGGAGTTTTGGCTCGGGGTGACAGCCGCATAATATTTGTCTCTTGCCAAACTGTATTTCCTGCTTTGGCAACCACGATTATTTTGTGTGTGTCAGAGGTGTAACGACCGGTGCTCTCAGGTGTAAAATCTGGCGGAAGCAACTGATTTAGCTGGAAGCTGTTCTGGGCGTTTTCATTGCGAGAAGCTATGATAGCATTGGCGGTTTCGGGGTCAAAAAGAGCCCTTATTAAGGGTGCGGGAGAATGTAAAATATTCAGCCTAAATGGTGCTCTCACGTGAGAAAATTCTAGTAGCTTTTGTAACAAACCCGGAGTGTCGGCAAAGACCCAACGCAACACTATGTCGTTCTGTGCGTAGCCATTCAAATATGGCTTACCTTCCGGCGTTTTGCCTGGCTCGATATCTCCGAACATCCAACTACGTATATCGGGATCTTGGATGTCAACAAATTCACCCAAGTACCGATCGATGTCTTCAGATGGTAAGCCCAGATTGATTAAAAGCCTTCTCCAAATCGGATGGCTGGGGTAGCTCTGTGGTGCCAGCCCGTTTAGATCTTGCAGAGTAATGGTGATGTTTTTCCCCCATGGAAAGGATTCTCCCCAATAATTTATTTTTTCTTTGTAGCTTTGGAGATCATCTGGCTTATTGTCAGTGACTCTAACTGTTTGAATAGTGTCAGATAGCTCGGTGAAAATAAGTTCATTTACTGCGGACCTTGCCAGCATTTGTGCGCGGATGCGATCTTCAAATTTAGATGCAATATCGAGCTGATTACGCGCCGTGTCGGTAAATCGAATCGCCAACAAAGAAATAATTGTTGTGATCAATAGAACTTGTATAAGAGCAACGCCGGATTGATTGCTACCGTCGACGAATGTTCGCTTTGAGTGATTAGCAGAAGCAGCTAGTCTCGCCACTTTCCCCTCCACTGTCATCTTGCTGTTGGGTAGATTTCCGCGCACGCGCGCCCGAATACTTACTAATTAAATTTGATGGTTGCTCTGCCAATGCAGACATTAGTACATAGGGATTGTCTTTAAAGTTAAAACTCAACCTCACTTTTAAAGGCGCAACCGTCGAGGCCACAGAGTTTAAACTCTTGTGCCATGACGGCGCTTGAGGGAGTTGGTCGCCACCATTACCCGTCTTAGATAATCTATCAGACCAACCAAAGTACTGGAACTCAGCTGACGTGACTGAGTGGAACAATACTAGTGGCGGAAAGAAAGGCACCGATGTTTTTGCGTAAACCAAAACATCGTCCTCCATTGGCCATTCCTCATACAACACGTTGAAGGTGAAGTCTGAATTCTGTTGCACTGAGAATCGAACTACCGCCATACGATCCTGTCTGAATAAAGAACGACTAGAAACTGCTACAAACCCATTTCGATTACCTTCAAAGTAAACTGACGCCTGATTTTTTGAGTCATATGCCATGTAGGGGACCAGGTTATCAAGCACCTCTTGAACCAGCATTATATTTTTGGAGTGAGTCATGCTCTGATCAAAATTACCCAGACTTCCATCCCATCGCTGGGCAAAAAATCCAAAGGCGGAGGCACTTGCCAAAACAACCATCGCCAAGATGCTCATCGTGACTAACATTTCAATTAGGGTAAATCCGGCTAACTTTTTCACCAACTAATCTCCGAATAATGAAACTGCTTTGTCATCCTGCCTTTAGAAATTGTAAGATCGATCCGCCATAGGGCATACTCCCTCGTGGGTGTGGATCCATCTAATTCGCCTATTCGGGTGCCCTTGTGGGTCTCTTCAGCACGCCAGCTGTAGGTTACTTCACCATAGCGACCTTCGCCAGATGGTTGAGATTTATCTTTCAGCTGTCTAAATTCATCGGTGACAATCCTTTGGATCGAGTGAGCCGCCACACTCACTGACAAAGCTTGTTCGGCTTTACTACTCGACAACGCAGCTCCGCGGTAGACCAGACTCGTAGCGACAATGGTGGAGAACAAAATAAAACTCGCCAGCAAGACCTCAAGCAGCGTAAATCCAGATTGATATTTTGCGCTCACTTTACAAGAGGCCTTTAGTTCTGGGTGATGTCGAATGTTTCAGCAAAATCTAACTGTCGAGGTTTGCCACTCACATTCACCGTGAGGTTAACCGTATCTGGTAGGCCGTTCCGAAAGAAAGTCATTTGATGGTCCTCAAAGTCAAGGTACTCGTAGATCACCTCGCGTACTTGACCCGTCGATGAGGGTTCAATAGTGACCCTATTTCCATCTAGCACTACCGACAACGATTGTCCGGATGCGAACGCGCTAACTCCGCACTTTTTAAGCAATTCAAAAAAAGAGACGACCTCAGCTTGAGCTCGAGTCCGCTCTACTGACTCGATTACATTGCCACCAACCAGACCGAGTAGAGTCATCATTATGGACAGCACTATTAGCAGCTCTATTAGGGAGAACCCGCGCAACCGCTTCAAACTACTCACGGATCAAAGCCCCACATCATTAACCGAGACGATGCTGAGTAACATGACGACCACCACGCCACCGACGATACCGCCCATTACTAAGATCAGCGCGGGCTCAAGTAACGATGTCATCCGTTCTACTTTAGTCTCAAAATCTCGTCGTGCGCGGATACTGATTTCTTGAAACACAGATGACAAGTCACCGCTCTCTTCACCCACTTCGACCAAAGACATAGAAAAATCATCATAGACGGGACTGTTTCTAAGCGACGCTGATAACTGACCGCCCTTTTTAACCTGATCTCTGGCAGCAATTAAGGTTTGTCTGATTTGACTGTTTTTGATACTACCTATGGCCATATCTAATGACCGATCTATTAATATTCCCGATCCTAGCATCATGGCAAGAGCCGTATTGAAGCGCACCCGCTCGATTAACAAAATCATGCCAGAGACACCGGGCACTCGAGCCACAAATGCATCAAGCCTTGCGGCGATTGAAGGATTTTTGGTTGAAGTATAAAGCGCTCCAATCAAGAGTGTAATGCCCGACAATAGGTACCACTGATAATCAATCATCCATGCGCTAAAAGACAAAAGCAATGACGTGTAAAAAGGAATCTCTGGCATCCCCTCAAACAGGCCACTCATCTGGGGAACAATGTAGTTAAACACGAAAAAAATACACAAAACACAGACGGCGAAAATAACACTTGGATATATCAACGCTTGAATAACTTTCCCCTTTAGCTCTGCTTGGAACTTCAGGTCCGCCGACAGGCGCGAGAAGATTTCAGGTAACGTTCCACTGGCCTCGCCCAGCTTTACCAGATTCAAGTATAGCGGACTAAAAATCTCCTTTCGCTCAGTCATAGCATCTGAAAGGGTTTGCCCGCGACGTACCGCATCATGCAAGTGTCCGATCAATCTTGATTGAGCAATGCTGGTAGAATTTCGTCGCAAAATACCTAAACCTTTATCGATAGTAACTCCGGCATTAAGTAACAGTGACAACTCTGTCGTAAGATATTCAATTTGTTCAGTCGAGACCCTACGCCCAGCCAAAAGGCTCATGCCTTGACTTGACTCACGCTCTCTCATTAATGATACAACAATTAGATTTTGATCAACCAACTGCTTGGTAGCGCTAGTTTTATCGATTGACTGAATCTCACCCTGTACTTTACCCCCAGTAGCGTCATATGCCTCATACACGAAGCGCAACATTATCCGCACACTCTCAATACTTCATCAATTGAAGTTACGCCTTTAATCGCTTTCAACAAACCGTCTTGCAGAAGTTCTCTTGTACCCGTTTGAAGATTATGCTCCTTAACCTTCATCAAAAACTGATCATCTTTAGGAATACTTCGGATATTCTCGTCACAGCGAAGATACTCTATGACCGCCACTCGACCGCTATAACCAGCGCCCCCGCAATGCTCGCACCCCACTGGATGCCTAAGGTCCATGTGTTCAACTCCAGCACTCTTAGCTAATCCTTTAAGATGGTATTGATCTATTAGTGTCTTTGCATCAGGAGCGGGCGTCGAGCACTTGTCACATAGTTTTCTCACTAAGCGTTGAGCAATAATAGATACCAGCGCAGCGTCAAGTAAAAACTCTTCAACTCCTAAATCAAGAAGTCGAGTATAAGCGCTAGGGGCATCGTTTGTGTGCACAGTACTAAACACTAAATGGCCTGTTAACGCCGCCTGCATTGCAATCTGGCAAGTGACTTGGTCACGAATCTCACCGACCATGATAACGTCTGGATCCTGACGAACGACACTTCTTAAGCCGGCACTAAAATCGAAGCCAATTTCTGGATGAACTTGCACTTGGTTTAGCCCAGGCAACTGATATTCAACTGGATCTTCCAAAGTCACTATCTTTATATCGTCACTATTTAAGCTATTTAAGAACGAGTAAAGAGTAGTTGTTTTGCCACTACCTGTTGGCCCGGTTAGCAACACTACACCAGATGTCTTTGCCAGATCTTGCTGAATTAACGACTGTATATCCTCCGCGATTCCAAGGGTCGCCAAGTCATATCGTAACGTGTCTTTTCTTAAGAAACGCAAGACCATACTTTCACCCTGGTTAACGGGTAGGGAGGAGACTCTAATATCAAGATCTACATTGGCTATGCGCATCTCAATTTTACCATCTTGAGGGCGACGCTTTTCAGCAATATCCATGCCAGACAAAATTTTCAATCGAGATATCACGGGCAGTTCCAAACGTCTTGGCAACATATCGATATCTTGCAGAACGCCGTCAATCCTAAATCGGACGCGATATCGGTTAGCCTTTGGTTCTACATGCATATCTGACGCTTGCATTCTAAGAGCCTTGGTAACAAGCGAATTAAGTAAATTAACTGTAGGAGCTTCACTGGCCATCTCACGCAGTCTCTCCTCCTCAAGATCTGATAAAGAGCCCACATCATTTGAAGACTCCTGATCATCGAGTTTGAGAGTTAGCACTGAAAAGTCAGTTTCACTGCACACGATCAAAGAAAAGCTAATGTCCTCGTGATTAAGGTATTGCCTTACATTCCAACTCGTTGGTTGGTGAGACACGAATAATAAGTCATCATCATCGGCTCCAAACAGCAACCAGCCATTGTCCAAGAAAAACTGGTATGGAACTACCTCAGTTTGTTTTGGCGGCACCCAGGCTTCTCGCTGCTCGCTATCTAAAAGCGCGGCCCCTAACAACTGCGCGTATATGGATGGCAATAACTCCTCTGAATAACTACCCATATTGAGAAGCACTTTTTCTAACGCACCACCAGCTCGCCGCTGATAAACTTTAGCTTTTTCAATATCCTCGGAGGAAACCCCGTGGCCAATAAGAACGGTCTCTAGATTCTTCACTGGTGAACTATATCCGCAGCATCGTCTTCACCATCAGCCTTTCCATCTTTTCCAAAACTAAGCAACAAAAACTCTTCACCCTGCGGACCAGGCATTTGATAATGGTAGGAGTTACCCCATGGGTCATCAGGCACTGCTTTTGGCAAGTAAGGGCCATCCCATCCCTTGCCAGAACTTTTTCTAAGCGCACCCAGGTTCTCAGGATAGTCTCCCATGTCCAATCTATATGTATCCAGTGACGTCTGTAACATTTGCATCTGAGCCCTTGCGGTGCTTATTTTAGTGGAGTCAACTTTGGAGAACATCGTTGGAGCAACAAGTGACATTAAAAGCCCCATTATTACCACTACGATCAGAAGCTCAATAATGGTAAATCCATTTTGTAACTTTTTGCTCGACGCCTTCATAAAATCACCAAGTAAATTAAATTAAATTAACTACAATTTAGACAGAGCTAAAGCCTGTTGACTCTATCATATACGGATTGACAATCTCTGTCTTTACAAGTCCTAAAGATCGGCTACTTTATCCTTGAATTCTACGTTTAGTGGGCTCTTGAAAAAGCGCCCTTCTAATTTAGCCATAACAATGATCGACTTGTTTTCTCGGAAACTTAAAGAGCCAGCAATCGATCGACAAAGTCTAACTTTTCACGCATGTACGTTGCTCCTGATACCGAAATATGCCCTTTATCTCTGTATAAAAAAGTGTCCCCATATGCTGTGCGGCACATCCCCGAATCACAAAATATCTGGTCAAGCCACAATATTTTGAAACCTTCAGACGCTAGCATTGACACAACTGCTTGCCCTTCAAGAAACTCATCAGACCAGTCACTTTGACTAAAATCGCATAAATTAAAATTTTTGCCTGCAATTTTAGATCGTGCCAAGCACCTGCCAATATCATTGCCGTTAGATGGCATCGGCGAGACAACGATGACCTCCTTATCAAAGCTTTCCAATAGTCGTATACTTTTCACTAAAGCTTCCTCCACCACTTTAGAATTATAATCGTAGAGTTTACTGCCATCGTATAGGCTATAGCCTGAAAACAAAAACATCGATGAAACAACCACACGTTTAATCTGGTCATTTTCTACAATCCAGTCAAAGGCCTTTTGATTAAAATTAATACAGTTTTGTGCCCAATCAGCAGAGTAATCCCCACCCATGATTGATAAGCCTAGAACAGGTCGACATGAACTTAGCGTATGTTGGACGAGAGAAAGTGACTTCGAATCGCCTGTCAGGGCTGGTGCCAAATGCATGGCATAGGAATCACCCCAAAGTACTGTATCTGACTCAGTACCGTAACCACAGGCTTCCGTTTGCTGAACATCCCCGTCGCATTGCTTCGATAATCCGTAATTAGGTTTTAGCAAGACATCGATGTCTCGAAGACTTACGCCATTAATATGACGCCCATCGAAGCCGTTGGAAAAGTGTCCCATTAACCCAAATCCGATAAAAAATGAAAATGCTGCGAAACAGTAAATCAGTAGGTAACGTTTGCTTATTCTGGTTGCCGACCGGAACGGACGCTCGATAAAGCGCCAAGTGAAATAAGCAAGAAAAAAGGACAAAATCACAAAGAACGTCATTAACTGCCAAGAGGGTGGAACTCTTGAATAATGTCGCGCAAAGGCAAAAATTGGTTGATGCCAGAGATATGCGCTGTAACTCATTAACCCGACTGTCACCAACCAAGGTTGACTCAAGAATCGCGTGACAGACGTATTCGGCCGAGAAAAAATAATCACCAGTAATGTACCTAAAGTGGGCAATAACGTCCAAATGCTGGGGTAGCCCGAATCTTTGTCCAACCAAATCACTGAAAAGAGAATGAGAAGTAGGCCAAAAATGGCCATGGTGTTAGCCGTTATATCACTAGAAACAGGTTCTCTTTTGGAATGTAAAAATAACGCAGCTAATGCACCAATGATCAGCTCCCAGGCGCGGGTAGGGAAGTGATAAAAAGCGAACGAAGTGCTTTTAGTGCGAACGTACTCCATAGCAAAAAAGCTTATTAAACCAAGTGCAAATAACACTAAACCTCTATGTCGAGATCGAAAATTCCAGACAAATAAAATAACCAGAGGCCAAAATAAATAAAACTGTTCCTCCACTCCGAGACTCCATGTGTGAAGCAAAGGTTTCATTTCGGCCGCGGAGGAAAAGTAATCCGTCTGCAGCCAGAACAATACATTAGGAGAGAGTAGCGAGATACTAACCAAACTCTGAGAGAACTCTTTCATATCAGAAGCTAACAGCACGAACCAAGAAAGTAACACTGATACAAACATAACCAAAAACAATGCTGGAAGTATCCGCCTAGCCCTTCGTTCGTAAAAATTGGCTACACTAAAACTTCCATCGGTTATGTGTCGCACTAAAATCGAAGTGATCAAGTACCCACTAACGACAAAAAAAACATCTACTCCAATAAATCCACCACCAAAATGAGGTAGTCCCGCGTGAAACAGAATCACTGGAATTACTGCAATAGCCCGCAGGCCGTCAATTTCATGACGATAGTTCATCACTAATCACCAAAGCTCTTTAAAGAAATGAGTAATAAAAAGCTGCTCAAAAATAATGACCTTTCGGTGCTATCACTAAGCATGTGCTTCGCCACTAAGTTTATATTTAACCAATGCAAAATAAGATACCAACCAGGATCAGAACCACATAGTGCCATCCGAATATACTGCTGGTTGAGGTGCCTGTAAACAGTCCCTTTCGGCTCTGAATTAATCCCGAATGAAAATATTAAAACTTTAAAGATGACTACTCATGCAAACGAGCTTAATAAGGAAGGAGCTTTGCGTGGGGATTAAATCCGTAAAGAAAGCGAAAGACATCAACCCCGCCTTTAGTCAAAAAATTTCGAGAGAAAGCGCTCAACACGATCTTGAAATGCAGCTGCAGAATAATCACCCACTAATCTCACTGCGCTTTGGGAGTGCTGCCTCCAAAGTACAAAATCATTCTGTAAGCGTTCAATAAATGCAATTATTTCACCGGTACTCTGAGCATTAATAGCCTTACCAGCACTTGAATCAAAATACTCAAAATGACCACCAGCAAGCGGTACGATAACGGGGTTACCACATGACATGCCCTCTAAAATTGAAAGGGAGAACGACTCTAAACAGGCGTCAGCCAAAGATAGGTTTATCACCAAAAATGCCTCCTGATAGTAACGCTGTATGTCTACTTGTTGTGGCAGAAGCTCTAGATTCTTTGGTAATGAAAAGTTAGCAACAAAATCTTCAATTTCTGAGGGACTACAATTCAAAACTGCCTGAAATGATCTTGATGGCATAGACTCAGCAATCTTTAGTAATTCGAATATTCCTTTATTTTTCTTCAAGTAACCGACGAAAAGTACCTTGCCTTGCTTAAACTTAGACTTATGATCTATGGTTGGATTCGGATCAAAGTCAGCTCTCAGTCCATTAGCGAGCACAATGGTTTTTGGAGTATCACCAAACTCAAAAACGTCTGACAAAAATTGACTCACAAATAGTACCTCATCAGCCACAAATCTTATGAGAGACTTAGAGAGAAATCGGACGATCCGACCAACACGTTTCGAGCCAACCGTCCACTCATGCAAATAAACAACATTAGTTACTCTAAAAATTTTTGCTGCCAACATCGAACCCATGCTTAGCATTGTATTATGAATGACAACAACCCTTTCACCATTGAAATTACTTCGTAAAATAGTGCAGAACGTAGCCACGAAAAGTTGGAACTGGACAAACACAAACGATAAAATTTTAAGAACGTTCACTTGCCACCTAGGGTAACAAAGCAAACGTCGTTGACCCAAACCGCTGTGCAAAAATCCGCTTGATCGACTTGTTATAATGGTAACTGCTTTAGGGTTCAAAAGGTCACAAGTTAAAAAATCAGCAAGCACTCTTGGACTGCCGCTGAAATCATTTAGTGGGTGGACGACGATTAGTCTTACTGGCATTAATTTATTCTGTTGCTCTTTCTTGCCCATTACTAAACCCTTCTTTGCCAGCATGGCACAGAACAGCTAACCCGGCTTAGGGATGGCTCTATGAGCTTTACCATCAAAACTACCTTTTTAAATTGTAAGTGTGGGGACACCATTTATGACTAATTTAACATAACAAAAATTAAGCTCTAAAGTATCGCTTAGTAGCAGCACATCACACTCGAACTGTACTTTAACGAACTAATATCAACACTAAAAATTTTATAATGGACGTCAGGCACATAGGTTTTCCAACAACTTTTCCCAGCTAAATAAATCATGAGTTTTTTTGCTATTTACAAGACTAGCGCTACCATCAGAGACATCAAATACTTTTTCAATAGCCTTACTTAAACCTTTACCTGTTAAATGATCAGAATAAGTAACAGCGAAATCTAGCTCTAATTCATGTGTCGCTGTCATTGCTCCAGACACTTGTGAAAAAGCAGCTATGGGTAATCCACATGCTGATGCTTCGATAATTGTTTGCCCCAGAGGTTCGTAGGTAGAGGACATGACGAATACATCGCAGGCTCGATAGAAGTCCTCAACGTTTGACAATTTTTTAAAAAATATAACTCTTTGCTGAAGCTCTCTCTGCGCTATATATCGGGTCAACGGATCTTTGAGGTCTCCTTCACCCACCATGACGAGAATATTTTCTTCTGACGACAGCTTTAGAGCGTCCAAAAGATAAAACAAGCCCTTTGCATGAACAAAGCGGCCAACAAATAGCCATACCAACGACTCTGGCGGTAGTCCTAGTTTAGCTCGTATCTGTATATTTTCCACTTTAGAACTGGGATAGAAACGATTAGGGTCTACGCCGGGTTTTACAATTTTTATTGGCAGTTGTTGAAATATTGGGGGTAAAGCACTGATAACTTGCTGCTTCATAGAATGACTAAACACGAAAACTTTGGACATGATCACTGCTTTGCGTTGCATATATCCATCAATTTTTTTATGCACTAGCAATCGTATGTTTGTTATTGGGTCTGCGCTCTTAATTTCCGCTGCTAATTGATTTTCCGACCATGAGGGTACCAGATATCGTACATTGCGATATCCAGCAAATCTTGCGGCAAGAACATGTGAATGATGCCGAACAATCACGATAGCATCAGGATGCTGATTAAACAGCCGCCGGTAAGTAACTGGTAACTCGACACCTCCGCGAAACAAATTAATCAAACGACGTAGAAGACTAAAGCAGGTATCATCGCTGTAGTTAATTTCTTTCACATTGTGCGGTAATACTGAGCTACTTTCATCAATAGGCTCACCAGGTAATGCATAACGACAGACCAAAATTAGTTCATTTTTGGTCTGTGAGGCAGATTGAATTAGAGCTCTCAAGGAGTTTTCAACTCCTCCGAGGGCAGAATAATGCGCTCGATTTCCAAAAATTATCATCGTATTATGTGCACTTAAAGTAGGGTAGTTGGTAAGGTCAGGCTTTATTTGCTTACACAGAGTATAATCGTCTGATATCTAGCTCAATAACTAGTTTTATGGTGCAAAACCATCATCGACACTAGAGAGCTTTTTTAAAACTCGTGCTATAGCTATTTCAAATTTCGGTAAACTTTTGTCGGCATATTTTAAGACCTTGTTGCAATCCAAAACGGAGTATAACGGTCTTGATGCAGGGGTCGGATATTCTTCAGTAGTGATGGATTTAATCTGCCTGGGTATCCGGTACCCGGAGCTCTTAGCTTGAGAGAAAATTTCTTCTGCAAATTGGTGCCAACTACAAGCAGTGTTGCCACAAAAATGGTATACGCCTGATTCAACATTATCTGCTTCAATCTGAGGTACCAAACCAACAATTAAACTAGCTATATCTTGTGCGTAAGTCGGGCAACCTATTTGATCGCCAACAATGCTTAAGCTATCGCGTTCGGCGCCCAAACGTAGCATGGTCGTTAAAAAGTTACTGCCATACTCGCTGAACACCCAGGCGGTTCTAATAATTAAAAATCGACAATCTGTGCGCTGAATAGCGATTTCACCAGCTAATTTTGATGCTCCATATACCCCTTGAGGATTTGTTTGATCATCCTCTTTATAAGGCTGCGACGCTTTACCATCAAACACATAATCGGTTGAGATATGAATTAGAAAACAGCCTATTTTCTCGCAAACTTTAGCAAGATTATCCACCGCTAAATGATTAATCTGATTAGCCAGACTCTGTTGGGTCTCAGCCTTATCAACCGCAGTGTATGCAGAGGCATTAACAACAACGTCAGGATTCAAAGATGATAAGTTGTCTGATGTTTCGGCAAAATTGGTAATATCAGTATCAGCGCGACAATGATAAATCACTCGATGACTTGTTTGAATGAGCTGATCTTGGAGACATTGGCCCAACTGCCCCTGACTACCCAGAACTAAAACTTTCATTTTTTAATATCAATAAATCTTGTTGCCGCAGAATCTTTTGCTGACACAACAGGATTTTTTATCGGCCAGCCGATCTCTAAATCAGGATCATCCCAACAAATGCTGCCCTCATCGTAAGGGTCATAATAATCAGTACACTTGTACTCCAAATCTGCACTCTCAGATAACACAACAAAACCATGGGCAAATCCGGGCGGCATCCAAAATTGACGCTTGTTGTGCTCAGAAAGAACCTCGGCATGCCAAAGTCCATAAGTTTCAGAGCCCTCTCGGATATCTACCGCCACGTCATATACCTCACCTCTTACAACTCTGACTAGCTTGCCTTGAGGCTTAGTTATTTGAAAATGCAGCCCACGCAGAACCCCTTTGGACGAACGAGAGTGATTGTCCTGCACGAATGGCAAACTAATGCTAGCAAGGTCAGCATAGCGCTTAGCTTGAAATGTCTCCAAAAAAAACC
>TARA_B110000008_G_scaffold255409_1_pt1 | contig 13900 bp, 10 predicted proteins | sample TARA_B110000008 | Tara Oceans TARA_B110000008 (sample SAMEA4396496) | marine metagenome | biome: Westerlies Biome; feature: [DCM] deep chlorophyll maximum layer (ENVO:01000326); material: water (ENVO:00002006), including particulate matter (ENVO:01000060) such as... | depth 40 m
TTCTGGTTGAAAGTTGATCATATATTTTTTGTACGAGTTGATGATACTGTTACCGCGTTCGTGCCGCCATGCTTTAAATTTAATCATGCGTTTTCTTTTTTTCAAATTTTTTTTGCAATATGCTAAATGTTTTTTGTAGGTACCCAAAATAAACCCATCGTCGCGAAACGAAGACGTTAGATTGAACCACTCATCGTGAAGTGAAGCGGGGGCGTATGGTAACATAATGGATTCACCATGCATCATGAATAAATATCGATTACTTTTCATTTTTGCTAATGATTTATCAAATACATGATAATGGTTGCTGGTTAGAATATCTGGATGTTTTTTATCGTAGGACCAGTAACAAAACACATAATCAGAGTTGTTCCGTTGTACAATGAACACATGCTTTGCTTCCACCTCCACATCTTTTTTGAGGAAGGAGCCGGGCCACACCACTTTGCATTGGTTCAAGGGGCCAGATTGGATTTGATATTGAAACAAACGAAAATTAGAAGAGTCGGGTAAAGGAAAAAAATCAGTCATTGCACTTAATCTATATAAAACCGATATACTTCTTCTTAAGCATAATGAAATATATTCCACATAAAGCACTAGCATATGTAGAGAAACATTTTAAAACATATCCAGACTTAAGTACATCATCGCGGTGCAAACAAAGTGAGTCTCTGTCTAGTTATTACGATGCAAAAAAGAAACGATTTCATGTCCATCGACACGACAAACGAAAATCTGGTAAACAAGAATTATATTTTGAGCATAGTGAAGGGGTGATACGAACACATATAGCAGCACACCGAATAAAATTTTTCGATTTGAAACGCTATGCAACTGATAGAGAATTGGCAACTTACCATGGTTTCCCAAATGATTTCAAATTACCAAAAACAAAAGTAAACAATTTATTTGGAAATACTGTCTCGGTACCAGTTGCAAAGCATGTTATATCTTTAGTGGTGGGTAACCAAACACCGCCACGCACCATGCTAGACTTGTGTTCTGGTATTGGTGGGTTTCATGTAGCTGCGAAACAATTGTACCCAACCATAGAGTGTATGGGGTTTTCGGACATCAAACCAGCAGCCATTGCGTGTTATCAAGATAATTTCCCAACTGTTCCTGCATTAGGTAATTTAATACAATGCGAGTCGCTCCCACAGGTGGATTTACTTTGTGCGGGTTTTCCTTGTCAACCGTTCTCAAAGGCTTGTACCATAAAAGAACGTCACAAATTAAGTGGTATGTATCTTCACGTGATGGCTGCAATAGAGAAAAGCAACGCAACGTTCGTGGTGTTGGAAAATGTAAAAGGTATAATAAGACACCCGGTTTTTAAAACCATCATAGAAACATTTGAAGATATGGATTATACCATTGGTTGGCAAATTTATAATTCAAAACACTTTGGATTAAAACAAGACAGAAACCGTTTGTACATGTATGCGTGTAAAAATAGATAATGTATAAGTAAAAAGACAAATACAAATAATAATATGCCCGTTCCTATTGTTTATGTTCTCCTTTTTTTGCTCATTACACAAATTGTGGTCATCTTAGTTACAACCCCAAACGCAAGCAAAATTCCTTCTAATTTTACAGCAAAATATAAAACAAAACACCCTTATGATGTTTTAGTAACTGGAGCTGCCGGTTTCGTGGGGCATCATGTCATGATGAAATTACCCAATGCAATAGGTATAGATAATTTTAATACTTATTATGATGTAAAATTGAAAAGAAAAAGAGCCGATATATCAAAACGAGTGTTAGAAGCTGATGTATGTGATAAAGATATGTTGGATGAAGTAATTAAAGAGTATAACATTAAGTTTGTTATTCATTTAGCTGCACAGGCTGGTGTAAGGTACTCTCTTAAAGACCCTCAAGCTTACGTGAAAAGTAATGTCGAGTGTTTTGTACAGCTTTTAGAGACGTTGAAAAATACAAGCATACCTTTAATTTATGCTAGTTCATCGAGTGTATATGGAAAGAACACAAAGGTACCATTCAAAGAAACAGATTCGGTTATCCAGCCAGCTTCATTATATGCTGCTACCAAAAGAGAAAACGAACTACTTGCTCATGTATATCATAATTTATACAAACAGCGATCAATTGGTTTAAGATTTTTTACAGTATATGGTCCATTGGGTAGGCCAGACATGGCTTACTACTCCTTTACAAAAAATATTCTTGAACGAAAACCAATCCATGTTTATAACTACGGTAAGGTTTCACGAGATTTTACATATATTGATGACATAGTAAATGGTATTTTGGGATGTTTAACGTTAGATTTTGAATTACATCCATATGAAATCTTAAATCTAGGAAGAGGTCAACCGTATCCAGTGGAACAATTTATCTCTTTTATTGAAAATGCCACTGGAATTTTAGCTATTAAGAAAATGATGCCAATGGCTAAAGGTGATGTGTTGATTACATATGCAGATATAAACAAAGCAAAAATGTTCATAGGGTACAATCCAACAACGTCTTTGCAGAATGGTATAAATAAATTTGTAAGTTGGTACAAGACACAATGAGTTTTCTAAACGGTATCAATATTGCTATTATAGTTTTAACTTTACTGTGGTTAATGGCACCATATTTTAAAAAAGCAGCTACAGTTTCGATGTCATCTAGTGAAATATTAGCTTATCAGTCTATGTTTATACTACCGTTAAATCTTGTTCGATTTTTTAAAACATCAAATACTTCTTTATTATCTGTGTCATTTAATGTATGGTTTTTTCTTAGTATAACTGGTACATTTTTATCGTCTGTCACATATATGTATTTATGCAAAACAGCAAAACCAAGTGACTTCATTCCAATTGTGCAACCAACTGTCATTTTATTAACGACTTTAATTGACTCTTATATCGACAAAGCATTTAATTATAAAAAAATTATGGCTTCACTATTTATTATATCGGGATTGATTTTATTAAAGTTACCAGAAACAGATAAACAACCAAACATGCTTAAAATAAAAACGAATAATGTATGATTTTCCTAAAATAGAAATTAATTTATTTATTATTTTTTATATAATCTTCTATAACCCTCTGAAACCACCCATAAGCACTTGATTCGTAACCCATTGACCATACCTTCTGTTGCACTCTTTTTTTAAATGGTGTATCGTATTTACACCACATATAACCACAGTCCTCTGGAGGTCCTTTTATGTACCAATCTTTGATCAACTCACTATCGGTGTCGTTATTGATGAACTCTATCATCCTTTCAATATCTTGTTTCAAACGTTTATCCATGCAACTTTCCATGTAACTCAACGTTTACGTTTACTGCTACTACTTCCACCTGTTTTATATAACAAGAATGAATTGTTACCATTATAACGTCTTACTTCCGCGTCATATTCTTCTTTTCTTGCATCGATGACTGTCATGAGTTGCTCACAAAATGATTTTCTTGGTGGTTTATTAAATAAATAATCCACTAAACGATCACCTCTTGGAGCAGTTCGTTTGTTACTCATCTCATCTACCGACAACACCTCGTTGGTAAGAGGATTAATCATCACGTTGCGTAAGTTTGTATCTGAAACATTGAAAACAGCACGCATGATAAGTACTTTCGTCAAGTTCCATAAGATTTCTTCGTTGTATGTTTTGTCTAATGAAACATTCACAAAATTCGCTTTCACTGGCGCAACCAAATAGTAAAGGTTGTTTTCTTTTTGAATTGTTACATCCATGGGAAGTATATCGTACTCTTTTTTTTTCGCGTCTAATTCTACTTGAAATGCAAGAGGATCTGTGTCTCTATATGGACCTTTTACAAAGTAAAGATTACCTTCCTCCGTTGACACATACATGGTTCTAGGTTTTCCACCACATGGAACTTGACAATATTCATATTTTACCACTTTTTCTCCATGCAAAGTGGTCAACTCGTTGTAACGTTCGCGTATACGTTTTCGCACATGTCGTGAGTTTGCATGTTTGGTTCCCCATTTTTTCTCATAATCTAAATAGATCCCTTCTGCTTTTTTTTTAATTCTACGTCTTTCGTCATATCGCAAAGCAACATTTTTCACGTGTGCACCAACTACAAGGAAATGTTTCATTCCACGTTTTTTTTGATCTCCCTCATCGTTCCATGTTTTTTTTGATTTGGTATGTTTGTCATAACAATAATCTGGTATTTCCAATGGTTTCAACTCAGGTATAGGAGTTGGTACATACATTGGTTTACCACTAACATCACCATAAAACACTGTTCCCACTAATGTATAAATATACAAACGAAGTGTTGATTTTTTTGAACGAAACCAGTTGTATTTAAATTGATTAAATACAAACAAATGCAAAGCTGTCGCTTCTAAACATTTTCTACCATCTCTTTTCGTAAATAACAAATCGTACAATTCGTCCATTCCATCCCAACTTCCCACTTGTTTATTTTTGTAAGAGGGAAAATCTTTTTGATAAACTTTGTAATCGTTGCCAGTCGGCATCTCCGATTTTTTTGGCAACCGAGAAATAATCGTTTCTACTTCTTTTGCTAATAACTCCTCTTCATTCTCTGGTTTTCTTTCATCGTGTTGAACAAGGTATAACGCCACTCTCGCTAAATATGCCGAATGTCTATCACTTTTGGTCGCGCAAATATTTGCGCACATTTGAACAATTTTTGTTTCACGCTGTTGTTTGTCAAATTTACCCCATGCATCAACAATGCCATGCAATTTACGTATCAATAACATTCCGCCATTGAATTTATCTTCCATAAGAATCGTAAGCATATACGATATTGCAGCTTTTGAGTAATCGCCTGTCACTTTCCCATTTCTTGTAGTATCTGTTCTCGCAATTTCCAACGAAAAAGCTGTCATCAATTCTTTCTCACATCGCCTTGCTGTTTTTTGTTGAGCTGATCTTAATACGCCAAATGGACGTCCATATGTTGATTTTAATTTAGAAAACATTTTGAATAATAAATTGTTTCTCTTTCTTGTTTTTCTTTTATCTTTATTTCTTTTTGATTTATTTATCTTTTCTCTTTCTTCTATGGTTTCTATGTTTCTTCTATATTTCTTCTATATTTTTACCTATAGCGTGGTGTGTGGTGGTATAAAATAGACACGTGTCCATCTAAACATTTTTTCAATTTACTATGTAAATAGCATAGAGTTTGCTTTAATAATTGTTCTTCGAATATTCTAAAAATAAAACATATTTTATTATATCATATTAATATACCACTACACACCACGTTATAGATAAAAGCATATAGAAACATAAACATAGAAGAAAGAGAAAAGATAAATAAATCAAAAAGAAATAAAGATAAAAGAAAAACAAATATTATTAAAATTATGTCTGGCACTGTATTTAAACAATGGGATGAATCATTTATTGATGAGGAGGAATTAAAAGAAAATATTGATGGGATTCATCACAAAGGTGAAAATTACAATATACGAATTAAAGTAGGTATATACAAAAAAGATGTAGACAGCTGCTTTAAAGAATTGTTGGAATTAAAATCGCATAAAGATGATGAAGATATTGATGTTGGTCTTGATGCTAATGGCAAACTAAGTGCTATCAATGCAGCATGGGTTCGTGGTTCGCATCCTGCTCTTCATTACAGAGGGAATGCATTGAAACGTCATAAAGTATGGTTTCAACAATATAATGAAGGATTTTATACATATAAATATACTGGTTGGCAAAAACGAGTATTGAATGCAACGTTTAAAATTGACGAGAAATTATTTCCAAAAACATCTAGCTTGGTTAAAAAAATGAAAGCAACTTGTTCTCAAAACCATTGGATTGCAACTATGTATGAAAATGGAGATGATTACATTGGTATGCATTCAGACAAAACGAAAACGTGGAAAAGAGGGTCGAATTTCCAAGTTATTAAATGGGGTTGTCCGAGAATATTTCAAGTAGCATTGATGGATCATGAAGATGTGGATAAATGTACTGTTATCTTTCGAAAAGTGTTACCAGCTGGTACATCCATAACAGTAGATATGGATACTAATCAGAAAACTCGTCATGGCGTTCCTGTCATGAAAGACAAAAGTATCGGATTGTCTGGTTCAATTGTTGGTCGTGATATTGAAACACTTATCTCTTTTGAAGAGAGTAAGAAAATGATTGAACAAGCCAAAAAAGATCAATTGAAACGTCGTGCTTTAAAAGAGAAAAAAAGAAAAGCAAAAGAGTTGAAAAAAGAAAATGCAAAACAATTAAAACAATAAATTATTTACTACTACAATCTCTTTAAACTCTGTATCACTTAATATAACTTCATTGTTTTCGTCAACTGTGTCAATCTTTTCATCAAGTTGAAAACTAAATCCGTTTTTTGTGTAAAAATTATTTAACATTTCTACCATATTTTCCATAGTTTGCATAACTTTTTCCATTTCATCATCTGGTGAATCAAATACAAGAAGTGACATAAATATATTTTCCGCAACAATCATTGGGTTAGGGCTGCGTATATTTCGCCTGAAATCATCAAATGCGGGAAACTTTCTTGTCAACATTCGTAATACCTCATTTCTTATATGGTCGTAAGCCATTTCGTTTTTTATATCATTTTCATAAAAAGTTTCATTACGATTCCAACGATTTTTATAAGCTTCTATAAATGTCTCATCGTGTTGAAACTCAGGGTTATGACTCATAACAACCAAATAGTTGTATTTATTAGACAAAATATCGTCATAGTATATTTCACTATTATCTTTTTCCTTCACAGTGATATCTTTATAACCTGTTTGTATGATTCGAAATTGAATTTGTTTAAGATCCATTTTTATTATGATTATTTATTCAATATATAGAATGATTATATATAATATTGCAAATGAGATACAAAGACTATGTGTTTAATTGGTTGTAATTGTTTTGCTTTTTTTGCAGCATTTGCATGTAGTTTATTTGTTCAAGTTGTATACATGTTGTTGAAAACAATGAATTGTAATTTGGATGCTGCTATGATCGGGATTTTATGGTTTCAAACAATGATTGCTTTGTTTTGCGTCATTTATATTTGTGTACCGGGTTTGAAAATGTTAACCAAACTGTTATACATACATTTAATACCAACATTGGTGTTGTTTATCATTTCTATTTATGTGTCGCATGATTTTTTTACGTATGAATCCGAGTGTACTATCTCTGGTCACGAAATGGCACCACTTATTAACGCTATGTATTTTTGTCAGGGTATCATACCAGTGTTAAGCATCCTCATCCTTAGTAATGATTTACGAAAAAGTTGCACTAGGAAAAAAAGTGGATATGTCAGACAAAGCGACGAGTCAGATGATGATTGAGTGTAAATGCTATATATGTATAAAGTATTTAATTTAAATTATGTTGTGGGATTGGAGTATAGCTGTTTCTATTACCCTCAGTTTAATTTTGGGAGCAGTTGTAGCTGCCTTCTTCTTAAAATCTATTTGTAAATTCCGATCCGAAGCACCAAAAACTACGTTGGAGCAGGCAGTCCAAAGTAACAGAACAAACCTTTACGTCAATGTCGGAATGATATATTTAATCAATATCTTTAACTCCATTGTTGAAATTATTAGTAAGGTGTTTGAATTACCTGCTATTTTTATTTATTTGTTGTCTATCATATGGAGCAACCGACAATTATTATTTTTATTACTTGGAATTGGCTCTCTTGCATTTTCTATTCATACCAATGGTGATTCTATTTTAAACAGCCTAGACAACGCCTACCGATGTGCTGTGCTACCGTTTGTGAACAATGTTGTGTTCAGTATACTACACGTAATAAATTATATTTATGCGACTTACGTTCCTTTATGGAACTCTGGGTTTATTTTAACAAGACAACTGAGCATCGGTGTGCGATTGATTTTGATTAACTGTGCTAAATCCATGCTCACTGTAACCGGTTTTTTAAAAGGTTTTGCAGACTTTGCTATTGTTTTCTTAATGGAGTTTATTGCGTTTCTTGGATTTGGTGATTTAAATCCTAATAATAATATGGTAACAAACACCCTACAATTTCATAACATTAGCCGTGCTTCTCGTAAGTGGTTAGACTTTTTGCCTTCCGTATACTCTTGTTCTTGTGCCAAAGTAAGCCCATGGATTGAAGCTGGATTCTATGGTATATTCGAACTAGATCATGTCGATTGGATATCTCATCATACGGTAAATGCATTTATTAATACGTTACAAACGTTTGTAAAGGCACTTCCACCATTTTTGACCTATCCTGATTTACAACAATTTTTCTTTCACGCAGCATCTGTATTCATGGAAACAGGTGTTCTCGCTGATAAATGGCTTGCAAAGGTATTGGAGACATTCCTAACACAGATTGGTGTTGGGATGACAATTGATCTACCAACTGAATATATTGGTAGTACAGTAGGACATTTTTCCAGCGCAGTTGTGCATGGTTTAGAAACATTTGCAAACACCACGCTCCACACCGTTTTACCATTTGACAATCCAACGGACGTGATGTATATGCAAAAAGTATACAGTTTTGATGCTACTTTTAGCCACCTTACAATGTTTACGTTTGCTGCAAAAAATGTAATAAGTTGGACACTACAGACGGTTGTAAATATATTGTTGGCAGACAATTTTAAAAAGAGTTGTGTCAATTATAATGGTTGTATTCAATATGGTAGTGCGGGTCAATGCATGGTTGCGTGTGAAGAAGGTGGACTTCATTTTTTTGCGACAGACGTAACTTGTCCATTAATAGTAGATATGGAAGATAAATTTAATAATAAGCGTTTTGAGTTTGATAATATAGCAACGCTGTTGAGTGGACAACCGTTTAGCAATGGTTTTAAAACTGGTAGTATCATTTTACTAGATGGAGAGTTTGTGGTAAATGTACGACAGCTTCAAAACAATAATATTGAGATTGAAGTGTTGTTAGATGGTAGTATAATCGATAAGAAGGTTTTAGAACGAGAACCACAAAATTGGGTGGATTATCTACGGGATGTGTACATGGGTTATTCTATTTCTATATTTGATACGGTAGGATGTGGTATTGAAGCGACATTAAATACTCTACTCAATACTATGCATGTGGTATACGATTTTTCAAACAGTATCATATGGGACTATCTTTTTGAAAGTGCGTTTAGTGGAGAGACCCTTTCTTTTACGGAATTAGGTAACATATTGAAAGCATATTTAGGCCCGGTGTTTGGTCGTGATTATGAGCCACCATCTTATAACAAATTGAATACCACGTGGACTCCTGAAATTCGTGATCATAATACATATAAAGATTATTTAGTAGCAAATTCTGTAAATCGTTACAATCAAATAAATTTTCATGAACATGTATTTTTTGAAATGGACAAAGCTACTTCATACCTTCTTGCACATGTATTCGAGGAACACACATTTGGTAAAAGTATATTTAATGTTATTCGTTTATTTCCAGAGGTTTTACGATCACTGATTGAAACAGTTGTTGATATTGAACTGAGTGAAAAAATTGGATGTAGTAGAAATTACAACGGTACTGTTGGGGGTTGTAGCAATAATTTTGTGTTAAATGCTAACCGTTGCGTTGGTTCCAATCGTGCTGGGTGTGAATGTAATGCATTGCTTCCTCTAAGTGTAGACAATGATTGTCAGTGTATATGGAAAATACCAGAAGAAGAGGATTGGCACACAACTGACGCGGTTGCTAATTATTGTCGAGTAAATTTGTTCGAATTTAATTTTATTTTTATTCGACGAGTTTTTGAAGGTATTCGAAACGTTTTTCAAAGTTTTCAATTAGGGAACAATGAGTTCCCTGCCAATCCGAACCTATGTCTGGTTGAATTAGAAGACGGTGGCAAAAAACGTGAACTCTATGCTAATACTGATATTTTTATTGGATTACAAACAAAATTTGGAGACTTTACCATGTTTCCAAACAAACATATGTGTATGGTTGAATATTCCAATGATATTGCTTGTAATACAGGAGATATGATTGTTAAAACAAGTGATGTTTTTTTTGACTTCTTAAAAGATATGTTTCGAAATTTATTTATTATTCTTGGAAACTTAGGAACAAATGGAAAATACGGAGATATAGATTTGACATTTGATGACGAAGTATGTAATCTGCAACAACTGTTTGGTTCTGTCTCTGGTATTATGGTAAACCTATTTAATGCAAGAGACCTATCAAAAAAACAGGCTAAATTGTATTTTTGTATTCTTGATTTGCTCAACGTTGCAATAGAAGTTGTGGAAACAATTATCAAAAATTTAAATCAACAATTGCAAGCAAATGCTGGAAGTGGAGTATTTATATTCCAATTTTGGTTGATAGATTCAATGAAGGCAATTACTAAGGATATAATTGCAATAGCCTTTATATGGGTAAACCAATTTATAAAAGCATTTTTGGAGCTACCAAAAACTGAAACAATACTAGAAACGATAGAGGAATTATATGGTATAATAAAAACGATAAGCGATGTAATATGGTGGTTTATTGACTTTTTTGTTACGTTCCTAACAACGTTATTTCCAATAGGTGACGCTACACAGATGGCAAAAATAAAGGTAAAAGCAGACGCCAGATTAGCAGCATTATTTCAAGAAGCAGTAGAAGCAGGAAAACAGTTGTTTGACCAACTACTTAAACAATTTCTTCCCGGCGTATCAGACTTTGTAGAACAAGGAAAAGAAGTTATATGCACCGGTCTATGTGAAATTACAGAACAATTTAATGAACTTGTGGATCAAGCGGGTGGCTATGCTGATGATTATAAAGTTGATTTTTTACCAGATGGAAAAGATGAACTTTGTGAACTTGAAGAAGGTAAAAGATGGTGTGATAGTTTAAGTAGTGATAGTTCAAGTACTAGTTCATATCAAGGTGGATCGGGGTCTTCTCCGGGTGCGGCAATACAAACTGGTATTGGATACATAGAAGGATTGTTCGATAGAAGGAGATTATTATCAAAAGAGGAAACAAAAATACCTTTAATAAATAAAAAGACGTGGCCAGGTGTGTCTTTCTGTGATATTTTTATGTCTAGTTTTGAAAACGAAAGATCTATAAATTTTACTCGTTTGGAGTTGGCGCATATTAGAGATTGCGTGAATAAACGAGTGGAAGGTGAATATGTAGCGAGTTTAGTCAAGTTGCCTTACTTAAGTGATATTTTTTATAATTGGAAAAAACCATTTGAAGCTTTATTTCATGCATTCCGTATAGGAATTGTCTATGTACCGTGGGCAATAAGTAGTAATCAAACATTAAAACAACTAAGACATGATCTTTATGTATCTGGTTACAATGCAACAAAAGTTATGCGGTACATTGATCACATTACAAGTTTAAGCAAAATAACATACAATCAACAAAAAACATCATGGCAAAAGCACAAAAAGACCACTTCCACATCAATGCATTTTGTTGGTAGTTTACATCATCTTATGTTTCAAACAGATTGGAAGTTACATACTAAAATACTTTCAACTGCCTATGAAAGTGTTGAAACGGAACTGCATTTAGGTCAAATGCCAAAAGATTTTCGTTTTTTTTCTAAGCGTATAACAAAAGCGTTGGATACTGCCACTTTAATTAAAGATACCACTTTTGGTTATTATGATAATTTAGAGTGTCCACCTGACTCCTTAATCTGCATGGACTGTGCAATATTGGATAATTTTATTTATGCTGGGCTCAAACAAGTAGAATACAGCACTGACTTTTACAAAGGTCCGTATCAACACATTGTTGTACAAAATTTTGAAACATATTGGGATAATATTACTGAGTACAATCGTAAATATTCAAAACAATACGAAGAAGCAATCAATACTGAATATGGTTCGTTTCAAGCTAGCATGCCAAAACTTGTTGCTTTTAATTTTACAGAGTGGTTTATTGGATTGTTCGAAGGTGATAGATCGATAGATGAAATATCGGAAGGTATTGCCAATTTTATAAATGGAAACTATACCGGAGAGTTGGCAGCAGATGCTGTACAACTCTTTCCGTATGATTTGTACTATTATGTCCGCGCACCATTTGATGCAGATTGCGATGATCCTAGTATTTTATACACTTCTTACAGTGATCGTGTAGGAAATGGATTATTTAATGTATTTATCGTAATGCTGGCATGGGAATTATTTCAAATTTTTGTCATGCGTTTCAATGTTTTGGCAAGTCTTGTCGCATATACAACTTTGAGTACTTTATCGATGTATGTATATTATTTTACAGTGTATGGGTTTAACCCATTTTGCACAGGTGCACTACCATCAATGCTAATTAATGATTTTTTGACATGGTTGGATCAAGAAGTGTTTTTAGATTGCTTTTGTTCGTATATTCCAAGTTTGTCTATGGAAGCATGTTCACAGCAATACTGTGATACATGTGACGACAAAGCTATCAATTACTATTCTTGTCATGACGTAGCAACGGGCTTTACAGAATTAAATGTTATATGGCATGTCATCTTTTCCATTCGATGGTTATTTCCAGACTGGTTTGCAGAAATGGGTAATTCAAATCAATGGCCACTACCATATTTGTTTAACTTAGATGGTATGAATAGTTTGGTAGATGATGTCAACCGTGGAGCTGCTGTTACCAATAAAGAAAAAGCATGCTTTTATTATCATATACTGACACCAATAACAGGTTTTATAGTTTTATATATGGGGTTGTTGACGACTATTCCATTGATTCGAATAAGTGTAAAGATTGTAAAAGAGGGATTTATGATAATAGTGTACATGTTTCTTGCACTATTCAGTTTTTCTAGAACAATGTACGATTAAAATAATATTATTTTTATATTTCAGTTGCATCTTGTACAGACGTGACATATTGTATGTTTATTTCATCTACATTTTGTGATGTGATTGTGGTTGCGTTTGGAACATATTCAATTATTGTACAGTGCACTCTCCTCATCTTTGATCTGTGATCACTAATATCACTACAAATTCTTATAATGTCTTTTTTGTACTCTTTGTAATTAGTTATAATATCATTACACAAAACAACAATTAATGAAATGATGACATAAGAAAGAAATATCCCAATACAAGCCAACAAAACCACTACAACAAATCTCATACCAGCTGACATATTAGTTAAGACACTTATATTTAAATATCATAATCTAAATTTATCATATATAGCGCATATTATGCTTTATTAAAATGAATATATTTCTTCTACTACTGATTTTTGTTCCTGTAAGTGCAATTGTTCGTGTTACAAATACACATGTAGAAGCAGAATGTGAAAGATTTTACGAGCCAAAACAAAAAGGTTATGTATGTAGTAGCAACTTTGATGAAGTTTGGAATAGAAATTCAGATTCTCAAGGCGTATTTGATGGTATGAATATTCTATTGAGTCAAAGTCGAAGTGCAGCGGATACCAAATGCGAACAGGTCTGTGCCAGAACAAATGCTTGTCGTGCATACGCTGTAAGTAGTTCAACACATTTTTTAACGGGAAATTACGAGTGTAGAATATACTATTCCTGTCCAGAAGCACTAGTGAATAATACTAATTTTGATACGTTTGTACGCAAACTACCGTTCAATTGTTTTATTAAAGGAACGTCTTTTGATGGTGTGTTTTCTAATTTTGATGAAGTCGGTGGAGAACTAGCACAATTTCAACGATTATTACGTATTGAAACAAGACCGTTTCAAGAGGTACACTTTACTATCAATGGTAACACAGACACTACTGCATATGCCTATAGACCATACAAAAAATTAGCGGGTGAATTTTATTGTGGTATGGAGGAAGATGCATTAAATTGTATACTAATGAACGCTGGAGTTATTTCCATCATCTTTTTTTTTATTTTTGTCATACTATTAGGATGGAATACATT
>TARA_B110000008_G_scaffold85503_1_pt1 | contig 13868 bp, 20 predicted proteins | sample TARA_B110000008 | Tara Oceans TARA_B110000008 (sample SAMEA4396496) | marine metagenome | biome: Westerlies Biome; feature: [DCM] deep chlorophyll maximum layer (ENVO:01000326); material: water (ENVO:00002006), including particulate matter (ENVO:01000060) such as... | depth 40 m
CGATGTTACATCTCCATATTGTTCGTATATAAAATTAATATATAAGCGTGAATTCACTTTAGCTGACTTATCCTTATTTTTCTGTATTATCGCGTCTTTCTCCTTTTCCAAAAAATCTTTTGTTTTGGAAGTTAAATCTTTGGGAACGGAATTCGCCATATCATATTCTTCTTTATAAATCTGCTGTAATGCTTGAAATCTAGATTTTTTATCATCTATTTCGTTTTGAATGTTCTCAATACATTTTAAATCAAAATGCGTGTATGATTGAATCACTCTTTCTATTCCAAAAATGGATTCAAAAGATTTTCCAGCAGTTGTCATTTATCTTACATTATGTATAGATTAAATAAAATTTTCCTTATATAATCCCTTGTGAATATACATATCTTGAAATTCGCTTTTAGAACTATTTTTTTGTTTTTGAGAACGTGCTTGTTTTAATAAATCAATCGCATCATTGATTTCTTTATTGGAGATTTGTTTTTCATCGTCGTTTTTCATTTTGTCCATATACTTTTGAGGAATGACACAATACATGCTGTTATCATTGAATAAATAATCCGCAAATAACATGAAAACACAAGTTAAAATCAACGCAATCACAATGTCTCGTGTACCCATCCATAAAATCGCAAATACTAGTATTTGTCTTCCAAGTGTATATTTCAAATATTCTTCTTGGGTTGAACTTAATCCTAATGTCACATATTTAGATGATATATTAAGTGTTAAAATAATAACACCTGTGAAAAATTTACTACTATTCAACGTATAAATGTGCTCTATGAAAGAGCGATGTAAGGGTTGTTTTGGTAGTTGTTTTCCTTTTTTTTTGCTTTCAACTTTTGATTTCATTAATATATACAAATAATTAAAATTTAGAAAAAATTTTATCTTTTTATGTTAAGAAGACTATGAGTTTGGCCTATTATGCAAGTCCAATTGATTTTCAACAAAATGAGTTGATGGAGCAAAAAAGAAAGGACTCACAAAAGAATAAATTGAACTTAAACGTGTTAAAACAAATTGCGCAACCAAAAGAAGAGGAAATTAAAGACATTCATGACAATATGGGTCAAGACCTAAAAGACGAAAACGATCAAACATTGGCAGATTTCTATAAAACCGAAGTTCAGAAAGATTTAAAAACCAGCGTCCAAGAAAACCAGTTTACGCAGGATTTATTTCATAATGAAAATGTGAAAACCGATTATTTGATATCTAACAATGTAGACGCAAACAAAATTTCGCAATATTCGTCTTCGACGAATGACGTATTGCTTCAAAAACTGAATGTTATCATTGATATGTTTGAGGAACAAAAAGACATTCGCACAAATCAGAAGAACGAAGAAACGGTTTTATACTGTTTTTTAGGTATATTTGTCATCTATGTATTAGATTCATTTGTATCAATTGGAAAATATAAACATGGATAATTATTGTTTTTGAAAGACAAACATACTTTCATAGGGGGAAAAGGATATCACTTCAACTAAAGAAAATTGCGATTCTTTGGCAATAGCCTCAATGTATTCTTTGCTATAAAAATAAAGAGAGTGCTTGTTTTTTCGTTCTTTGCCGTGATCTTTGATTGTTTCTATTAAGGAAAAAGAATCCTTAGAATATTCTCTGAATTCGTTTGTATAAACACTATATATACGAATTTTACTGTTTGCGTTTACTTTTAAGAACCCTTTTTTTAGATCTTCTTTGTGGTTATAAAAAGGAATAAACAAGTATCCCTTTAATATCAACCATTTATGGCAATTATAAAACAGCGATTTCAAGTTGGATAAATAGTAAATTTCATTATCAATGAGGGATATATGAGTGAACTCGTTTTCATCAAATACATAAGGATTTGTATCTACATTTGGAATATAATCGTAATCGTGATCTTTATAATGATGCTTGCATACTTGAACGATTGATTTTGATTTAGAAACGGATTTCGTCTGCATATTATTTTTCAATAATTCGTTCATGTGACCACCATGTTTGATGCCGATACATAAATGATTATTATACACATTGTTTATATAACTTAGCATGGATTTGCATAATTGTTCGTAATACGGGGGTTGAAAAAACAAGTCATCATGATAAAAACTGTAAAAGTCGTCGTAAATGGAATCATAAGAACTGGCATCCCTATAAGGAGATGGAGTTGTTTCAAACGATTCTTGTTTGTTCCAATTTTTAAAAACAAAAGACAAATAACAAATCACCAATAAGATAATAAGTATTTCACATAGATTCATTCTATATAAAAGAATTATATTTTTTAACTACGTTTAACTACGTTTAAATACGATAAAGTAACCTATATGTTTTCTATGGATCATATATATGATTTTGATTGAAGATTCTCGTGACACATTCAAGACCTCCTCTTTTTCTAATTATAAAAAAAGAGAAGTATCAAAAAACCTAATCTTGGCGATTTATTATGGGAAACAGGAAGAAACGTTCTTTTGGACATTTGAGATGTTATGTTCCAATATGATATTAGAGTTGTGGAATAGTTATTTCATATTAATGAGTAAATACATTCACATATACAATCCTAAATTGCCCTTGTATATTTTGAAGAAGTATAATGATTTTCGTGAAATAGCCATGAAATATGAAAACGATTTTCGCTTGAGAAATGATGAAACAATTCGCATGTTATTTGGAACGATTTCTATGATACTTTGTTTTTCCCAAAAGTTCACTATATTAGACGATATTGTGTATAAATTTAATTTTCAAATTGAAAATTTATATGAGAATTTAAAGGCCCCTCATATTAAGTATATCGATTTTGTCTATTTACAATCCGATCCAAAGGAATATATTATTCCATTCAATGAATTGATCTATCATTTACAAGAAACAGAACAAAAAACGAATATTCATTTTTGGATCAACTGGATTATTCAATATGATATGTTATGTAGGAAAAAAAAGAAAGTCATTTTATGTCAACAACGAGACTTTTATATGGACAAAAATGACAAGCTCTCTAAAAATATCATTTGGATCATATGGGATATTTTGCTCAAGATGAGTAAAAAACAGTCTAATGTAGAAGCAAACAAAATTGTACATGCATTGTTTGATTTATTCATCATTAAATACAAGATATCGTGTAATAAATCGCGTATTCATTTAATCTATCATAGTATAGAACTTCTCTTATTAAAGAGTCATGTTGATTTCTCGGTGGAACTATTGAAACAAAAAGAAATGCTGGCAAGCCTACAAGATAATATCCAAGTTATATTTGAACAAATCAAGAAACACGAAGTCAATGTAATTGATGATGCAAAAATGACAAAACAAGAAAAAAAGTTTGGTTTGTATAAAAATATTTATAATAATTTATAAACGTAATATATATTAATGAAAAATACAATTCAAGATACGGTAAAAGAAGTATATAATACGAATAATAATAAGAATTCATCTTTTCGGAAAAACGTCCATAATTTTGATAATACTCTTTCCTCAAATAATGCCATTAAAAAAAATAACAATGCTTCATCGACTATACCCCAAAATCAAAAGATGTCCTCTAATGATTCGTCGTCCAATCGTGGCTCGTTTTCCAGAAGTGTAGCGGGTTTATCGGGGATTGGTGCATATGAAACCCTGAAATCCGCGTCATCCTCTTCTACTACACAGAGTTCCGCTACTTCCATCTTGTGGGCCTTTATTATTGTTATTTTAGTATTGGCACTGATATCCGCACTTGTGTTTGTCTTTAAAGATGATATTAAACCTTACGTACAATCCTTCTTTGAGAATGAAGATTATACCCAAAAGGTAAAGGCCTTGGAAAGTAAAGTAGAAGAAGAAGTCAGCAAAAGAACCAACATGGAAAAAAAGATGTCTGTTATTCAAAACAATCAATCTTCTAAAACAAAAGACAAAACCAAGTCTTCCACCCAAACTCCCAGTGATTTAAAGCAACAATATAGTTCGTCTTCTATTGTTTCAGAAGATGGGTATTGTTACATTGGTACCGACAACAATATGCGTCAATGTGTAAAGGCGTATGCCGGTGATATATGTACGTCCGGAGATATATACAAACGCATGGACGATTGCTTGGTTCCAAAAATACAAGGTTTAGGGGAATGTACGTTTTCTTAAATGGATTTATAATAGGGTACATTTGGATTTAGAAATAACATTGTTTTGCCGCCATATACGCCCGAAAAAGTAGAAGGGCGCCCATATATCGTGGACGAATCGCAATTTTGAGATTCCTTAATCCTTTTTAGGCGAGAACTGGACATCGAACCACTTGTGGAATAATAGGAATAGGACGAGCTTTTTGTTTTTTTATTTGAACTAATAGACGACGCATTTGTATATTTCAGAATTTCTGCTTTTCGTCGCATGGAATAATCATCATAGTTATAGGTAGTAAATGAAATATCGTTTCCTTGATCGCGTCCGGTTGTGTTTGGAGTCACGATTTGATTTCCCGTTTCTCGGGTTTTCAAATACCGAAGCCCTTGGAGACTATTTCGTGATGCAGTTGGGTCAGTTAACCATGAACTATTATAATTTGGATCAGTTGTTGATAAAAAAGAAATATCATTTACATTGGCATCACTACATTTTCCAGAAGTATCGAATACAATACTAGTAGTCATTTATACTAGTATTATATTTTAGCAACTTTACAAGGGGTTAATTTTTCCATACATAAAATGTCTTTTTTTTCATTAAACTGATATACACACTCATGATATTCAGGCATCTTGTGCTTTATACAGAAGCATTTATGACAATGACTACAATCAAATAGAATCAGTTCTTTTTTTGCACAATGCTTGCACTTTTTTTTTGGAATCGGCATTTGTGAATTATAGAAATATGATATTATGGATCAAATATTTCAATTTTTATGGACTTTCATTTGAAGGCGAAGGATCGTCCTTTGGTTCTGCGACTGGTTGAAGTACTTCTTCCTTTTTGGTCTTGAGTTGACTCAATCCATGATCCGTTTGACTGGTCACAATATTATCTCCTTCAAACAATTCGCTTTTAATCTCTTCCATGGTGGCATTGACCCCCAGATTCTTTTCGGTAGTATTCATATTTTCAATACTTACGAGTTCTCCCTTTTCATTAATCGTTTGCGTTAGTTTGTTTCCATGTTCTTCTGCAGATTTCAAATTTTCATCAATCGCTTGGAGTTTGGATTCCTTGACCCGTTGATCAAAAACGGCCTTTGCCTTTTCTTCATTTTTCGTCTTTTCGTGCATGAGCTCATTCAATTCGCTTTCCAAATATTGAACGTTCCCGGTTTTATAGGCATCCGGATGAAACGGAACCCAAATGCCCACCGGACCAACATATACATCATGATTTGGGTCCACTTCTCGGAGCATTTTACAGCGCAACTCCGCCTCTTGTTGGGTTGGAAACACACCGCGTACTTTAATACCTCGCACGGAAGTTTGAAACCCATTTTCCTTGATGTATTGTTCATCCAATGATGTTTCGTTTTTATCCAGAAAGTTTTGATAATCTCCACGAATGTCGTGATACATGTCCTCCTTTTCTCCATCCACAAATTGCTTTAGTTCTTCCATCATTTCATCGTTATTGATACCATATTTAAAAGACAAATAATTCGAATACTTGGTCAACAATTCCGCATTTTTATTAAAGGAATATTGTTTAGCAAATTCTTGAAACAAGAACTGGTCCTTATTTTCAATAATCTTTTCCGGAGAAACAAAAGACAAACACGCAAATTTCTGTTCCGCAATCGGTTTATCTTCATCGAGCAAATCAATCAGTTTAGACATACTTTATATAACATTTATATCTCAACTATTTATATATTTTTTTTCTATTTATATATTATAAAATTTACAGATGAACTTGAATTTTCAAGAAGTATTAAAGCGTGTGATTAAATATCTTGTAGAAGGTCTCATGGTTGCCATTGCTTGCTATGCCATCCCTAAAGCTTCCTTGAAATTAGACGAGATCGGTCTTATTGCCCTCACTGCCGCGGCAACATTCTCTATCTTAGACACCTACATTCCTTCCATGGGTGAAACCGCGCGCACTGGTGCTGGATTCGGTATTGGCGCGAACCTTGTCCGATTCCCTGGAGGATTTTAAATTTAAATAGTAATCATAATTTCTAAAATTAATATAATGAGTTTCAATACGTATTATATTAATTTAGACAGTCAACCCTTGCGGAAGCGTGAAACAAAAGAAGAATTAGAGAAGACCAATTTAACCTATATACGATTTCCAGGAATAGATGGTTCTACTTTAAATAGGCAAACCTTATTCAACGATGGATATATTTCTTCGTATTGTAAATCAATAGGTACATCTAAAATGATTGGAGTAGGTATAAGTCATATCAAATTATATGAATATATCAAAGAAAATGATACAAATGACTATGCCTTAATACTAGAAGATGATATTTTGATAACCAATCCCAATCTTGATTATAGAAAAGAAATCAATGATATTGTTGCTTTGTATCAAAACAAAGAACCACAATGGGAAATCATCCGTCTTCATTCCATGGGGTACGGTATGGGTTCAAACGCGGCTTATATTGTCAATCTAAAACACATAGAAAAATTCACTTCTATGAATTTACATTACCACATTGATATACAACAGTCCTTTTCTTATAATGTTATCAATTTAAATACCCTATTCAATACAAGAGATCATATGATTACTTATAAAAACCCCATTTATAACCTATATTTTGACAATCAAAAAATAGGATTTTATGTGAATAATGCAGCATTTGTGATATTCTCCTATGTTGTCTATTTCTACCACATCTTTTGGGCATTTGTCTTTATTATTCTATTTTATATCATCCTAATTATCTTTCGAAAATTAAAGCGTCGGAATATAATCCCACTTTAATTCATCGCAAATCTTTTTCCAAATTTCGTCTTGTTCTATCTTTTTTTGTTCCTTTAGCATGGGAAAATGAGGCAAGTACTTTTTTTCGCCCAACAACTCGCAGAGTTTATACAAGGTATAATAATAATTTAGGAAATTCACGCGATCGGTGGGGCAAAATTTAGCATATGGTATCTGAATATCAATAAATAAATTACACAAGGTTTCTTCTAATTGGGGGCTCATGATTGGAGGTTTGATCCCTAATTTGTCTTTGATAAACGTGATGTGCTCATAATATTTATTGTATTTCAGTTTTTTTAGGATTTCTTTTGTCTTCTTATTTGTCAATTCCTTTAATTCTATTCTCTCTTTTTTGATTTGATTCTTGATGTTTACAATGATTTCCAATGGAATTTCCGTCGTTTCTTTGGCTTGAAATTGAGCCAATATTTCTTTAAAGTGATTAATACGACGATACGCATAAAAAGATATTTCTTTAGGGGGTTCTTTATAGGTCGGTTTGTCGTTGTGGATTAAGTATTTGATAAACACATGGCAATGATTACAAATAAGCACCCCATCACTGGATGATTGAATCATTTCACCCTTGTTACATTTTGTACATATTTCCACGTTTTCATCCGGATTTAAATATTCTTGGTGATATACATCAAAATTATTCTTTCGCATATAGGTTTCAATACAGTGATTGTATTCACGCTCATTCATCATTTCATTGTTTCTTGTTTTATCAAAAAATCGGTGAATCAGTTTTTTGGGATTGTTATTTGTTTCAATATCCTTTTTGATTTCAAAATATTGAAACAAGTCGTTATAGTTTTCCAGAAAATAATCATTGATCTTTCCTTCATATTGTTTGATTTTTCGCCGATATTTATTTATTTTTGCTTGATATTGTTGTTTTTTTTCATCAATTGTCTCGTCTTTCAGTTTCGTTTCGTAGTCTGATATTTTTAACACTAATGAATCAATCCATTGTTGTTCTTTTTGTTCAAAGTGTTCTAATCTAGTGGTAAACAATTGATCCAATGTATGTTTGTTTTTTTTCATATATTGTATTTTATGTCAGGTTTTTAAATTTTTAATCCTTCATATTAATAATGCATATTGACATGAAGGAACGAAGTCCAAAAGAATGGAGCAAATTAATCTTTATTTGTAATGCCATTGAAGACGGTTGGAGTGTCAAAAAAAAGAACGACGTTTATGTATTTTCAAAGCATAAAGGAAAGGAAAAACAAGTATATGAAGAAAAATACTTGGAGAAATTTATTCAAAAGTATTTTAAATTGAATTAATTAAGGAATTTCTTTTTTTTTTTCTTTTACTAATGTATAAAAAAACCATGGGAGGAGGATTGATGCAACTAGTCGCTTACGGAGCCCAAGATGTATATCTTACGGGTAACCCACAAATCACATTCTGGAAGGTGACCTACCGTCGCCACACTAACTTTGCCATGGAATCGATTGAGCAAACTTTCAACGGTCAAGCTGATTTCGGCCGCCGTGTAACATGCACGGTCTCCCGTAATGGTGACCTTGCGTACCGCACATACCTTCAAGTCACTCTTCCTGAAATCGGCCAAACTCTTGCTAATGATAGTGGCGATGTTTATGCCCGCTGGTTAGATTTCCCTGGCCACCAACTCATTGAGAACGTAGAAGTTGAAATCGGAGGTCAACGCATTGAGAAACAATACGGTGACTGGATGCACATTTGGTGCCAACTCACCATGAGCAAGGACCAAGAAGCGGGTTACTACAAGATGGTTGGTAACACCACCCAACTTACATTCGTAACGGATCCTTCGTACGCTGATGTAGATGGACCTTGTGACTCGAACGCCCCTCGCCAAGTGTGCGCTCCTCGTAACGCGCTCCCTGAAACCACCCTTTACGTGCCCCTTCAATTCTGGTTCTGCACAAACCCAGGTCTCGCGCTCCCTCTCATTGCCCTTCAATACCACGAAGTCAAGATCAACCTTGACCTCCGTGCCATTGATGAGTGCCTCTGGGCGGTTTCGGACCTTGACGCGGTTGCCGGTGTGGATGCCAAGGTATCGGCTGCTTACTCGCAATCGCTTGTGTCGGCCTCGCTTTACGTAGACTACGTCTACCTTGACACCGATGAGCGCCGTCGTATGGCCCAAAACCCCCACGAATACCTCATTGAGCAACTCCAATACACGGGAGCGGAATCGGTTGGTTCGTCGGCGAACAAGATCCGCCTCAACTTCAACCACCCGTGCAAAGAACTCGTATGGGTCGTTCAACCAGATTGCGTGGTTGACTACTGCTCGTCGTTAGTTGGTGGAAACCTTCTATTCGGTGCCCTTGGTGCACAACCATTCAACTACACCGATGCCGTTGATGCCCTCCCTAACTCCATCAAGGCGTTCGGTGGTGCTGCGGTAGATGGCACAACGGCGTTCATCGGTTCTGATGATCTCTTTGATTCGGCTAACGCGATTGATGTCAACACCCAATCGGCGGTTTCGGATGCGGGTACCTTCGTGCTCGCTGAAACATCGCTTGACATGCACTGCTGGGGCGAGAATCCAGTTGTCACCGCCAAGCTTCAACTTAACGGCCAAGACCGCTTCTCGGAGCGCGAAGGCACCTACTTCGACCAAGTTCAACCATGGCAACACCACTCGCGTTCTCCTGACACCGGCGTCAACGTTTACTCGTTCGCCCTCCGCCCAGAAGAACACCAACCATCGGGCACCTGCAATATGTCGCGCATTGATAACGCCACCCTCCAACTTGTTCTCTCGAACGCCACCGTTGAAGGCACCAACACCGCCAAGGTCCGTGTTTACGCCACCAACTACAATGTACTCCGCATCATGTCGGGCATGGGTGGTCTCGCGTACTCGAACTAAATGCCATAATCACAAATAAATAATAGTTTATATGCCATTCTTTCATAAATCAACTTCATAAATACAATTATATCATACTATAAATTAAATACAAACTCTGTATTTTATTTATAACTGTTTTATGTATCATCAAAAAACCATTTTAATCAGCGGTGCCAGTTCCGGATTAGGTCGAAATTTAGCCTTGCGTTATGCAAACGAAGGAGGGCGGATTGTTAATATTTCGAGAAATATCCTCAAAATGGAAGAATTACAAACCGAATTATATAACATCAATCCCATAAATCATTCATATTATAGCGCAAATATATCAAATTATCAAGAAGTCAAAGACATTAAACACGATTTACAACAAAAACAAATTTATCCAAATGTTGTCATCCAAAATGCAGCAGGAAACTTCTTATGTCCTTTTGAACGTTTAACGGAAAATGGTTGGAATTCGATCATCCATATTGTATTGCACGGATCATTCAACATGTATCATATTTTTGGAAAGTATTTGATTCAACAGAAAAAGCCAGCGACTTTTCTCAATATTTCAACGACTTATGCAAATACTGGTTCCGCTTTGGTTATACCCTCATCCGTCGCAAAAGCCGGGGTAGATAATATGATGCGTGGGTTAGCAGTTGAATGGAGTCCATATAACATGCGGTTTGTGGGTATTGCTCCTGGACCCATGGAAGGCACAGGAGGGGCAAGCAAATTAGATCCATTTCAAGTATTTAAACATTATAATACGTTTAACAATCCTTCCAATCGCATGGCTACGCAAGATGAAATCTCCGATTTGGCTCTGTTTTTAACAAGTGAAAAAGCGAGTTATATTAATGGTGAAATCGTCACCATAGACGGCGGAGAAGTTGTAAAAAATAGTGGAGAATTTAACTTTTTAACAAATGTTCCTTTTTACAAACATTTGATAAAAAAATAGATATGATTTTTGGGACTTGTGATACAGGAATAAATTCACGAATGAGCAAAATACGCTTCAATTCCACCAAATATCTCTTCTGCTTCTTCAAACGTAAATAAAGGATGACTACATGGACCACCAATGGGCCACATGATATCAGATATATCCATATTCAGTAAATTGGTTAAGTTTCGAAGTTGTTCATTTCTTATAATACGTGGTAAATATTGTTCCAAATTGTAATGATATAGAAAATCGATTATGGATATCATATCCTCGTCAAATAAAGGAACAAGGGAACAGTTTTCTTCTTCTTTATTATTTTCTTCCTCAATGAGTTCATCTACAAGATGTACCATTTCTTCTATATTGAGATGAACCATTAAATGCTCACTTGTACTTGTCTCTTCTTGATATCGTCCATTTCCTTCTTCAATCCAGTTACGAATCGAACCACTGAGTTTTAATCCAAATGACATTAATATTCCTATTGTTGCATTACAAAGTTCAAATTGTTTCTTAGAATCCCAGGTATTCCATCCTCCTAAAGTATTACACATGCGAAAGATATATTTTTTAATGTGTTTTTTCCAGCCAGGGATATCCAATATGGATTCCATGAAACTAATAGTCATGGTTTTTGTTAGTTTTGGCAATAGTTCTGCTTTCTTACACACTTCTTTGCGACACAATGGACAAGTGTTATTTGAATTTAAAACATTTTCGGCAAAACATGTGCTATGAAATTCATGTCCACAAGGAAGAATGGATTTATTGTCCTCTCCCATGAAATCCATACAAATGACACACATGGGAGAGGGCTTCTTGTCTTCGTAAAAGTTCATTTCGTTTGGTACCGAAGAAAGACAATCGCAATTTTCGCACATCTTGTATTATAAGGCGTTCATAAAGAACGCAACTTTTCATTTCAATTTTATTTTCTATAATACATCGCATTTTTAACAAATGTTCCTTTTTACAAACATTTGATAAGAAAATAGTGGAAATAAATAAGAGAAACCATGAATGATTATTATTATAAAATTATATGTATGTATATTCCGAATCACGAATTATGTGTTTTAAATAAAAATACACGCCACCTATTAGGGCACAAAAAAAGACAAAAACACTTGCCTTTGTATATGAATATATGCCTTCATGTGGATAGCATCTGTTTTCGATATTGCGTATGTAAGGTGATTAGTGATGAAGAATTAATATATTATTATCGATTATTCACCTCATCGCAACCGCAAGACTAGATGAAGGGTAGATTCCTTTTGGATATTGTAATCCGAAATGGTGCGTCCATCTTCAAGTTGCTTACCGGCGAAAATGAGACGCTGTTGGTCTGGTGGAATGCCTTCCTTTTCTTGTACTTTTTGTTTCACATTTTCAATCGTATCTCCTGGTTCGACATCAAGGGTAATCGTTTTACCCGTCAGCGTTTTCACAAAAATTTGCATCTTTATACAAAATATATACAATATATCTTTAACTCAAATTTTTAATAATATTAGACATTGGTGATGAAACGAGGAACAAAAACACGTTAATCGAATGGTTTCTCAAATAACAAACGACGAACTTCTTCGCATTCTTCATAATGTATGTAATATTCATCCATACATTTTGCTAAATAAATAGCGCGAAGATCATCGCGGACCTTCTTGTAGGTAGCTAACGATGACTTAGGCATATCATTTAATCCGGGTCCATCGTTTTCATTTTTTTTTACATAATCCATTCGTTCGCGGATCATTTCAAGTCCGCGAATACTTGCCATTATATATAGTCTTCCTATTTATATAGGAGCTCTTTTTTTAAATAAAATTGAAATATTATGAATTCATACAAGTCATTTACAAAAGATTCAATCAATACACCAATCCATCATGCCAAAAACAAAGCAGTCTTTCCCTAAGAATCATAAGAATCATAAAAATCAATCAAAAAAGAAGAAAGTGAAGGTATTCTTGTATGAATTATTGCCCCTACCCCAAGAAATGATTTTTGAAATCATGCGTTATTTACCAAATCAATGGGTCATGTATGATAAAAGAAAAGACAAACCCCTTTCAAAAGGAACTTGTATTCAAATGGAAAACATAGAATATCGTAAACACCGCTGTATTTATGATATTCCACCACAGCCAACTAATATTGGAAAAATTCTATATTGTGGGAAAAAAGACAATGAACACAATTATGTGGTTCAGTTTTTGAAAAAACGACAACCCGTTTATTATACCAAATACTTCACATTTGAAGGTTGGCATTGGCCACGTGCTGTGAAACAAACCTACCCTTATCAGGTCAGTCGTGAGCAATGTCATCATTGTAAAGACATTCATTTGGGTAGTTATTTGGGATCTCCATATGTGAGTAGTCGCGATCGTTTTAAATGTAACAACTATTATCTTGCAAACAGCGGAGAATATACCTTAACACACAAAGAAATTCGTCCATTATATTGTTCAAATAAAAGACAAATACAAATGACAAAAAAAGGATATATCAAGGATGTCTAAGAGGATTGATTCAATAAATTTCCAATGGTAGATAGATTATTGCGCATGGTTTCGTCATAAATACAAGATTGGGTTTCGCTGTGATTTTTAGTTAGATATACTGGTTTAATGGGGACATAATATTGTTTAAACAACGAAAAAAATAAGTGAAATACATTGTTGCTCGTTTGAATGATTGTGAATTCCAGTTTTTTTTTTAGAATGTCTTGATGTGTTTTGAATATATTTGAATATTCTTGAATGAGTTGTAAATTGGATGGTAATTTTAATTTTTCCACATCAAAATACAAACACGCCTTTGTGACTTGTTTATCATAAAAGGAGGACATGATTTGTCTCATTCTATCTAAAAATTCAATCATTCGTAATTCGGTCATGTCTTTTCCGTTGGCTACAAACACATAAATCAACATTTTATTTTCAATCCGAATGTCGTAATCAAAAAAAGATTCAATCATATATGAAATATAGAACGAATATGCCTTTAATTGAGTTGTTTAATTATTTATTTTATTCAAGTATGAAGTGGTATATACGCTTATATCAATTATCCATATTTCCCTCGTATTTTAGTAAATAGTACAGCATATCTATTTCGCAA
>TARA_B110000008_G_scaffold35701_2_pt1 | contig 13852 bp, 12 predicted proteins | sample TARA_B110000008 | Tara Oceans TARA_B110000008 (sample SAMEA4396496) | marine metagenome | biome: Westerlies Biome; feature: [DCM] deep chlorophyll maximum layer (ENVO:01000326); material: water (ENVO:00002006), including particulate matter (ENVO:01000060) such as... | depth 40 m
ATCTTGTTCTTCTTGATAAGTTTAATTTTATTATTTGGCAGATCATTTATGGGTATCTATATTTTTGGCTTCAGACTTGGAGAGTATTTTATTGCAGCTTCTTTATTCTTTACCATGTCAGGTATTATTATATTTTTTAAAAAACCAAATTTTTATAAAAATTTTCGTTTTTTAGTATTTGTAAATATTGCTTTAATTACATGTTTTTTATTAACCCTTGTCTTAACTGACTCCTCATTATTGAACACCTACACCTATAAGTCATCATCCTACATTTGGACCATAGGATATTTTTATTTTGGCTATTTTGTATTTAAATATAATGATTTATCAGATAGACAATTAGTTTTTTTATTTTTTATATCTTTAGCTACTTATTTATATTCCATATTAATTACTTATCTTCCAGAATTTCTAATAGATTTTTTTACTACATACTCTGATAAATTTGAAAGACCCAAAGGATCAGATCTCGTGATGGTTTTTGTTATAACTACCTATTTTACCTTAAAAAAGTACGCTCATAAAAGATGGGTCTTAGATATTTTTATATTTACATCAGCATTTTATTTACCTCTTGTAATTTGGAAAAGTAGGGGAGCTTTTCTAGCGTTGTCTGCCTATATTGTTATGCAGTTGTTAAGGAATAGAAATAATTTCAGAGATTCTCTTCAAAGAAATGTTCTTGTACTTGTGGTTTCTGCAATCTTATTCTTCATATCGTCGCTTCTGATAGTAAGAGGGTCTAATTTGGATTGGGCGTATGAGGAGGTCGTTCCCGTTGTAACTAATCGGAAAGTTAGTGGTTCTAAATGGTTATTGCTTTACGTTGAAGATGGAAGAATTTATTCATATGATGGAAATGCAAATTGGCGACTTCAAATCTGGCAGGATGTTATATTCGATTCAATTGATGATAAGTCATACATATATGGCGTAGGGTACGATGAAATTATTCCTGCAATGAACGACCTAAAGAGACAAGGCTACGATGGACTGAACGAAAATGTTCACAATTTCTTAGTCAACAACTATGCCCGTGGTGGATTGATTCAACTAGGGATCTTTATGAGTTTATATGGGTTTCTATTTTTTAGAAATAAAGATAAATCAATATTTATATACACACTACCTTTCTTTGTGGTTTCATGTTTTGATGCATCTATGGAAAATGCACACTTTCCAATAATATTCTATTTCTTTTTAGGAAGTTTATTTAAAGAAGAATTAGATTAATATAATTAAATGAGCATTTTAATAACAGGAATCACTGGCCAAGACGGCTATTATTTATCAAAAATGCTACTCGAGAATGATCATGAAGTTCATGGGACAATTCGAAGATCTTCTACGATTAATACTGATCGTATAGACCCCCTGATTTCAAAGTATGAAGAAGATGGACAACTTAATCTACATTATTCCGACTTACTTGACTCAGCATCATTAAATTCACTAATTAATCAAATTAAACCTAATCAGATATTTAACCTTGCTGCACAATCCCATGTTTCTGTTTCTTTTAAAAATCCAATATACACAACACAGACAGGTACTCTTGGATCTGTCGCTTTGTTAGAAGCAGTGAGGCACGCCAATCATGAAATTAGGTACTACCAAGCCTCTTCTTCAGAAATGTTTGGTGGAATAGATAATAAAATTCTTAATGAAGATTCTCCATTTATTCCAAAAAGTCCCTATGCGGCATCCAAAGTTTTTGCACATAATATGACTAAACTTTACAGAGAATCATATGATTTATTTTGTGTAAATGGAATTCTCTTTAATCATGAGTCACCTTTGAGAGGTGAAACATTTGTAACACGGAAAATTTCGAGAGCAGTTGGAAGGATTTATCATAAACTTCAGTCAAAACTTACTTTAGGTAATTTAGATGCTTCAAGAGATTGGGGTTTTGCTGGAGACTATGTTGAGGGTATGTCTCTAATGTTACAAAATGACATGCCTGATGATTGGGTTTTAGCTACAGGAGAGACACATACAGTTAGAGAATTTGTAAAAAAGGCCTTCAAGGTAGTTGGTTTAGAAGGAGATGAGTTTATTGAAATCTCAGAAAAATACTTTAGACCAAATGAAGTGGAACACCTATTAGGAGATTCATCAAAAGCCCAAAAAGGTCTAAATTGGAAGCCAAAAACCAGTTTTGATCAATTGGTTAAGATGATGGTTGAACACGATTTAAATCTTGCAGAAAGAGAAAAAATACTTATTAAAAATAAATTGATATTGCCAACTTGGGAAAATCCAATAACCCAATAATTATTTAATATTTTCTTTGTACCAATTATAAGTTGACTCTAAACCCTTATCTATGCCAACTGTTGGCTTCCATCCCATCTCATTAATTTTTCTTGAATCAAGAAGTTTTCTAGGATTTCCATCGGGCATTGACTCGTCAATAACTAGCTCCCCATCAAAACCGATTATATTTTTTAACTTCTTTGCAAGATTGTAAATACTTATTTCTTCTCCGCTTCCAATATTTAAAATTGATTCACCGGGTTGATTGAAAATTAAAAATTCTAAAGCTAGTGCTAAATCATCAATATATAAGAATTCTCGAAGTGGTTTGCCGGTACCCCAAATATTAAATTCTTTTAGATTATTTTCCATAGCTTTATGCATACGCATTATTAGTCCAGGAATCACATGGCTGTCCTTATCATTAAATCTATCGTTAGGACCGTATAAATTTGTTGGCATTAAGTTGAGAACTTTATGACCATATTGCTGAGTGAGAGAGTTGCCAATTTCAATCCCTGTCAATTTAGCCATAGCATATGGTGAATTAGTTGGCTCAAGTTTCCCAGTCATAATACTATTTTCAGTTATTGGATTCTCTGCATTTAGGGGATATATACAGCTACTTCCTAGGTTTATAATGTACATATTAGAAAAAGGTATTGATGCTTCAAGAATATTTAAATTGATTTTTAAATTTTCTAAAATGAATTCTGTTCTTTTTGAATTATTAGCATAAATTCCGCCAACTTTAGCAGCTGCATTAATAAGCACATCTGGCCTATTGTTTTGTATCAATTTTTTTGTCTCATCAAAATCAAATAAATCTGTGTCAGACCTTGTAGAGCAAATTAGCTGCTGAATATTCTCATTCTTACCTAATATTGTTTTTAGAGATGAACCAACAAGTCCATTACTTCCTAGAATTAATACCTTCACAAGAGTATAGTTTAACTATCCATGACAATAAATTGTGAACTATTGTCTATTTGTAATTTCTTTAACATTACTTAAAAATATAAAAAATAGTAATAAGATAATCGAGGGAAAATACAATATAGAATCATCTTTAACTAGATTTACTAGCAAGAAAATTAGTGGATAAAAAATTAAATCTTCTACCTTCCTTCGTCTCAATATTAATTTAACTATTAAATATATTCCTAAAATAATTCCAGTCAATCCAAAATATAAAAGCATATTAAGAAATGAAGAATGAGGTAGCAGGAAAGATTCTACATTTTTAATGAAAATATCCGTTGATCCATTAGTTGGATTTTTCAAACTTATTTCACTGTAGTGTTTGGATAAGTTGAAGGGACCAGTTCCAAAAAATAATTCTATTTCTGTAGGATTATACCTACTAATAAAAATTCCCCAAAGTGTCGATCTATTTATGTAAAAAGATATCGAACTTAGGGTTCCAATAGTAAAGTTAACTAATTTTGAATCTGTATCTTGTAAATATTTTATTGCTGTAGATGGATCTAAATTATTAGAATATAATAAGCTTTGTTCTAACAATTTATTATTTGTAAACTCTAATGCGTATAAATAATTGTTTGAGTATAAATAAATTATTCCAATCAACATAGCCCCCAAGAAATAAGCCATTATTTTTATATTCAATTTTTTATACGCATATATACAATAAAATATTGAGATTAAAGAAAGAGACATAAACACACTGAAGTTATTGCTTTTAAATAAACCAAAAAAAGTAAAACCTAACATGACAAATGAACTCATTCTCAATTTATCTCGTCTTTGTAAGTGATAAATTAAACAAAAAAGTATTGTTAATCCATAAAACTGACCAATAGTTTCGGCACTAGGGAAGAATCCTCTCCAGGTATTACCATCTACAACACTTAAAGTTCTCATTCCAATTTTATTTTGACCGAAATAATAAAAATTAAAAAAATTAATTAAAATAGCATTTGCTCCTAATAGTCCAAACAGAACAATGAGTGAAGAAGTAAGCAAAAGATTATTTTTGATTAATTTGTAGTCTATGTTGTTGATACTTTTTTCAACTAATGAATGCACTCCAGCAATTAATAGAAGGAATATAATCGACCAGTAGATTACAGAGTTAGCATTGAAAGAAGAACTAGAAAATCCTACGATTTTGTCTAATTTGAGAGTAAAGTCATATCTTCTTGAATTAATTATCCAAATTATTGAGAGTAAAATTATTATCCAGGGATACTTCTTTTTATGGATATTTGAGAAAAATAAAGACATCACTCCCAACAAGACAAGAAAAAAAGTGTATATATGTAAATTAAATCCGTGTAAAACACCTATGAATAAGAAAAGAAAAGGAGAGTAGTTAATTAATTTTAAATATCTTGTATTAACTAACTCCATAGAGAAGAAAATACAAAAAAACAAAAATATAAAAATAATTAAATACGTACCTATTAAATCTAAATCTAAATAATACAAGCTCTTTGAGTAGAATCGCTTTTCAGCATATATCCCATAAGTGAGTATTAATGTAGAAATAAAACAGATTAAGTTGTACCTAAATCCTAAGAACTCATAAATAGGCTCATGTTTTGTAATAAATGAAATTATTAAAAGTAAGGCCGATGATTTTATAATTAGAGTTAAGAAACTATTTGTTCCAACAGAGAGATAGAAAGTATTTCCAATCCTGTCCAAGCCTGTTATTTTGCCAAAACATTGAATAGAGGAATAGTTATTTGGATTAATTTTGAAGTGTTTCTGGTAAGCTATTTTGGGATTTTTTATAAGAACTTCAGCAAGTGAGAATTCACATGAGTTTATTTCGTAAAAACTCAAATCATCAGTAACTTCTCTTGGGCTAATGTCTGATGAGCTATTATTCACAAACCAAGGAAGAAGCACAAGAAGAAATATAGCTATTACTTTGAATAATGTTGTGTAATTTATCAATCTATACATTTAAATTTGCCATTCTATATTTTTTGTAAAGAGAATAAGCAATAATTCCAGACATTAACAAGATGGAAATTATTTCATAATAAAAAGGTTCTCTAGCTTCATAAGGTAAGTAATCCCAACCACCTGAAACATAATGTTCACATTCTAAAAATGAATTTACAAAAACTGTATTTTCCTCAACATCATAAAGCTGTACTGGAGTGTAGGTAATATCGTTTTCAAATACATAGTTAGGATTGCTACCTATGGAAGCAGGAAAAAAGTTTTCTGGATACTTTCCACATATTTTTATAACTGTATCTTTTTCCATAACTAGTCAGTTAATTATAATTGTAAAAACATTAAAATTCATACATGATTAATTTACTTTATTGTTTTGATTCAAACTATAATTTACAAGCTTATACTTCTATGTTTTCATTTTTAAATAATACAGATGAAAAGTTAATTATACATGTCATTCATAAAAGCGACAATACAAGTGATAATTTCCCAATAAAAATTACACAACACAAAAAATTAGAAAAGCTCAAAGTTTATAAATTCGACAGTAATCATACATTGTTTCCAAATGTTGAAAATTCACATGTCTCGGAAGCAACTTATTACCGTATATTTTTTGATGAATATATTGATAATATATCAGATATAGATACCTTAATTTACATTGACTGCGATATGATTTGTATTTCAAATCCATATGAGACTATTAGAAATAATTCAGAAAAACTTTTACAGAGCGAATTTGTTATTGGTGCTAAAACAGAAAATTTTTCAACTAATGAAGAAGCTATTATGTTTTCAAATCTAGATCTTTCATCAGAAAAATATTTTAATGCGGGTTTTTTAATTATCGATGTTAACAAATGGTTAAACAGAAAAATTACTAGCGGATTAACATCTACAATTGTTGACCTCAGAGATAAGATAATATACTGGGACCAGGATGTTTTTAATTCATACTTTGATGGTGAATACTTAGAATTGCCAACATCTCTAAATACTAATACTGAGTTGGAAAGTAATAAATTAGTTGATCCCAACAGTTTGGTTCTACACTATTATGGCAAAACTAAACCTTGGAACACAAGGGGAATTCTAAATTTTAAGTCGAAGTACTATCAAGAAAATTTTAGGTTACTTAATGTAGGCACTTATCACATTACTCATAAAAAAAGGGGCTTATCAATTAACCAGCTTTTAAGGGGTTTCTTATCTTTTAAGATTTTTTCAATTTATAAGCCACTTATTTTTTTAAGAGAGTTCTTGTATAGCTTATTCAGATAACTCAGTTAGGTCATCATATTCGTCGTTAATCATTTTATTTATTGAGAAATTCGCTTCTATAGACTTTAACGCATTTTTCGATAAAATATTGGATAGTTCATGATCAAATAAGACCTCGTTGAAAACATCTAATAAGTCGTCTTTTTCTAAATCATAAAGAAGACCTGTTTCATTATTTTTAATTATTTCTGAGTTATTCGGTATGTCCACCGCTATAACAACACACCCAGTGGCCATTGCTTCTAATATAGCTTTTGGATTTCCTTCAAACAAAGAAGCTGAAATAAAATACCTATACTGATTCATAATTCTCATCAAATCTTCATGTGGCAAATTGCCAAGGAAATTAATGTTTGTGTTACATTTTGCCGCAAGTTTTTGAAGACCCTCTCTTTCTGGACCATCTCCAACAATGTCAATAATATGATCAGAGTTTGAAAATTTTTTAATAAGGTAGTTGTAGTTTTTTTGAGGTACCAAACGACCAATGGAAATAATTTTTTTTGACTTCCTTGAAGCAAAATCAATTTTATAATTTTCTAATACCCAGTTATACCGAATCTTGAGTTTAGATTTTTTAAATAAGTAATACTTATTTAAAAATTTGTAATCATCTTTACTAGATACAGTATATAAATCTGAAGTCATTAAAGATATTTGCGTTAAAATGTAAAATAATATTCTTTTAATCAAAGATTTATTATTTTTAATACTAAAAATTAATGCATCATAACCAGTTCTTATGAAGAGTGGCTTTTTTATTAGAATCTTCATTAATATTGCCAACCAAGCACCGTTCAATTGATTAGTTTTAATTACCGAAACATCTTTTAGTTTTTTACGAATTAACCATGGCAAGACTAAGGTTTTAATAAATAAAAGATACTTATTATCTGTGCGTTTTATGTATTCAAAGATTGGGATTACTTCAATATTTGAATAATCACTCAATAACTTATTATCTGTATTATCTCCGTAGGTTAAAAAAATATAGCTAAGTTTATATTTTTCTGATAATTTTTGATAATATTTTAATTCTCGATTAAGAATTCCTGCATCTTCCCAGGTTTTAAGGGAATATTGAAATGTAAAAGTTAATAATATTTTCATCTCAATCAAAAAAGAATATTTTTTTGGTTTTTTACTTTTGGATATTTGTTCCAAGACGTTAATTTAGACATTAAATACATTTTAGTTTTAGAAATTATTTTTCTTTAGTTAATAATCAAAAATTATTAACTTAATAAAAGTATAGAAAAAATAGATAAAACTTGTTTTCTATGAATACATAATTATTAGATTAATTAACTTCTTGTTGAATTACCCTTATTAACTTGAGTGGGAATATAATTAACTAACTATGAAAAAAATACTTTTAATGGGCTCATCTGGATTTTTAGGCAAAAATGTTTTCAATAAAATAAGAGACAATACCGTATATAAAATTTCTGGCAAGGAGCAAGTAGACCTCACTGATTTATCCGAATTAAGAGACTTTACTTCAGAATTAGAATTCGATTATATAATTAATTGTGCTGCATTTGTAGGTGGGATAGCTTATGGCTACAAATATCCAGCAGATATGTTGGTTATCAACTCACGGATTGCTAATAATGTATATCAAATTGCAAAAGAGAAGTCTATTAAGATGTTGATAAACCCAATACCTAACTGTGTCTATCCTGGGAGGCTAAGTACCTATAAAGAAGAAAATCTACTTGAAGGACCACCTCATGATTCTGTTTACTACTATGCTCAGTCTAAAAGGTTAAGTATTTCACTTGGATCGAGCTATTTTAAACAATTTGGCCTCTCTTCTTGCTCAGTAATTATGTCAAATATGTATGGTCCTGAAGACCACTTTGAAGAAAATCGTTCTCATGCAATGGGTGCGCTAATTGAAAAAATATATATTGCAAAAAAGAATAATCTAGATACTGTAAATATTTGGGGAAGTGGTCAGCAAATTCGAGAATGGTTACATGTTAAAGATGGCGCAGAGGCATTGATTAGATCCTTACAACTTAAAGAAGGGTCTCATGTCTTTAATGTAGGAGTTGCTAAGGGTGTTTCAATTATAGAGCTAGCTGAGATAATTAAAAAACACATAGGATGGAATGGAGAATTCACTTTTGATTTAACTAAGCCAGAAGGCGTATTAGAAAAAAAACTTGACGGTTCTTTAGGTGCAAAAACTCTGAACTGGGCACCATCTATTAAACTGGAAGATGGTATTAGAGATACTGTAGAATGGTATAAAAAAAATTATGGATAAGAATTTTATTAGAGAAATTGTTAAAGATGAAATTCATTATTGTACAATTGTGAAACCCAATATGAGCAATGAGGGTTTGAATTTTGTTACTAATGATGAAAAAAGTCTTCAAGTAGGTATATGGAATTACGAAAAAGGAAAAAATCTAGAACCACACTTCCACAATACATATGACAGAAATGCTGATATAACATCTGAATCAGTCTTTATAACAAAAGGTAAAATATTAATCAAAGTTTACACAAAAAATCTAGAGCTTGTTCTTGAGGAAACTCTACAAGCTGGGGAAATGATTATTCAGTTTTACGGTGTACACGAATATATTATGTTGGAAGACTCTATAGTTGTAGAAACTAAAAATGGACCATACGCAGGACCAGATAAAGACAGAACTAGAGTACAAATTGGATAAAATTTTTCAAGTTGAACCTTTGATTTCAAAAGATGATATCGAAAGTGTGAATAATTATATGGCTTCAGGTTCTTGGATAACAGAAAATAAAGTCACCAAAGAATTAGAGGATAAATTAAGCACCTATCTAGATAGAAAGCACGCTGTGGCTGTGCCTAACGGAACAATTGCAATTTATTTAGCCCTACTTGCAGCAGGGGTACAAAAAGGTATGAAGGTTGCAATACCAAATCTTACAATGATAGCAACTATCAATGCAGTCCTTTGGGCTAATGCTGAACCGGTTTTAATAGATATTGATGAAACTTTATGTATGTCTTATGAAAAGCTGATGGAAAATGAATCAGATATTGACTGTTTAATTTTCGTCCCACTAAATGGTAGAACTGGTCAAGGAGAATTAATTAAAAATTACTGTGTCGAAAAAAATATTATTTTTATTGAAGACTCGGCTCATGCTCTTGGGTCAAGTTATAAGAACAGTAAGTGCGGATCGCTAGGAGACTTAAGTATTTTATCATTTACTCCTCATAAAATTATAACTATGGGACAAGGCGGAATGATTTTTACTGATAACGAAGACTATTATAATCATATAGTTTCCCTTAAAACCTTCAATAGAACAAAAGATAAATCCGATTTGCACGATGGATTTGGGTTAAATTTTAAAATTACTGACTTACAGGCTTCATTAGGTTTGTCCCAGTTTATGAAATTAGATAACTTTATCAGCAGAAAAAGAGAAATTCTTAAGTACTACAAAGAAAATTTGAAAACGGATCTATTTAGTTTTCAACCTTTTGTTAATTATGAAGTTCCTTGGTTTTTTGATATACAATTTAAAACTGAAGCTTTAAAACGTGACTTTCAGGACTATCTAGACACTAAAGGAATAGAAACAAGAGATTGCTATCCAGCTTTATCTACTCAACCCTATTTAAAAAAATATAAGAATGAACACCTTGAATATTCTGAAAATGTTTATAAAAAAATATTATGGCTTCCATCTGGGAACAATTTGGATGAAGACCAGTTATCTTATATCTGCAAAACTGTTTCGCAATACATTTAATTTTCTAACGGAATATCTTTTTAATTCATCTAAGACTGTCCTACGTTTTTCTACTAGATATGCATGCAAATAAGATATTAATTGATATATTTTTGAAAACCCTTGTGGGCGCTACAGGATTTGAACCTGTGACTTCTTCCTTGTAAGAGAAGCGCTAGTTTTAAAGTTAATAAACTAAGGAAATGTTCTTATTGAATAAGATTATTCTTAGATACGTTTAGTGACTTTTTTAATACTTACATAGAAATTGAAAACATATAAAAATTTTATTAATAACTTTTTATCAAACTTCTTATTTATTTTAAGTTATTAACTCGTCATCTATAATTAGTGCATGAAAGAATGTGGCTTTAATAGAATTCATCCTATTTTGTATTTTTTAGATTATGAATGTGACAAAGTTAAATGCAAAAGTGTCTATACAAGAATATCTAATACTGGATATATAAAATATTTTTTATTTTTTTATTTATTCTTTCTTAATATTTTCAAATTTATTGATTTATTTATTAGTGCTAACAAAAATTTTATTTTTTTTAAATTTATTGCTGGAATAGTTGTACTAGTTTTTGAATCAGATCCAGAAACTTTACTTAAATCAAAGGATAAATTAAAAAAAAATAAATATGAAGAAAAAATATATGACATTGCAGTAATTGGTAGTGGTCCAGGAGGGTCGATAGCAGCTCTTAGATCAATTGAAAGTGGCAAAAGTGTAATTCTTGTAGAATCAGGAAAAATATTTTCCCCAGGCACGGTAAAACATCACTCTCTCGATCAAACGACAAAACAATTCAAAAACCAAGGAATGAATTTTTGTTATGGTAACGTCCCTATGTTATTTGCTGAAGGCTTTACATATGGTGGGGGAAGTGAAGTTAATAGCGGTTTATACTTCAAGCTTACAGAACCATACAAGAGCTCATTTTTGGATAAATGTAAAATTCACGAGGAAGAGTGGAACAGGTATGAAAAAAGAGTTGAAGAAATGTTATCTGTGCAAAAAACTCCTCCAGGAACATATAAGGAAATAAAATCAGCCTTAATAGAAGGCTCGAAAAAAAAAGGGCTGATTTGCGAAGAGGTTCCAAGGTGGAGAACATACAAGCCTGTTGAAGAACAGAAAAGTATGCAAGTAACTTATCTAAAAATTGCTGAAAATCAAGGAATGAATATTTTAAGCAATTCTGAGGTAAAGAGAATATTACCAAATAATAAATACATTAATATCGAATGTTTGTCAGATGAAAAGAAAATTTTAATAAAAGCCAAAAAAGTTGTTCTCTCTTCTGGAACAATTGGGACACCACAAATATTGAAGAATTCTGGACTTCTAAATGATAAGATTTATTTTAATTTTCACCCAATGAACAGGGTAGTTGCAGAATATAGGATTGACGTAAATGACGGAGATCTGTTCCCGCCCTATCAGTCTTGGACAAAAGACTACAAATTTAAGTTTGGATATTCTGTTTCAACATATCCATATGTTAAAGCTACTCTAGCCTCTTTAGGCAAGCAAAAAGATTTTCCTAATGAAAAAAGGTTAGTTAGCTATTTTAGCAGTACTATTTTGGACAATTCAGAAGGAAGGCTTATAAATATTGGCGGAAAGTTAATACCCTTCTGTTTTTTAAAAAAAGAAGATAGAAATAAAATAAAAAAAGGTTTTTTAATTTTAAAAAATTTACTTACTTCTACAGATATTATTAATTTGTGGCCAAAATCTGATACATCTCCAATGACAACCGTACACATTTTTGGCTCCCTTCCTTTAAATAAACATACAGACTTTGGTGAATTAGGCGAATTGAAAAAAGATCCAAGAATTAAAGTTTGTGATGCATCATTATTACCGGAAGCACCATGGGGAAATCCTCAGGCAGTTGTAATGGTTTTAAATGAAATTTTAATTGATAAGTGGCTTAATGAAAACTGATGAGAAAAATATCTCAATTACCATTTTTTTAGATATAAGCAATATATTATAAATCATTATGGAAAAAGTTTTAATTTTAGGCTCGTCAGGGTTTCTAGGAGCAAAGGTTTTGAAACTCATATCCGCAAAAGCATACAGCATTGATGCAGTAGATTTGAATACTTCTTATATTTTAAAAAATAATATTAACCATCATAAAATGGATGTTACAGAGTTCATAAAAATGAAAAATTATAATCTTTCAGAATATAATTATATAATTGACACAGCCACTGTCTTACCATTTAAAAATAATAAAAAAAAACTGATGGATAAAAATATATTTTCTGTTCAAGAAATCGTGAACTCAAGGTTTGATGAAAATGTTTTTTTCATATATGTTAGTTCAAGCGGTACTTATGGAATTCCTGAAGAAACGCCAATAAGACGATCAACAAAACAAGCACCACTAGATTTATATGGAGATTCTAAACTAGAAGCAGAAAAGTTGCTTTTGAATAATAAAAATTTAAGCAATTTATCAATCATCAGACCAAAAGCAATACTTGGTGAATCCAGGGGAGGAATATTTGAAATTTTCTTTAAATTAATTGAAAAAGGAATTCCTATCCCATTACCAAACAATGGTAATCAAATCATGCAATTTGTTGACGTTATCGACGTTGCTAGATTTGTAGAACATATTATGGAAAATAAGATTACTGGTATATGGCCAGCAGCTGCACCTAACCCGTTAAAATTAAATCTTTATTTAGACAAATTAGAAACTAAATTTAATAAAAAGATCAGAAGAATAAACATTTATCCGAAAGCTTTTTTAATTCTTGGATATATTCTTGTCAATTTAAAGTTAATTAATTTCACAAAATGGCATTTTGGAGGCTACGCGTATAACTCCTATTTTGATGATGATTGGAAGTTAAATGATTTTAAATATGAATATGATTCTTATGAGACTTTATTAAGAACAGCTAAATTCTGGATTAATAAGAATTAATGATTTTGGTTGATCACTTAATTTTTTAAGAATTTAAATTTATTGAAAGTTGTTTATTATTATTATCTTAATGAACAAAACAGTTACCAAGTATTCTTTATTTTTACTCTTCTTTTTATTGTTCCATTTGTTAACTTGGAGATTAATTAACAATTTTCAATTGTCCTATACTATAAATTTTTTAATTCAGTTTTTAGTCTTTTCTTTTATTGTTTATTACTTTAAATTGATTAATTTTGAAATCATATTTATTGCAATACCCGCACTTATTTTATATTTAATCTCAGTGATAGCTTATATTGACAGGTCGCTTACTGTTGAAATGTTAGATTATTACATAGAAAAAGACGAAATTTCAGTTCAAGATATTTACAAAATAGAGGAGTTATCTGGCGTGTATTTAATTGAAAAACGTTTAGAAGAACAACAAAATTCTGGATTAATAAAAATTAATAAAGATATTTTAGAATTAACTGCTAGAGGTAGGGTTGTGGGGTTGTTCTATAAATATTTAGGAATTCTTTACGAAAACTAGACAATTGAAATTAGAAAAAAGAATGTGATTCTTTCTTTATTAATAATTTATTGAATTCTTCTATATGGTATTTTTACTTTAGTAGGGCATACTTTGAAAACCCTTGTGGGCGCTACAGGATTTGAACCTGTGACTTCTT